>MDTE01012601.1_pt1 | contig 42464 bp, 19 predicted proteins | sample 811231 | NCBI WGS metagenome assembly MDTE01 (sample SAMN05326651, study PRJNA326480) | marine metagenome | isolation source: seawater | place: Indian Ocean: Red Sea | collected 2010
GCACCACGGCCTCGATCGCACCGCACCGCCCGGCGAGGCGTCCGTTCTCGTCGCCATAACGGCACATGCTTCTAAGCGCGAAGCACCCGTCCTCCTGGACTTTCTCATTTCCTCCGTGACGCCTCATGGCGTCCACGAGGGCCTCGATCGCACCGCTCCGCCCGGCGAGGCGTCCGTTCCAGGCATCATGAAAGCACACGTTTCCGAGAACCCTCAAACACGCCGCCTGCACATCCACGTCGTCGCGGTGACGCGACTGCGTCAAGACCGCGATAACACCGCGCACGTCTCGCGATTTCTCGAGTCTTCGCACGTGGCGCACGGCACCTTTCGAACCCATGACGCGCCGGTGTGTGTGTCATCTCGACAAAATCTCGGATGCGGAAGATCGATCGTCACCGGTCGGCACCTTTTTTCACCTTTTTGCATCCGATTGGTGAGATATTTCGTCATCACTCATCGACGCGACGACGACGCGACGACGCGCGATGGCGGTCGGACACTGGCACCCGGAGACGTCGAAACGAATTTTTCGCGAACTTCGACTCGTGGACGACTCGTTACCGGAGGGATTCACGCTCGAACCGTGGAAACCGTGCGATTTGTCGTCGTGGCGCGGGACTTTTCCCGGGCCGATCGGCACCCCGTACGAGGGAGGCGCGTTCGAGGTGAACATACAGCTTCCGGAGGCGTATTGGGTGGTTCCACCGCGCGTGACTTTTTTGACGAAAGTTTGGCACCCGAACGTGTCCTCCACGAACGGCTCGACGTGCCTGTTCACGACGGAATGGTCCGGGGCCTTGACGCTGCCCAAGATGCTGCTCTGCGCGTTTGCGCTCTTGGGAGACGTCGCGCCGCCGGATGAATCACCGCACGATACCGTGGTCGCCGCGCAGTACGTGGAAAAAAGAGAGATGTTCGAGCGCACGGCGAGGGATTGGACTCGTCGTTACGCGAAAAAAACCGGTAAGCATCACCGACCGGAAATATACTTCGCCCCGACCGGTTGGGGAGAGGGAGAATTCGGCGAGAGTACGTTCCACGACGACGTCGTAAAAGGTGTGGTACTCAGAGCGCTGAATACAGCGGCGGTCACGACGCGGGAGCGTCTTCACACGGTTCTTGGACTCATCGATGCGCACACGGAATCGTTGCCCGAGAATGCGTATATATGCATAGCTAAGGAACTGAAGCTCGCATACGACTCTACGAGCCTTGGTCTCGAATATGAAGATGATGAAGAATATGTCGATGCGTGGATCCGTGCTGCCGCTGAGCTCTTGTAAATGATGTTCATTTTCATGCTACCCTACCACTACGCGCGCGACTAGACAGAACGCCATCACAATTCAATACTAGTACATCAGTTCGGAGCCGAGTATTTTCGAGTCGTCATCGTATATTCTCGGCGCACGTATTCGATGTTCACACAGACTCCAATGGCGTCCACCTAAAAGTTCTTAAACACTTCGTTCGCTCGAGTCATCGACACGTCCGTCATCTTTCTCGACGAATCCATCTCCGTCGCGAGGAGCGATTCTCGCTTCAACGACGCCAAACGCTCGCGCTGCAACTCCATGAATTGCGGCGTGAGCGCCAACGGTTTAGGCTTGTACTCGCCGCTTTCGAGCAGCGACCAATCGAAATCCGCAAACCATGGATGATTCTTCAATTCACTCACGCCACCCGCGGTGTTTCCCAATCGTTTCGATGCCTCTCGACGCAAGAGCTGCGAGATAAAGTGGCACGCCGTCTCTGAGGCGTACGGCGGATACTCGACGGCGAAGGACATGTCGACGATGCGACGCATCACCACCAAAGGATCTTCCTTGTTCAAAGGATCCTTGGTAAAGCAAAACGGTTGCTGACTCGTGATGATGACAAACGTCAGCACGCCCAAAGCCCACCAGTCGACGGCGTAGCCGTACCCTTTCGAGAGAACGATTTCCGGCGCCACGTACCCCGGCGTGCCGCAAAACGTGAACGCCTTCTCGCCGACGTCGAGTTTTCTCGAGTATCCGAAATCACCGAGTTTGCACCGTCCATCCCTAGCGACCAACACGTTCTCTGGCTTCAAGTCTCTGTAGATGATTTGGTTACTGTGCAGATACTCAAACGCGAGAATGATCATGGCGACGTAGTATCGCGCGACGTCCTCGCTGAGACCCATCTGCATTCGCACGTTTTGCATCACTCCGTCTATCTCCACGGGTATCACTTTTGCTCGCGCCATATTCGCGAGCATGTCCATCAAGTCGCACCCGTCCATGATGTCGAAGAGCATGTAGAGATGGTGATTGTCTTGGAAACAGGCGTGTTGGCACATCAACGAAAAGTGGCTGATTTCGCTCGTGACTTCCTTTTCGTGGAAAATGTGCGATGAATTCTCCATGACGGCCAACTTACGCGTGCGTTTGAGCGCAAACATGCGAGACATCGCTCCGGTCTGTAAGACTCGATACACTTGTCCACCGGTGCCTCCGCCGAGCAATTCTTTTTCGACGAGTTCCACGTCGGCCATTCGTCCGTTTCGCAACGTCTCAAACGTTCGAGGGTTCACCTTGCCGGTCGTGGAGATGTTGACCTGTTTATCGCCCACGCGCGCGCAGCCCAATAACCGAATATTTGCCCTGCGCCACGATTCGCCGCCCTTCAATCGATGCATGCGTTCGCGAATGATCTCTCGCGACTTTTCGGCGAGTAATTTATCCCCCATCGGCGCGACGAGCGCCTCGAAATCCTCTCCGCCGATGCGATAACACGTCAGCGCGTCCTCGACGCTGCGTACGGTGAATTTCCTGACGTTTATGCCCGTGAGGATCTCGGCTTCGCCGAAAAAGTCGTACCGAAACAAATGATGCACGGTGCGTTCTTCGCTCGTATCCGGATCGAGTCGCGAGACGTCGGCGCGACCCGAGATTATAATGTAAAAATTGCCGTCACACGCGTCGTTTTCGCACATGACGTTCGTGAACGGATCAAACTGGACGAATTCCATGACGGATGCGATCGATTTTCTCGTCTCGATCGGGAAATCGCCGATGACGGGTGCGTTTTCCAAAAAGACGTTCTTCGTGAGCTCGGTTTCCTCGACGCTGTGTTTAATCTCACTCTTAAACGTCTGTCGCGTGCACACCCACACGCGCGACCTTTGGTTCGCGCGCACCGTCATCATCCGCTTCGCGCGCGTCAACAGACCCAATTCTCCGACCATGTCACCCTTTGCGAACGTCTGGATTGTAATCTCCGTCCCGAGTCGCGTCTGGACCGCGCTAAATTCGCCCGACTGCACGAGATACATGGCGTCGCCCGAGCGTCCCTCCTCCGTCAGCGTCGTTCCCGCCGGAACGTTGATCGAATACATCTCCCTGACCATCGCGTCCACGGCGTCGCGCTCGAGATTGGCGAAGATGAACGATTTCGCCAGCGCCTCGCGCACGTCGTCCGCTTCGCCCTTCGTCGCCTTCTTCCTCTTGGACAAAATCTTCGCGCTCGCTCGAATCTGCGCCTCGACGTCGTCCAATCCCTCGCTCAACGACACGTCCGCGACCACCGTCGACGCGCTCGCCCGTTCGACGCGAAGCGCTCGATCGACGCTCACGCTCGATTCCCCGCCGTCGCCGTCGCCGCCCGGCTCCTTTTCGCCCGCGTCCCGTTCCCCATCCCGCTCCCGCGTCGACGCGCGCGAACCATCCCTCATCGACGGTCCATCCGCCCGCACCGCTCCTCGCTCGTCCCTCGCGATCGCGACTCGCTCGTCGTCCCCGTCCGACGCGTCGCCGCCGCGCGTCTTCGCGAGACGCGTCCCGCCGCCTCCCCCGAAACAACACGCGAGCGACGCCAACGTCCGAGACCGACGCTCGGACGTCGACGCGCGTCCACCGTCCATCGCTCGAAACGCTCGACGCGCGGGCATCGCTCGCGGTCGCGGGCACCGCTCGACGACGACGACACCGCGAGAATTGAATGCCGACGCGAACGCGAATGCCGACGCGCCACCGACCGTTCGCGACGCGCGAGAGACGCGCGCGCGTCACGCTCGAGCGCCTCTCGCGTTTCTCTCGCTCGCGAGTCTCTCGCGCGCGAGGCGCGCGCGCGCGAGGCGTCGTCTGACGCGACGCATTCGTCGTCACATCGACGCGTTCGCGCGCGCCCCGTCTCCGCGCGTCGCGCGCGCGGCGAGCGACGGAATTCTCGAGGACATCGTCGTCGTCGTCGCCGACCTCGTCGGCGTTCGGTCGTCGCGCGCGCGAGAGAGAGAGGCGCGATGACGCGCGCGGCGGCTGGCGGCGTCTCGGCGCGCCCGCCGACGAAATCTCCCTCGTCGCGCGTCGCATCGAGCGCGTCGCGAGCGAGACCGCGAGCGAGACCGCGCGCGATCGTTCCCGATCGAGAGGACGACGCGTCGTCGTCGTCGTCGTCGTCGAACCGCGCGTGGGACGTCGGGAAGATTCCCTCGGGACGGGGACGCCGACGGCGAGACGGCGGCGAGAGCCGAGACGTCGACGCCGCGTCGTCGTACCGACGCACTCGACGGGAACACCGCGCGTGGATGTATGAGAACGCGTCTCGGCGAGACGGTGGTGGGAGACGCGATGGGAGGACGGGCGAGGGGTACGAGGACGCGGACGCCGAGGCGGAGGCGCGGCGACGACACGCGGCGGCGGCGAGCGCGAGAGACGTGGACGATGCGGTTCGGGCGTTGCGTCGCGTGGCGCGCGTCGTGGAAGATGATGCGGAGGATGGCGCACCGTCCACGACCGAGAGACGGCGAGAACGAAGGCTCGTGTCGCCGGGAATGGCTGTCGCGCTCGCGGGGTCGCATAAAGGGTTCTTGGCGACGTGCGTCTCGCAGAGACGCATGGACGCGGCGTTGGCGTACGCGAGACTGTTCGACGCCTCGCGAGACGATTTTAAGCGTGGGAATGATTTGTACTGCGCGGTGATTTACATGTGCGGACGCGCCAAGGATTGGCGGGTGGCGCACGAGGCGTTTCGATTGAGACGAGACGAAGCCGCCGCGACGCCGGATAGGTTCGCGTACAGCGCGTTGGTGAGCGCGGCGGGCAAATGTGGGAACGCGAAAGCCGCTCGAGAGGCGTTCGAGGAGGCGAACGCGGTGGGAGAGGTGGATACCGTGGTGTATAACGCGTACATTGACGTGTGCGCGGGGAGAGGCGATTACGAGGGGGCGCTCGAGACGCTCGAACGCATGAAGAAGACGCCCGACGTGGCGCCGAATATTCGATCGTACAACGGCCTCATCTCGGCGTCGACGCGACAGAAAAATTTCACGGGCGCCGTCGCGGCGTGGGAGGAGATTAAGCGCGCGAAGGATCTGGAACCGACGAAGATTACGTACGGCGCCATGCTCGCGGCGGGCGCGGCGGCGGATGACGTCGACGTCGAGTGGTCGGAGCAGTTATTCGACGAGGCGGTTCGATCGGGCGCGTGTGGTCCGGCTGGAAACGACCATATGGTGTCATCGATGCTCTCCGCGTACGCGCGAGGAATCGTTCTCGGTCAAATCACCGCCGACGTCGCCATGGCTCGTGCGGAATCGCTCGTGCGCGCACTCGTCGATGACGCCGCCTTGGACGAGCGTCGCGCGGCGAGAACGCCCAATTCCCGAGTCTGGTGCGCCCTCATCACGCTGTGTGCGCGAAGTGGACGACCCGCGCGCGCAATCGAGGTGTTAAACATCATGAAATCGCGCACGGACGCCGACAAGGACGAGTACATGATGTATGCGTTGACGTCGGCGCTCGAGGCGTCCAAGGAGGGTAAAGAGCACTTCGCGCGCATGAAAGACGTCGTTAACGACAGTCCACCGAGCGTGCGCCACTCCACGGGCGTGCGAAACGGCATGATCTCCACACACTTGCACTTTGGCGATTTCAAGAGCGCGTTTGAATTGTACGGCGCGTTTAAAGAGGACATGCGCGCCTATCGTCGAGACGCGTCGTCGGGTGGCGAACGCGAGAGACGCGAGCTCGAGCACCGCCTTCCGGACACCATCACGTACAACACCCTCATCTACGCGTGCGCGTCGAACGGCGAGGACGGCAAGGCGATGGAGATGTACTCGGACATGTTGGTGAACGGCATTCCGCCGTCGCTTCGAACGTACGTGGGTTTGATCGTCGCGCTCGGTCGGTCCAACAAGGGAAGCCGCGCGGACGAGGCGGCGAAATTGTTCGATGCCGCCATCGACGACGGCATACGACCGAACGAATTCTTGTTCACCTCGCTCATGGACGCTCAGGTCAAGGCGAATCGTCCGTCGTCGGCGTTTGAGACGTACGAACGAATGAAGACGGATGACGTCAATCGCACGACGGTGACGTACGGATGCGCGTTACAGGCGTGTTGTTACTTTGAAGACACCGAGGAGGGCGTCGAGCGCGCGTACGAGGTGCTTCGAGACATGACGGAGAGAGACGTGAAGATGAACGACTGGTGCTCGAATACGTTTCTGCGCGTCATCTCATCCGCCGGGCGCATCGAAGAGATGTTGGAGGAGGTGAAGAACATCGCCCGGCGCAAGGGTCAGCTCGAACAAGAGACCATCGAGGCCATCGTTCGTGCGCTGTGTCTGGAAGGATACGTCGAGCGCGCGTATCGGTTCTTATCGATGATGGATTCGAGAGGGTTGGAACCGAGCGAGCACACGCTCAAGGAATTCGTCGTCTCGTGTTCGCGCGAGGGCTTCGTCGATCGCGCGTGGGAGGCGTACACGCGTCTCACGCGTCTTGGACACAAGCTCGACGTCGCGACGCGGTCGTCTCTCGTCACCGTTTTGAGCGTGGCGTCCACGAGTCCAGATCCCGACGAAGCCGAACTCTTGCTCGCGCGCGCCATCGGCGTCTTCGACACCGGAACCAAGCACACCGCCGCCGACGAAGAAATCATCGACGCCGAGGCGCGGTGCGCGCTCGTCGTCGCCACCGCGAGGAGCGAACAGCTCGATCGCGCGTTATCCATCTGGCGCGCCGCGCCCGCGCTTTCCTCCTTTTCCCGCGCGCGCAAACACACCACGAACGAAAGCAAGGATTACATCGGCGACACGCGCGCCATGTACGAGTGTCTCATCGAGGTTTGTTGTCACCAAGACCGCGTTGACGACGCGCTCGAGGTGTTCGATCACCTCAAAGACGCCGGCGCGCGCGTGGGCACCGTCACGCTCGCGTTTCTCGAATCCTCCTGTCGCCGCAGTCGCGTCGAGGAGTGGAGAATGTTCGACGTTTGCGCGCAGATGCGCGCCCAAGCCGACGAAAAATTGGAACGCCATCTCGCGAAACCGTCCAAACTCAGTCATCACGTGGGCGCGTCTCTCAACGACGAGGACGACGCGAGCGACATCGCCGACGAGCTCGCCACCGACGGACTCCGAGGCGAGATTAAAAAGTCCTCGTGGCGGCGTCCGAAATCGTGACGCGACGACGCGCGAGTCGACCACGCACACACAGCAACACGCGACGCGCGAGCAGCGCGAGCTTCTTGTAACGAAAATGTACTTCATTCATTCATTCATTCAACTATGCGTGTATGGGTTTAGTGCCGTTGTAGTGTACTTCACCATAGTGTGTGATCGTGATGGCGTCTCCCTGTAGACCTTCGCGGATATGATCGATGACTGAGTTCTGCTCATTATCGCTCAATACACGAACGCCACGAGAGTAGGACTCAACAAACGCTCGCAGCGTGATTTCGTCACCCCATTCCCCATCTTGGGATATTCTATTCACGTAATCTCCAAAGACTTCACCACGTTCCACAAACTGAAAATATCTTTCCGGATTCTCTCGCAAGTGTTGCGCGATATTCGCTCGAACCTCTGCGTGGCGATCTTCCCTCTCGTAAAGTCCCACACTCAGCGCCCTGAACTGACAGTTCCCATCGCCTCGCGTCGGAACCTCTTCACAATTATACATGGCGCAGAGCTCTTTCATGCGTCGGCGTCGTGGTTGATGCACGTTTGAAATATCCTTGTCATCTTCACGCGTGACCCGAGCAACGTGTCCACCCTTGTACTCTTCCAGTAACAGCCAATGAGCAACCCTCCGCTCACTCTTCACCGACCCTCGATCGTATCTCTTGGTATCAACCGCTTTCACTGCTGCAACACTCTCGCGCTCGAATGCTCCACCCGCCGTCGCGAGTCTGGGGTTCTGGTCCTCATCAACGACGACCTGCTCTCTCCGGCGCTGTCTTTGACCCGCACGACGGAAGGGTTCACCATGAACGTTCGCATTCCTCTCGCGTTGAACGGGGCTCACGGTGGAATCAACCATCCGTTCGCCTCTCGGACACCCATTCTCACGCAAATATTGAAGACATCCCGGATGACCCCCCCGCGCCACCGGGCGGTACGCCCACTCGTCCCAAGGACACCCATTTTCATGCAAGTACTCGAGGCACTCCAAATGACCTCGACGCGCAGCCTCCCAGCACGCCCCCGCATCCCACGGACACCCATTCTCGCGCAGATACCGTAAACACTCCGACTGACCTTCGCGCGCCGCCGCGCGCGTCGCGCGCGCGTCCCACCCCGCGCTCCCGCGCGCGCGCGCGCACCGAAGGCATTCCACGCACCCTCGTCGGGCGGCACCGACGCACGGCAGCGTCAGGTTAAAACACTCCACGCATCCGCGCGACTCCGCGTACGCGCACGTCCACACCGCGCGCGCCCCGCCGCGCGCGTCGTCGATCGCATCCGCGACGGCGCCCGGTTCGTCATCCGTCTCGCCCGTCGTCCGTCGTTCGCCGTGCGTCTCGACGCGCATCGCGATCGACGCCGCGCCTTCTCGCGCACGTTTCGCGCGCGCGCGTCGCGCGATGCGCGGTGACGCCGCGTCGGTGACCGTCGCGCGCGCGTGTCTTCGGATGGATGTGGGAAAAGTTGGCACCCATACCGAATGACCGGTCATGACTCAACGCGTGGGGAGGACACGTGCGATGACGGACGATCGCGCGGTGGTGTCCTGCATCGACGTCGTGATTCTCGAGCGCGACGTCGACGCTCGGACGCGCGGACGCGTGCGAGCAGTGCGCGCGCGGTAAAGACGGTGAGGGAGTCCCGGACGTCGATCGCGCGCGGCGTCTTCTCAGATTGAAATCATCGCAGATCGAAAACATCATCCATCGAGCGATGGCGCCGACGACGTGCGTGGATTGTAACAAGATCACCAAGGGATACGCGAGGTGTTACGATTGTAACCTGTTGAAACGAGCGCGCGACTCGGCGTCCGCGGACGGCGGTGGTCGAGCGCCCGCGCCGCGTCGGGACGACGATTACAAGTTTAAGAGCGCCGGCGGCGGCGTGAAAACGGCGACAGCCATCGCGGATCACTTTTCTCGAGCGTTGTCCAACAGTAAGATCAACGCGCAGAAGATTAATCGAGTGCTCGAATCGCTGGGATGGATCGCACGTTCGCCGTACGATTCTGGGGGGTGGGAGAGCACGAAAGCGGGTCTGAGAAACGGTGCGTCGAACCACACGGCGATGACCGGTGTGCCGTACGTGAAGTTTGAAGAGCGCGTGCTGCGAGAACCCGCGCTTCGCAGAGCGTTGTCGGAACTCTCGGCACCGATGCAGGCGACGCCGACGCAAACACCGACGTCGACGCAAACGCAAACGACGAATGACGCTGTCGAGCGACGCGTCGAGTCGGAGTGTCGATGCGCGTGCGGAAGGTGCTCGATTCTCGGAAAGACGCAGAAATATAAAACCAGGGATGGACACTACGTTCGGAGTCGCGGAGAGGTGTTGATCGACAACTTTTTGTATTCCACTCGCGTGCCACACGCGTACGAGCTCGAGTTGCATCTCGCGGAGGGTAAAGTCATGACACCAGATTTTTGTTGCCTCACCGCTAAGGGCAACGTGTACATCGAGTTTTGGGGACTCGAGGGTCAACCGGATTACGATTCGTGCACAGATTACAAGAAAAAACTCTACAAAGAGTTCGAGCTAGATCTCATCGACGTGTATCCGGAGAACCTCGATGATTTAGATGCGTACTTGTCGAGAAAACTTGCCCAATACGGCGTGCGAACCGCGTACTAGAGCGAACGCGGCGCCGAGACGCTCGAGGATACTTTATAGTTGTGACTCGTGATTTGTAAGTGCATCATTACAGCGCGCATCGTGTACAGGGGGTGTTATTTCACGCGTTCTTCGCGTTCTTCGCTTCGACGCGTGCGTCTCTCTATGCGTACGTCTCTCGATACTTTGCCGCGAGATACTCGCCGAAAGTCGTGGCCCGCGTCCCCGGCGTCCGCACGCTATTGATGGGCGAGATGATGCACTCGTGATTCGGCTCGACGAAGAACGGCATCGAGTACCGCGCGCGATCACCGTCCATGACGACGCGGTGTTTCGTCGACTTAAACATGCCGTCGCTCCAAAACTGCATCAAATCGCCCACGTTGAGCACGAACATATCATCGCGAGGCGGACGCACGGGAATCCATTCATTCGTCTCGGAATCGAACACCTGTAATCCGGGCACGGAATCCGTCGCCAAGAGGGTAAACAAACCGTAATCGGTGTGCGCGCCGCACGCGAATTTTCCCTCGTCGACCTTCGACGGCGTCGGCGGATATCTCAACAGTCTCAGCACGCACGCGTGCGAAATATCAAAATCTTCCTCGAAGTAATCATACTCGAGTCCCAACGCGAACGCAAACGTCGGTAACAACGCCGTCGCGATGCTGCGCACGTAGTCGTAGTAGTCTATGATGGCGGCTCGAAACTCGTCGAAATCATCAGGCCACGGCACACCGTCTGGAGCGACGTAAAATCCCTCCTTGGCGTCCCCGCTCGAGGACGCCTCCACGTCCAACGTCTCCGCGCCCTCGCGCGTGTATCCTCTCCCGTTCGTCGTCGCGCACTTCATCTTTTCATCGATGTCTCTCGCAAAAAATTCCTTGGCGCGCGCGAACGCCTCGCGCATCGTCTCCCTCAATAGCGCGTCCGGGTACGGGTCGAGGTAGACGAACCCGTATCGCGCGCGTCTGAGCGCTTCGGCGTTCACGAAGACGCCGTCGGAGAGACGGATCGTCGGGATTTTTTCAAAACTCATGTTGAAAAAACGTCGCGGCGCGTCACTCTGTGTCGACGCGCGTCGTCGCGTCGCATGCGTCGCGCCGTCTCGCGCGCCGACGTCATGCGAAAGACGACGAGCGCGACGCACATGGACGTCGGGGAGACGACGCTCGGGACGAGCGCGAGCGTGGGGGCGCTTCATCATCAATCATCTCATCTTAATCTCTCATCGGCGGCGTCGAATGGGAACGCGCCGTCGTCGTCGCGCGCGGCGACGGCGCGGGTGAACGTGCCGTGGACGCGACGACCGAGCGTGTTTTTCGCGCTGTGCGCGCTCGCGACGACGGTGTTGGCGCTGATGACGCACGAGGGACGGTCGACGACGTGCGAGCGCGCGCCCGAGTACGTCGTCTTCGTCGACGCCGGGAGCACGGGGTGTCGAGCGCACGCGTTTCGCGTGACGCCGACGATGGAGGACGATGGGAAGGATGCGTCTCTGTTTCGCATCGACACGCTGGGGACGAAGACGAAGACGAAGATGCCGTTGGCGCGAATGGGAGGACGGGTGCGAGAGGAGCTGCTGCCGGCGGTGCGGGGCGCGCTCGAGCGCGTGCCGGACGCGGCGGCGAGGGAACGGGCGAGCGTGTACGTGTGGGCGACGGCTGGGTTTAGAGTGTTGACGCCGGCGAAGCAGCAGGCGCTGTGGAGAGAGGTGAGAGAGGTGATGACTCGAGAGACGACGCTGCGACACGGGCACGGACACTTTAGGACGGTGGACGGGAGCGAGGAGGGATTTTACGCGTGGTTGGCGGCGAATTATTTATCCAACGTCGACGTCACCGCGGTTGGACGCGTGCGTCGAGGGGCGACGGACGCGGCGCCGTTCGCGCGATTGGCTGATTCGGAGAATCCTCTCGCGCGTTCCGTCGGCGCCATCGACGTCGGCGGCGGGAGCGTGCAGTACGTGGCGTTGCCCGAGGGTGGTGGCGCGGCGGTGACGGCGAAATCGATGATGAAACTGCGAGATTCTGTCAAGGTTGAATCCTTCTTGGGGTACGGGGCGAATCACATGGAGACGCGATGGCGCGAGGAGTTGGTGAACGACGGGCGAGCGACGAACGCGTGCGCGTTTCCGGGACACGTCGTCGAGGTGCGAGGCGCGCGTTTAACCGGCACGGGGTCGTACGACGAGTGCGTGCGCGGTCTGCGTCGACAAATCGCGAGTTTAGAGCACGAACAAGGAGTGAGGCTGCGCATGCCTCGAGAATTCGATCGCATCGATCGGTTTCTCGGCATGTCGTTGTTGTTTCATCTCACGAATTTCATGACGGTGGCCGTGCCCGGTTCGCTCCCGTCGATGCCTCGAGCGACGCTCGACGAGATCGCCGTCGCCGGTAAAAAGTTGTGTGCGATCGAATGGTCGAAACTCGTCAAAGCCGTGGACGGGAAGGATCCGAACACGCCGTCCGATCGACTCAACGGTCGATGTTTCGACGCCGCGCTCGTGCAGGCGCTCTTGGGTCGAGGCGGCGACGACGCGGACGTCGGACTCGGGTTCGATCAAAAGGACGACAGGATCGATTTCGTCGAGCGCATCGACGGTGCAGAGGTGGAGTGGACGCTCGGCGCCGCGCTGAGCATCGTGCACCCGACGTTGGCGCGTGCGAATCCGCGTTGGACGAAGACTCGCGTTCCGCTCGAGTGCCGTCGCGTCGTGCACACGGCTCTCCTGAACGCGTTGTACGAGTGGGCCATCATCATCATGCCAGCGGGCATCTTCGTGACGGCGTATTTAGTGTACTCGGTGGTCAGGGCGACCGCCAAGGTGGGCACCATGGCGAGATCGCCGTCCTTCTTAGAGGTTCTTTAGCGGCGACGGGGCACGCGTAAAAAAAGGTGCGTGTGAGTAATAAGAAATACAAGTCGTCACCTTCGCCAACACTCTAATATCTCGAACTCATCGTCGCTCGCGGGATAATCCGGGTGCACCGTCGACGCCGGCACGCGTCGCACCGTGAATCCTTCCGTCTCCACGATGGAGACGAACAGTTCGATGCTCTCGGGTCGATGTTCCCTGCACGCCGCGAAGACGGCGACGCGTCCCGAATCCCGCACCAACATCCCCGTCGTCTTCGCCAACGCCCGTATCACCCCCTCATCCGACGTGTACATCAAATCCGCCCCCAAAACCACGTCCGGCCACCGTATCGCCTCCGGAAGCGCCTCCACATCCTCCTCCCGTCCCCACCGCACCCCGCGCGTCGCCAAGAGCACCCCGCGCGGCACGCGCCCGCCGTTTTCCTCTTTATTCTCCCGAGCGTTCGCACGCGCGAGCGCCACCACCTCGGGAAGATCCGTCATCACGCACACTAATCCCCCCTCCTCTCTCGACGCCGTCTCGCTCGACGCGACGAGCAGCGTCGCCAATCCCGTCCCCGCGCCGAGCTCGAGCGTCGTCGTCGTCGTCGTCGCGCGCGTCCCGTCTCGACGCTTCCCCGCCGTGAGCCGTTCCCACACGTCCTCGCGCCCGACGTATTTCCCCAAAAGCGCGCTCGCGTCCCACACCGTGAATCCCGTCCCCGGCACGCGATCGTCGTCGTCGTCGTCGTCGTCGTCGTCGTCTCGTCGTCCCGCCGTCGATGGCGCCGTCGATTTCGCGAACGCCTCCGCCGACGCGTACTGTCGAACGAGAACCCCGTCCACGACGCACGGATCGATAAATTTTTCCTTAAACGACAGTCTCCCCCGTCGCCACTCGCGCGACATGGCGCGCGACGCGACGCGACGCGACGCGACGTGACGATGTCCGATTTCGGTTGGATTCGATTCGATTCCCCGCACGCGCCGACGCGCGCGATCGATCCCTCGTTCGACGCGCGCGCGGCGACGACGACGTCGAGACCATCGCGCTCGACGTCTCGCGCGCGTCGTTCGAGACGTTCGTCGGTCGACGTCGCCATGCGAGCGTCGGGACGACTTCGCGCGACACTTTTCGGTGACGGCGCGAATTACGAATCGCGCGTGCGCGCGTGCGAGGACGCGCTCGACGCGCGCGATGACGGCGACGATGATGACACTCCCGACGATGTCGTCGACTCGGCGACGGTGTGCGCGGAGTGGACGACGGTGGCGTTGGCGAGGTGCGGCGCGGCGGCGCTCGAGTCGCGAGGACGCGCGCGAGAGACGGGACGAGGGAAAACGCACGCGCGGAGCGGTCTCGCGCGGGTTTTGGGCGAACGGGCGCCGAGTGTGGACGACGCGTGCGCGGACGCGCGGCTGTGGAGATGTTTCGTTCGGGCGAGAGAGGTGTGCGGGACGACGCGGGTCGCGGCGGCGAGCGGCGGGGAGGCGAGACGCGCGGCGGACGCGCTTCTCTCGGCGATTTCGTCGGGACGCGTGCCGGATGAGACGCTCGCGCGCGCGTTCGAGATGCTGACGACGAGTGGGACGACGGCGTCGAGCGCGAACGGTGGTGGAACGGGCGCGTCGTGGGCGTCGAGAGAACGGTGCGCGGAGACGGCGAAGACGGCGATGGCGGCGAGAGACGCGGCGGCGACGACGCGGGTGGCGCTTCTCGGCGCCGCGGCGGCGACGAACGCGCGGCCGAACGCGCCCGCACCCGCGTGTGTGGATTATGAGTTCGTGTGGGGCGTCGTCGAGCGGTGGTCGACGTCGAGCGAGACCGGGGATGAGGCGACGAGGACGGCGTGCGAGGCGGCGATGCGCGCCTTCGTCTTTCATCCGTTGTACGCCAAGAGCGCGCCTCGCGTGCTCGCCGAGTGCGGGAACGCGCGAGAGACGGGCGGGAAGAAACATCGCGTCGATGAGGATGACGACAACGACGATGACGACGACGACGACGAGAAACCGTCGACGGCTCGCGCCGTCTCCGCCGCGCGGTCGGCGCCGACGTTTATTCGCCAAATCTTCAAACGCGTCGCCGCGGCGACGACCGGTGACGGTGACGTCGTCGCGTTACGTCTCGCGCCGTGGCTCGCGCGAACGATGTGTGAGATGGATGACTCGCGCGCGTCCGCGTCGAAAGAGGACGCCAAGGCACTGTTCGTGGGGTTATTCGAACCCGTCGCGCGCGCCTTTGTCGTCGCGGATTCGCCGGGGACGCCGACTGGAAGAAAACGAAAATTCGCCGCCGCCGACGCCATCGCGGACGCGCTCGTGCGTTTATTACGCACGGCGTCCGACCACGCGCTGTATTCATCCCTCGACGCGGACGGTGCGGTGGAGACGCGCGTCGCGTCCTTCGTCGCCTCGGCGACGTCTCGCGCGGCGACGGCGCCTCGCGCGCCGCGCGGTTGGTCGGACGTCATCGACGCCGTCGCCGCGTTAGATTTCAGACTGATCGAACCTCACGCTCGCGTCGTGTTCCGCGCGACGCTCTCGACCGCGCGCGATGATTCGCACGAATCTCGCGCGAGAGTCTTACGAACCGTCGCGCGCGGATTCGCCGACTCGCGGCTTTTCCCCGAATGCGTGCGCAGTCTCGGCGACGTCGTCGTCTCCGGTGAGACCATCCACGCCGCCATCGTCGACGACGACGTCTTGCACACGTTTCGCGAGGCGTCGAGATCGACCCCGCTCGCGCAGACGCCCGCGCTCATGGAGACGTGTCGAGAGATGTTTTTCCGCGCGTTCGACTCGCCCGACGTCGCCGACGCCGACGCGGCGTCCTTGGCCCGCGCGACGCAAGAGGTGCTCGGGTCGTGTCCAGACGATCCGGGTGAACCGTTGTTACCCGCGGCGGAGGAGTGTTTAGAGCGGTTCACCGTCGACGCGCGAGAACGCGTGCGAGAGAGAGCGTCGCTGTCGCTGTCGCCGTCGAGAGTCGGAAGCGTCTTGCGCGCGTACGTCCCCGCGGCGGCGTTGCGCGCGGGATTGAGCGAGGTGGCGGACCGCGCGGCGCGTGAATCGTATTTCCGCGCCGACGACGTCTCGCTGTGTGATGTCGTGGATGAATTGGTGCGCGAGAGTCCGAACGCGACGCGAGGCGTGGATGCGAACGCGGAAGCCGCCGCCGTCGGGGCGGCGCTGCAACGCGCGCGACATTTGTCGCGATTACGGCTCCCGCGCGAAGACGTCGACCCCGAGGACGCGTCCAAGGCTGGTCGAGAGATGAAGCGGTTGCTCTCGACGTGCCTGCGATTGGTCCCGGACACGTCGACGACGACGTACGAACGACCAGACGTGGAATGCGAGGCGTGGCGCGTGTTGACGTCGGCGGTGGATCTGTGGTACGAACACGCCTCCGAGTCGCGACTCGTCGATTATTATCGATGTCGATTGGAGACGGACGCGGGCGATGGGTCGAGAGCGCTGACGGAAAAGGAGGAGGAGACGTTTCGTGATCTCGTCGTGACGTTTAAACCGTGGGTGCGGTCGATCGCGAGCGTGCTCGTGCGTGGATCGATGGATTTGACGCGCGCGATGCGCGAGGCGACGAACCGCGGCGGCGACGAACCGGCGGCGGCGTTGGTGGACGTTCTCGAGGATAGCGTCGTGGATTGCGCCGGGTCCGCGCGAGACGCCGCGAGTGCGGCCGAATCTATCAAACGGTTTTGGTCGGTGGCGTCGAATTCGTCGGTGGTGAATGATTTCGCGCGCGGGACGGGCGCCGCGGGCGCGCTCGCCGCGGGCGCGACGGCGCTGCGCCGCGCGCGTCGAGCGCTCGAGGCGGCGGAGCGCATTCCGCGTCGAGGCGTGGCGGAGATGGATAAAAACATCTTGCCGATCGCGATGAAAGTGTGCGAGTGCGCGACGTTCACCGCGGCCGCGCTCGGAATGGAGGACGCGATGGACGCGTGTCGACGCGCGCGCGCGCTCGCCGGATTTCTCGCCAAACACGACGAAGACGCCGCCGTCATATCCGCGAGAGTGACGCTCGACGCGCGTCAGTATCACGATGTCACCGCACGTGTCCTGGAACGCGTCGACGCGGGAGCGATGAAGGAGTTTTTGGAGAGCACGACGTCGGAATTTCATTCGTGTTTGGTGGGGAGCGCGACGACGGCGAAACCGACGGCGTACGCCGACGCCGCGGGCGTGACGCGGTATCTCTTCGACGAGTACGTGGCGTCGGACGCGGCCAAAGCGAACGGTGGCGGCGCGGTTCTCGCGGCGACGCTCGTAGAAAACCTATTCGCCGCCGGCATGACGGTGTTCGAAGGACCCGAACGCGAAACGTTTGGATGGGTGGACGGCAATCCGGAGATGGACGTCGAGGTGGAGGCGACGGATGAACAAGGCGCCGCGCTCGTCAATTTTTGGGACGCCTCGGTCGGACTTCGCGAGCGTCTGGAGACGTTTCTTCGCGCGCTCGACGAAGAATCGCGCGCGAGCGATGACGAGATGAAGCATGAAATCGTCGCGGCGTGCGTCTCCGCCGTCGGGTACGCGCTCGCGATTTCCGCGACGTCTTTGGAATTTAGCGAAAAGTTCCATCGAACGTTGGACTCTGGAATCGTGCAGCTCGCGTTATCGATCTCCGTCGACGCGCTGGTGCGCTCGACGCGCGCGCGGAACGGCTCCGAATCGACGAGAGCGTTCTCCGTCGGCGCCTCGACCAAGTTTGTCAACGTCGTCGGCGCGGTGTGCGACGCGCTCAAGCAAACCGGTCCGCAACTCACGCCCGAGGCGCACGCGTCGCTCGTCGCCGTCCTGATGTCCGCGTACGCGCACGCGACGAAAGTGGCGGGCGCGGGCGCGGGCGCGTCGCTCGATCGTGGGTTGAGGGAGAGTTTCGACTTGACGCTCTCCGAACTCATCCTCGGCGCCGGTAAGCGACCGCTGAGCGCCATGTACGTCGCCTGCGTCGACGCCTTCAAAGCCGTCGACGCCGAAGCCAGACGATCGCGAGCGCATCGCGAGCGCATCGACGTCTCGCTCGCCGCGCCTCTGTGGTGCGTGTCGAACCTGGTGGAGACGTTTTCGGCGAGCAAGGCGATTCGAACCGCCGCGCAAGACAACGTCGAGGCGGTGATGGACGCGTGCGCGCGCGCCATGCGCGTCGCCGTCAAGACACCGCGCGCGAGTTCGGTCGTCATAAAAATTCTCTCCATCGCCGAGCGATTCACCACCCTCGGCGCGCGGTGCGAGATGAGCACGCGGTGCGTCTCTCGCGTCTGCCAATTCCCGAGCGTCGCGTGCGCGCCCGACGCCGTCTTCGACGACGAGTCATCCCACGTCGAGGTCTACGCGCACGCGTGCGCGTTAACCATCGCTCTTCTCAAGGCGCGGTACGACCATCTGCGTCGATCCGTCGCCGGTATCACCGCGGTGTGTTCAGACTTGCTCGCCGACTTGCGTCGATTCGCGTCTCGAGGCGCCTCCGACGCCGTCGCGGACGCGTGCGCGTCCAAACTCTCCCGCGTCTACGAAGCCGCTGAATCCAGCGGACTCGAGCGTTACTGCACGCATTTACTCGCCGACGCCATCACCGCCATCACCGGCGGCGGCATCGGTCCCGCCGGCGAGCTCGCGCTCAAACCGGGTCTCTTCGCGTTGCTCGACGCCGCCGGCGACCGCGAGCTCCGACAGCTCCACGCCGCCCTCGGCGCCGGCGCCGGCGGCGCCAGACGCGTCGTCTTCACCGCTCTTCGCGAGGAACACGAGCGCACGCATAAATTCACCGGTCGCGTGTAAAACACACGCACACGCGACGCGCGCGCGTTTCGTCCTTTTCTTCTCTCTCTCACCCACGCGTCCCCGTCGTCTCGTCACATCGACGCGTGCGTCGCGCGCCACCGTCCCATGACGCGCGATGACGAACGCGACACGCTCATACGACCGTCCACGACCGTCCCCGACGTCGAGCGCGCGCACGGCGTCGGCTGGTCCGCCGTCGACGCCGTCGAATCATCATCATCGCGCCGGTCCGATGCGAATGGTGTTACGACATCCATGCGCGTCGCGAGCGCGCTGTTTCTCCTCGGGACGGCGCTGTGCGGCGCGGGTGCGATCGCGGGACGATCGCGAGAGACGACGACGACGTCCTCGGCGCTCGGGTCGTCGAATGGAAAGGGACAGGGGAGGTGTGATCTCACCCCGCAAGTCGCCGGCGTCGCCGGCGCCGCGGGGACGTGTCACGCGGAATTCATGCGCGCGCGTAAATTATACGAGAAAACGGATGATGCCGACGACGTGGCGTTCGAGCGGGCCGTGTATGAATGCATGAACGTCCCCACGGGGTCACCCGTGGTGGTGCCGACGAAAGGGGCGACGAAACCGTTCGAGACGAAACCGAACGAGGCGTACGCGTGGATGTTCGTGCACGTGCCCAAGGCGGCGGGTTCTTTTTTCATCGAGGCGTTGAAACAAAATAAAAACCACGAAGACGTCGCGTTGGGACGTCCGACGAATATCGATTTCACGCCGAATCCGTGGAAGCCGTTGAATTCGTTTCAAGCGCGTCACATTCCGTCGATGTTGCGACGCGTCGCGCGGAATCGCGCCGCCGGCGCGGGTATTTTTTCCAAAGAGTTTATGAAGTCGGATTACGACGCCGGTCGTCACATGTACTTCACCGGCGCCACGTCCATGGGTCTGTGCGGAACGATCGACGCGCCGTGCGCGTACATCACCGTCCTTCGCGATCCGATGGAGCGCATGTGGAGCGAGTACGCGTACTTGTGTTTGGAAGGAAGCGAGGGTCACCTGTCGTGGACCGCGGAGGAGCGCGAGAAATCGAGCGGCGAGGGATGTCCGCTCGATCCCGTGGAGTGGTACGCGCAGAAACGAAGCACGGCGGCGCAGCTCACGGGTTTATTAGCGCCTCGAGGCGGACACACGGCGTGCGGCGCCGAGGCGGCCAAGGCGAATCTCGCGAGCGCGTGCGTGCGATACGTCTTTCAAGACGACATCGAGGACGGCTTGAAGAAAATTCGCGAGCGTCTTCCCGATCTCACCAATCTCGGGCACGACGGCGGTAATCATTTCGGTGAAAATTTTGCCGTCATTCAAAATCACAACGGGAGCAAGGGTAAACTCACGCCGCGGTTGGACGCGCGCCTCGCCGCCTATCGCGCCGACCCAAAAATCGTCGCCGGGTTACGCGCCATGGTGGCCCACGACGTCGGCGTGTACGAATTCGCCAAACAAAATTACGAAAAGCACTGGAGCGAACCCCTCGGGACGTGTTAATACACGAACGAACGTCACGGCGCGATTCATTGGTTCATTAATCTCATCTAATCAATCGCGCCGTCGTCTTGTAACAGTAAAGTTGAAAATCTCCACTCGAATCCATCCTCATCTCTCGACGATGACGACGACGGTGACGACCCCCCCTACGACGCACACCGAGGTCACGACCTCGACGACCGCGACGCTCGTCCCTCGCGCGCGTCCGAAACCCGCCCCCGGGGTCACCGTCGACGTCGTGCACGCGGCGGAATCACACATTTTTTCCCTCGATCACACGCGCGCATCCATCGACGCGCTCTGTCGAGCCATCGCGCCGTTCGCGCCGACGTGGCGGTGGGTGCGCGATGGATTCGACGGTACCGGATCGATCGCGCGCGCGATCGCGGTGCGAGTGGGGATGGTGGCGCTGGTGATGCGACCGAATCTCATCGTCCCGGCGGCGTGCGCGACGTGCGCGAAGGTGGCGCGAAGGGAGAAGATTCGAGCGGATTTCGAGCGCGCGCGCGCGCGAGGTGAGGTGGATCGGGAGGTTGAAGCGGTGATGGAGATGAAGACGCGACGGGAGGAGGTGACGTTCGGGCAGGAGGAGGCGACGGCGATCATGGAGGCGACGGCGACGGCGACGGAGCGGTTGGCGAGCGTCGCCGAGTGGCGGTCGAGGACGGTGAGCGCGGCGGCGATGTACGCGGCGATGGTGATGAGTGTGATGAGTTTGTTTATACCGGCGAGGACGGTGATGTGTTGGGGGTTGTTGTACGCGACGCGTCCGAAGCGAATGCGCGTCGTGCCCGATCCGTTGACGTCGTGCTGGTCGCGATTACCGACCAAGGCGCGCGAGGCGAGTAAGATTCAATGAGCGATGCGGCGCCGTGCGTACTAGTGAGTGTGTTGTATGATAATAAAGCTAAGAATGTGCACTTCAGTCATCGTTTCGTTCACGCCGTCGGTTTCTTCATTTTGAAGGATAGTTTGAGCTTTTTCGCCGGCGCCGGCGCCGGCGCGCCGGCGTCTTCTGGTTGCGCAAAGGATTTCACGCTCGCGTTTTCTCTCGACCGTTTTAAACCGCCACCGCCGCCCGGGGTATCGCCGCCGTCGACGACGGTGGCGGTGCGATCGCTGACGGTGCCTTTATCGTCCGTCAAGTGTTCGGCGGCTTGTTCGACGAACGCCGCTTCGGCTTCGAGTCTGCGCTCCTCGGCGTGGGCGTGTTCGGCGGCTTCTCTCGCCGCTTGACGCAGGCGATCCCGTTCGCGTCGTCGCGCGCGTTTCGCCTCCTTTTCTGCGCGTTTTGCCTCCTCTTCCGCCGTCATCGGCGCGTGCGCGGCGTGTGTATCGATGCCGACGGGAGTCCGTTCGCCCGCGCGTTTGATCGCCTCGGCGACGGATTCGCGAATCTCGCTCAAGCTCGGGTCACGCGCGGCGAAGAGCGAGATCAACGAAAACGCCGCGCTCGCGACCTCGCATCCCTCGCGCATGACGCGATCTCGAAGGTCGATCAAGACCTCGGTCGAGACGTTGGCGAGGTTCGCCGAAGACGCAAACTTTTGCAAGTAGTCGTGCGCGCTCCAGAGCATCGCGCTCTGCGTCGCCGACGGTTGTTTCGCCGAACGTTCGAGCACGAAATCGAGCGCAGCGAGCTCATTCTTCGTCTCACCGTATCGCACGTACATCATCGCGTCCGTGGCCGCGAGCGCGGTGGAGTTTCGGCCGAGGGCGAAACCTAAATCGGCCACTCTCTCGGCGTCGGCGCGTAGCGCTTCGGAGAGCGTCGTCGACGCGAGTAAACCGATAGACCGCACGCACGCGCACGTCACGAGCAAATCATCGCTGGGAAACCGATCGTCTCGACGAATGTAATAGTGAATCTGATCCACGATCGCTCGTAACTGCGCCCCGTCCGCGGGCACGCAACGACCGAGCGCCGCGACGCAGGACGCGATGAATCCGTCGTCGCTCTGAGGATTGCCTTCGTTGTCGTTGTACTTTAATCGACTCACGATGGCTTCCAACGCGTCCGCGTGCGTGCAATTCTTCTCGGCGTCGAAAACGTGGGAGAGCGCGGTGATGACCGCCTCGTCGATGATGACCTTGGCCACGTCTCGGAAATCGTTTTGTTTGGGTCGACCCGTGCGCTCGTCGCACTGGTGTTTTTTGTAATGGCGAAGAAGCGCGTGTAAACCGCCCCACTGCGTCTTTTCGCTCGCGCTCTTCCCGAGTGCCAACGCTGCCTGGGCTCGTACTCGACAAAACGTGTCGTCGGAGTTTAAGCACTTGTCGAGCACGAGAACCGCGCTCACGGAACCGTTAGCGACGCGACGACTGAGGAATTCCACCGCGACGGATTGCGCCACGACGTCCTTCTCCTTCTCCAGCATCTGCGCCATCATCGACTCTAAACCGATCTGTCTCGCGCTCTGCTCTATGTTGCCCATCCACTCGTATTCGGGATCCACTCGCACGTAGCGCACCGGACAATCCATGGCCGCGATGAGCTCGGGATCGCCTCCGGATTCGATGATCGTCTTCGGACGCCGATCCTTCGGGCGAGGCTGCAACGGAATGTCCATCAACTGCCAGGACGAATGGCCGAGGGACACGACGTGATCGTTGGCGTCTGGTCTGTGTTCTTCGCGCATGCGAACGGTGATGGAGCTGCGGTGATTTCTCGCGACAGCGAGCGCCGCGCGATCCGCGGCGGCGGCGGCTTCGCTCCCTTCGAGTTTTACCGCGAATTCCATGACGTTCTTCCGACGCTTCACCACGTACCCGACGCACAGTTTCGGCACACCCGCGCCGTACACCCACCGCTCTAAGAACGAGTTCACCTCACCCTTACCCAAGTTGACCGTCGCGCGACAGTGATCGAAGAGCTGTTGCGTGTGAATCCACCGCGCGGCGCTCGCGAGCACTTCCGCCGAGGGACCGGCGCGCGTCGCTTGTTCCTTCTTGTTCCGACGCACGTGCAAACCCGCAAAGTACTTGAGCACCTTTTGCAAAACATCCGGCCCCAGACGTTTTTCGAGCATGTAGATGATTGTCACCGCCTTGGCTTGCAACGCGCGTTCGACGCCCGCGGCGAGCGGTCGCGGCGCGCCCCCGGCGGCGGGATCCTTGCCCGCGTATTGGCCACCGCGCCAAATCCTCGCCGCGCGACTCGCGAGGGGCGGTAATGTCTCGCCGTCGTCCATACGCGCGGTGAGCTGCATGTCCAACATGCGCCTGAAGGATAACTCGTTCATCCCCGTCAAGGATTTCACGTACGCGCCGGCGAGGTATTGCGCCAAGCCCTCCACCACCCAACAATCCGTCGTGTTCGCGGGGACGACGACGCCGCCGAACCACTGACGCGCGATCGCGCTCGCGATGTGCACGCGGGATTCCATGAGCGCGGTGTTGAGGGTGGGGTGTGTGAGCCATTTGACGGAGTGCACGTTGATGCACGCGCCGAGACCGTCGCGCGCGCCCGCGTACTCGTCCGGCATGAAGACAATGTTCAGACACGCGATCGGGTATGGATGACCGAGATACTCCTCGTACGCGGCGATCGCCTTACCCACGCCCGCGGCGGCGACGGCCAAGCGCTCTTCGTATCCCCCGCGCGCCGGCGCGAAGAGCGTCACGCCTTTAATCGGGCTGGACACGCGCGTAAACTCACCGCAAATCAAACGCATCTCGTGCGCAAACGTCGGGTACAACCCAGAAAAGTGATGCACCAACCTAAAACCGTCCTCATCCTCCACTTCGTCCACGCACCTCTCCACCTTGTCCCAGTGCGCGGACGCGACGACGGTTAACTCGCGAGGCGCGCTCACGGAAAACTCAAACGTCGTCAACGCGTCCCCTCGCTCGACGCACGGAAACCAACTCGCCGGTCGTCTCGACGGTCCGGGACACGAAAAGAACCGCTCGTCCGCGACGATTCCCGCGGAATCCGCGTCCGTCTCGTACTCAATCTCGATGACGATTTCCTTTCCCCGCGCGCCGCTCGCGTCGCCCTCCGCCGCGCGCGCCTCAATCTTCTCCCCACTCGTCGTCGCGATCACCATCTCTCGCGTCCTCGACTCACCGTTCGCGTTACACTCCGACTCCAAGTGCGCGCGCACGTCTCTCCCCACGCTCAGCGCATCCCTCGGTTTCGTCGTCGTCGCGTTCCCGTCTCGCGTCCCCGTCGGCGTCGCGCGACACTCGATCCCTGCTCGTCTCACGGCGTCGTCATCGTCGTCCTCCATCGTCAGTCCCGCGTCCCACCACCTCTCGCGTCACCCCATCCCCTCGCGCTCGCGTCGCTCGTCGCCCATCACGCACCGTTCGCGCGCGCCGCGTCGATCTTCAATCCCTCGGCGTCGACGCGCACGCCGTCGAACGCGTCCGCACCGCCCTCCTCCACCGCGCACACGAGCGTCGTCACGCCCCGAAGCCGTCTCTTCGAGGGTTCGATTCGAACGTCCACGCGCTGTCTCGTCACCCTGCGCGTCGTCGTCGTCGTCCGTCAATCATTCATTCATGCATGCATCCATCGAAATCATCCTTCATCGTCGTCTCGCGTCGTCTCCCGTCGCGTCTCTGTCTTTCGCGCGACGCGCGTACCTCGGAAATAACACGTTCGACGCGTCCGCGTCGCGCGTCATCGTCGAAGACGTCGTCCGTCGCGACGATGTGACGTCTCGCGCGCCGAATCGCATCACCTCGTCGTCACTCCTCGTCGTCGTCGGCGCGCGAGGAGACGCGAGACGCCGCGCGCGGACGCGTCGTCGCTCGAGTCGTCGTCTCGCGTCGCTCGATCGCGGACTCGCGCGACCGCTGCGATCGCGACGTCGCGCGAGGGGCGTCGGATTGCATCTCCAAAGAAATCTTTCATGGCGCCCGTGTTCGACGGCGCGACGACGCGACGACGACAGATTTCTCTCGGTGGACGCAAGCGCGACGACGGGGCGTCGTCGCGGGAGATTATCGCGCGCGCGAGGGAGGAGCGCGAGCGACGCGCGAGGGAGAGGGACGAGACGCGGTGCGCGCAAAACGCGCAACGCGTTCGTCGCGGTCGACGCGCTTATCGCGAGGCGAAACGAGCGGTTCGGGCGTCGTTCGTCGAGTCCGGGGAGGCGTATGATTTCGTGGTGGATGAGAATCGCGCGCGGGCGTTGGTGTTTTTCGGAGATGGGACGAGAGATTATCTCGCGTGCGCGCGCGCGGCGGCGGACGTGTCGGCGGGCGGCGAGACGTTGCGAGACGAATTCATCGATGGTGGTGCGTGGACGCGGGGTGAGACGACGAGGGATGGCGATTCGATGGATGTGGACGGCGATGCGCGCGAGGGGGCGATCGAACGGGCGCGATGGGTGTTGAGAATGGGGAAGTTTACGCGTTTGGCGACGCGGTCGTTGCGCGAGGCGACGCGACGGGCGCGAGACGTCGACGGTGGAGGTGAGGATGATCCCGCGGTGGCGCGACGCGCCGCGGTGAGCCTGTCGAGCGCGTTGGTGGCGCTCATGCGTCGAGACGACGCGCGGTGGGGAGAGACCGGGGTGGAGCTGTGCGCGTCGTCGTTTCGAGACGAGGACGATTTGCGATGCGTCGGCGACGTTTTAGAAGATTTGAGCGCGAGCGAGGCTTCCGAGGACGACGTCACGCGACGCGCGATGCGTTTGTTGTGCGAGAACATCGCTCGAAGCGGTGGCGGCGGGGCGCTGGCGTGGACGCTCGCGCTCGTGCCGAGAGTGTGGGACGCGTTCGGGACGGCGTCGACGACGCGCGAGTTGTGGGAATTCGTCGCGCGGCGATTGGAGACGGATTCGAGAGGCGACGCGTCGACGTGTGCGTCGACGTTGCGAGGCGCGGACGTCGCGCTCGGGAACGTGCTTCAACCGGTGAAGACGCACATCGATTGTCTGACGCCGCGACTCGCGTGCGTCGTCGCGCGAGCGGCGACGCGTCTCATGTCGTCGCCTCATTCGAGCGCGGCGCTCTTCCTCGCGTCCGAGTCAGACGGTGGCGTCGAGGCACAGGACGACGACGACGACGACGACGACGACGACGATGTGAAATTAGATGTGATGAACCTGCGCGCCGCGCGCGCGGAGGTTCGCAGAGCGCGAGACGCGGGAGCGGATGCGAACGAGACGCGAGACGCGCCCACGTTTCTGCAGGTTCGAGAATTCTTCAGAGATGGAGCGTGCGCGACGCGACTCGTGAACGTCACGTTATCGGAAGAGGACGAGGCGGTGTTCTTGCAACACGCGACGCGCGTCGCCGAGTTCGCGTTCACGTGCGATATGGTTCTCAAGGGGTCCGAGCGCGAAACGTTTTTGCGGCTGTTGACGTTTAACGGCGAGTGCTTTGAAGCGCTGTGGCCGGCGCTCACACGCCTGCGAAACGTGCGCGACCGAGGGTACCGACTCTTGCTCGGCGTGTACGCCAAGCTTTACAACATGTACACTATGATTAGCGACGACGAAGAATTTTATCGTCTCGGGAAACCGATCGGTTTAGACGCGACCAAGACGTTGGTTGGAATGCTTCGAGACGCGCTGTGGGAAGTCTTGTGGGTCGAGCGAGGACCCGACGGCTCGCCGTACGAACAAATGACGCCGTTGGATGAATACGTCGACGCGGAGATGTGGCACGCGTGTTCGTCGGCGCTGTCCCGGCTGCACGACCGTAACGGGAGACATCAATTCGTCGACCCGCTCGCGTTTCAAGCCGAGGGCGAACACGTGGACATTCCTTCTCTTTTACAAGAGGCGCGCGATCCGAGATCGCGCGCGTCCATGTTATTGGCCGGTTCACCGTGTCTCGTCCCGTTTGAGGTGCGAGTGCATAAATTCATGGACGTCAGGCGCCGCGAGCGTCAGAGCGGATCGGTGGGATATTGCACGATTCGCGTTCGGCGCGGGCACCTGCTCGAGGACGGCATGAGCGAACTCTCGAATCGACTCACGGAGATGCTCGGTGGAATCATCCGCGTCCAATTCATCAATGCGCAAGGTCTGGAGGAGGCCGGCGTCGACGGTGGCGGATTGTTCAAGGATTTCCTCAACGATTTAATCTCCGAATCGTTCGATCCAAAGTTTGGACTCTTCGTCGAGACGCCCGAGCGAACGCTGTACCCGAACCCAGCGTCCGCGATTGACGCGGGTCCGAGACATCTCGAGTACTTTTACTTTCTCGGCGCGATCCTCGGCAAGGCGTGTTACGACGGGATCCTCCTCGACGTCCCGCTCGCCGGCTTTTTCCTCGCCTCGCTCAAGGGCAGGCACATCGAGTTCAACGACCTCACCACTCTCGATCCCGAATTGTATCGAAACTTGGTGTCGCTGAAACGGTACCCGGGCGACGTGTCGGATTTGTGTTTGTATTTCACAGCCATCGATCGAAGCGGTGCGGAGGAACGAGAGATTCAGCTCATTCCGCGAGGGGACACGGTGGCGGTGACCAACTCGAACGTTCCGCGATATCTCCATTGCATGTCCATCTACTTGCTTCGCGCGCAAATGTACAGGCAGGTGTCGAGCATGCGAGCGGGATTCGAGATCATGATGCGAAAGCGATGGCTGAACATGTTCACACCCGCCGAGCTTCGGTTGCTCATCAGCGGTAACCGCGCCGGGTCGATGGACGTGGACGACATGGCGGCGAATTGCGAATTCTCCGGAGGTTACGACGCGTCGCATCGCACGATTCGCGCGTTTTGGAGCGTCATGCGAGAGATCACACCGGACGAGCAGAGACAAGTGTTAAAGTTCATCACCTCGTGCAGCAACACGCCGCTGTTGGGATTTTCTCATCTCGAGCCGAAGCTGTGTATTCACAGGAGCGGCACCGCGGGCACCGACGCTCCCGACGCTACGGCAGATTTGAGTCGTCTTCCAACCGCGGCGACGTGCATGAATCTCCTCAAACTTCCACCGTATGATTCGAAAACGTCTCTGAAAGAAAAGCTCATGTACGCGGTCAAGTCCGGAAGCGGATTTGACCTTTCCTGATGTTGTCAATTCTATTCTATTCTACATTGCCTACTCCGAGTCTTCGCCCTCCGAGTCGTCTTGGTCAGAGTCCGATTCATCTATCGCGCCCCCGCCGGTGAGCTGCGCCTGACACTCGTCGCTCAGAGGCGTGATGCACGTCCACTTTGGGCGATTACCGAGATCTAATCTCCACACGTCGTCGAGCGACACCTCCACGTCGCCGAGTTCGATGACGCCGCCGAACAAGTACATGCTATTCGCCTTGATGGAGATCGCGGCGTTGATTCGACCTCGAGGTTTCGGTAACGTCTTCGGCGCGGCTTCACCGCTCCCAGGGGAGTATAAAAGCTCGCTCACGACGCCGCCAACCTTGTACAACTTGTACGCCTTGCGCACTTGGTATCCGCGGAAGTGCGCTTGAATCTTGACGGCGGCGCGGTGCGCCTCGCTGCGAATATTAAAGTTTTCATTGACGATTTCGCCCGCGGCGACGCGCTCGGCCTCTTCGAGACTCCCCGCCTTGTGCGTCTTCGTCTTATCGTCGCCGTAAAGGGTCACTGGAAACCACTTTTTCGCCTCTAAATTCATGTTGTACGCGTCGGTGAAAAATTCAGACACGATGACGTCGCCGCGCTTCACCTCGTGGTCGACGACGCCTCCGAACAGGACGAGTCGCTTTTTCAGCGCGTGCACGGCGCTCGACGCCCCCGCGCGCGCGCTCGGCGCCAATCCTTGACGCTTCAGTTTCTCCCATCTCCACGACGTGAGATCCAACTTCCACGCGTCTGAAAACGTCGCGCCTCGTTCGCTTCGATCGTCATCCTTTTCGTCCACGTCGACGTTTTTACAGTACCCACCGTACACGATGAACGAATCATCGTGCACGGCGACGTGACACGCGCTCCGAGGACTCGGTCCGAGCGCCCCTTCCCCGCCCGCGCACCGACACTTCCACTCGTTCTTCTCAAAGTGATACTCCCACACGTCGTTGTAATACCGAACCTCCCTTCCCGTGTCGTAAAATCCACCGAACAACACCGCTCGCTTCCCCCAGATCGCCATTCTGTGTCCAGACCTCGCGCTCGGACCACCTTTGGACGACATCTGTTCCCACGCGTTGCTCTCGAGATCGAACCGCCACGCGTCTCGATGATGTAAAAAGCGTTCCTGATTCGGCGACGTAAACTCTCCCCCGAACACGTACACGTACCCTCCGTGACACAGCGCCTGATGTCCAGACCTAGGATGCGGTCCTTTCGACGTCGACACCTTGGTCCATCGATTCCTATCCACGTCGTACCTGTACAAATCTCCGTACACGACGCACTTTTCATCCTCCGCCGTCACGCGCTCGCCCCCGTACAAAATCAACTCGTTCGGTTTCACCGCGTTCGTCGCCGTCAACGACGCGTGCCCGCGCGCGAGAGGTCTCGGGCAATCTTTCTCGATCACGACGTCCGCCCGTCGCGCGTCTTCGATCGCGAGCGCCGCTAATATCGCGTCGATGTCGTCCTCGGCGAGGCCCTTGTCCAAACGCCGCTGATTCTTCGCCTGATTTCTCTCCGCCTTGTGCGCCGTCTTCGCCGCGCCGGAGAGCTTGGCGTCCGACACCTTGCCGAGCCTTTTCGCCGTCTTTTTCCGCTTGTCGCGTCCGCCGCCCATGTCGACGGTGGACGCGCGAGGCGCGAGGCGCGGAATGCGCGCGGAATGCGCGACTCGACGACGCGCGAGCGTCGCCTCGCGCGTCGCGCGGGATGGCGAACCAACTCGAGCAGTGGTACGCGTCGATACCGACGGTAACGCGCGTGTACCTCACGCTCACGCTCGCGGTGACGGTGGGATGCGCGCTCGAGGTAGGCGCGCGCGCGACGATTGCATCGATTTCATGCATGCATTCGTGCGATTCGTTGACGACGCGTGAGAGGGCGAGAGAACGCGCGAGAGGGCGAGGCGGTGAAAGAATGCGCGCGGAGACGTTCGATCGCGATCGATGACTGACGCCGACGACGGTGCGCGCGAACAGGTCATCTCTCCGCTCAACGTGTACTTCAACAGTAAGCTCATCTTTCAAGAGTACGAATTGTGGCGCCTGGTGACGAATTTCTTCTTCTTCGGCTCGCTCGGCGTGGATTTCGTGTTTCACATGTTTTTCCTGAGTCGATACTGTCGAATGCTGGAGGAGGGATCGTTTCAGGGACGGTCGTGCGATTTTTTTTACATGTTGTTGTTCGGCGGGACGCTGCTCACGGCGTTCGCGCCCTTCGTCAACGTGCAATTTTTAGGAACGAGTCTGACGTTCATGATGGTGTACGTGTGGGGACGAAGAAACGCGGCGACGCAGATGTCGTTTTTAGGGTTGTTCAATTTTACGGCGCCGTATCTGCCGTGGGTGTTGTTGATTTTCTCGACGCTCATAGGTTCGCAACCGGTGACGGACGCGTTGGGAATGATCGTCGGTCACGCGTATTACTTTTTGAAGGATGTGTACCCGGACATGACGGGGAGAGAACCGTTAGCCACACCGGCGTTGGTCTGCGCCATGTTCGGCGCGCGGCGACGCACCGTGGTGGACGCCGCCGGTGCGCGCGAGCGCGTCGAGCCTCCGCCCCGTCGACGCGTCGGCGACCGCGAAGAGTGAAGTTCGACAGACAGTTTTAGCCATATAACAACATCACCGCTCGCATTGTTGCGTTGTGCTCTATTTTTCTCGTTACATTCGACTAAATTACTGCAGCGCTTGCACGAGCGTCTCCATCACCGCCGAGGTGGCTGTCGCGTCCAGCGACGCCACCGTGAACCTGTATCTTCCCCGGACGTTTGCGTCGCTTTCGGCGCGCACGGCGATGAACACCTCCCCACACTTTTCTCCCACGAATCTGCTCCCGGCGACTATGTTTGCTGGATTCGGATCCAATCCTTCATGCACCGCCAAACGCATTCCCTTGAAGGCGTTGATCACGCGATCGATGCTCGAGGCGTACTGTTGAGACACATCCATGATTTTTTGTTGCTGGCCCACCGACGCCATCTGATGCCACATCGCAATGAATTCTTGAGGGGAAGAGATGGTCATCGGACGTAAGAATTTGTTCACTCGCACCGGCAACGCTAGCGAGCGCGAAACTGCGCCCATCGCCGTGGTGGTGAACTCAAACGCGAGCGTGGGCGCCGAGGTGAACGCGTTCCCGATGGCCACTTGTAACATGATTTGAATCTGTCGTTTAGGCCCTATCGTCGCCGGTACCGGTTGAAGACTATGGCGCAAACCTTCGACTTCCGCGACGGACATCCTTACGTTTTGCAACGTTTCGGCGGCGAATTTATTACCGACGTAGAACATGATCCTGCCTTGCGAACCTTGCCACTGCGATTTGACTCCAACCTGAACGCATTCGTCCTCGTACAACAAGCCATTGTCGGCGACGAGAAGGCGTTTGGCGCACTCGTCGACGTCTACAGTCGGTTCACATCCGGATCTCGGTTGTACAGCCGCGTGCGTCTCCGATGTCAGTCCCGGCATCTGCGGAGTAGCGGAAGGATTCTGCGCTTGTTGGCTCGGGATGACGGCGTTCGATAAAACGGCCACATCGTTTGACGATGCGAGCGCGACGGGGGCTGCCGAACCACCGATACCGAGAAGATCTTCGACATTGTGCGCCGTAGAAGCGGGTCGAGCCGAGTCGGCAGTGTTGGACGATGGTTCGATCGCCGGGAGCGCTCGCGGCGGCGGTTGCGTCGAAGGGAGAGCCGGAGCACCGATGCCGAGTAAAGCTTCGAGGTTTGATCCGGGAGACGCCGCGGGACGCGCGGCGGGAAGAGCTGCGGGTGTTGCGGCTTCGCCCAACAAGTCGCCCAGGAGATCCACGCTCGCCGCCGGTTTCGGCACAGTCTTCATCTCCACCGAAGCGCTCGTACCCGCCGGTCTCTGCGGCTGAGCCCGGTTCTTATCAGTCGCTCTGCTCAAGCCGAGTTTCCGGACGCCGGCCGCGATATCGGATGCCTCGTTCTCGACTTCAACGTGTTTCTCTAGGATGCTCGCCCGTTCGGGATACTCTGGCATCGGTTCGAGAATGGGTCGCATGCTTGGACCGAGTCGCAATAGACGCAGATACTCGGAAGCTCGCTGCTGTACTTCTATGTCCATGTCGGTGCTCATATCCGTGAATACTTGAACGATGCTACCCATCGCGGCCTGGTCACAATTTTTGTGCATGGCCACCTTAACGAACGCCGTCAGCATGATGGCCTGCGTGACCTCGTCCGTCTCCTTGAAAAGAGGCACGAGAATGTCCACGTACTGCGAAGCCGGAATCGGAAGCAAGTACCCGAATTCGCCAATGCAGTATGATACTAATCGAAGGACGAGCTCATTCGCCGCTCCCTCGTCGCGCAAGTGAGCGAACATGACTTGCGCTGTGCTCGCGTGAAGCTTGGGATCGCTCGTGGCGATTTGCACCACGCGGTGCCAAAGATCGTCGTTGATGAAATCCCCCGCTTTGTCGATGATCTGAAGAGCGATATGGACGAACCATTGCCGATCGTTCACGCTGTAACGTTCCGCGAGAATCGCAGTCTTGATCGCGAGTTCCTCGCGAATATCAAAATCAGCCGTGACGAAATACTTGACGAGTTCGTCGATGACGGAGTGCACGTTGGAAGCGTCGCACATGGAAAACAACAGCGTCAGCGCCCGTTTACGGATCGATATGTCCGCATCGTGCAAGGCGTCTACGACTTTGTCTTGATACACCTTGATCGCTTCTCGAAGATCTGGCATGGCTGCGAGGGCATTCAGCGTGTTGAGAGCCAAGTACCGGATGTTCGGTTCCTTCATCTCGAGAAAATTTCCGAGGATTTCGACGCACAGATCGAACAACTCGTGCGCGTAATCCATGCTCGTCACTAAATTTATCGCTTCGAAAAGAATCGCATGGAGCGCGTTGTTCTTGTTGGAATTTTTCACGGTGTTCGTGCCAGAGAGAATGTTTCTCATGGCGACGAGCTGCGCGTTCAGCAGCGCCGGGTCTTCGGGCGTGGGAAAGTACTGTAAAATTTTCATGCACTTCACCTGAAGCCACGGCGACGGAATGCCGTAGTAGAGATACTCCGGCGGAATGTCTTTGTTTACCGTCAACCGTTCGAGAACGTTGATCACCTTGGGCACGCACGACTCGTAGCCCCTGTGGCTGTGCTGCACGATGCCCAAAAGTAAACTAAGCACGCCGATCAAGACGCCCAAATCCCTCTCCGCGTCGAGTAAATCGACGATTTTGTGCGCAAAAGTCTCCGCCAGTATGATTTCAGGATTCTTACGAAACAATCTCAACAAACACAACGCCGCCTTCTTTCGCACGACGGGTCGATACGTCGGCGTGAGCAAAATGGTCTCGACGTCTCCCGCCAAAGAATCCGCGAATTCCCGTCCACCGACGTTCGCGATGCACGAAAGCCCCAAGCACTGATTCGTCTCGTCCCTCGAGATGACATCGGTGCGTATGCTGTTGATGGCCATCCTCAAAAACTCGTTTCTCTCGTTCAATATCACCGACGTCGTCATGTATCCCGCCTGCTTTTCCCCGTACGACGTCGAAGAGATGAGCTTCAACGCCTCGGTGTGACCGAAATCCACGTTATATCCGAGCATGTAAATATACAAGAGCTTGAGCACGTATTTTTTACGCTCGTACGCCGTGAGGGATCGGTGCGTCTTGTTAAACTTTCGACGAATGTTCGCGAGCTCTCGCTCCACGCGCGCCCGCTCTTGTTCCTGCGTCCCTCGCACCACGCGCGCGCGCGCTCGTCAGTCACCGCTCTCGCGCGTCGCGTTCAATTCACGATCACACTTGCCCGCGCGCATCACGCCGTCGCGCCCTCACGCGCGCCCTCACGCGCGCCCTCGCCCGTCCCCTCGTCACCCTCGAGGTTCACCGGAAGATCTCACTCGCGCGCCCTCGCCGTCGCCGCTCCCTCGCCCTCCGCCCTCGCGCGCACCTTATTGCTACAGTTTCGCACGTCCTGCACGAACACGGTGAGCCCGCGCATGCCGCCCAGAAAAGGCGCCATGACGCGCGCGCGTCGAAATCTGAAGATGATTTCCGATTGACCGTTCCCCATTTCGCGCCGTTCCCATCGCGCGTGACGTCGACGACGACCTCGCGCGCGAGGTCAGACGGCGTAAAGTGACGCGAGATGACGCGTGACGTCGATCGGTGACGCGAGAGGAGGCGTTCGGAGCGACCGCGCGCGACGGTGACGATGGGCGCGTCGAGACGATTACGAAGGCCGCGGCTCGACGCGCGAGGAACGGGGGCGTTCGCGCGCGTCGTGGTCGTGATTTCGATCGCGCTCATGACGCGTTCGACGCGAGGGTTGTCGTTGGGTCGATCGATGGCGCTGGACGCGGTGAATCCGACGACGGGGCCGGCGTTGGGAGGGACGCTCGTGACGGTGGAGGGCGAAGGCTACGCGGGGAGCGCGAACGCGGCGTGCGCGTTCGACGCGGTCGTCGTCGCGCCGAACTCGAAGACGAGCACGCAGATGGTGTGTCTGAGTCCGAGGTACGCGGACGAGCGAGGTGGGTTCGTGACGGTGGGGTTGACGCTGCGACGGAGCGGACGGGACGCGTCGACGGCGCCGGTGGACGGTTTGGAGACGTTCAACTTTGCGAAACAGATGACGGTGTCGAACGCGTATCCGACGGACGCGCCCGAGGTCGGCGGTGAGGTGTTTTATTTGAATGGGAGACATCTGCACGAGACGGTGAGCGTGCGATGGACCAAGCCGGTGACGCACGTGGAGGCGGACGTGGTGTCGAGCGCGTTGATTCGATGCGAGAGCCCGCCGGTGACGAGCGGGGAGATTTCGATGATGATCGTTCCGACGTATTCGTCGACGCAAAGCGCGTACGACGCGAACGTCGCGGCGTCGACGACGGCGAATCAGACGGTGTCGATACCGCCGAGATCGAGAGGGGCGTTGGGTTTTGTTTTAGAGACGGATGATTTTACGCTCACGTCGGCGACGGCGAGTGTCAACGTCACGGGCGGCACAGCGGTGCTCGTCATCGGCGATGGATTCAGCACCATAGGCGGAGAGGACGACGGTGACTTTTTGAGCTGTTATTTCGGGTCCATAGGTCCGATAGATGCGCGCGTCACCGCGCGCAAGACGGCGACGTGTTACTCGCCGGCGCACGTCGCGGCGACCGACGTACCGTTTAGATTAGGCATTGGTAACGGTCGTTTCGTCCTCGCCGGATCGACGAAGACCAACTTCACGGACGAAGACGAGAGAGGCGTGACGGATCCGTTGGAACCACCGGAAGAACCGGAAAGTTTGGTGGTGATGAATCCAACGCTCAATCTCACGACGGGCGCGACGCCGTTCGACGTCGTCGTGGGTGGCAACTTTTTCGTCCGAGGATCGGGATTTTCATTCGACGACGACGACGGATGCGTGTGCACGTATCCAGACGGGACGACGTCGAAATTGGTGTTCGTCTCGAGCGGGCTAGCGAGGTGTTCAGACACGGCGTCGTGGACGTCGGGCGAGGTAAAAATTAGTTGTAGTCAAGACGCGAACGCCGTCGTGCGGAGCGTGTACGTGTCGCCCGTGGCGCTACCGAACGTCGCCAGTTTGTTTGCGAGCGTGATCACGTATCAAGGCGGCGTCGCGTTATTAGTCAGCGGGACGTCGTTTCCCGACGAAGGAGAGAGCAGAGCGTACGCCGGATGCCACTTCGGTTCCATCGGTCCCGTGCACGCTCGGTACATGAGCGCGTCGCTGGTCGAGTGCGTCACGCCAGCGGTCGCACCGTCGCAGAGCGCGCTGCGCGTCGGTTTCGGGGCGACCGAGTCGGTCGATTTAGTGCAATACGGGCCGACGATTACCGTGAGCGGCGACGCGACCTCGTCGTACGTCGATCCGCCGTTGTGGTTGACGCCCGCGACGACGTACGTATCGGCACGATCGTCGCGGATACGAGTGGCTGATTACCAGCAACTCGGCGCGCTTGGGGTCGACGCGCTCGCGTGTGAGTTCGGTCAGCATAACTTCACCGCGACGACGGGGACGAACAACGCGCCGATGGTGCACTGTCCCACGCCGGCGCTCATGTCCCCCGGATTCGTCGTCGTGCGCATCTCGCGCGGATTCGCCGCGGCGTCTCTCGATGCACCGGCGATTCTTCTCGTCAAGGATGACCACGCGGTGCGCGGCGCGCACCCTCGACAGACGTGGGGCCCCGTGGACGTGATCGCCGTCTCTGGGTCCAATTTCATAGCGACGCACGTCGAGGGCACGACGGACCCGACGACGTCGCTGTGCGTCTTCGGCGGATCGGGCGCGAGCGGCGGCGTCATCGTCTCCTCCGCGCTCATCCTGTGCGAATCGCCGCTGACGGAGCCGACGCGCGCGAAGGAGCGGTGGGTGGCGCCGTGTTTCGAAGAGTGCGACGCGTCCACGGCGCTCCCCGTCGGCGCGACGCCCACCAAGGCGCACGCGCGCGTCGCCCTCACCTCCATGCCGCACTCGTACCTCACGAGCATAGACGCACAGAGCGGATGGACGCACGGCGGCACGCCCGTGCGCGCGTCGCTCTCCGTCGCCGTCGCCAGCGAATTTATCGTCTGCCATTTCGGCGCCACGCGCGTGTTGGCGCGTCCCGCCGGCGTCGCCGTCGTCGAGACCGTGGCGCAGGCACAGGGAGAAAACATAGAGATCGATTGTATCTCTCCGGCGCGCCCGCGCGGAGCCGTCACCGTGCGCGCCGCGCTCGCGCAATCCAACGCGCCCCGCGTCGACGACGGCGTCTCCTTTCTCTATCGCTGACGAAACGCGACGACGTCCGTCCGCGGCGACGTGGCGAGGGCGAGCGGCGCTCTTTTATCGTCTACCATCGCGTCCGAGAGAGTATTTTCCGTGATCGTACGTAGACTACAGGACTAGATTTTTATGTACACTATGAATCCAACGCGCGCGAGCGTTTCGGCGCCGGAGTGTCGAGCGCGTCTCCCAATCGACGCGGCGTCGGCGCGTTAAACTCTCGAAACGGACGACCGGGGACGAACGGAGTCGCCTCTACCACACCGTTCGGACGCGCGGCGGGCGTCGCGCGCACGACGCCCGGGGTTGAGTTGGCGAGCACGGGCGTCGACGCGACGACGGTCGGGCCGCCGCGTCTCGGGCCCGGCGTGCCCCACGTCTTCATGAGGTTTCGACTCGTTCCACCGCCGGCGCGAGGGGGTCGAGGGGACGGTTTCGCGAAGGGTGTCTGCCTCTGCAAGGTGACTTGACGTCGCTGGGCGCGCGAGTTGAACCCGCGGTCCGACTGTTGCGGGAGTCGCGGCGGCGGTTTCGGTTTTTGCGCCGCCGGTTCGGGCAACGCGCGCGGCGGCGGTTTCGGTTTCCTCGGCGACCGACGAAGCGGCTGCGGTGAAAACGGCGTCAACGCCACGGACGCGTCCTCGGTCGCGCTCGGCGGGGCCTCCGAGGACACCCCGAGGGCCGATTGAAGCGCCTGTAACGCCGAGGGAAGGGCGCCCGCGTAATGGCTCGCGAATTCAGACTCGACGAGCGCTCGAACGCCCTCTTGTCCCGGCGGCGTGAGGAGAAACGAAATCTCGTCCACGAGCTTCTTCACCCCCTTGACGAGCTTTTTCTGTTCCTTCTTCGACATCGCGCGCTCCTCCACGCCCTCGCACGCGTCCGCGTCGGCGGCGTCTCGCGCGAGCTCCACCTTGACGGCGGCGACGCGAAGCGCCGCGTGCATCTGGAGCGTAAATTCGAGACGTTTCGCGTTCTTGGACGCGGCGGAACCGACGTATTTGGACTGAAGCGTCTTGAAATCGACGACCAAGGCGCGCTCGAGGCGTTCGACGAGCGCGTCATCGGCGCAGTCGGTCGCGCTGAGGCGAAAACGGTACGCGAGCTCGGCGACGGCGTCGTGCGCGTTCGGCGGTTCGACGCCGTCGGCGAAGGACGCGACGACGTCGTCGTACGCCGCGCGCGCGGCGGCGTCGACGTCGCCGGTCCACGGAGTGGCGTCAATATCCATGGAAAACGCCGTCAACGTCGACGCGAGCGAACGTCGAGCCTTTGATTTCCGAGGCGGCGAGACGACGACGTGTTGGTTTTTGAGCATCGTCTTGAATCGCGCGTCGAGCGACTTGATCAACTCGTCCGAGACGCCCGCATCGGGCGTGTCGACGCGCGCGAGCATTCCGCGAACGCGTGGTACGTACTCGCGCGCGCCGTACCACGATTCGAGTCTCGACGCGCATTGGCGAACGCCGAGCGCCGCGTCCGCCGCGAACGCTTCGGCAAGCGTGCGCGCCTCCGTCGTCGGCGCGCGATCGCGTCCATCGTCGCGCGGCTGCGACACCCCGTCCGTCGCCGTGAACGCGATGTGTTGCGTCAACGCCAACGAATCTTGCGTCGTCTGCGTCGTTTGCGTCGTCTGCGTCGGCAGAGGCGACGTCTGCGTCGTCTCTCGCGCGACGTCGTCGCGCATGCGCGCCAACAACGCGCGCACGTTCTCCAGCGACACTAACGCGCTCCCTCGCGCCATCAACGCGTCAAGTTCACGACCCGTGGTCGATGCCATCGCGTCCGCGCGCGTCGGCGTCTCGACAGCCTTACCGTCATCATCGTCGTCGTCGTCGTCCACGGCGTCGACTCGCGCCATCGTCTTGAACGACGTCACGGAAAAGGACGAACACGTGAGCGGCTCGAGCACGGCCAACTGGTGAAACCGACGCGCGTCCCTGCGCACGATCGCCACCGCGTCCTTGAGAGCCAACATGGCCATGAGCGCTCGAACGGGTGAATCGTCGAAAAACATGATGGTTTGCGATTCCGTCGCGAGCGTCGCGGACGGCGCGTCGACGCGATCGACAAAGCCGACGATGGACACGACGCCGTCGCCGCGATCGCGCTCTCCGACCCTGTGCGCCTCGCCCAATCGCAGAGACGCCGACCCACGAGTTTCCACGACGAGATCCACCGCGCTCGTCGACGCGTTCGTCGTCGCGTCGCGCGATTCCAAACGACGACCGCCGTCGCCTTCGCGGTCGACGAGCGCGTCGAGCGCCGAATACAGAGGCGTCCACGCCGCGATTTTCGTCGCCGCGTCGAGCGACACCACGGCACCGCGTAGCTTACGGAACACCTCCCGCAGGCACGTCGCGACGACCCCGGTCGGAGGCGCGCCGACGTACACCAAGTGCGCGCGCACGCGTTCGCGCTCGAATCGTTCCTCGACGCGCGTAAACGTCGCCGCCACCCTCACCGGATCGATCGTTCGCATCTCCTCCACCGTCACCTCCGGCAGAGGCGCCACGACGAACAACACCCCGTGCGATTCCCCCCCTCCGTCCTCGTCGTCGTCCGCGTACGCCGACGCGAATCCACCGCCCTCGCTCGGGTCGTCCACCGCCGCGCCGACGTGTCTCGTCAAATTTTTCATCCACGCATCCAACACCCCCCCCGACGCCGCACACGACGACGCTCGCGTCACCATCGCGTCTCCCTCCGCCCGCGCGTACCTCACGCACACGTCCTCGACGTCCCCGAGCGCCCGCGCGACCGAATCTCCCCGCGTTTCGCGTCTTCGGCGCGTCTCGGCGTCGTCGGCGTCCTCCGTCGTCCCTCTCCGCACCGCCCCCTCGAACGCGTGCGGCGCCGTCGTCCAATCGAACGCACGCGCGCGAAACATCACCTCGTCTCGTCCTCGTCCATCGCGCGCGCGCTCCAACGCCCGTCGCGCGAACGTCTTCCACGTCTCATCCACTGTGTGTTCATCATCATCATCATCATTCGTCGTTTTCTCGCGCGCGCGAACGACCGCGCGCGCGTCCACGAGCACGGACACGCGTCGCGGTCGACCCCGTCGTCCGACGCGTCGAACGCGCATGCCGAGACGACCGAACGCGCGCGCGAACGACGACCGCGTCGCCGTCTGTCGACGCGTCGAATTCGAACAATCATCGCGGAATTCCCATAAAATCGCTCTTTTAGTATATACTGTACACAGTGTATGAACCTTTATTGTATATATTAATCAATAGTGTACTAATAGTGTACAATTTGCTCGAGCCCGCGCGACCTCGAGGGGAAACGACTTTTGTCGACATTGACGCATCATTCGTCGTCGTTCGACGCGCGACGCGCGAGAATCGACTCGACCGACCGCGAAGGTGAAGGATACAGGTCGCGTCGAGGTCGTGTCCGAAAAAAAACGGGACGCGGGGACGCGCGTGGGAGAGAGACGTCGGGATTCATCGTTCGCATCGATTCATTGGGCCGCGGGGATGCGGCGCGCGAACGTCGAGGAAGGATGGCGCGAGGGCGCGCCGGCGCGCGCGCGCGTGGATGGATCGACGGTGGTCGTGGATGCGGCGGCGATGGGACGACCGCGGGCGTTCGAGGACGGTCGCGCGTGGGATCATCGAGACGAGGCGCGCGCGCGCGGGGTGTACGTGCCGCCGAGCGGGGACGAGGCGGAGGCGCGCGCGGACGAGATGCAGCCGAGGGTGTTGACGGAGGAGGGGAAGTTGGAGAAATTTAGGTATTTTGATGACGCGTTGGACGTGGCGTTGGAGTTCGGGGCGGAGGTTGCGGGGTATTTTTATGTGTTGAGGACGTTCGCGGCGTTGTTTTTCGTCGCCTTCGCGTTGAGTCTGCCGACGATGTACGTGAATTATACGAGCACGTATTACGCGTCGAGGTACGAGGCCGAGCCGGAGGTGGCTGGGTACCAGGCGCCGACGTCGAGCGGTGGGGATCGACCGCAACCGTCGTTTCACTCGTGGTTCGTGGATTGGCACTGGGCGAATCCGATGAGCGCCAGTCTCGGGACGGTGGCGCCGGATAGCGCGCCGCAACGCGTGTGGGTGCTCGCGGGGGCGTCCAGCGGAGTTCTGCGTTGGAGCACGAGTAAAGTTGATTTCATTCGATTCGCCGTGCTCATGGACGTGTTGACGTGTACGTTATTGTTCATGAGCGTGCCCGTGTTGTGGTGGACGTTGCACCGCATGGAGCGGCGCGTGGAGCAAGGGACGGCGACGCTGAAGGATTACACGGTGCTCGTCAGTGGACTTCCGTACGACGCGACGGAGGAAGAAGTTCGGTGTCACTTTGCACTGCGATATGGTGAAGTGGCGCGGGTCGCTGTCATAGGAACAGAGTGCACGCACATCAACGCGCAGAGACGGCGGCGGCGGCTGCTGGAGGATTACGACGAGGCGTCGGCGGCGCTCATCGCCGCGGGAAATCGGGGCGGCGATACGACGAAAACGAAGATTGAAAAACAGATAGTAAACATTGATAGAAAACTCAAGCGTCGGAAGGCGAGGACGCGCGCGAAAGTGTCCGCGTTTGTGACGTTTGAAGACGAACGGTCAAAGATTGCGTGCATGTTGCGCAACGCGCGATCGTACTTTTCGTACATATTCTCCTTTCCGAAGACGGACAGGTTTCGAGGCAAGTTCAGGTTTCGCGTGCGGTACGCGCCCGAGCCAGAGGACGTCATGTACGAAAATCTCGGTGTGAAACGACGTCTGTGGCGCAGGGTGGTCGCCGCGGTGGTGTGCGCGATTTTCGTGACGATGTGTTATGGTTTCCTCTCGCTTCTCGTCAACGACAAAGAAAAGAGGTGGCAGCGCGTGGATATGGTCGTCGACAAACTCGCACAAGACGTCGGCATCGTCACGAGCCGTGGAGATCCAGTCGAGCAGTTTGACGTGCACAAGGATCAGTTTAAGACAGCGTGCAGCGCTCAGTTGGATCAGTGCGGTGTACTGTTTTCCAAGGATAAGTTATACATCGGCTTGCCGTGGGGCGCTCCTTTGTCCGCGTTCTACGATTACTCGAACGCGACGGCGCGAGATCGTAGTTACGCGCAGCAAGACACCGTGAAGGATTTGAAGACGTGCGCCGACGACGCCGACCGATGTCCGGGCGGGCAGCACATGCAAAACTGTTACGCGTGCTACTGCGCGAGTCTTCGTTTTGGTCTTCCGTCGAACGTCATACGCGCGTATAACAGACCGATCCGACACGCGTGCGAGCCTTACATCTCGCTGGGTCCGGGTGAGTACTATAATTGGTTGGGGACGTCGTTTTTGATCACCCTGCTCAACCTTTCGGTGGAGTTCGTCGCTCCGCTGCTCGTCATCGTCGAGCGAGTGCGAATGCAGAGCGCGAAGAAGGCGATGAAGACGAAAATTATATTTGTGGTGAGGTTCCTGAACGTGGCTGTGATATACACGCTCCTGAATGCAAACTTTTCTCGAGTCGGC
>MDTE01163398.1_pt1 | contig 42451 bp, 41 predicted proteins | sample 811231 | NCBI WGS metagenome assembly MDTE01 (sample SAMN05326651, study PRJNA326480) | marine metagenome | isolation source: seawater | place: Indian Ocean: Red Sea | collected 2010
CTGCAAAAATAATTTTTTGTTTTCCTAATTGGATTAATTCCATTGCATTTCCAATACAATGCCCACTGGTAGCACAAGCAGAACTAATTGTATAATTTACTCCTTTTATTTTAAATGGAACAGCTAATGTAGCTGAAGCAGTACTTGCCATTGTTCTTGGAACAACAAACGGTCCCATTTTTTTTGGATTTTTTTCGCGTGTTTTATCTGCTGCCAAAATTACATTTTTAATTGAAGGACCCCCAGACCCCATAATCATACCGCTTGAGATGTTGCTTACATCTTTTTCTTCCAAACCTGAATCTGTAACAGCTTCCTTCATAGCAATATAATTATAAGCTGAACCTTCACCCATAAATCTTATAGTTTTTCTGTCAATATGATCTTCTAATTTAATATTTGGTTTTCCATGAATATTACTCTTTAAATTGTATTCTTTGTACTCTTCACAAAAAGTAATTCCTGATTTAGAATTAATTAAAGATTCATAAACTTCTTTTTGATTATTACCCAAGCAAGAAACGACACCAATTCCAGTTACTACAACTCTTTTCATTATTTAAATAATCCCACTTTTAGATTTTCAGCTTCGTATATTGGCTTGTTATCACAATATAATGAACCATCAGCCAGACCAACAACAGCATTTTCTTTCTTCAAAATTCTTTTCATATCAACCACATACTTTGCAGTTTTTGAATTGGTAAGTACTTCTCCGGTAAATTTTACACTATTTACTCCGAGTGCACGTCCTTTTCCCGGTTCTCCTTTCCAACCCAAATAAAAACCAACTAACTGCCACATCGCATCTAAACCAAGACATCCAGGCATAACAGGATCCTCCTTAAAGTGACAATCAAAAAACCACATTTTTTTTTTAATATCAAGTTCTGCTTCAATTATTCCTTTATTATACCTACCTTTATCGTCTTGTATATTTGTAATTCTATCAAACATTAGCATTGGAGGAGAAGGAAGTTTAGCATTACCAGGACCAAACAGTTTTCCATTTGCACAATCTATTAATTCTTCGTATTTATAGCTGTTTTTTTTTGTCATAAAAAACTAATACTTGATTAGTTCACTATATTACATATATTTTATTTGTGTTTAAGAATACTTACAAATTAGGCAAAAAAATGAGTAATAATTCAACGTTTATTGATAAATTAAGATCATCTGGCCTACGACCCACCAAGCAAAGAATAGGTATTTGCAAGGTATTGTTTGATAGAGATGATACTTTTCATTTTACAATTAACGATCTTACAAAAATTTTACGAAATAAAATAAATGAAAAAATTTCGCTTGCAACTGTTTATAATACTATTCATGCCTTTAAAAAAAAAGGTTATTTAAAACAAATTTCAATAAACAGTGATAAAAGTTATTTTGATACAAATATTTCTAGCCACCATCATTTTTTCGATGAAAATAAAGGTCAACTTATAGATTTAGAAAATGAAGAGATTGAAAAAATAAAAATTAAAAAGAAAATTCCCGGAAAAAAAATTAAATCCATTGAGGTTTTAGTTAAAGTTATAAACAAGAAAAAAAAATAAATTAAAAATTTTCTTTCTGAGAATGATTACTAAAATCAGAAATTTGATTAAATAATAATACATTAGAATAATTCTAATGTATTGACATATTTTTTTACATAGTTATAGTTTAGATATTTTAAATATGGAGGATAAAATATGGCACTTAAAGGAAGCAAAACAGAAGAAAATTTAAAAGCCGCTTTTGCAGGCGAGAGTCAAGCAAACCGTAGATACCTTTACTTCGCTCAAAAAGCAGATGTTGAAGGTTATAACGATGTTGCTACAGTTTTTAGATCAACAGCAGAAGGTGAAACTGGACATGCGCATGGTCACTTAGAGTTTCTAGAAGAAGTAGGAGATCCAGCAACTGGTAAACCTATAGGTGAGACAAAAGCAAATTTAGCTGCTGCTGTAGCTGGGGAAACTCATGAATATACAGACATGTATCCTGGAATGGCAAAAACTGCACGAGATGAAGGTTTTGAAGAAATAGCAGATTGGTTTGAAACTTTAGCTAAAGCTGAAAAATCTCATGCTGGCAAATTTCAAAAAACACTTGATTCAATTAAGTAAATAAATTTTATTGGTGGGGATTTCTCCCCACCAAAATATAAAAATTATTATGAATAAAGAAGGTAGTACAGAAGCACCTATAAGACATCCTATTAATTTTAACCATCCAGATTTTCTTGATCCCAAAAAATTAGATGATGAGATGAGAAGGGTTTTTGATATATGTCATGGTTGTAGACGCTGTTTCAATCTATGTGATAGTTTTCCTAGGTTGTTTGATTTTATAGATGAATCAAAAGATGGTGAGGTAATATCGTTACCAAGTGAAAAATTCAAACCAGTAGTTGATGCCTGCACTCTATGTGATATGTGCTTTATGACAAAATGCCCATATGTACCTCCTCACGAGTTTAATTTAGATTTTCCACATCTTATGTTTAGATATAGAATGGCAATGCGCAAGAATGGAAAACTTTCTAAAATAACAAGACAACTTGCTAAAATTGATAGAAATGCAAAAATTGGTATTTTTCTTAACAAAACAATTAATTGGTTATTGGATGTTAAAAAAAGTTTATTTAGGAAAATTTTAGAAATATTTATTGGAATAGATAAGAAAGCAATTCTTCCAAGATATAACAATGAAACTTTTTCAAATTATTTTAAAAAGTTTAAAAAAAATGTGTCGAAAATAAACTCAAATAGAAAAGTAGTAATTTATTCTACATGTTTTGTTAACTTTAATAAAAAAAATACTGGAGAAGCTGCGGTAAAAGTTTTAACACATAACGGTGTTGAAGTTGAACATTCTTACGCTGGATGTTGTGGTATGCCATATTTAGAACAAGCTGAACCAGAACAAGTAGTAGAGCAAGCAAAGCTAGTTTCAAAAGAGTTATTAAAATATGTAGATAATGGTTATAAAGTTGTGACTTTAACTGCTAGCTGCGGATTAATGCTTAAATTTGAGTGGCCTTTATTGTTACCTTCTGATGAAAATATAAAAAGGCTATCAAAAAATACTTTTGATATAGATGAATACATTGTTGATATTTCTAAAAACGAAGGTCTTGTTGGTGGGTTAAAAGAAATAGATGGTGGGGTAACAGTTCATCACGCTTGTCATGCTAGAGCCCAAAATATGGGAAATAAAGCACGAGATATGCTTAAATTAATTCCAAATATAAAAATTGATTTAGTTGAGAGATGCGCCGGACATGGAGGTACATTTGGCGTGATGAAAGAAACACATGATATTGCAATTAAAGTAGGAAAAACTACAGCAAAAATTGTCAAAAATAAAAATAATAAGTATATGGCTTCTGATTGTCCACTAGCAGGAAAACATATTAAACAATTAGCTGAAGATACAAAAATTAATAACGATGAGGCTTTGCATCCTATCGAATTAATCGCAAAAAGTTACAGACTATAAAAATGTCCAAACAGAATAGAAAAGTTGAAAAAGAAGATATAATAAAAGTAGATATATACGCAAAAGATAGAAAGCAATATAGAAAAAAACTTGTAGACTATAAAAAAAACAGGAGAGTTTTTCTTGGACCATACGCAGCTTTTTATTTTGAGAGTTTTGAAACGATGCTCGGTCAAATTCAAGAAATGCTACATATAGAAAAAGGCGGAGAAAAACAATTAGTGGATGAATTGAATGCCTACAATCCTTTAGTTCCAAAAGGTAACGAACTTGTTGCAACTTTAATGTTTGAAATTGATGAAATCAAAATGAGACAAAAATTTTTAAATCAAGTGGGTGGAATTGAAGAAAATGTTTACATACAAATTAAAGGAGAAAAAATTATAGGAATTCCTGAGAAAGATGTTGATAGGACATCAGCCGAAGGAAAAGCTTCATCTGTTCAATTTATACATTTCCCTTTTACAAAAGATCAAATTATAAAATTTATGGATTTGTCTAACGAAGTTAATGTTGGAATAAATCACGCAATGTATAATCACAAAACTAAAATTTTAGACAAGGTAAGAACCTCACTTATGAAAGATTTTGATTAAGTTCGTCCCCATAAAAATCTTTTAAAAATCCAACCTTTATAATTTCCTGTTTTTACTTGACACCATTCTTTTTTGCATTTTTTAATTAATAATAATCTTCCATGTTCAAGTCTTGCTATAGGTTTTGAAAAAATAGTTGGTTTATTATAGATTATTGAATTATTTTTTATATTTATAGCAGCTTTTTTTTTTGAAAGCTGTGAAACATGTATCCAACCTGAGTTATTTTCAAAATCTTTTACTTTTCTCCATGTTTCAGATTCATCAATAATTATAACCGGAAGATATTTTTTTTTATAAATAAACTTTATGGGGTATTCAAAAGATGGTCCTTTTCTTAAGTTAACCTCATTATTTTTTAAAGACAAAAAATTAATACTATCTGCGAATAATTTAGTAAAAATAAAAATACTAAAAAAAAGCAAGATCAAGTAATAAAAATTATTTTTTTTCATTACAAAAACAATCAGATCGCTTATTAAGTTTTATTTTTCTAAATTTTAAATTTAATGCATCTACTATTAGTATATGTCCACAAAGAGAATTGCCAATTTCTAAAATTTCTTTAATGGCCTCATTAGCCTGAATGCTGCCAATAATGCCCGCTAGAGTGCCTAGAACGCCTTCACGTTCGCAATTATCAGTATCCAGGTCTCCTGCTGGCATTCTGGGAATAAAACATCTAAGACAAGGTGATTTTTTCTTGTGAAAATTGAAAGTATAAACTTGACCATCAAATTTACTTATTGCACCTGAAATCAAAATTTTATTTTTTTTAAAACAATAATCATTAATCAAAAAACGGGTTCGAAAGTTATCGCTTCCATCTATAATTAACTCATATTCTTTTGCTATTTTGTTTATGTTCATAATTGTTAAATTGTTATGAAATGATTTAAGTTTTATATCTGGATTAATTTTTTTTAATTTATCAATTGTCACATTTGATTTTTTTTTATTAATATCATCTGTATTAAAAATGATTTGTCGGCTTAGATTTGAAATTTCGACTTTGTCTTTATCTATAACACCAATTTTACCTATACCTAAAGCAGCTAAGTAGATTGCTATAGGGGAACCCAAACCACCAGCTCCAACTATTAAAACACTAGAATTTAAAAGTTTTTTTTGTCCATTTGGGCCAATTTTTTTTAAAATTATTTGTCTTGAATATCTATCAATTTGTTTTTCTTTAAGTTTCATTAAGATTTCTACTAAGCCAATTAATGGCCTTTTTATTTATATTACTGGACAAAATTTTCAATAATTTTTTTAGCTAATTTATTTGCTATATAAGATTTCAAATTTTTTTCAATCTTTTCAATTTTTCCGTTATAAATTATTGAAACAGCATTATATTCAGAGTTAAAACCTATTTCTGGATTGGAGACATCATTAGCTACAATCCAGTCACAGTTTTTTCTGTTTTTTTTTTCTTTTGCGAATTTTATTAGGTCGTTAGTTTCTGCAGCAAACCCAACTACTAATTTTGGTCTTTGTTCATTATTTTTTGATAAAAAATTTAAAATATCCACATTTCTTTTCAAATTTAAATTTAAACTATTTTCTTTTATTTTTTTTTCCTCATATTTTTCAGGTGTAAAATCAGTTATAGCAGCAGCGCACACAGCAATATCTACTGGTAAGATTTTTTTCGTTTCTTGATACATTTGTTTGGCTGTTTCAACTTTTACGACTTTTACGTTTTCTGGTTTTTTAAGTGAAGTTGGTCCTGATATTAAAGTTGTATCAACTCCAAATTTGGCAAGTGACTTAGCGATCTCATATCCTTGTTTGCCGCTTGAATTATTAGTTATGAATCTAACAGGATCCAAATATTCTTTTGTTGGCCCAGCAGTTACAAGTGCTTTTAAATTTTTATTTTTTACTATATTTCTGTTTGTGAAATAATTTTCTATATACTTATATATTTCTTCAGGTGTTGCCATTTTTCCTTCACCATATTCACCGCAAGCCATTTCACCACTTGTAGGACCTACTGACAAATAACCATAATCTAATAACTTATTGAAATTTTCTTTTGTCGATTTGTGTTCCCACATTCTGACATTCATGGCTGGGGCCAATATGATTTGTTTGTTTGATGCTAATATTAGCGTTGAAGCTAAATCGTCAGCCTTTCCAGAAGATAGTTTAGCGATTGAATTAGCTGTTATTGGAGCGAATATCATTACATCACACCATCTAGATAATGATATGTGATCCATTTCTGCTTCATTATCACTGTTAAAGATATCTTGATAAACTTTATTTTTTGATAATGCTGATGCGGATAAAGGAGTAACAAATTTTTTTGCAGAATCTGTCAGCACAACTTTTATTTCACAGTCTTGTTTTTTTAATAAGCGAATTAAGTCAAGAGATTTATAAGCAGAAATTCCACCACCAATAATCAAAATTATTTTTTTATCTTTAAGTATTTTTTTCATATTCTACTTATTTGAATACTATGAGAACAATAATTACAAGTATTAAAACTCCTCCTAATATTTTATTGCGCATTAATTCTAACTTTAATTCTTCTTCCTTCAAACTGTGGTATGAAAGTGTGTTGGGATTGAATTTTCCATCAGCGATCAAGGTCATCACATCATTTGCTTTATCCATTATTATAGGTAAATCTGGTAACCTTTTTAATATTTCAGAAGCCTCATTAACGATTTCACCCGCTTTATTGATCGGGTCTTTGACATCTTGTAACCAATTTTCTAGCACTGGTCTTGAAGTGTCCCATATGTTTGTTTCTGGGTCGAGTCTTCTTGCTACACCTTCCACAACAACCATTGTTTTTTGTAAAAGTAATAACTGTATCTGAGTTTGCATATTGAATTTTTCAGTAATTTCAAAAAGCTGACTTAGCAATTTCCCACCTGATATATTTTTTACTGATTGTCCAAAAATAGGTTCTCCTATAGATCTTAAAGCCTGTGCAAATTCGTCTTTCGATACATTTTTTGGAACTAACCCTGCTAAAAAATGGACTTCCGCAACCTTTTTGTAATCTCTTTTAATAAATCCATAAAGTATTTCGGCCAAATATTTTCTATTATTTTTATTAAGTCTTCCCATTATACCAAAATCAACGGGCATAATATTTCCATCTTTTGAAACAAATAAATTTCCTTGATGCATATCAGCGTGGAAAAAACCATCTCTCACAGCATGTTTTAAAAAATTTTGAATGATATTTTTTGCAATTTTTCCTATATCGATATTTTGTGATTTTAAATTTTCAACTTCTCTAATTGAAATTCCATCTATTTTATCTAGACATAAAACTTTTTCACTTGTGTAGTCCCAATAAATTTTTGGTACTTTAAAACCAACGTCATTTTTTGTATTTTCATAAAGTTCATTAGCTGCCGCAGCTTCAAATCTAAGATCCATTTCAACATTAGTAATTTCTCGCAGCAATTGAACGATTTCAATTAATTTTAATCTCTTAGTTTTTTTAATTAGGCTTTCTATAATGTAGGCCAATAACATTAATGCATCTAACTCTTCGTTAAATATTTTTTTAATATTAGGGCGCAAGATTTTAACTGCTACTTCTTTAATTTCGTTATTAACGTTAATTTTAGCAAAGTGGACTTGAGCTATAGAAGCAGCCGCCACGGGTTCCGAGATATTTTCTATTTTATCAAAATTTTTATTTCCGAGTTCTTCTTTCAATATATTTTTTGCAGTTCTTGTTTCAAAAGCAGGCAATTTGTCTTGAAGTTTTTCTAATTCTTTTGAAATATTTTCTCCTATTATGTCAGGTCTAGTTGCAAGAAATTGACCTAATTTTATAAAAGTAGTACCCATTTCCTGAAGTGCATTACATAGCTTTGCTTCAGAAGTCTGAGTGCTAGTATCAGTTTTTTTTGTAAAGCTAAACCCCACTATAAAGAAAATAATTTTTATTATTAAAGGTGGATTATAAATTTCATATAAAGAAGCTATCGCACCGGATGTTGATAGCTTTCTTCCAATTTTAAATAACATAAATAATCTAGTAAACATGTTCAAACTTTCCAAGCAGAGTGTATTGCAACAATGCCCCCACTTAAGTTTCTGTAAGAAATATTTTTAAAATTTTGCTTTTTAATTTTTTGAAAAAAAGCCTCTTGAGAATGAAATTTTTCTATACTATTTATTAAATATTCATATGGCTCAGACTTACCGACAATAAATTTTCCAATTTTTGGTATTGATTTGGAGTAAATTTTATAAAAATTATTTAAAATTTCATTTTCTACTTTCGAAAATTCAAGACACAAAAAACGTCCACCTGGCTTAAGAACACGGTAAGCTTCTCTTAGTGCATCATCTATGTTGTCTACATTTCTGATTCCAAAACTAATGGTATAGTAGTCAAAGTAATTACTACTAAAGGGTAATTTTTCAGCTCTATTACAAAACCATTTAACATTATTATTTTTATTAAATTTTTTTTTATTTAAATCTAACATTCCTTTATTTTCATCCACACAATATACAAGACCTTCATTGTTGATCTTATCCAAGTATAACTTTGCTATATCTCCGGTTCCTGAAGCGACGTCAATTAATTTGGTTTTTTTCTGTGGATTTAACCAGTAAATAAAACTTTTTTTCCAAACTCTGTGGATACCTAAAGACATTAGATCATTCATTAAGTCATATTTTTCAAAAACGTCTTGAAAAACTTTTGATACAAATCTTTCGCTATTCTTTTGGTAGGTTTTCATTTAAAGAAATAGATCATATGTTAAGTTTTTTCACAATATATATAATTTACTTATGCCAGAACTTCCAGAAGTAGAAATAGTAAAGAGATCTTTATCTAGAGTAATTAATAAAGCTAAAATCCTTCAAGTCAAAGTTTATAATAGAAATTTACGTTACAAAATACCCTTAAACTTTTCAAAGTATCTAATTAACCAACAAGTATTAAAAGTTTCCAGAAGATCTAAGTATATAATTTTCCATTTAACAAAAAAACTTCTTTTAATGCACTTGGGTATGAGTGGTAAGTTGTTATTGATGAGGAAGAAGGATAAAAAATTATTTAAGACGAGTTTTTATTATAATTTAAATATATTACCCAAACACAATCATGTATTTTTTATTTTAAGCAATGGCTTAATTTTAATTTACAATGATATTAGAAGATTTGGGTTCTTTAAAATATTTAATAATACCGATTTAAATAAAATCACTTATTTAAAAAAACTAGGATTGGAACCTTTTGATAAAAAATTTAATTTAGATTATTTTAAAAATTTTTCTAAAAATAGAAAAAAAAATATTAAGAACTTATTAATGGATCAAACTTTTGTAAGTGGCCTTGGGAATATCTATGTTAATGAAGCTTTATTTATGTCCAAAGTTTTTCCTTTAAGAAAAAGTAGCAATTTAAATAAAATTGAAATTAAAAATTTAATACAAAACATAAAAAAGATTTTAAAAATTTCAATTTCTAAAGGCGGCTCCTCCATAAAAGATTTTAAAAATACTTCGGGAAAAATTGGTAATTTTCAGCAGTTTTTTCATGTATATAATCAAGAGAATAAAAGTTGTTCTCGTATTTCGTGTAAAGGAAAAATAAAAAGGATAGTTATATCTAATAGATCGTCCTTTTACTGTAATAAATGCCAAAAATAAATTGGTATTGACCGATTTGAACCAAAAAGATATACAACCACTTCTATGCCTAATACTAAATCTGCAATAAGACGTACAAAAAAAACTAAAATACAGTCTACAATTAATAAGGGAAGAAAAAGTAAATATAAATTAACAATAAAAAAAATGTCCGGCTATATTGAATCGGGAAAAATTAAAGAAGCCAAGGATTTTCTTCCAAAATTCCACTCACAATTGATGAAAATTGCCAAAACAGGTGTAGTAAAAAGGGAAACTGCTTCTAGAAAAATTTCTAGAATTGCTAAGAGAATTTCTAACTTCAAAAAATAAGATTAATCAATTAAGGGTTGCTATAAATTAAATTTTAAAAAATTTTATTTTATAAAAAAAAACCAAATATAGTTTTATTATATTTTGAGTTGTATAAAAAATACATAAAACAATTTCTACGTTATACTTTCAACCAAAAATTTTTTTATGAATTATTTTTTAAAAAATAAAAAAATACAACCAAATTTTTTTTCAAATACAACTAAGAAAACATTGCAAGATTATAAAAAAAAAATTAAAACTATTTTTTTAATTAAATATCCACATGGTTGATAAATTAACAAAAAAAAGTACAAGCAATGTTTTTGTCCAAGAAGAAAACATTCTTGATTGGAATGAAGTTTTAAAAAATTTTCAAAAAACATTTGGCAATGATGTTTATGAAAGCTGGATTAAAAATATTAATTTAAAAAAAGAATTTAATGATTACATAATTCTATCAGCCCCTACTAGGTTTGTTAGAGATTGGATTGTTTCAAGATATGCAGATAAAATATTAGTAATAATTAAAACGTTTAAAGAAAGTATTCAACGAATAGAATTTTTAATTGAAGAATTAGATGAAAAATTTGACAAAGAAAAATCTACGAAAAATATAAATATTTCTTCAATTAAAAATTCCATATTAAATTATAATCGTTTTAATCTGAGCAATAGCTTCGAAAATTTTATTGTCGGTGAGAGTAATGAACTTGCTTATATGGCCGCAAGAAAAGCTTGCTCCGATTCATCTCATTACAACCCCCTTTATATTTATAGTTCAGTAGGAATGGGAAAAACCCACTTATTAAATGCCATAGGATTGGAAATTGGAAACACAAAAAAAGTAATGTTTATATCCGCTGAAAGATTTATGTATCATTTTATTAGATCAATTAAGAATAATGATATGGTTAAATTTAAAGATTTTTTTAGAACAGCTAATGTTTTTATAATTGATGATATTCAGTTTGTTAGCGGCAAAGAAGCTATGCAAGAAGAATTTTTTCATACTTTTAATTCACTAATTGAAAGAGGTTCACAAATTGTTATATCTTCAGACAGACCCCCAAGCAATCTTGAAAGGATGCAAGAAAGAATAAAATCACGTCTGTCAGGCGGGTTGGTAATAGATATTCAGCCACCAGATCTCAACCTAAAAATAAAAATTTTAAAAAGTAAACTTAATGAAATTAAAAAAAATTTTACCGAAAAGTATGAATTAAGCGATGAAGTTTTAAATTTCTTAGCGTCGGAGGTTACATCAAGCATTAGAGAAATGGTTGGTGCATTAAATAGAGTTTTGGCATTTAGTAAAATTAATTCAAAACCTCCAACAATTTTTGAATGTAAAAAAATTTTGAAAGATTTTATTAAGTACAACAATAAGTCTATTAACGTTGAATCTATTCAAAATATAGTAGCAACACATTTTAATCTTAACATTCATGAAATGTTATCAGCAAGAAAATCTAGATCGTTAGCTAGACCACGACAAATAGCTATGTATTTAGCAAAGCAACACACTACAAATTCTTTGCCTGAAATTGGGAGGAAATTTTCCAATCGCGATCATACAACTGTCATACATGCGGTTAAAAAAATTGAGTCACTAATTAAAAAAGATAATGAAATTAGGCAAAGCGTATTAGAAATTAAAAAAAGACTTCTTTAAAAAATGGAGTTTGTAATAAACAGAGATACTTTATTAAAATCACTAAGCCATGCTTATGGTATAATTGAAAAAAAGACGACGTTACCCATTTTATCAAACATATTAATAGAAGCTAAGGATAAAAAAATAAAAATTACCGCAACGGATCTTGATATAATTTATTCTGAAACAATTCCCTTACAAGATTTAAAAACAGAAGGATCTACAACGACTTCAGCAAATGTAATTTATGATATATTGAGAAAATTAGAACAAAATTCTAAAGTCGAGTTTTCCTTAAAAAGTGCAAATAAATTAATGCTTGTTTCTGGAAATTCTAAATTTAATTTGCTGTGTTTGCCTTCAGATAATTTTCCTCTTTTAGATGAAGATATTAGTAAAAAAGGGTTTGAAGTTTCATCTAAAAAAATATTAAAATTGTTAAATAAAACTAAAATTTCAATTTCTAATGATGAAACCAGGCACTATCTTAATGGAATTTATCTTCAAAAAATTAACTCAGGTAATAAATCCTACCTATTAGGAGTAGCTACTGATAGTCATAGACTTTCATATAGCAGCTTTGAAGTTGATTCAAATACGGATTTTGAATCTGTTATTCTCCCAAAAAAAACTATATTTCAGCTAATTTCTTTATTGGAGCAAGATGAAAAAACAATAAAAGTATCTAACAATAAATCAAAAATTAAATTTGAAATGAATAATGGTGTGCTAATTTCAAAAATTATTGATGGAAGATTTCCTGATTATGAAAAAGTCATTCCGAAAGATAATGATAAAACGTTACAAATTAAACTAAGTGAATTTAAGAATTCGATAGAAAGGGTAACGACGGTTTCTTCTGACCGCAAAGAAGGCTTAAAAATGAATATTAATAAAGATATTTTGCAATTATCAGTTAATAGCCCTAATAGCGGAGAAGGTGTAGAAAATATAAATGTAAAATTTAATTCTGACAACATGGACATAAGTTTTAACAGCAGATATTTAATTGATATTGTGTCTCAAATTGAAAATGATTCAATTATACTAAATTTAAAAAATCCTGGATCACCTGTGTTGATTCAAGATTTATCAGATAAGAACAGTTTTCATGTTGTTATGCCGATGAAAATTTGATTTATTTTGCATAATTTAGATTTCAGCCCAATTTTTTTTTTTTCATTAAGTAATCATTCAATATCAATGATAATTTGATGTACAAACTTACCCTACATTTCATTGATATAAAAAAAATGTTAAAATAAACTTTTAAAATTTGCTTATATGATCAAAAAAAACCAGCAAGAAAACTCGAAATATAGTGCCGACTCGATAAAAGTCCTAAAAGGATTAGAAGCAGTAAGAAAAAGACCAGGTATGTATATCGGAGACACTGACGATGGAACAGGTCTTCATCATATGGTCTATGAGGTTGTTGACAATTCTATAGATGAAGCATTAGCAGGTCATTGCAAAAATATTAAAGTAGTAATTAATTCCGATCAATCGGTATCCGTTGAAGATGACGGAAGAGGTATTCCTATTGATATGCACAAAGGGGAAAAAAAATCTGCAGCAGAAGTAATCATGACCCAACTACATGCTGGCGGAAAATTTGATCACGATTCATATAAAGTTTCAGGTGGCCTACATGGTGTAGGAGTATCTGTTGTTAATGCATTATCTGAAAAATTAATTTTAAAAATATATAGAGATAATAAAGAGTATTTTGTTGAATTTAGAGATGGAAAAGCTGTAGCCCCACTAAAAATAAAAGGCAAGTCAAATAAAAATGGTACGTTTATAAATTTTACACCGTCAAAGGATGTATTTTCACAAACTAAATTTAGTTCATCAACTTTACAAAAAAGAATGAGAGAACTTGCTTTTTTAAACAAGGGGTTAAGTATTATCTTGGTTGATAAAACTGGAAAAAAAGAAAAGGAATATAAAAATAAGTATGATGGTGGTATACAAGAATTTGTAGATTTTTTAGATAAAAATAAAACAACTTTAGTTAATAAAAATGATCTAAGCTTATTTAAGAAGCCAATTTACGTTTCAGGGTTAAAAGATAATGTTGTTGTTGAATGCTCACTAAAGTGGAACGCCGGATACTCTGAAGAAATGCTTCCATTCGCAAATAATATTCATCAGAAAGATGGTGGTACGCATTTACTAGGATTTAGGAGTGCTCTTACGAGAGTTATAAACAAATATGCTGTAGACAGTAATCTTTTAAAAAAAAATAAAGTTACACTTTCTGGCGAAGATATTAGAGAAGGCTTGACTGGTGTTTTATCAATAAAAATACCAGATCCAAAATTTTCATCTCAAACAAAAGACAAACTTGTTTCTTCAGAGGTAAGATTTATCGTTGAGTCCATAGTTAATGATAAATTGTCAACCTGGTTTGATCAAAATCCTGGAATTAAAAAAGTAGTGTTATTAAAAATAGTTCAAGCAGCTGTAGCCAGAGATGTTGCACGAAAAGCAAGAGAAGGTGTAAGAAGAAAAGGAGCTTTAGAGCTGTCAGGGTTACCAGGCAAATTAGCAGACTGTCAAATCGGTAAAGCTGAAGGAACGGAGCTTTTTATTGTTGAGGGTGACTCTGCTGGTGGATCGGCAAAACAAGGAAGAAATAGAGAGTATCAAGCTGTACTTCCTTTAAGAGGAAAAATACTAAATACTTATATTGACACAAATGGAAAAAAAGCAAGGAATGGAAATGGTAAAGATTTAGAAACGAAAGCATTATCAAAAATGATGTCTTCTAATGAAATAGTTACTTTAATTAACGCTTTAGGAACTGGTTCTCAAAGTTTTGATATAGAAAATTTAAGATATGAAAAAATAATAATAATGACAGATGCAGACGTTGATGGATCACATATAAGAACTCTTTTATTAACTCTTTTTAACAACCATCCTTTTAATGAACTTATTGAAAAAAACCATTTATATCTTGCTCAACCACCATTATATAAAGTTACCAAAGGTTCAAAAAGTTTTTATTTAAAGAATGATAAAGAACTAGAAGAATTTCTAATTAAATCTTCAGGAAAATCAAAAAGCGAGATCAAAAAAAATAGTAAAGAACTTGCTAAATTTTTTGAAAATGAAAAAAGCAAAGTTAATATTCAAAGGTTTAAAGGATTAGGAGAAATGAACCCCGAAGAATTATGGCAAACTACTTTAAACCCAGAAAAAAGAACTTTATTACAAGTTAAATATTCAAACAACACAAAGGCTAAGTCAAAAAAAGATCAAGATTTAATTAAAATTTTAATGGGTGATGAAGTAGCCCCAAGAAAAGATTTTATAATTAATCGAGCTTTAGAAGTTTCAAATTTGGATATATAATTTCCAAATGAAATTTCTGGAGATATTTAAATCATCGGACAATATCCAATTAGATAAAAAAACATTAGTAGCACTAAGATGGATTGCAATTGCTGGGCAATTTATAACTATAAATTTTGTTTATTTTGTTTTAGGTTTTGATTTTCTATTTTACTATTGCAATATTGTTATCTTTTTTGGTGTTTTATCTAATATTTTTTTACAATTCAGAGTAAAAAAAAAGCTATTAAGTGATTTAAATTCAGCAATATATTTAGCTTATGATCTTACACAATTAGCTTTGCTCATTTTTTTTACAGGAGGAATCACTAACCCTTTTGTATTATTACTCGTTATACCTGCGGTAGTATCATCTACTTTTTTATCAGTAAAAAGCACAGTAAATTTATCTTTTGTAACCGCTGCTTTTTTAATGGCATTAACAATCTATTATTTTCCCTTACCCAGTTCTGGAGAATTGCATTTTCATGTGCCAAATTATTATTTATACGGAATTCCTACATCAATAATAATAGGTTTAATTTTTTTGTGCTATTTTGGAGCTAGATTTGGTTTAGAAAATAGAAAAAGAACAGAGGCTCTTAATAGATTAGAGATGGTTTTAGCAAAAGAACATGAACTAAAAACCATAGGTGTTCAAGCCGCAGCCGCAGCACATTCGCTAAGTACGCCTTTATCAACAATAAAATTGGTTTCAAAAGAATTAGAAAAAGAAATGCAAAAAAATGATAAATATTCAAAAGATATAAAATTACTTCATAGTCAAGCTTTAAGATGCGGTGAAATATTAAAGAAACTTTCTATGGCACCATTAAAAAAAGATGATTTTTTTGAAAATGTAAGATTGGTAGATTTATTAAATGAAATTACAAATTCATTTAAAGAAATTTCAAAAAAAAATTTTTCTTTTAAAACTGAAAATAACAAAAATGATATAGCCATTAAAAGAAAAGCAGAAATTACATATGCTTTAAGAAATTTCATAGGTAATGCTTCAAAATTTAGTCATTCCTTAGTTGAAATAACAATAGTAAGCAATCAAACTAAAATACAAATAAAAATTTCTGATGACGGCCCTGGATTTCCAGAAGATATAAAAAATTTTTTGGGTGAACCTTATATTAATACTAAAGATGAGAAAATTAATTCTCAATCAGGATTAGGCTTAGGAACATTTATTGGCAAAACACTTTTAGAAAGAATGAAAGGAAGTGTTAATTTTGGAACTTGTCCCAATCTTAAAGGGGCAATGGTAACTATTGAATGGGATGTAAAAAATCTACTTTCTATTTAAATTTTTTATATTCAAAAATGTAAGAAATTATTTTATAGGCTAATTTGGCGGTTAGGAAATTATAACAATCAAATCCTTTAATAGGAGAAAGTTCATTAATATCCGCACCCATTATTTTAGAAAATTTTGACGCTATTTTAATTATATTAATTGTTTCATTCCAAAATAGTCCACCAGGTTCTGGTGTGCCTGTAGCAGGCATTAAGCTCGAGTCTAACCCATCAACATCGAATGTTAAGTATAATTTTTTATTTTTTATCATTTTTTTGAAATGTGATAAATTCCATCGAGCTTTGTCTTTAGCCCAAAAAATTTTTATTCTATTTTTATTTTTGTTTAAAAAAGCAATTTCTGAAGATGAAATATTTCTTATACCAAAAGATATTACACTTACATTTGGGTTATCCAAACATCTTCTTATAGCTGAAGCATGAGAAAATTTATTTTTATTATAACTATTTCTTAAATCGGCATGAGCATCAAAATGCAATAAACATATTTTTCCAAATTTTTTTACAAAAGGTTTTATGGCCCCAGGTGTTAAGGAATGTTCACCACCTAATACCAGAGGGAATTTATTTTTATTTAGTATAATTGTATTTATATTTTCAATTTGCTTAAGTGCATCAATTATATTTTTTTTAATAGGAAATGGTTTTACAGTTTTTATCCCAATAAATTTATGTGGTTCTTTATTTAAATCCTCATCAAAAAGTTCTACTTGATGAGATGCTTTAATTATTTCTATTGGTCCTTTTTTAGTTCCACCTCCATAACTAACAGTTTTTTCAAGACCAAAAGGAATCACAATAACATTATCTTTGGCACTATTATTATCAATGCCAAGAAATCCCTTTTTGTTTGATAGATATTTCAATTTTTTAACCAAGAAGTTTTGAAAAATTTTTCCGTTGTCTTTCTTTCCAGTACTTACGATGGTATGCATCGCTGGCTATCAATGGCAGAACACTAGTTGCTTCTGCAAAAACCATTTGTTCCTTTGAAACATCAACCTTCCCCCAAGAGCTAGCCTCCTTAAGTGTAGAGCTACTGCAAGCACCATCTCTTGTGTCGGCTACAGTAATTTGTACAGCGTATTTATGCATATCGACATTTTTTCCCAAAAGCTCAGCACAAACGACTGTATCCTGAACAAAGTTTTTTGGTACTCCTCCTCCAATCATAAAGAGTCCAGAAGATTTAGATTTAATTTTAATTTCAGTTAGTTCTCTGAATTCTCTAATAGAATCAATCGTAATGCATTTTTTAGGATTTTTTTCCTGATGCAAAACTAAACCAAATCCTGCGCTAGAGTCAGTAAAAGCAGGGCAAAATATTGGAACATTGTTATCATAAGCAGTTTCAATCAGTGAATTTTTTTTCTTGGAATTATTTTTTAAATATTTCCCTATTTCTTTTATAAACTCTCTTGAAGTATATGGCTTTGGTTCTAAACTATCTGCTATTTCGCAAATTTTCTTGTCGCATGCTTGAAGCTGTTCTTCGTCAATATATGTATCATATATTCGGTCTATGTAATTTTCTCGCAGTTGCGTATCATCTTGAAATTGCGAACCTTGGTAATGTTTAAACCCCAAGGCTTCAAAGAAATCCATATCAATAATTGAAGCTCCTGTAGCAACTATAACATCAACCATATTATATTTGATCATATCAGAATATATTTTCATACATCCTGCTGCAGAAGTAGATCCTGCCAAGGTTAAAAAAACTGTGCAATTTTTATCAGATAACATCTCATTGAATATTCTAGAAGCTTTAGCTGTATCTCTAGAAGTAAAGGACATCTTGTCCATAGAATCTATAATTTTTCTTGAATCAAAAGATGTTATATCGATATGTTCAATTGGTTTTTCTAGAAAGGTCTTTTTATTGTGACCCAACTTCGGATTTTTTGGGTTATTCATTTAAGCAACAAGATAACGAGAACTACTGTCCTTTTCGTACATAGACATTATCGGTTTGTCCTGTACTTCAAAAATTTGATCAGAATAAAAACCATTAAACTTAGTTCTAAAGGTTAATGAATATGCTCCAAGCTGACCAATTTCTATATAGTCACCCTCCTTTAAATTATTTGGTAATATAAAAGGACCCTTCATAAAATCTGAACTATCACACGTAGGACCATATAAACTAAAAGCGGTCAGCTTTTTAGAAGTCATTCTTCCATTTGGTATCATTCTTGTAGGTAACACAAAATTTAAAACACCAGCATCAAATAAACTTCCATAAGTACCATCATTAATATAAATTTTTTGTTTTTTTCTTAAAACAACCCTCGCTATTGTAGATCCACTTTCTGCCACCAAAGCTCTGCCAGGTTCGCATAATAACTCAGGTTTATTTTCTAATTTTAAGTTATCAAAAGCTTTTTTGATTTCTTTTATGTAATCTTCAAGTGGTTGAGGTCGCAAATCTGGATAGATGGATGGGAATCCTCCACCAACATTAATAATGTCTGGAATTATTTTTGTTTTTTTGATGATATTTCCCACTTCTCTAATTCCTTTAGCATACGAAATAGGATGCATACATTGAGAACCCACATGAAAACTTAAACCAACTTTTTTTGCATGCGCTTTTGCTAATCTTAATAAACCCAAACCTTCGCTAGGAAGTGCACCAAATTTTTGAGACAAATCTATTTCAGCATGTTCATTAGAAATAGAAATTCTTACATAAAGAGTTAAATCCTTAGCATTATTTGTTGCTTCAATAATTTTTTGTAATTCTTCTTTCGTGTCCAAGGCAAAGTCACGAATATTATAATTAAAATAAGCCTCTTTTATATGTTCACGATTTTTTACTGTATTCATGTAGTAGGCATGAGATTTAGGAAGTATCTTTTTAATTAATTTAATTTCATTAATTGAAGCAACATCGAACGAGTTAACTCCATTTTCTCCAATACATTTAACAACTTTTTCATTTGGATTAGTTTTTATGGCGTAAAGAATTTTGCCAGGAAAATTATTTTTAAACCAACTACACGCTGATTTTATAGAATTAGGTCTTATGCAATAAATTGGATCTACTGGTCGAACAGTGTTAACCAGCTCATCAACCGAATTAAATTTTTGCATTCCATCAATCCCCTTTTTTATTAAACACAATATAAAAATAAAATAAAAAAAGCCTCTGGTTTCGCTTTTATAGAAATGACAAGTAATGTAAAGCAATAATTTGCGCTATTGAAATTTTTTATTTTGTGATTATGTTTGTGTTGATAGAACAAAAAAAATAAAAAATAAAATAAGGACATGGATATCAAAATTAATGCTCAAAAAATCGCTAATTTGGCTGATAAATCGCTGCTTATTGTGGATGATGATGGCCCTCTAAGAGATAGATTGGCAAGAGCAATGGCAAAAAAAGGATTTGAGGTGACTCAAGCAGAGAGCGTAAAAAATGCTCTGATTATGACAAAAAATTCGCCTCCAGCGTTTGCAATTGTAGATCTCAGACTTAATGATGGTAATGGTCTAGAAGTCGTTAAAGAAATACAAAAGCTAAATAAAAGCAGTAAAATAGTAATGTTGACAGGCTATGGAAATATACCTACGGCTGTTGCCGCAATTAAAGCTGGTGCAATAGATTATATTCCAAAACCAGCTGATGCTGACGATGTAGAGAAAGCGCTGCTGGTTTCTAATCAATCAAAAGCTTTTCCTCCAGAGAATCCAATGTCAGCGGATAGAGTTAAATGGGAACATATACACAGAGTCTTCGAATTGTGTAACAGAAATGTTTCCGAAACTGCTCGGAGACTAAAAATGCATCGAAGAACTTTGCAAAGAATTCTTTCTAAAAGATCCCCTAAGTAATTTTTATTATTTTTTTTAATTTTATTAAAGTTGGAGTTAAAAATACTAATAATAGTATTTTAAATAATTCTGCCAATAAAAAAGGCTGAGCGCCAAGCTTAAATATAGGCTTATCCCAACCAATTAATGTGCCTAACCATATTAATCCGAGAATATAGATTATACTCACTGAAAAAACTAATTTAAAGAATGTGTTTAAAAAATCATTATTATATTTAAAGAAACCAGCAAAATAAACTGCAAATAAAAAACCTAACAAGTATCCCGCTGTTGGTCCGAGGAAATATGCTAATCCAATTCCTTTTTCTGGGGAGCTTGCAAATACAGGAAGACCCATCATTCCTTCAAATAAATACAGAGCGACTGTAGCTAAACCTATTTTATATCCAAAAGTAATTCCAATTAGCAAAATCACAAAGGTTTGCATTGTCATGGGTACCGGATAAAATGGAATTTTTATCTTTGCGGATATGGTAATAAGTATAGATCCCATTATAACCAGCAAAAATAATTTTATAATTTTCTCTATTTTTGAAGATCTGTCTATTGCTTCCATAACTAATACAATACAACTTTTTTTTTTAAAATCTAGCTTTTTGTAAGATCAATAAATACGTCTTCTAGGTCGCCTTCATCTGTTGAAATATCATATATTTCCATACCTGAATTTCTTACCTTGCTAATAATTTCATCAATTTTATGTTTTTTTCTTTCGTAAGTTGCTGTTATTTGATTATTTGAATTATAAATAAATTTAATTCCATTTAAATCACCAGGGTTAATTTGATTTACTTTTTTAACTTTAAAAATAATTTTTTTCGTTTTTATACCATCTAAAAGGTTTTCTGTTGTATCCAAAGCAATTAAGCTACCCTTATTTAGTATTGCTATTCTGTTGCACATTTCTTGTGCTTCATTCATTAGGTGGGTTGTTAAAATTATTGTGACTCCTTGTTTATTAAGATTTCTTATGTTGCTCCATAAATTTTGGCGTAACTGTACATCAACACCAACACTTGGTTCATCGAGCACCAAAATGGGTGGTCTATGCACCATTGCTTTAGCAATTAGCAACCTTCTTTTCATACCGCCTGATAAACTTCTTGCATAAGAATTTGCTTGCTTTTCAAGAGAAACCAATTTTAATATTGTATCGGTTATCCTTTCTTTTTTTGGTATGCCATATAAGCCCGCTTGTAATTCTAAAAGTTTTCTAGGGCTGAAAAACGCATCAAGATTTACTTCTTGAGGAACAATACCAATTGAAGATCTGACTTGCCTAGGGTTTGCATCTAAGTCATAACCCCAAACATTAACATTCCCAGAATTTTTTATAACAGTGCCAGCTAAAATATTTAAAAAAGTAGTTTTTCCAGCTCCGTTGGGTCCAAGCAAACCAAAAATTTCACCTTCTTTCACCTCTAAGTTTAAATTATTTAGTGCTTTTGTCTTATTAGAAGATTTATCAGAATAAATTTTTGTTAGTTTGTCTACTTTTAATGCGCTTTTTTGATTCATAATAATTATCTTTTATATATCCATAACAGTAATTAAAATAGGATAATATTAATCTATGAATTCTATAAAAAAAACTGATCATTTTTACCTCATAGATGGTTCTGGTTATATTTTCAGAGCATATTATGCATTGCCTCCACTTTCGAGAAAGAGCGATGGTTTACCGACAGGAGCAGTAAGTGGATTTTGTTCTATGCTATTTAAATTATTAGAAGAAGCTAGATCTGATAAATCAATTTACAAGCCAACACATTTTGCTGTGATCTTTGATTCTGCCAGAAAAAATTTTAGAAATGATATCTATAGTGAATATAAAGCTAATAGATCTGAAGCCCCCGAAGACCTCATTCCTCAATTTGAGTACATCAGAAAGTCAGTAGAGGCGTTCAATTTGCCATGTGTAGAATTATCTAATTACGAAGCTGATGATTTGATAGCAACTTATGCAAAAAAAATAATTGAAGCAGGAGCTAAAGTAACAGTCATTTCCTCAGATAAAGATTTAATGCAATTAGTTTCTGATAATATCAGATTATACGATCCTATGAAAAGTAAAGTTCTTGGAGAAAAAGAAGTTATTGAAAAGTTTGGAGTTAAACCTAATCAGGTTATTGATGTTCAGTCACTAGCTGGAGATTCTTCGGATAATGTTCCGGGTGTTCCAGGTATAGGTATAAAGACAGCGTCTGAACTTATAAATAAGTATAAGACATTAGATATTTTATTGAAAAAAGCTGATGAGATTCCTCAAAACAAAAGGAGAGAAACATTGCTGGCAAATAAGGACAAAGCCCTTTTAAGTCGAAAATTGGTTACGTTAAAAGATGATGTTCCAGTTAAGGAAGATCCAAGTAGTTTTGTTTTAAAAGAAGTGCGCAAAGAACAACTTTATGAATTTTTAAGGGAGATGGAGTTTAATAGATTACTAAGTAGGGCTCTAAGCCTTTATGGTGAAACAAAGAACAATAAAAATGAATCAAATAATTCTAAAAAAAATCTCTCAAAAATTGATGTAAAAAATTATGAAAGTATTACAAATGAAAAAAATTTAGATAAATGGATAAAAATTTTATATGAACAATCAGTCATTGCATTAGATACTGAAACTTCCTCGCTTAATTCTTTAGAGGCAGATCTAGTTGGCGTTTCATTTAGCTACGCACCAAATAAAGCTTGTTACATTCCAATAGCACACAAAAATATTAAGGGTTTAAAAAAAGAAATAGTTTTAAAAAAAATTAAACCATTATTAGAAGATCCAAGTATAAAAAAAGTTGGCCAAAACATTAAATTTGATTTTATTATTCTTAAAAGAAACAATATCGAAATTAATTCTATAGAGGATACAATGTTGATTTCATATACGTTAGACGCGGGAACTAATAGACATAATTTAGATACTCTTTCAGAAATTCACTTAAACCATAAAACCATTTCTTATAAAGAATTAGTTGGTAGTGGAAAAAATAAATTAAATTTTTCTGATATTTCCTTAGATAAGGCAACAGAATATGCAGCAGAGGATGCTGATGTAACATTAAGGCTTTATAATTATCTTAAAACAAGACTTGACGATCAAAAATTAAATACGATTTATGAAATATTTGAAAAGCCTATGGTAAAATTATTATCCAAGCTAGAACTTAATGGTATTAAGGTTGATGATGAATACCTTAAAAAGCTCTCTAAAAATTTTGAAGAAAAGTTAGAAAAAATAGAAAAAGAAATTTATTCAATAGCTCACAAAAAGTTTAATATTGCCTCCCCAAAGCAACTTGGTGAAATAATTTATAACGAACTCAAAATTGCAAAACTAAAGAAAACAAAAAAAGGAAGTTTAGCAACAAGCGCCAGCATACTCGAAGATCTTGCTTTTGCAGGACATAAATTTCCTAATCTGGTATTACAATGGAGACAAATTTCAAAGTTAAAAAATACCTATTCTGATGCGCTACAAAATCATATAAACAAAAAGACAAAAAGAGTGCATACATCCTTTTTGCTTGCGGCGACAAACACTGGCAGGTTAGCTTCCAGTGATCCAAATTTACAAAATATTCCAATTAAATCTGAAGAAGGAAAAGAAATTAGAAAAGCTTTTGTTGCTGATAATAAAAATATTTTAATTTCAGCAGATTATAATCAAATAGAAATGAGAATTTTAGCTGATATGGCTGATGTAAAAGAACTAAAAAAGGCTTTTAAGAATAATGAAGATGTTCATAGCTTAACCGCGAGCCAAATTTTTGACGTACCAATTAATAAGGTTAATGATGACCTTAGAAGAAAAGCTAAAACTATTAATTTTGGTATTATTTATGGAATTACCCAATATGGACTAGCCAAACAAATATCAGTATCAAATCAAGAAGCTTTGAATTTTATAAACGCTTATTTTAATAAATTTCCAGAAATAAAAGACTACATGAACTCAACTGTAAAAACTTGCAGAAAGCAAGGTTACGTAAGTAATATTTTTGGAAGACGAATTCACTTGAGAGGTATAAATGATAAAAATTTTAGCATTAGAAGCTTTCAAGAACGAGCAGCAATTAATGCTCCAATACAAGGATCTGCCGCAGATATTATTAGATTAGCTATGATAAAGATTAATCAACTAATTAAAGAAGATAAAAAATTTCAAACTAAAATGTTGTTACAAATTCATGACGAACTCATATTCGAATGCTCGAAACAAGATGAAGAATATGTAAAAAAAACTATTAAGGACGCTATGGCATCAATTTCAAAATCGGAACATCATCAGTTTTCAATTCCTTTAATTGTTAATGTAAATTCAGGTAATAATTGGGGTGAAGCTCATTAATAGTTCTTATACTTGCCCAATTTGTGACAATTTAGTATTTCTATATAGAACTTAATATTGGTTATGAGTCACACAATTGCATTAGTTGATGATGATAGAAATATACTTACTAGCATAAGTATGGCGCTCGAAAACGAAGGGTTTGTTGTTCAAACTTATATCGATGCAGAAAGTGCTTTAGTAGGTTTTAGTAGAAATCCTCCAGACTTGGCGGTTATCGATATAAAAATGCCAAAAATGGATGGAGAAGAATTACTTAAACGACTTAGAAAAAAAACCTCAATCCCAATTTTATTTTTAACTTCTAAAGATGAAGAAGTTGATGAGCTGCTGGGTTTAAAACTTGGAGCAGATGATTTTATTAAAAAATCAGGAGGTTTTTCTATAAAAGTTCTTGTTGAAAGAATACGAGTTCAATTAAGAAAAAAAACAAACACTATTGAAGATTCAAAAAATTTAATTAAGCATGGAAAACTTAAACTAGATCCATCACAACTTGAATGTGAATGGGATGGGAAGCCTCTCCCAGAAAAACTTACTACTACAGAATTTTTAATTGTTAAAGAGCTAGCAAAGAGACCGGGCATAATTAAAGAAAGAGCACAATTAATGGATATAGCCTATAAAGATAATACTGACATAGAGGATCGTACTATAGATAGTCATGTAAAAAGAATTAGGAAAAAATTTAAGAAGGTAGATAATAATTTTTCATCTATAGAAACAAGATATGGTAGTGGATATAGATGGAATGTTAATTAATGAAATATAATTTTCTTAAATCTAGCTCAATCCTTAGGAAGTTTTTAATTTTTAACTTAATTGTTTTTTTATTTTTAGGTATTTTTACCTTTTTATATCTCGATGCCATAAAACCTAATTTGATTGAAAAAAGGTCAAATCAACATGCAAAAATTATAAAAAATACTTCAGACCATCTTAAAAGGTTAAATATTAAGTTTACTAAAAAAGGGGCAACAGAATTTTTGCTATCAACAAGATTTTTATTCCAAAATTTAGATCGCGTTCAATTATATGACTTAAATATTAATTTATTAGCAGATACTGATACTCTTGATTTAGTAAGGGATGTATTTATTAAAAGTGAAAATATTCAAGAATCTCCAATTAATACAACTGACACAAATATAAATATTGAAGAGAAAACAAAAGATATTCAAACAAAAACTTTTAACACAGAAAATTATGTTAAAAAATACCTTGCCAAAGAAAATAACAGCAGGTTAGTAACCACCGAAACATTTAACAATAATTTTTATGTTATTACGGTCGATGCCGTATACCTTGACGGAAAAAATAACGGTTACATTGTTGTTTCGGAAATTGCTAATGACATATTAATTGCAGTAACAGAAAGAAAAAATTTTATACTAAGAACAGTTTTTTTTATAGCCATAGTAATTTTTATTTTTTCAGTTTTTTTAAATAAATATATTTTAAAACCTATAAGAATTCTTGTTCTTTATACAAAAGCTATTAAGGAAAAAGATGAAAAAATAAATAAACACGAAAAATATTTGCTTAGAAAAGATGAAGTTGGCCAGTTATCTAGATCTTTAAATGAAATGACAGAAAATCTTTACAAAAGAATTGATATAGCTGAAACTTTTTCATCAGATCTCGCGCATGAAATAAGAAATCCACTTACTTCGTTAAAAAGTGCATCTGAAGTTTTGGAAAATACTTCGAATTATGAAAAAAGAAAAAAACTAATAAAAGTTATTAGCCATGATGTAGAAAGAATCGAAAGATTAATTACTGACTATTCACAGATGTTAAAAGATGAAGCTTCTTTATCAAGGGCTAAAATGAAAAAAATTGATTTATCAAATGTAGTTAATTCAGTAGTTGAAGATTTTAATAGCAATTTATCAAATTCTAAAAAAAATATTGTAATTAAAATTGATAATTACAATCTTAACGGTTCCGCATTAAACGTATTAGGAGTAGAGAGTAAGCTTGAACAAATTGTTGCTAATCTTTTAGATAATGCTGTTTCGTTTAGCCCGCCTAATGGCGAAATATCTGTTTTATGTGGTATTAAAAAAAATAATGCCCAATTAATTATCCAAGATCAAGGTCCAGGATTTAATGAAAAAAATATCGATAAAGTTTTTAACAGGTTTTATAGCAATAGACCTGAAAAGTTTGGTGAACACTCAGGGTTAGGACTAAATATTGTAAAAAATATTATTGAGCTTCATGGGGGGTTAATTTTAGCTTCTAATCAACCAGAAAATAAAAAAGGAGCAAGAATTGAGGTACTCCTACCAATTTATAAATAGTTATTTATGAGCAAAAAGTTGATAATTTTAAATTAACTTGTTAAATAAGTGCAGATTATGTCACAAGATTTTAAAGTAAAAGATATTAGCCAGGCAGATTTTGGAAGAAAAGAAATTTCGATAGCCGAAACCGAAATGCCTGGTTTGATGGCTATACGTGCAGAGCATAAAGGGAAAAACCCACTAAAAGGTGCAAAAATTCTTGGCTGTTTACATATGACAATACAAACAGCTGTTTTAATCGAAACGCTTGTCGAATTAGGAGCGGACGTTAGATGGTCATCATGTAATATTTTTTCTACTCAAGATCATGCTGCTGCAGCAATCGCAAAAAAAGGAATTCCAGTTTATGCTTGGAAAGGAGAAACAGAAGAAGAATATTGGTGGTGTATAAAACAAACTATCGAAGGAAAAAAAGAATGGAAAGCAAATATGTTACTTGATGATGGTGGTGACTTAACAGCATTAATGCACAATAGTTATAAAAATCTTCTTAAATCGGTAAAGGGTGTTTCAGAGGAAACTACGACAGGAATTAAAGCTTTGAAAAAAATGGAAAAAGAAAAAAAACTTTTAATACCAGCAATTAACGTCAATGATTCTGTAACTAAATCTAAGTTTGATAATTTGTATGGATGTAGAGAAAGTTTAGTAGATGGAATTAAAAGAGCAACTGATGTTATGATGTCAGGTAAAACAGCAATAGTTGCAGGATTTGGAGACGTAGGAAAGGGAAGTGCAGCTTCTTTAAGACAAAGTGGCGCTAGAGTAATGGTAACCGAAGCTGACCCAATTTGCGCTCTGCAAGCCGCAATGGAAGGCTACAAAGTCGTTTTGATGGATGAAGCTATAAGTGATGCAGATATTGTTGTAACAGCAACTGGTAATAAAGATATTGTAACAGCTGATCATATGCGAAAAATGAAAGATCGTGCAATACTTTGTAACATTGGACATTTTGACAACGAGATTCAAGTAGAAGCTTTAAAAAATTATAAATGGACAGAGATAAAACCTCAAGTTCACGAAATAGAGTTTCCTGATAAAAAACGAATATTGCTTTTAGCTGAAGGTAGATTAGTTAATTTAGGATGTGCCACAGGTCATCCAAGTTTCGTTATGAGTGCATCATTTACTAATCAAGTTATAGCACAAATAGAACTTTGGAATAATTCAAAAAAGTATGAAAATAAAGTTTATGTTTTACCTAAACACCTTGATGAAAAAGTCGCGATGCTACATTTAAACAAAGTTGGAGCTAAATTAACTAAACTTTCAAAAGATCAAGCTGATTACATTAGTGTTAATGTAAAAGGCCCTTTTAAATCTGATAGTTATCGCTACTAGTTAGTAGCAGATGCAAATAAAATCTTTAAAAGAAACTAAAAAATTTTCGGCAAATATTTCAAAAATTGTTAATACTGGCGATATAATTTTTCTATATGGTGATATTGGTGTTGGAAAAACAACCTTTGTAAGATTTTTTGTTAATTGCCTAGAAAAAAAAAATGGAATTAAAAATAGTGATATATTGAGCCCAACATTTAATATAGTTTATGACTATGAAATAGGAGATTTAAAGATTTTACACTATGATTTGTATAGACTTAATAATTATAAAGATATTTTACAACTTGGTATGTTCGAAGCTTCTAAAGATTACATTATAGTTGTGGAGTGGCCAGAATTAATTAAACAAAAGCCTAAAGATAGAATTGAAATTTTTTTTCATTATTCAAAATTAATGAATTCTAGAAAAATAAAAGTGACTGGACTTGGAAAGTGGAAAGACTTTAAATTTAATGAAATCTAAAATAGTACCGATAGCAGGAGATGCTTCTTTTAGAAAATTTTATAGAATTATTTCAAATAACAAAAGTAAAATTATTATTTACGCAAAAAAAGAAAAATATAAAAATTTAATTGCTTATTCTGCAGTAAACAAGTTTTTGAAAAAAAATAAAATAAATAGTCCAAAACTTTTTTATTATAATTTGCAAAATAATATGATTGTTGTGGAAGATTTTGGTGATTTGACGTTTAATAAAATATTATTAAAGCAAAAAAATAAGTTTAGCACATATAAAAAACTTGTAGATTTACTTATAAAAATTCAAAAAATAAAACCTCAAAAAAAAATAAAAAATATACTTAAAAAAAACCATGTAATTAAAAAATACTCCGCTAGATATTTACACAAGGAATCAGATTTATTTTTCAAATGGTATTTACCCCTATTTTTAAAAAAGAAAAAAATTAATAATATCAAAAAGAGGTTAAGAACAATATTATCAAAACTTTATAAAAGCTTAAATTTACCCAACAAGTATTTCGTGCACAGAGATTTTCATGCACAAAACTTGATGAAAGTAGGTAAAAAAATCGGAGTTATAGATAGTCAGGACGCTTTAATAGGAAATCCAGCATATGACCTAGTTTCATTAATAGATGATGTTAGAATAAGAACTTCTAAAGAATTAAAGGATAAAATCTATAAATATTATGTAAATAAGGCATTAAAAAATTATAAAGTAAATAATCAAAAATTCTTAAATGATTTTAATATTCTTTCTGTGCAGAGAAGTCTAAAAATAATAGGTATTTTTTCTAGACTCTATAAAAGAGATCAAAAAAGCGACTATTTAAAATTCATACCTTACGCTTGGCATTTATTGGAAATGAGAATGAATTCTGTAATATTTTTAAAACTAAGAAAAATATTAGACAGTAATATTTCCAAGAACGTTAGAAAAAGAATTTATTATAAATGAAAATTCCCGTTCTTTTCCCAAAAATTTTTAATCATCCTTTTACTTACGAGAGCAAAACTCCCGAATCATTGGTCCCAGGAGATTTTGTAAAAGCTCCTTTCGGGTCTAATATTATAACCGGAGTTGTTTGGCCCAGTGAACAAAAAACAAAAAAAGAATTTAAAATTAAAAAAATTACCAAAAAAATAAAAGTAAATAATTTAGGCTCTTCAATGATAAAATTTATATCATGGTTTTCAAAATATAATCTAGTTCCTTTGGGAATGGTGCTTAAAATGTGTATGTTCAATAAAGATGTAGTTGAAAAAGATTACCAAGAAGAATTTGATAAATTTAAAATTAAAAAAATAAAAAATAAATTTTTACTAAATGAAGAACAAAAAAAATCACTGTATTTTTTAAGAAAAATTGGAAAAAATTATAACGTAACTGTCTTGGAAGGAGTTACAGGATCTGGCAAAACTTTAGTTTATTTTGAAAGAATTAAAGATGTGATCGAAAAAGATTTACAAGCTTTAATATTGCTTCCAGAAATTGCGCTCACTGCACAATTTAGTAGACGTTTTAAAGAATTTTTTGGAACCGAACCAGCGATTTGGCATTCAGCTACCAGCAAAAAAAATAAATCCATAATTTGGAAAGGTGTAACAGTTGGAAAAATTAAAATAGTTATAGGCGCAAGATCATCCTTATTCTTACCATTTAAAAAACTTGGTATTATTGTAGTTGATGAAGAACATGATGGATCTTATAAACAAGATGAAGGAGTCTCTTACAACGCTAGAGACATGGCAATTACCCGAGCATCTATAGAAAACATCCCAATAACTTTGGTAACTTCTATTCCTTCTATCGAAACTTACAATAATATTGTAAGTAAAAAATATTATTTAACAAAATTAGACAAGAGATACAAAGAAGCCTCTTTACCAAAGATTGAAATAATAAATTTACATTCAGAAACTTTAAAGAAAGAATGTTGGGTTGCTGATAAAACCATAAGTAAAGTAAACGATTATTTAAATAAGGGAGATCAAGTATTATTTTTTTTAAATAGAAGAGGATACGCACCTTTTGTTGTTTGTAAAAAATGTGGACATAAATTTCAGTGTCCAAATTGTGCAATAAATTTAAATTTTCATAAAAAAATAAATAAACTTCTTTGTCATTACTGTGGTCACAAATCTTCATTATCAAGAGTATGCAAAGACGACAAGAAATGTGATTTATTATTTTGTGGTCCTGGAGTTGAAAGAATTTTTTCTGAACTAAAAAAAATATACCCAAATAAAAAAATTGAAATTTTTTCTAGCGATAGTTTAGAAAAAAATAAATCTACAGGTAAATTATTTAAAGAAGTTGAAAAAAAGAAAATAGATATACTTGTAGGTACACAACTATTATCGAAAGGTTTTCATTTTCCTAAATTAAATTGTATTGTTGTTGTTGATGCTGATTTTTCATCACATGGTTATGATTTAAGATCGGCCGAAAAAAATGTTCAATTATATCACCAATTGGCAGGAAGAGCAGGAAGAGAAGGAAATTTGTCATCAATATATTTTCAGACTTACACACCAGACGATGAAGTTCTTTTAAACGTATCTAAAAATAATCCAGAAGAGTTTTTAAAAAAAGAATTATTATTAAGAAAAGAAAAGAAACTTCCTCCTTTTTACCGTTTAATATCTCTTGTCATTTCAGGTAAAAACGAGTTGACGATAATGAAATTTGCTACAAACATTAAATTTCAACTTCCAAAAATTAACGAAGTTAATATCCTAGGTCCAGTGCTTGCACCAATTACCAGATTAAGACAAAAGTATAGATGCAGGATCTTAATAAGATACCCAAAAAATTTGTTTATACAGAAATATTTATCTCAGTCGCTAAATAAAATAAAAAAAACATCAGGAATAAAACTAGAGGTTGATGTAGATCCGGTTAACTTCAGCTAAACCACGGTTTTATTACTCTCGGAAGGACAAAAAGATACAATAGAAAATGTTGAATTTATTAATATAATCTCATACAAAAATGGTTTTTCTGGGAGCATAAATTGAATTCAAAATCAACATTTTCTAATTCTACAGCAAGGAGTTTTGCATTAGCACTTTATGAGCTTGCACAAGAAAATAAAGAACTTGATAAAGTTGAAGACGGCGTCATTGGTTTGGGTAAATTAATAAAAGAAAACACAAAATTTAAAGAAATGATTTTAAGCCCAACAGTTGAAAAAGAAGATAAGAAAAATGTATTGTTTTTAATAGCTGAACAAAATAATTTTTCAAAAATTCTCAAAAATTTTTTAGTTTTTTTAGCTTTAAAAAATAGACTATTTTTTTTAGATAAAATTATTCATACTTTTTTAAATCTAGTTTCAACTAACAAAGGAGAATTACAAGCAAAGCTGATTTCTTCAAAAAAACTATCAACAGAAGAACAAAGAAAAATTAAAGATGAACTATCTAAAGATTTTAAATCTGATTTAAATATTGAATTTAAATATGATTCAAATTTAGTTGCTGGACTAATTATGCAGGTTGGTAGCGTTATGATTGACACATCAATAAAAAATAAATTGAAAAAATTAGAAAAAGAAATGATAGAGGCATGATATGCAGATTAATCCTTCTGAAGTAACAAAAATATTAAAAGAGCAAATAAAAAAATTTGGAGAAAAAGCCGAAATCTCTGAAGTTGGCCAAGTACTTTCTGTGGGAGACGGTATAGCAAGAGTATATGGGCTGGACAATGTTCAAGCAGGAGAGATGGTAGAGTTTTCTGCAGGACTGAAAGGTATGGCTTTAAATTTAGAAAGCGATAATGTTGGTGTAGTTATATTTGGTGATGATAGATCTATTAAAGAAGGAGACGTCGTTAAAAGAACAGGAGCTATAGTTGACACGCCAGTTGGAAAACAGTTGCTAGGAAGAGTTGTTGACGGTTTAGGAAATCCGATAGACGGAAAGGGTGAGCTAGATAAGAAGTTAACAAGAAAAAGAGTTGAGGTTAAAGCTCCTGGAATAATTCCACGACAATCTGTTAATCAGCCAATGCAAACAGGCCTTAAGGCAATTGATAGTTTAATTCCTATAGGCAGAGGCCAAAGAGAATTAATTATTGGTGATAGGCAAACAGGCAAGACTGCTTTAGCAATCGATACAATTATAAATCAGAAAGAAATTAATGAGTCTAATGACGAAAAAAATAAACTTTATTGTATTTATGTGGCAATAGGGCAAAAAAGATCAACTGTTGCTCAAATAGTTAAATCACTGGAAGATGCAGGTGCCATGAAATATACGACAATAGTGTCTGCAACAGCTTCAGATCCCGCTCCACTCCAATTTTTAGCGCCATACACTGGATGTACAATGGGTGAATATTTTAGAGACAATGGAATGCATGCACTAATTATTTATGATGATTTATCAAAACAAGCAGTTGCTTATAGACAGATGTCACTTTTATTAAGAAGACCTCCTGGCAGGGAAGCTTATCCAGGAGATGTATTTTATTTGCATAGTCGACTACTTGAAAGAGCAGCAAAACTTAGTGATAAGAATGGAGGAGGATCTCTAACTGCATTACCAATAATTGAAACTCAGGCTGGAGATGTATCAGCATTTATTCCCACAAATGTTATTTCAATTACTGATGGTCAAATCTTTTTAGAAACAGAATTGTTTAATCAGGGCATAAGGCCAGCAGTAAATGTAGGATTATCTGTGTCGAGAGTAGGTTCTGCAGCCCAAACAAAAGCAATGAAAAAAGTTGCGGGTTCGATAAAATTGGAACTAGCACAATATAGAGAAATGGCTGCCTTTGCACAGTTCGGTTCTGATTTAGATGCATCTACGCAGAAACTTTTAAACAGAGGATCAAAATTAACCGAGCTTTTAAAACAAGATCAATATTCTCCAATGACAGTTGCCCAGCAAGTTATAGCTGTTTTTTCGGGTGTAAGAGGTTTTTTAGATGATGTTGATCTGTCTAAAATAAAAGATTTTGAAAAAAAAGTTTTTAGTAAAATTAAATCTTCTAATCCAGAAATTATTGAAACAATAAACAGTTCAGGAAAATTAGACGAGAAAGTGGAAAAAAAATTAATCTCCATTATTGAAGATTTTAAAAAAAATAACAAATAATTTTATGCCAAGTTTAGATGATTTAAAAAAAAGAATTTCAAGTGTGAAATCTACTCAAAAAATAACAAAAGCAATGAAAATGGTAGCATCAGCTAAACTAAGAAAAGCACAAGAAAATGCAGAAAAAGGAAGACCTTTTTCAGAAAAAATGAACAATATAATTCTAAACCTGAGCAATTCTCTCACCGATAAGGATAATGCATCAAAATTATTAGTTGGAACAGGCAAAGACAATGTTCATTTATGTGTTGTAATAACTGCAGACAGAGGTCTTTGTGGAGGTTTTAATAGTAATATATGTAGAAAAGCTAGGAGTTATTTTGAAAAAATTTTAAAGGAAGAAAAAACACTAAAAATTATAACAGTTGGATCAAAAGGACACGATCAACTAAAGAGATCATATGGAAAACAAATAATAGAAACAATAAATTACAAAGGATTAAAAAAAATTACTTATAAAGAGGCAGAAAATATATCACTAAAAATAATACAATTGTTTAATGAATCGCAATTTGACGTATGTAAAATATTTTATAATAAATTTAAGAATGTAATTACTCAGATTCCCCAAGAACAGCAAATTATACCAATTGAAAATTTTGAAAAAAATGATGGAAAAAAAACCGATAATTTTTACGAGTTTGAACCAGAAGAAAATGAAATATTAAATGACTTACTACCAAGAAACATTTCTACACAAATTTTTAAGGCCTTTCTCGAAAATGCTGCTAGTGAACAAGGTTCTAGGATGACAGCAATGGATAACGCTACTAGAAATGCAGGTGACCTGGTAGAAAAATTAACAATAACTTATAATAGAAGTAGACAAGCATCTATAACGAAGGAACTTATTGAAATAATATCTGGAGCAGAAAGTTTATAAAAATGAGTGATAAATTAGGAAAAATTACACAAATAATCGGCGCAGTAGTTGATGTTCAATTTGAAGGACAATTGCCTGAGATATTAACTGCACTAGAATGTGATAATTCAGGAAACAGACTTGTTTTAGAAGTAGCTCAACATTTGGGAGAGACTTCGGTTAGAACCATTGCAATGGATAGTACAGAGGGTCTTAAAAGAGGAGACAAAGTAACTAATACTGGTTCTCCAATTAAGGTTCCCGTTGGCCCTGAAACTTTAGGAAGAATAATAAATGTTATTGGAGAACCAATAGATCAAAAAGGTAAAGTTTCCACAAAAGAAAGTTGGCCTATACATAGAGAAGCTCCAAAATTTACAGACCAATCAACAGAAACAGAAATATTAGCAACCGGAATTAAAGTTGTTGATCTGTTGGCTCCTTACGCAAAAGGTGGAAAGATAGGTTTGTTTGGCGGAGCAGGTGTTGGAAAAACTGTAATTATAATGGAATTAATTAATAATATAGCAAAAGCTCATGGTGGATTTTCAGTTTTTGCAGGAGTTGGTGAGAGAACTAGAGAAGGTAATGATTTATATCATGAGATGATAGAATCAGGGGTGATTAAGCCAGATGGAAAAGGTTCAAAAGCTGCACTAGTTTATGGACAAATGAATGAGCCACCCGGAGCTCGTGCTAGAGTAGGTTTAACTGGTTTAACTGTTGCTGAATATTTTAGAGATAAAGAAGGACAAGATGTTTTGTTTTTCGTAGATAATATATTCAGGTTTACACAAGCTGGTTCTGAAGTTTCTGCTCTTTTAGGAAGAATTCCATCAGCAGTTGGTTATCAACCAACGCTGGCTACCGATATGGGTAATTTACAGGAAAGAATTACAACAACCAACAAAGGATCTATTACTTCGGTCCAAGCTATCTATGTTCCTGCTGATGATTTAACAGATCCTGCGCCCGCGACGTCATTTGCTCACTTAGATGCAACTACTGTTTTATCAAGACAAATTGCTGAATTAGGGATATATCCAGCAGTTGATCCGTTAGATTCTACATCAAGAATTTTAGATCCAAGAATTGTAGGAGAAGAACATTACAGAGTGGCAAGAGAAGTTCAAAGAATTTTGCAAGCTTATAAATCTTTACAAGATATAATTGCGATACTTGGTATGGACGAGCTATCAGAAGAAGATAAACTAACAGTCGCAAGAGCAAGGAAAATCCAAAGATTTTTATCTCAACCATTTTTTGTAGCAGAAGTATTTACAGGAACACCAGGAAAACTTGTAGATTTAGAATCGACGATAAAAGGCTTTGATTCAATCTGCAAAGGTGAGCACGATCATTTACCTGAGGCTGCTTTTTATATGGTTGGAACGATTGAAGAAGCTATACAGAAAGCTGAAAAAATGGCTAAGGACGCTGCCGCCTAATGGAAGAAACATTTAATTTTGAAATTATTAGTCCAGAAAAAGTGATTTTTTCTGAAAACGTCGCAATGGTAACATTACCTTCATATGAAGGTGATATGAGTGTACTAAAAAATCATATTTCAATAATAACATTTTTAAGACCAGGAATTGTTAAGGCACAAAAAAATGATGGAAATTTTGATGAATTTTTAACTTTTGATGGTACAGTAGAATATTATAATGATAGTTTGGTGTTATTATCATCTTCAGCAATAAATATAAAAAACATATCAAAAGAATTTATAGAAAATTTAAATAAAGATGCTCAAAGTAAGCTTTCTGAAAAACAAATAACAGATCATGATCGTTATGTTCTTAATCACAAACTAGATGTTCTTAAAGGTATAAGAATTTAATTTTGTTTAATAAATGCTAGTTCTTGCATAATTTTTTTGTATATACCAACCTTAAAATTTACAGCAACATTTGGCAATTCAGAAGGATTTATCCATTTCCAATCAAGAAATTCAGGGTAGTTAGTTTTAATATTTATTTCTTCAACTTTACCCAAAAATTGCATAATAAACCATTTTTGTTTTTGTCCTCTATATTTTCCTTGCCAAATTTTTCCTAAAAGATTTTCTGGAAGATCATACGTTAGCCAATATTTTAATTCTTTTATTAGTTTAACTGATTTTATACCTGTTTCTTCCTCAAGTTCTCTTTTCGCTGCTTGTAATAAATTTTCATTTACTTCAACTCCTCCTTGGGGCATCTGCCAATGGTTTGATGGATTATCTATTCTCTTACCCACAAAGACTTTGTTTTCACTATTTAATAAAACTACACCCACACCAAGCCTAAGTGGTAATTGGTTATTATTCATTAAGTATTAGCCTTTAAAAAGCTTAATCGCATAATTTAGTTGATTATCTTCATCACTATTTATTGAAAAATCTTCACCCTCTTCTTCTATTTTTATGTCAGGAGTAACACCAATTTCTGAAATAGATTCACCCGATGGTAAATAGTATTTAGATATTGTTAATCTTATTGCACCCCTGTTTTTTAAAGGAATGATAGATTGTACTGAGCCTTTTCCAAAAGTAGTTTCTCCCAATAATATTGCCCTTTTGTGATTTTGCAGAGCACCAGCAACTATTTCTGAGGCTGAAGCAGATCCATTATTAATTAATACGATTAAAGGTTTAGAATTAATTCTATCCCCCTCTCTTGCAAAAAATTTTTTATTGTCTCTATTTTTTCTCCCTCTCGTGGATACAATTTCCCCATCATTGAGAAAAAAGTCAGAAATTGTAACTGCTTGTGATAATAATCCTCCGGGGTTATTTCTCAAGTCAAGTATGTAGTTTTTGATTTTTTTGTTTTTCTCTAGTTTTGTGATTTCTTTTTTTAATTGCTCATCACTATTTTCATTAAATGCTCTTAATCTAAGATATCCTATATCCTTATTGATAAATTTAGATACCACAGACTTTATTTCTATAATTTCTCTTATAATTTTAAAATTTTTTGCTTTTTTTAAACCTTTTCTTCTTATTGTTATTTCAATTTCAGAACCAACTGGTCCACGCATTAAATTAACTGCCTCCATAAGAGTTTTACCTTGTACCTGCTCGCCATTAATTCTAACGATATAGTCTCCAGCTTTTACTCCAACTTTTGCAGCGGGCGTGTCATCAATAGGAGTTACAACTTTTACAACTCCAGCTTCCATTGTAACTTCTATTCCCAAACCTCCAAATTGACCACTAGTTTCAGTTTGCATTTCCTTAAATGTTTTTGGATTCATGTATGCGGAATATGGATCAAGGGATTGAAGAACTCCATTTATTGCAGAATCCATTGCTTCAGCCTGGTCTACTTCATCAACATATTCTTCTTCTATTTTTTCTAAAACTTCACTGAAAAGGTCAATTTTTTTGTAAAGTTCATTTGCATCTTGTGAAATAGCTTTACTATAAATATTTAAAAATATTAAAGTAACAACTATCAACACATAATTTGCCCATTTTTTTTCTTTCATATACTTAATCTTTCTTTTGGAATTAGTTCAGACCACATTCGTTCTAAATCATAAAATTTTCTTTTATCAGGATGAAAAATATGAATTATAATGTCTACCGCATCAATAAGTTTCCAGTCATTACAATTTCTACCTTCCAAACGGCAGTTTTCTATGCCTTTATTTTTCAAGTTCTCAAGCAGCATTTCAGATAATGCCTGTATATGTCTAGATGAATTTCCACTAGCTATTATCATATAGTCAGCAATTGAAGTTTTGTCTTTTAAATTTATAGATTTAATTTCTAAAGCTTTATTTTCATCTAAAAAATTTTCTATTTCTTTTTTTAACTTACTTATTTCTTTTAATTGCATTTAAATTTATGTTACCAAAATTTTCTAATTAATGAAGAAGAAATATTAATTTTTTTAAAATTTACGTATTGCCAATCATTTTTATTTAATCTTTTTGCTGCAATAGATTTAAATACTTTAGTTGAATAGCCTGTTCTTGGAAAAACCACTATTTTGGCTAATTTAGGAATTTTTTGCCAATTTTTCCATTTATGCAAATAAATCATATTGTCTGCACCCATTAAAAAAAATAATTTAATTTTCTTATTTTTTTTTTTTCAAAAAGCTCAGTAAGTCATATGTATTTTTGGATTTAGCTAATTCTTCTAAGTATTGTATTTTTATTTTTTTGGTTTTTTTTGTAATTTCTTTTGATAATTTTATTCTTGTATTAACGCTTAGGTATGGTTTTTTTTTAAAGGGATTTTTTTTGGTTACAACCCAGAAAACAAAATCTAATTTAAGTTTTTTTAAAGCAATTTCAGAAATATGCAAATGTCCTAAATGCGGCGGGTCAAATGTTCCACCTAATAAACCAATCTTTTTGTAATTTTTCTTAAAAATTCTTTTCAAAAATTACTTCCTTATTTGTCCTTTGCCTTCCAAAATATACTTATATGTAGTGAGTTGATCAACTCCTACAGGACCACGTGGATGCAGCCTACCTGTTGATATACCCACCTCAGCCCCAAAACCAAACTCTCCACCATCAGCAAACTGAGTGGAGGCATTGTGTACTGCGATTGCGCTATTAACATTTGAAAGAAATTTTTTTGCTGTTTTTTTATTTTTTGTAACTATCGTATCAGTATGTGATGATCCAAACCTATTTATATGTTTGATAGCTTCATCAACCCCATTTACACATTTTACGGAAATTTTAGCCATTAAATATTCAGTTTTCCAATCTTCCTCATTTGCTTTTTTTATTTTTTTAGGAATAATTTTTTTAATTATATGATCTCCCACAATAACGCATCCTAAATTTAAAAGCTGGTTTAATATAGGTTTGCAGTGAGTTTTTAAACACTTTTTATCTATTAATAATGTTTCTGCAGCACCACATATACTTACATTTCGCATTTTTGAATTTTTTACAACTTTAATTGCCATATTTAAATCTGCTTCTTTATCTACATAAACATGGCATAGGCCCTCATAGTGTCCAACTATTGTAACTGAAGATTTTTTCATAACTTTTTTAATTAAAGTTTTTCCTCCTCTAGGAATTACTAAATCTATATAATTTTTCATGTTAGATAAAATATAGTCTACATTTTTTTTATTATTATTTTCAACAAATTGAACACAATTTTCATCACACTTTTTTTTCCTAAGTGCTTTTCTAAAAAGTTTTGCCAAAATTTTGTTAGAGTTTAAGGCTTCTGAACCACCTCGTAAAATTACTGTATTGCCAGTTTTGAAACATAAAGCAGAAACATCAGAAGTAACGTTAGGCCTACTTTCGTAAATGACAGCAATCACACCAATCGGTATAGAAACTCTGTTTATAATTAAACCATTAGGTCTTTTCCAAGAAGATAAATTTTTCCCTAACGGGTCCTTAAATTTTATTATTTCATTTATTGAATTTTTAATTTGCTTAATTTTTTTCTTATCGAGCTTAAGTCTGTCAATTAAATTATTTTTTATTTTTTTGGATTTTGCAACTAATATATCCTTTTTATTTGCATTTAAAATTGATGCTGAATAGGTATCCAAATATCTGCTAAATAATTTTAAGACAGAATTTTTTTTTTTATTACTGATATTATTTAATTGTACAGAGGCTTTTTTTGCATTTTTGCCTATTTTTTCCATGTATAAATTTTTATTCATAACTGTATTTTATTATACTTTTACCAAGTCATCTTTGTGAACAATTTCTTCTCTACTAGAATAGCCCAATATATTTTTGATTTTGCTACTATGTAGTCCTCTTATCTTTTCTATTTCATTTGAAGAAAATGAAGTTAAGCCTCTTGCACACTCAATGTTGTTTGTGTCTTTTACTAAAATATGGTCGCCTTTTTCAAAATTTCCGTTGATTTTTTTAACTCCTGCAGGCAATAAACTTTTTCCATTTTGTATGGCTTTAACTGCCCCTTGGTCAATAATAACTTCTCCTTTTGGAGCCACAGATCCAATTATCCATTGTTTTCTAGCATCCAATTTAGAAATTTTTGGCAAAAACCAGGTACAGTTATTATTTTTAATTATCTTTTCAATAGGATTAATATGTTTGCCGTTCGCAATTACCATATGACATCCAGATAATTGACAAATTTTTGCAGCTTCGATTTTAGTTTTCATTCCACCTGAACCATATATATTTTCTGAATTGCTAGCATATTTTTTTATTTTTTCATCTATTTCTTTTACCGATTGAATTAATTTTGTATTTTTATTTTTTTTTGGATTTTCAGTATAAAGCCCATCAACATCAGATAATAAAACTAAACAGTCAGCACTAATTATTTGTGCTACACGTGCAGCAAGTCTGTCGTTGTCGCCATATTTTATCTCTGTCGTAGCTGTAGTATCATTTTCATTCACAATTGGAATAACATTCATTCCTAATAAATTATCGATTGTTCTTCTTGCGTTTATTGATCTTCTTCTTCGTTCTGTATCATCTAAGGTCAATAGTATTTGTGAGATTTTTATTTTACTTTTGTTAAAAATATTTTTATAAAAATCCATTAATTCAATCTGACCAATTGATGCCACGGCCTGGCTTTTTTCAACTTTTAAGCCCGTTTTTTTAATACCAAGGTATTCACAGCCTATTGCAATGGCTCCTGAAGAAACGATTACAATCTGTTTCTTTTGTTTTGTAAGATTTTTTACATCTTTTACGAATTCTTTTAGCCATAATTTTTTTGGTTTTCCTTTATTGTCAACTAATATTGAAGACCCAACTTTTATTACAATTTTTTTAAATTTATTTATTTCCATAACTAATCAAATTTTTTTTAAAATTTGTTAAACCTATGTGTTTTAAAGCCGATATAATAAATATTTTTTTATTGATTTTTTTTTTAAAAATTTTTATTTTCTCATCAATTTCTTTTTCATTAATTGCATCTATTTTATTAAAAACTATAATTTCATTTTTTTTAATTAGTTTATTCCCATATTTTGAAAGTTCTTTTCTCACTTTAGAGTAATTTTCTTGTAAATTGTCATTGGTTATATCAATTAGGTGTAAAATACTTTTGCATCTTTCTATATGTCTTAAAAATTTATAACCCAGGCCAATTCCTTCATGAGCACCTTCAATTAATCCTGGTATATCTGCTAAAGTTACTTCTTTATTATCATAATTAACAACACCAAGATTTGGATTGATAGTAGTAAATGGATAATTGGCAATTTTTGGCCTCGCCTTTGTAAGAGCTGAAAGAAGACTCGATTTTCCTGAATTAGGCATTCCAATTATTCCAATATCAGCTATGGATTTTAGTTGTAACCAAACACAGAAGCTTTCTCCTTTGCTTCCTTCGGTTTTTTTTCTAGGTGAACGATTAGTTGAACTTTTGAATCTTACATTTCCTAAACCACCTTTGCCTCCTTCGGCAATAGTTATTTTTTGTCCTGGTTCAGTGAGGTCTTCTATCAAGGTGTTATTATCTTCTTCAAAAATTTGTGTGCCGATCGGAACTTTTAGAATCAAATCTTTTCCGCTTTTTCCTGTTTTTTTCTTTCCTTTTCCATCTTCTCCTCTTTCAGCTTTGAAGTGTTGTTGGTATCTAAAATCAATTAACGTGTTTAAATTTTTATTTGCTACAAGAATTACAGAACCACCAATTCCACCATCACCTCCATCTGGTCCACCAAATTCAATAAATTTTTCCCTTCTAAAGCTTGCTGAGCCTGATCCACCATCACCTGCTTTTATATATATTTTTGCTTGATCTAAAAATTTCATAACACAATAATAAAATTAATTTTAAAGTGTAAAAGGAATTAGCTGGGGATAACAGAAACAAATGTTCTATTAGCCTTTGATTTTTTGAA
>MDTE01072830.1_pt1 | contig 42394 bp, 32 predicted proteins | sample 811231 | NCBI WGS metagenome assembly MDTE01 (sample SAMN05326651, study PRJNA326480) | marine metagenome | isolation source: seawater | place: Indian Ocean: Red Sea | collected 2010
CTCGGGTATTGAAGGGGCATATTGCTATCGCCACCGCCCGCTTTCCATCTGGGACTAGTGGTGGCCAGTTAGATACGCTAGCTCGACGAAGCTTATGGGAAGCCGGCATAGATTTCCAGCATGGCACAGGACATGGAGTGGGCAGTTTCTTGAGTGTCCACGAAGGCCCTCAGCGTATTTCAAAAAGCCTTGCAAGTGTGGCACTCAGGCCTGGAATGATCATTTCCAACGAGCCCGGGTACTATAAAACCGACTGCTATGGCATCAGAATCGAAAATCTGCTTGTAGTTATTGAAGCAACTATCGACGGAGGCTTAAAACAGGGATTTTTAGAATTTGACACCCTAACCTTGGCACCAATTGACCGCACCCTTATTGTCAAAAGCATGCTAAACACTAGAGAAAAAGAGTGGTTGAATGATTATCATGGGCGCGTTCACGCACAACTAGCAAGATATTTAGAATCAGATATTTGTCATTGGTTAAAGGATGTAACATCGCCAATATAACACTGACCATTTTTGTCAACTTTTAGGTTCTCAAGAGTTTAGAGAAAATTTTCTGACCGGCCACATGCAAAAGTTATTTTGCACAATCCCTCATAAATTTGTGAGGGCTTTCCAATCCGCCTCTGAAAGTATTTTTACGTTGAGGTCCTTCGCCTTCTTAAGTTTGCTCCCGGGCGCAGAACCAACAACCATATAGTCGGTTCGCTGTGAAATAGAGGCCCCAACTGCAGCACCTAGTGTCTGCGCGCGCGCCTTGGCCTCAGACCGGGTCATCTCTTCAAGAGTTCCTGTAAAAACAACGACTTTACCTGCCAACGGCAAATCATTCTTAACCTCTTGAAACGAAGCAATCTCAACTTCCTCCAACAATACAGAAATCATTTTAAGATTATAATCGGCAGCAAAGAAACCCACTAATTCCGACGCAACCTTTGGCCCGATGCCATCAATCCCAACCAACATCTTGCATGAATTGCTTTCTTCAGTCTGCACAGCTTGCATGGCCTCTTGGAATATCGGATACGAAAGATAAGCTTGCGCTAATAATTTAGCGGTCGTTTGGCCAACCAGCCTTATGCCCAAAGAATAAATGAACCGATCAAGAGAAATCTTTCGTCTTTCATCTATAGCCGCCAACAAATTTCTGACAGATGTTCCACCCCATCCCTCACTATTTTCGATTTGCTCTTCAAATTTCCGTAACTTGAATAAGTCAGCTGGAGTACGAACCATATTGGAGGCCCAAAATTCCTTCAATTGCTTCTCGCCAACTCCCTCAATATCAAAGGCATCACGCCCAACAAAATGGCATAATCGCTCTATCGCTTGGGCAGAACAAGAGAGTCCGCCGGGACAACGCCAAACTGCTGCGCCTGAGTCTCGAACCGCCTTATTGCCGCAAGCAGGGCAATGAGAGGGAAAAACATAAGGCTGTGAGGCGGCTGGCCGATCGCTAAACTCAACTTTTACAATTTGAGGTATTACATCGCCCGCACGTTGCACAACTACTGTGTCCCCCTTACGCACGTCCTTACGAATAATCTCACCCTCATTGTGTAAAGTTGCACGAGAAATCACCACACCGCCAACGGTCACAGGCGAAAGTTCAGCAACTGGCGTCAATGCTCCGGTTCGACCAACCTGGACAGATATCCCCCTTACAATTGTAGTACATTGCTCGGCAGAAAATTTATGAGCAATAGCCCAGCGTGGACTCCGCGTGACCGCCCCGAGTCGCGCCTGAAGCGCAAGGTCATTAACTTTATACACCACGCCGTCCAAGTCCATCGGCAAGAAAGGCCTCTCCACAACTATTTTATTGTAGTGCTCCACGAGTTCCTCGATGCTAGCGCTCAGTCGGCAGGGCTCGTTAAGGACAAATCCAAATTCAGAAATCCTCTGTCGCACCTCTGCCAAAGTTGTGCCGAGAGAAAGGTCTCCATCACCCTTTCTTAACTCACCATAACCATACGCAAAAAACTTGAGTTTACGCTGAGCAGTTATTTTTGAATCAAGCTGACGCAGCCCCCCTGCCGCCGCATTACGCGGATTGGCAAATTGTCCTTCCCCATTTTTTTCTCGCTCAACGTTCAATTGCAGAAAATCTTCTCGGGCCATGTATACCTCCCCTCGGACTTCAACAACCGTCAAGTTGAGATCACCGTGTAATTTGTGCGGTATATCTGGGATAGTCGCGAGATTCGCTGTGACATCCTCGCCTACCAAGCCATCTCCGCGGGTTGCCCCTTGAACAAAGACACCATTTACATAACGGAGGGAGGCAGACAAACCATCAATCTTAGGTTCAGCTAAAAACTGCACCTCACTATCTTCTTCAACACCTATGAATCTCTTAACTTTAGAAACAAAACTCACAACATCATCTTTGGAAAAAGCATTGCCCAGGGACAGCATTGGTTCGGAGTGCCGTACTTTAGAAAATGCCTCAGCAGGTGCCACTCCGACAGTTCGGCTTGGACTATCTACAGACACCAGATGCGGGAATTTATTCTCAAGGAAGAGAAGACGTTCTCTAAGTAGGTCATACTCCGCATCTGACAAGCTTGGTGAGTCTTTCAAATAATAAAGCTCATCATTATGACGAATCTTTTTTATCAGGTTGGCCAACTCTTCCTTTGCAGCCACCTCGCTCAATACCCCATCGTCTGGCTTCCGGTTTAGCCCCATCTTACCGAGCCTCATGCATTAGACGTTTAGCTGCCGCTCTAGCCTCTTCGGTAATCATCTCTCCTGCTAACATCCGGGCGATTTCTTCAATGCATCCGGCAGCAGTCAATTGTTCTACCCCTGTTATCGCCTCCCCTCCATGTAAATCTTTGAACACCTTGAAATGCCGCCTCGCTTGAACGGCGATTTGTGGCTGGTGGGTGACAACCAAAACCTGAACATTACCGGCCAACCGAGATAATCGTTGCCCAACCGAGTCTGCCACTGCACCCCCTATGCCGGTGTCAATTTCGTCAAAGACCAAGGTTTTTATCGGCGCAGAATCCGCTATTACAACCCGTAACGCCAGCATAAAACGAGAAAGCTCCCCACCAGAAGCCACCTTGTAAATAGGGCCAGGAGCAAGGCCAGGCGCAGTCGAAACCTCAAAACTAATTTTATCTCCACCATTTTCAGACCATTGCTCTTTAGGAAGCTCTTGAATGGAAGTGTTAAATTTAACCCCTTCCATCTTGAGATCATGGACCTCCTGCATAACTCCAAGATCTAGTTTTTGACCAGTCTTCATGCGAGCCAAATGGAGTTTAGAGATTAAATTCGATAGTCTGATCTCACCTGCTTTTACATTGGCCTCCTCCTCCTTGACCTGTTGATCCACAGAACCCATTTTCTTTAATTCAGTCTCCAGACGAATTTGAACCTCCTCCAAACCATCTATGGACACGGCGTGTTTAACCGCAAGTTCTTTAAGCAAGAACAAACGCTCTTCTACCTCAGAAAGCCGCTGAGGATCCGCATCGAGTTTGCCACCAACACTTTCCATTACAGTCAATGTTTCAGTTAGTTCTATCGATAACCGATCCAGAGACTGCAATAATTCATTCAAGTAACCTCCAGAAACATCCGCCTTGGCATCGATAGCGCGTCGGGCCATCGCCACCCGGACCTCGATTGAGCCCCCCTCTCCATCCCCTAGCTGAGCGTGAGCGGCCGCCAAAGACTCCGATATTGACGTCGATTCCTTCAACAGAGAACGTAGCTTAGTGAGCTCTTCCTCCTCCCCAGGTTTAGGAGATAACCCTTCAAGCTCTGACAAGTCCCTACGTAGCGCTTCTTCCTGGAGACGACCTTCTTCTGCAAGTTCCCTAGCCGCATCTAGTTTTTGCTTCGCATGTGCCCAGTTTTTATATGCCAACTTAACCTCGGCGCATAAGTCTCCGTGATTACCGGCGATATCTAGAACTGCTCGATGGACACGCTGATCTAGAAGCCCTAATCGATCATTCTGACCGTGGACTTCCACCAACAAAGAACCCAAATCTGCCAGATAAGCCACAGTGACAGGTTGATCATTTACAAAAGCTCGACTGCGGCCTTCCAGATTAATGGTTCTTCGAATTACGATTTCACCCTCGGATTCAATCCCCATTTGCTCAACAAAAACTAGAGCTGGATGACCCAAAGAAAACCGAAAAGTAGCAGCTACAGCCGCCCGCTGCGCCCCTTTCCTAACCAATGAAACGTCTGCCCGTCTCCCCAGAACCAATCCCAAAGCATCCAAAAGAATGGATTTCCCAGCACCCGTCTCCCCCGTTAGCGCACATAACCCATTATCGAATTCTAACTCAAGCTGCTCAATAAGAACCACATCATGAACTGAAAGGTGGACCAACATCTGACTATTTCATATTAAAAAAGACGTGATAACCAAGATTGGTTGGACAAACGAGGCTCTAAGCTGCTTTTTCGGAGCAACTGATACGAAGATTGATACCAAGTGCTTCCACCAAAATTATGACCCAACACAGCTGCCGCCGACTCTGCCTCTCCGGTCAGGCCCAAGGCCAAGTAAGATTCGGCAAGCCTGTGCAGAGCCTCTGGAACATGGCTTGTGGTCTGGTATTTCTCCACGACCTGCCTAAACCTATTAATTGCAGCAACATACAAGTCTAGACTTTGATAAGTTCGGCCAATCTCCATCTCTTTACCGGCCAAATGGTCACGGGCCAGCCCCATTTTTAAGCGAGAGTCCTTTGCGTAAGATGTTTCCGGAAACCGGCGAATTACTGCTTCAAAGGAAGACAGCGCCAACTCTGTCATCCCTTGGTCCCTTCCAACATCAGAAATCTGCTCGTAATAGCTCAACCCCACCAAATAGAGCGCATACGATGCCTCTTCATTTCCCGGATGAAGGGAAATGAACCGTTCAGCTGCGATTATTGCCGAATCATAATCATTGTCCATGTAAAAAGCATATGCTGCCATGACCTGCGCCTTGGTAGACCAGACTGAATATGGATGTTGACGCTCCACCTCCTCGAAGGCCTTTGCTGCATCCTCGTAGGCTCCGTCTAGGAGGTAATCCATGGCAATATTGTAGATGTCCTCAACCGGCCGTTCTATGTATATTTCTGGTCGGGTGGAGCCACATCCAGCGAGCACAACACAACCAAGAATTACAGCTACAGACAGACTTCCCCAATCCCTGATTTTCTTGCCCATATCCATTGGAACCCCTTGCCTTCCAACTGGCTTTTTTTGGCCAGATGCCGAAGGGCTGTTTTTACAAGACCACCCTACTATATCACGACTCGGAGGTAACCAGCAGGGATTTCGCTGAAAAAATAAAATAACTAAAATTTGAGCTGGCTAACCTCAAACACGATATATATAGAAGCTATTGATAAGTGCTTTGCTAGAGTGGCGGGCACATCTTGAAAGCAGCCGATTTTAACATCTAGAAAACGACACAAAGCTCGGACACTTTGAGTAATTTAGGAAAGTAACGAATCCCCATGCCTCAGTTTGACCCGAAAAAACTTGATGAACTAAAAAGCTTTGCAGAAGAATTAGCGGATGCAGCCCAGCAGGCCATCCTACCCTATTTTCGAAAACAAATCCCAGTCAGTGAAAAATTAACAGACAGCCCAAGTGGCCAACCTGTTACAGATGCCGACTTAAAAGCGGAAACCGCCATGCGACAGCTAATCTCGCACCGTTATCCGGATCATGGTATTATCGGAGAAGAATTCGAAGATATAAACCCTGGGGCTGATCTCTCGTGGGTCCTCGACCCAATTGATGGTACGCGGGCATTTATAGCGGGCCTCCCCCTGTTCGGCACCCTCATTGGCCTTGGCTATAAAGGCAAACCGATCTTGGGCGTTCTGGACCAACCCATACTTAAAGAACGATTTATTGGAGCAGGTTCCTTAAGTACGCTTAATGGTAAAAAGATTCGGACGCGTAACTGCCTGAGTCTGACCAATGCGATATATGCTACGACAGACCCACGAATGATGCTTGGAGCCACCCAGCAGGCAATTCTCCACAAATTAATGCGCCTAACACGGATCACTCAGTTTGGTGGTAATTGCTATGCGTATGCAATGTTAGCTGCCGGCTCTATTGATATTATTGTTGAGAATGACCTGAAGCCCTGGGACACTTTTGCATTAATTCCAATTATTCAGGGAGCTGGTGGTATAATCACCTCTTGGTCCGGCGAATCTGCCACAAATTCACCCCATGTGTTGGCCTGCGGTAAGACACAACTTCACTCTGATGTGCTACCCCATTTTGCTCATCACTAGTCAAAATCCGATATACATATAAATACCCTCTACATTTACAAGAGCCACCAAATAGGCTGACAAGGAAACAGGATAAGATATGGAACGTGAAATAATGGAATACGATGTCGTAATCGTTGGAGCTGGCCCTAGCGGACTAGCAGCAGCAATACGGCTTCGTCAATTAGCTACAAAGTCGGACATGGATCTCAGTGTCTGTGTTTTGGAGAAAGGCTCAGAAGTTGGCGCTCATATTCTGTCTGGCGCAGTCATCGAGACGCGGGCATTAGATGAACTCATTCCAAATTGGAAAGATTTAGGAGCACCTCTCAAGACCCTGGTAACTCAGGAAAGTTTGATACATCTGACTGAACGTGGGAGCTTTAAGTTTCCAACCATTCCTCCGCAAATGAGAAATAAAGGTAACTACATAATCTCATTGGGAAATTTTTGCCGATGGATGGCAGAACACGCAGAGTCACTAGGGGTAGAGATCTATCCGGGATTTCCGGCTACGGAAGTTCTTTACGATGAGACAGACACTGTCATCGGGGTGGCAACAGGAGAAATGGGAATCGATAAGAATGGAGAAAAGAGTTCTAACTACCAGGCCGGAATGGAACTGCGAGCAAAACAAACTCTCTTCGCCGAAGGATGCAGGGGATCACTAACTAAAACCCTTTCCAAACACTTCAACCTTACCGAAAACTCGGACCCTCAAACCTTTGGGATTGGAATCAAAGAACTGTGGGAGATCCCATCAGAATTGCACAATCCAGGGGAAGTAATACATACAGTGGGGTGGCCATTAAAGGCGGATACATATGGTGGCTCATTCCTTTATCATTTGGAAGATAACCAAGTAGCTGTCGGATTTGTCGTAGGCCTCGATTATCAAAATCCGCATCTCGACCCCTATATGGAATTCCAGCGTTTTAAGCAACACCCCTCTATCCGCAAAACTTTTGAGAGCGGCACCAGACTTGCTTACGGGGCTAGAGCACTGAATGAAGGTGGCTTCCAATCCATCCCAAAGCTGACCTTTCCCGGGGGTGCGCTCGTCGGCTGTTCGGCAGGTTTTATGAATGTGCCAAAAATTAAAGGAAGCCACACCGCGATGAAGTCCGGCATCCTAGCGGCGGAGGCAGTAGCCTCCCATCTACTAACTGAAGACATTTCTTTGAAGGCCACCGAGATTAAAGCCTATGAGAGCTCACTAAAATCTTCATGGATTTGGGAAGAACTTCGGAAGGTTAGGAATATCCGGCCCGCTTTTCGATGGGGCTTATGGCCTGCGCTACTATACGGCGCTTTTGACACCTATATTTTACGGGGAAAAGCTCCTTGGACTTTGCGGCACAAACCCGACCACATCCAACTGAAACTCTCTACTGAATGTCAGCCCATTGCGTATCCAAAACCAGACGGAGTAATCAGTTTTGATCGACTATCCTCGGTATACCTGTCGAATACCAACCACACCGAGGATCAACCCACTCACCTAAAATTAAAGGATACCAATACCGCCATTGCCATCAATTTGACAAAATACAATGCGCCCGAACAACGCTTTTGTCCGGCTGGAGTTTATGAAATAGTAGAGGGTCAAGCTGACGGGAAACCCAGACTGCAAATTAACTCACAAAACTGTGTTCACTGCAAAACATGTGATATCAAAGATCCCACCCAAAACATTGACTGGGTTCCTCCGGAGGGCGGAGGCGGCCCCAATTATCCCAACATGTAACTTTATCCGCAGCGTCTTCTATCAATAGGGCTTGATCTTGCCTCTATTAAGAGCGACAGCCAATAGAATAATTACGAGTATATATTTTTTCTGAAGTTTCTTCCGGTTATATTTAATGACGATATGATTAGCTTTTGGTGATAAAATCACCTATAGCTTACTCTTGGCCAGAAATTAAATGCTGTTTTTTTATACATACTAGTAATTATTTCTAACAAAATACATGAAACTAGATCAGACCGACAAAAAGATACTGAAATTGTTACAGAACGACGCAACGCTGCAATTGTCTGAGATTGCCTCATCTGTTGGGCTTTCTGCCACCCCATGCTGGCGCCGCATTCAGAAGCTTGAACAAGCTGGCATCATCCGGAAACGAGTTGCTCTCCTGAATGAGAACCTAATTAATGCTGGAGTCGCGGTTTTCGTGTCCATTCAAACTACCAACCACAATCCGAAGTGGCTTCAAGAATTCTCAGCGGTACTCACAAATTTGCCTGAGGTAATGGAAGTATATCGATTAAGCGGTGCGACAGATTATCTATTAAGAGTGGTTGTACCCAGCGTGGAACACTATGATAACTTTTACAAAAAAATTAGCAGAATGATCCCAGACAGCCATATCAGCTCAAGCTTTGCCATGGAATGTATTAAATCGACAACTGCACTCCCCCTTGATTATGTTTAGTCACCCCACTTCCTGGCCTGCAGTGGTGTACTCTCTGAGAGTGACTATCCTATCTATCTCACTCCTAATGGGTTGCGGCCCTGCATTGAGTAATAATAGAGAGAATCTCGCAGAAAAATTAGCCCTTATTCAGTTACCTCCTGGATTTACTATTAAATTATATGCTGAGGGAGTGCCCGATGCTCGGGCCATGACGGTTGGCCCTAATGGGACCCTCTTTGTTGGCTCTCGGTCAAAAGGTAATGTCTACGGCATTGTTGACACTGACCACGACCAAAAAGCTGACAATGTTTTTGTCATAGCGCAAAATTTACGAGCCCCTGCTGGGGTCGCAATGTGGGAACAGTCGTTATATGTGAGTGCAGTAAATAAAATTCTTCGGTTTGACGACATTGAAGAAAATCTGCAGAAACCTTCATCTCCAATAGTAGTTACTGACCGCTTGCCAAACGAAAGTCATCACGGGTGGAAATTTATAGATTTTGGCCCAGACGGCTCTTTGTATGTTCCAGTTGGAGCTCCGTGCAATGTATGCCTTCGCTCCGACCCGTACGCGACTATATTGAAAATGAACAGGAATGGGTCAAACACTGAGATTATTGCTAGGGGAGTGCGCAATTCGGTTGGGTTTGCCTGGCATCCCGAAACAAAAGAACTTTGGTTTACAGACAATGGTCGGGACAACCTTGGCGACGATAGTCCGCCGGGGGAGCTCAATCGTTTACATAGGCCTGGCCAACATTTTGGTTTTCCTTTCTGCCACGGAGCATCTATTTCTGACCCAAAGTTCGGGCATACCGGTAGCTGCAACGACTCTCAAGCTCCCGAACAACTGCTTGGCCCTCATGTTGCACCGTTGGGGATCACATTCTATCAAGGAGATATGTTCCCCCAGGAATATAAGAATGCTATCTTTATAGCGGAACACGGGTCCTGGAACCGTAGCAAAAAACTTGGTTACCGCATCACTTTGGTTCAGCTGGATCATTTGGGCAAAGCAAAGTCTTATGTAGTTTTTGCAGAGGGTTGGCTCCAAGACCAAAGAGCATGGGGACGGCCAGCCGATGTTCTTGTCTTACATGACGGTTCACTTCTGATATCAGACGACAAAGCAGGAGCCATCTACCGGATAGCATACGTTGGGCCACAACCCAACTGATCCTCTCCTCCTCCTTGGTAACACTCCAAAAACCCGCGCACTTGCCAATCCTCTGATAGAAATTCTAACATAGCACCACTATACTCTTCTGAGCTTAGACCCTTTGTTCTGCGTGGAGCAGTCTAGTCATGTCGCATTGTTACCCTGTGCTATTAGCTGGTGGCCTAGGAGCTCGTTTATGGCCACTTAGTAGAGAAATTTATCCTAAACAATTATTGAGCCTGCTAGGAAAGAACTCCCTGCTCCAACAAACTGCTCTACGTGCTCTGGAGCTTGCTCCAGCTGAAAACGTTATAACAGTGACAACCCGTCCGCACTACCGAGCTATTCGTGATCAACTTCAAGAACTGGAACCAATGCTTGGAAAAAACCTTCTTGTTGAACCACAGGGAAGAAATACGACCGCCGCAGTGGGCATCGCAGCATTACACGCCCAAAATTTAGAGCCTAACTCGACACTTGTAATCATGCCAGCAGATCACTGTATTCGGGATACCCAAGGATTGCAGAAAGCGCTCGGAACAGCAATTGAATTAGCTAATAGCGGTCGCATAGTCACTTTGGGGATAGAACCAACTCGACCAGAAATCGAGTATGGCTACATTACCATTGGCAACAAAATTCCACAGACAGAGAACTCATTTGAAACAAAAAGTTTTCTTGAAAAACCTGACAGAAAAACCATAAGAAAATTGATTGCCACACAAAGAGTATATTGGAATAGCGGAATATTTGTGGTGACTGCAAGGACATTACTCTCGGAAATGAATAAGTATGCTAATGCGGTCACAAAGAATATAGCAGACGCATCAAGGAGTGCTGTGCACCAGGATGACGTTATGGTTTTTCAACATAAAGATTATTCCAATATTCCATCAATTCCCATTGATAAATTGCTTATGGAGCAGTCTCAAAAACTCGCCTTGATCCCAATGGACGTGGGTTGGTCCGACGTGGGTTCTTGGCAACAAATCTGGGAAATCAGTGAAAAAGATGACCATGGCGTAGCCAAAATAGGCGACGCAGTAACAGAGAATTGCCGCAACAGTCTGCTACGAAGTGAACATAGACTTTTGGTAGGAACCGGGCTCGATAACATAGCAGTTATTGAAACAGCGGATGCTGTTCTCGTAACTGCACTGGGACGTGATAACGACTTACGGAAAATTTTCCAAGATCTTCAAAAACAGGAAAGACCGGAGACCACAAGACATCTCAAGGAAAGAAGGCCTTGGGGAGCTTTTCAAGTTTTGATGGATTCTCCCAGTTTTAAGATAAAAGAGTTAGTTATAGCGCCTGGAGGCCGGCTTAGTCTCCAAAGCCATAAGCACAGAACAGAGCACTGGGTTGTAGTGGAGGGGGAGGCAAAAATCACCCGTGGGGATACAGTGGAATTTATTAAAACCAACCAATCTACGTACATCGCTGCCCATGAAATTCATCGTCTAGAAAATTGTACAGAAAATATTTTGAGGGTTATTGAAGTTCAGTGTGGAGATTCTCTTTCAGAGAATGATATAGAACGCTACGAAGATGCGTATGGTCGGTAAGTTTTGCCTGGATCCTTGTAACGAAAAATAAAAGACTTTCCGCAAATTAGCTAGCATAGCTTATCTCCCAAAATAAACTTGCCATCAAAATTTACCAATCTGATTAATGTAAACTGAGATAAATATGTCTAATGAAGAATTGAACCATGGCAGAGACACCAGCTTAGTGATTGCATTACCTGACCACTTTAAGAAAATCCATGGCATGACGTTTGCTGGCACTCATCTATTGCTCGACATCTGGCAAGCTCGCGGACTTGATGAAATGGAAAGAGTAGAGAATGCCCTTTGCGACGCGGCAAATATCTCGCGCGCTACACTGATTCAAGTGCACCTCCACAGGTTTACACCATCTGGCGGCATTTCGGGAATTGCCATTTTGGCCGAGTCACATATTTCTATCCATACCTGGCCAGAAAGAAGCTACGCCGCAGTAGACATTTTTATGTGTGGAGATACCCAGCCGGAATTGGCCATACCAGTTTTGGAAGAGGCCTTTCTCACTAAACAGATTATAGTCGAAACTATCAAGAGAGGTCGGGTCCCATAATGTCAGAATGGTTTATCGAAACTCTTAATGAAGATCTTGGTCAACGAATCCGGATCGATGAGGTAATTTACAAGCATACAACCCGATTCCAACGCCTGCTTATTTTTAAAAATAAATTACTAGGAAAGGTATTAACCCTTGATGGCATAGTTCAAACAACAGAGGCTGATGAATTTATCTATCATGAAATGCTTTGCCATGTACCAATGATTGCTCATGGCGATCCAAGAAAAGTGCTTGTCGTTGGTGGGGGAGATGGCGGCACATTGAGGCAAGTTCTTAAACACCACTCCGTGGAAAAAGTTATCCTAGTAGAACTCGATTCTAAGGTAATTGAAATTTGCCAAAAACATCTACCGGGCCTTAGCGCAGGAGCATTTGAAGATCCACGGCTCGACCTAATAATAGGAGATGGCTATGATTATGTGATGTCAACAGATCACAGCTACGATATTATTATCGTAGACTCACCAGATCCTGTGGGCCCAGCAGCTAAACTATTTTCATCGCAATTCTACCAAAATTGCAATCGAATATTGTCAAAGACCGGTGTTCTAGTTACCCAAAATGGGGTTCCATTTGTGCAAGGGGCTGAACTTTTGAACAGCGCTCACCTATTATCGCAAAACTTCCACGATGTTACTTTTTACCTTGCTGCGGTTCCCACATATCAAGGGGGAGCAATGGCATTTGGATGGGCGAGCAATTTCCCAGAATTAAGAAAAATATCCTTGGACGAACTCGAACACCGGTTCGTAAAGGCTGACTTGACCACCTCCTACTACGATCCAGCGATCCATCTTTCCTGTTTCACAACTCCAAAATGGATCTCCAGCCTCTTATGTAACTCGGAGTTACAAAGTGAAGGTCTATAACACCAACCATGAACAAGCACACTAGGGCCACTTCACAACCGGCGGGAGCGACATTAATATCGCATCAATATTGCCGCCAGTTTTTAGCCCAAATTGTGTTCCACGATCATACAAAAGATTAAACTCGACATATCTCCCCCTTTTTAAGAGTTGCTCCTCCCTTTGAGATTCAGTCCAGTCTTTCAAAAAATTCCGCCGAACAATTTTTGGAAAAATTCCTAAGAAAGCCAACCCAACATCCTTAGTAAATAAAAAATCTTTTCGCCAATCATTCTCTAAATTATCAAAAAAAATTCCGCCGATTCCCCGGGCCTCTCCTCTATGGGGCAAATAAAAATAGTCGTCACACCACTTGCTAAACCGCTCGTAATAGTCCAACCCATGGGCATTACAAGTCCTTTCCATAGCTTTATGAAAATCTCTGGAATCCTGTTTATTTTCGATCATAGGGGTTAGGTCACTTCCGCCCCCAAACCAAGAGCGTGCCGTCACAATATGACGGGTGTTCATATGGACCGCAGGCACAAGAGGCGAACACATGTGAGCAACCACGGAAATCCCACTAGCCCAAAATTGAGGGCTTGTTTCAGTTCCAGGTATTGCTCCCTGAAATTTCTTGTCAAAAGCACCAAAGACAGTAGACACATTTACCCCAACTTTCTCAAAAACTCGACCACGCATGATCGACGTCTCTCCGCCACCACCTCCGTCTCTTTTCCAAGGCGTTCTCTCAAATTTTCCCGGAGCTAAACTAGCATTTGGACCTTCCACCAAGTCGGCTTCAATCGATTCAAATTCCCGACATAAGAGATCCCGCAACTCTATAAACCAATCTTGAGCAATCCCCTTATTCCTAGCTAGATCACCTTTACTTTCCCTTGAACTGACAGAATCAGACTCACTCAACAGCAATTCTCCTCACCAAAAGTTAATTCGATAGATTATTCCAAAGGCCTGTCTGGCGAAAAGCCTCCCCTGCTACTATTGCCGTAGCAACAACAACATTTAAGGATCTTCGTCCTTGGACCATCGGGATCCGTACTCGTGCGTCAGATCGCTGATGCACTTGAAGAGGAACACCAGCAGTCTCACGGCCAACCAGCAGAGTATCTGCTTCTCTATAGGAAAAATCTATATGGTTGCTATCGGCCGAGGTAGTCAACAAGACGATACGACCATTGGCTTTAGACGAACATGCCCGAAACAGAAGATAGTCGCTCCACGAATCATGCATACAAATATTGGCGGGATCAAAATAATCCATAGCAACACGACGTAATTTTTTATCACTCATAACAAATCCCGCAGGACCAATGAGATCGACCTCCACCCCAAGGACCGATGCCAAACGAAAAATAGCCCCGGCATTTGGAGCGATATCAGGTTGATATAAGGCAATCCTCAATGTTAACTACTCCTGTCGCAAAAAGGTGTATAAATGAAACAACAACCGGTAACTAGTCTAGACATTCTGCCGCATTTGAGGCACAACCTCGTGCAGCGCATTGGCGAGAATATCACCAAGAATAGGGGACTAAATGGCAAAATCACCCAAGCCTCATGATAATGACAGACAGACTGAGGGCGGCAACCGGCGAGATTTCCTATATGTAGCAACAGGAACCTTAGGCGCTGTGGGGTTCGCAGCCGCATCATGGCCCTTTATCCACCAAATGAACCCTTCCGCAGCAGTATTGGCCCTTGCCAGCACCGAGGTCGATCTTTCAGTTATCGAGCAAGGACAAGCTATCACCGTGATTTGGCGTGGGAAGCCAGTATTTATCAGACACCGGACTGCCAAAGAAATTTCTCAAGCCCAAGAGACCAGCCTAGAATCCCTTCCTGACCCACAAGCCGATTCGGAGAGAGTTCAAAAAGCCGAGTGGCTGATATTGGTAGGGGTGTGCACCCATTTGGGCTGTGTTCCTCTAAGCCATACTGGCGAATATGAGGGCTGGTTCTGCCCGTGCCATGGCTCTCACTATGATACTTCAGGAAGGATCCGGAAAGGACCTGCACCAGCTAACTTGGCCGTTCCTGAGTATGTATTTATTGATGATTTGAAAGTAAGAATTGGCTAGGACAAAATTCCAATGAGCAACATTTCCGCAGGGAAGAGGGCATTACAGTGGTTCGACTACAGACTGCCTATCTTCACATTTATTCACCACTCAACCATTGGCTACCCAACCCCAAGAAACCTTAACTACTGGTGGAACTTCGGTTCACTGGCGGGGATCATTTTGGTTATCCAAATTGTTACGGGCATAGTCTTAGCCATGCACTACACTCCGCACGTTGATCACGCATTTGATAGCGTGGAAGCAATCATGCGAGATGTCAATTATGGTTGGCTTATTAGATATATTCATGCGAATGGCGCCTCTGCATTTTTCGCTGTGGTTTTCATTCATATATTCCGGGGGCTCTACTTTGGATCCTACAAAAGTCCCCGAGAGGTACTTTGGTGGCTAGGCTTAGTAATACTACTTATCATGATGGCTACTGCGTTTATGGGTTACGTCCTTCCATGGGGCCAAATGAGCTTCTGGGGAGCCACGGTGATTACCAACTTATTTTCCGCTATACCCCTGGTTGGCGAAAGCATTACGACGTGGTTATGGGGTGGCTTCGCCGTGGGGAATCCAACCCTTAACCGTTTTTTTAGCCTACACTTTCTCTTGCCCTTCGTGCTTGTAGGCTTGGTCTTTTTGCACCTTTGGTCTCTTCACAAATTCGGCTCCAATAATCCAACGGGGATAGACACTCGAGGGCCCAAAGACACGATTCCATTCCATCCCTACTACACTATCAAAGACCTTTTTGGAGTAGGCGTGTTTTTGATCATATTTTCCGTGTTTATCTTCTATGCTCCAAACTACCTAGGCCATCCAGATAACTATATTAAGGCCAACCCGCTGGTGACCCCGGCACATATCGTTCCAGAATGGTACTTCCTACCATTCTACGCCATTCTCCGCGCCGTCCCCGACATTTTGTTTGTGGACGCTAAACTTGCGGGTGTCATTGCAATGTTTGCCTCCATCTTACTCCTATTTGCGCTACCCTGGCTGGACAGTTCCCCTGTACGAAGTTCTCGCTTTAGACCCTGGTACAAGCAGTTCTTTTGGTTACTGGTAATTGATGTCATTGTACTGGGCGTCGCTGGCGCCAAACCGCCTGAAGGGCTATGGCTGATTCTAGGACGCCTAGCTACAGCGTACTATTTTATTCACTTTCTAATCCTACTACCTCTGCTTAGCCGTATTGAGCCAACTAAGCCATTACCGCGTAGCATTGGTGATCCTGTTTTAGATAACAGCACACCCAGAAACTTGGAGACCGGATCATGACTGCCTTTAGGAGTTGGTTCACCCTGGGTCTTTCATTAATTACCTGTAGCTTGTTGGCGCTCCATTATGCTGTGGCTGCGGGGAATGACACTCCCCCTCCAAAACAAACTTGGTCTTTTTCAGGAATATTCGGTAGTTTTGATAACTCTTCTATACAGCGAGGCTTACAAGTTTACCTCGAAGTTTGCGCAAACTGCCATGGTCTACAGTATGTAGCCTATCGTAACTTGTCAGAAGTTGGATACGGAGAACAACAAATTAAGGCTATTGCTGCTCAATATGAAATAGAAGATGGCCCCGACTCTGAAGGATCTATGTTCACACGCCCAGGCCGGCCTTCCGACTATTTTGCTAGTCCCTATGCGAATGACGAAGAAGCTGCATACATGAATAACGGAGCCCTGCCACCAGACCTATCGCTAATCTATAAGGCCCGTCCAGGAGGGGCAGACTACATTTACGCCATATTGACCGGATATGAAGAAGATAGCCCACATGAGCTCCCAGATGGCCTCTACTTCAATAGATTTTTCCCGGGCCAAGCTATCGCTATGCCCCAACCTCTGTACGGAGATGACGTAGAATACCAAGATGGAACTGAATCCTCGATAGAACAGCAAGCAAAGGATGTTACTTCATTTCTCGTCTGGGCGGCAGAACCAAACCTTAATGCCCGCAAAAGAATGGGCTTAAAGGTTATCTTGTTTCTAATCGCTCTAACTGCACTTCTTTACGCGAGCAAGAGAAAAATTTGGAGTGATATAGCACATTAGGTTGTCCCCCAAATAGGAGTTCTGCCATGCTGATTTTCTATTTCAAAATATGAAAGGCAAAGTATGCTTGGCTTAGACGGGAAAAAGGCAATTGTAACAGGCGGCGCCTGGGGTATTGGTCAGGCAATATCAATGCGCCTAGCTAGAGAGGGTGTTGTTGTCGGCATTCTGGACTTGGACCAAGCTAAGGCTAAGGAAATAGTTGCTGGAATCACAAAAACTGGAGGCAAAGCTACAGCAGAGCGCTGCGATATCTCTGATTACGACCACATCAAAGAAGCCGTAACAAAAATAGAGGAAAGTAATGGTGCAACTGATATTTTGGTTAACAATGCCGGATGGGATAAAGCCGTTAGATTTCTGGACTCAGACCCCGAGTTTTGGAATAAAGTTGTAAATATCAACTACTTCGGGCCTCTTAATATGTCACATATCATTGCCAAAGGCATGGCGGAAAGGGGCGGAGGTAGAATAATAAACATCTCCTCTGATGCAGGGCGTGTTGGGTCATCGGGAGAAGCCGTCTACGCTGGATGCAAGGGAGCCGTGATTGCTTTTGGAAAAACCTTAGCAAGGGAGCTTGCACGTCGGAAGGTCACGGTCAACACCATTTGCCCTGGTCCCACGGATACTGCTTTTCTTCGAGGGGTCGACGAGACAGGGAAACTGCAGGTTGCATTGGAAAAAGCTATTCCCATGAAGCGTTTAGGACAACCTGAAGATTATCCGGGAATGGTGGCCTTTCTAGCGTCAGAAGACGCAGAATACATAACGGGGCAAGTGATTAGCATATCCGGTGGGTTGACAATGCACGGCTAGCACAGAAAACTTCTCGCTGGCCTCAAAAAAATCCTACGTCATTCACTTTTTGGTGGACCGCGACCCTAATTAGGCTCAATAATGATGGAGCTTGCAATTGTATATAATGTGTAAACAGGGGAAACGCCATGTTTAATAGGCAGGATGAGGGCAGTCAAACGGGTTTAGGAACTTCTACAGGAACAGCACAGCAGCCTAACACTACAAATAACACAGAGCCTTCTGTGATTAGCGCAGGGCTAACTATTGTTGGAAATCTCCAAAGCAATTCCGATGTGGTGATAGCTGGAACAGTCGAAGGGGATATTACTAGCCGAAGCCTTACGGTCAGCGAAGGCGCAAAGGTGAAAGGAACAATTGAGTGCTCGACAGCGCAACTACAGGGTGACGTGGATGGACAGGTCAACGCCTCATCCGTAAGTGTAACACGGACGGGCAATATCAATGGTGATATTGTATACGAAGTTCTCAGTATCGATGAAGGTGCTGTCGTTGAAGGGCAACTTCGCCGCAGAGACAAACAAGTCTCAAAAGTTACACCAATTAGTAATGAAAAACCTAACAAGGAAAATCCCGAAGCTAGAGCAGGGTAAAATTAAATTTCAACGTAAGAGTTCAACAGTGCCAATACGACTAGCTCCTTTGGATTCCGTCGCAGAAAACAAGAGATATGTTCATGTGCCATCAGCCAGGGGAAGCTGCGCCCTAAACTCCGGATTGATAATTACAGGAACAATAGAGGGTCATCGATGCGATCTTTCCATTAGCGGAGTTGTAGAAGGAACTATAACAGCGCGATCCGTGTTGATTAATGAAACAGGAAAAGTAAGCGGCCATATTAGAGCGGAAAAGATTGATATTGCGGGATATTTTAATGGAAGAATCGAGGCAATGCATGTCAACTTGTTGGCTGGGTCATTGACAGATGCTACAATCTATCACAATGAATTAACGATTGACCCAAACGCCTCGATCCGAGGACTGCAACCATGGCGCCCGCCCGGCTATATGAGAGACCTCCGGGAAAATTGGTAAAGAGTCTGTCTCCGTGCCAGCCTGTGGAATGGAATCCATTCTCCCAGTTTTTTTGCAGCTTAGGTGTGTCAAGTAAAAGTCAGCATAACCTCGCCAAGGCCGCTAAACGAAGCAGAAATGATGTCACCTCGCTGGGCATGGATAGCCTTGTTAGCGGTATTACCTGTGGTAACAACGTCGCCTGCCAGTATACTGTGACCTCTTGATGTGCAAGAATTGACTAACCAAATCAAGCAGTTCATAGGGTCATCGAGAGCGTTAGAACCAGTTCCATCAGTTACAAACTTGCCATTAACTTCGACTGAAACTTGGATGGCAGGCCGGTCGATAGAAGGCCAGTTTCTTAGCTCTTCGCCCAAAATAAATGCTGCATGGACTCCATTGTCAGCGATAGTAGGGAGAAGGGTAATTGGCCATCCTTTAGCATATCTACAATCAACTACTTCGAAAGCAGGACAAATAGACTCGATGGCACCACTAACATCTTCTGCGGAGAACGACCCACTTTTAGGTGTTAAATCTTTCCCAAATCGGAAGGCTATCTCTGGCTCCACAATTGGAGCAAATACATTTTCAAAACTAACTTCCCCAGGGCTCACACATGTTGTTTTAGCAAACATCCTTCCGTAGAATGGTTGATCCGTATTTGTGGATTTTTGTGCCATTTTACTAGTACAACCAATTTTCCAGCCAACTGATGTACCTTCTATCTTCCTCACGAGGACATCCTGAATACTATAGGCATCTTCGACAGAATTTGGCGCGCCGTCATTTGGGAAAGCCTCCAGAGGGATACGGGAGTTCCTAATATTTAGAAGACTCTGTGCCGCACGTTCGAGAGAACTATCTAACATGAATTCTTCTCCTCTTACTATAATAGCCCAAAAACTTATCGCGCTAAAACATAATCGTACCAGTTGCGATTAACAATGTGCAAGGCTGGCACCAGAGAAAAGTCTGATTGTATAGCAAGAGTTGAGGCTATTTAATCCTCTCGGAAAACAAGAAAATCAGCGTTTGAAACAGCTACTCCGTAATCTGATTTAGCCTTTTCGACGCTTATAAACCCATTTTTGAGATCCTCTTGGATCATAGATATCTTTCGTTCTTCTGGCTTACCCCTTCCACCACCCCCAGGCATTTCCAGAATTACTCGCTCTCCACTTGATACTAAGGTCCTACCTTTGGGCGGAAGCACCTTACCAGAGGAAAGACTTACTCTCCCTGCAGCGCCCGGTCTCCCTCCGTCTCTTCCGCGAGCCGGATGATACGCCCTGTCAAACATAGAAGATAAAGCAAATGGAGCGCCCTCCGTGCTACCTATTTCCATAACTTGGCCCAATCCACCTCGATACTTTCCGGGACCACCCGAATCCGTACGATATTCTTTTTTCCATATCCGTATGGGAGCTATTGTTTCATTTATTTCAACAGGGGTATTTTTCACACCGGACGGAAAAGCGGTAGCAGACAAACCATCCTTAGCCACCCTGGCCCCTGTGCCTCCATTATGAAACATGGTAACCGTGAAAGGAGTTGAGTTTCCGAACTCTCCTCCACTGATACCGTGCCCACCATACAAAACAAAATTCCACAGACAAGAGGTGCCCTCAGCCGGCACCACGTCGGGGCAGGCCTGATCCAGGCAACCAAGCATAACATCCGGCAACATCTGCCCTATTGCATGCCGTGCCGCTACTGCACAGGGCGGCGCAGCATTAAGAATAGAACCCTCGGGGGCCCAAACTCGCACTGGGGCCAGAGACCCAGCATTGTTTGGTATCTCTGAACCCACGACGCATCGTATACCAAACGAGGCGTACGCCTGTGTATATGGAAGAGGCACATTGATTCCATAACTTGACACTTGGGAAGTCCCAGAAAAATCAACGTCAATACCTGTTTCTCCTATTTGCATTTTCGCAACAAGGTCAATCTCATGTTCATAACCGTCTATTTTCATGACATATTCGTAGACACCAAACGGGAGTGTTCTTATTCGGGCCAGCATTGCCTCCTCAGAGCGCCTCACTATCAACTCTGCTACCAACCCAATACTGGTCAACTCAAACTCCTTCATCATCTCCCGGAGACGCTTAACACCCGTTTCGTTACAGGCGGCCAATGAAAAAAAATCTCCCTCAAGAAGAAGCGGTTCTCTAACATTTGCCCGTACTATATCCAATAAAGTTTGGTTGACTACGCCCTTCTTAAACAACGAAAGAATTGGAAGATTAATTCCCTCCTCGTAAACCTGACGCGCATTGGGCCCAAAACCAAGGCCGCCAACATCAACTACGTGACAGGTAGAAGCAAATAGTGCTACTGGGCTGCCTTTATAGAAGGCTGGCGTAACAACAGTAAAATCGTGTAAATGTCCGGTCGCTAGCCACGGATCATTAGTAATATATGCGTCACCTTCCGCCATCTCCGATAACGGGTATTTGTCGATAAAATGACTCACCGATGCAGCCATGGCATTTACATGCCCCGGTGTCCCGGTAACTGCCTGAGTTATCATACGAGCTGATAAATCGAACAACCCCGCCGAAAGGTCCCCTGCCTCACGAACGGTATTTGAAAATGCCGTTCGAATAAGAGTCTGTGCCTGCTCCTCCACGATAGCAACCATCCGGTCCCATATTATCTGGTCCTTGAGTGATTTTTTTGCCATTACAAACCTGGGGTTTTTCTATCAATCAGAAGAAATTATTATGAAACCCAAACTATTAACGCTAGCACTATACCCATAAGGAATATAAGTAGTTGTCTGCTCTTCTGTAATAAGGGCTGGCCCGACTAGCTTCTTATACTCCTGAAGACTTTCTCGAGCAACCGACCCACATTGAACAAACATTCCATTTTTTCCATCCCATACTCTACACCATTTGTTAGGCTCTACTTCTTCCTTCGGACTGATTTTTTTAAGAACTGGAATGTGTTCCAAAGGCTGTGTAACGCTGACGGTCCAACTCAAAACTTCAACATCAACACCCGGAATAATTCGGCCATATTGCCTACGATATACTTCATCAAACCGCTCCCTCAAAGTACTCAGATGTTTCCTTTTCAACTCGTGGGATGGGATGGGAACCGAAATCTCATGCCCTTGACCCACATACCGCATATCAGCTGAACAAACATTGAGAAACTCCCCATCCTTCGAAGCCAGTTGAACAATATTCCGTGCCTCAATCGACATTTGCTTTAACATTTCATTAACTCGTCCAACATCACATTCTGAAAGGGTAGTAAAATAACTTTGTACCACTTCATAGGAAATTGGTGCGCTCAAAAACCCTATGGCCGAACCAACACCGGCACCAGTTGGAATGACTATTTCTTTGATCCCCAATTTCTCAGCCATCCGCACAGCGTGCAGAGGAGCAGCTCCTCCGAAAGCAATCATAGTCCTACCATCTAAGCTTTCACCCCGTTCCACTGCATGCACGCGAGCAGCATTAGCCATGTTTTCATCTACTATCTCAGATACCATCCATGCCACATGGTCCGCGTCTTCCTCAAGACTTCGTCCAACCTCCTTAAGAAGGGCCGCACGGCCCAAATCAGGATCCAGCATAATATCCCCGCCCGCGAAATCTGTTGAATCTATTCGACCTAATTGAAGGTCAGCATCTGTCACCGTAGCAATTTCACCGCCTCTAGCGTAACAAGCAGGACCTGGAACTGCACCCGCGCTAGCTGGGCCAACCGTTACTCGACCCATACCATCAATGCGAACTAAAGAGCCTCCTCCCGCACCAATCTCTACCATCTCGACCACGGGAATTCGTATGGGCAGACCGCTGCCCTTCGTATGCCTATACGCTCGAGCCACTTCAAAACCCCGAGATGTTTGGGCCCTGCCACCATCTATTAGACAAACCTTAGCTGTGGTTCCGCCCATATCAAATGAAATTGCCCCTTTAGCCCCACAAGCTGAAGCAATTTGTCCCGCTAGAATTGCGCCCCCCGCGGGCCCAGAGTCGATAAGCCTAATAGGATATTTTACCCCAACCTCCAGAGTGGTCAGACCACCACTAGACATCATCAGCAAAAGAGGACAGGAAACACCGATGTCTCGGAATTCCTGATCTAGCGCAGCCAAATATCTCGCCATCAATGGCCGCACATACGCGTTGGCGCATGTTGTTGATAATCTCTCGTATTCTCTAACTTCCGGACACACCTCGGAGGATAGGCTGAGTGATATATCGGGCCTAAATTCGGATAGTAGCTCCGCAACTCTGGCTTCATGCGACTTGTTAGCGTAGGCGTGGAGAAAGCCTATAGCTATGCTCTCTATCTCTTCCGTTTCGATTAACGGTAGGATATTTTCAATATCCTGCTCATTCAAAGGCTCCCATATTTCGCCTCCCGGACCAACCCGTTCTCTGATTGGCCACCGTAAATGACGCGGCACAAGTGCAGGAGGACGTTCCACATTAACATCATACTGTTCGAACCGATTTTCGTAAGCCATCTCCACTGAATCCCGAAACCCTTCCGTTACTAGAAGAGCCGTCCGCGCCCCCTTTCTCTCGATGATCGCATTGGTAGCTAAGGTTGTCCCATGTATGATCAAATCAAGAGAACTCGCTTCAATCTTTGCGTCATGGAGTATATTGCAAATTCCTTCAACAACAGCTTTTTCGGGAGCCTTGGGAGTCGTTAGAATTTTTTCTATGAATCGACCGTCAGATGTTTCAAGAGCCAGATCAGTAAACGTTCCCCCAATATCAATACCTAGGCGAGCGTATTTTTTCATCCTACTAGACCACATAAAGTATATAAGTGAGTAATTGAGTGAACCAAATTAAAACTAAAGCTACTAATTAGCTACTCCCCCAAGATCCAAAAATTTGTGCGCACCTCTTACAATGGTTCGGTCATGAGAAAACACAACCATTGTCCGGTTTTTCTCTACCAACTCATTCAATACCTTATAAACAGCTGCAGACCCTTCAGGATCCATACCTTCGGTTGGCTCATCTAAAATAGCAACCGCACCATCACGCGAAAGAGCTCGGGCCAGAGCCAATCTCCGACGAACACCAACAGAAAAACGATGCCCGTCCCCCTGAATACTCTGGTCCAAACCTTCAGGATTCTCATCAACAAGCGTTAATAGTCCTACTCTGTCAAGGAGGGCGTGTATATCATTTGCCTTCAAATCAGGATTAAAAGATAGGAAATTCGAACGTATCGAACCATTAATAAAGCTCGGCTCCTGGGGAAGGTAGACAATATTATTAAACCACCAAACTGGGGATATCTGTTCAAGATTAATTCCGTCCACCAGAATCGTACCTACACTTGGATGAAGAAGATTGCATAAAACCTTAGCTAAAGTAGATTTTCCTGCACCATTCCCCCCATAGACGCAGAGTGTTTCTCCCGCGTTTACGGAAAAATCCAGACGATCCAGTATAGGCGCATGGCTATGGGGGTATCTGAAAGAGACCTCTCGACACTCAATATTTAGGGCCGATTTCTTTATACCTGTGCCATCTGGGCTTACCAGAGGAATTCTCGCCAAAGCCGACAAACTGGCTTTAGCACTTTTGGCTCGTGCCCAATTCTCAATTTGTTGTGATAGTGAAATTATTGGCAATAAGGCACGGGCAGCAAGAATATTTGCTCCAATGAGTGCACCAATTTGTAATTTCCCATCCGTTACCAAAGTAGCACCAAGTCCAATAACTGCTATGGTAAGAACTGAGGTTAAACTTCGAACTAGAGCTTGTATTCTATCTTTTCTATTTGCTACGTAGCTTGCAATACCCTGGCGCACCTCCGCCGAACTGTTCCACTCACTACTTTGTGTAGCCGTTGTATCAAAAGCCCTTATAGTTGACGGCAAGGTTATAGTGGTATCAATTAATTGGTCTCTTACGTTCCGTATTTTTCTGTCATCTTCGACTGCCCTCCTAAGACCGAATTGAGATAGATAGACGATCAGGAAAGCGCAACCAATTGTGATTGCCACAATTGCCGCCAAGGAGGGACTTAAGACATAAATAGCTAAAACAAAAACTAGTGAAAATGGAACATCAAGAAACAACGTTAAATTTTGAGGAGAATAAACATTCCTGTAAGTTTCTGCCATACCGAAGTATGATCGTAAAGTAGTTCGATTAGATGACAGAATGGGTAGATAATTTGCCTGGGCTAACGTCTGGTGAACAGACTTATCTTGCTCCACAAACCGATTTGCCGTTAAGCGATCAGCAAACTGGTATCGCAGCCGCCTAAACAGAAATTCGAACCAGACAGCCAAGAAAGCCCCCACACTAAGACTGATCAGTGTGCCATCCACCCCAGAACTTATGTATTTATTAAGGACCAAGATAACAAAAACCGGTGTTACCAATACAAAGATATTCGCGAGGACAGACAACATTATCATCTCAACAAAGACGATGGGCTTCGATAACAAGATTCTTAGGGTTTCCGCCATGGCAAGTCCGTAAAAAAAAAGCCTTTTCCGTTAAGCGATCATAACTTATACAATGTACTTATGCATTTACCTTGAGAGTCATTTAATTTTCTGTCATTCGTTAGTATTTGAAAACCTATCCGGTAGCATGTCGATGTGTGTTATGCCATGTATATTAAAAAAATGGATGTAATTTGCTACAAAAAAGCATACATTGGCCGCTCTGTTCTGGTAATCTGACGAAAACACTCTCATGGGGTCGCCCAAAAGTGCTCGCTCAGGAAAGCCTGATGCAAACTCGGGATTTCAAATTTGTTGCGGGCGAGCCGATGGACGCAAAGCCATCATGAGACGATTAGCACTATTCTCTTTAATTTTTCTCGTGGACGCCGGAGTTGCCGTAGCAAACCCGTTTCATGAGGAGCTCGAAGAATTGCTGGAAACCCATAAGAGAATTCTTGCCACTGAGGCCGTTGTCCATTCCCTTGCCGAGGGACTAAGAATCTCTGAAAAAGACCTATGGCCGGAAGTTAGCGTCACGGCGCTCCAAGGACGTGAAAACCGGAATAATGCAGAAGGCACAGCCAATACTGGCGTAGCCATCAGCGAATTTGATCTAACTCTCACTCAGCCAATCGACTTCTGGCAATCCAAAGGAAGTGCCATCGAAATAGCTCGCCTTCAATATACTCAAGGCCAACTAGGCCTCGAACAAACCATTCAGTCGATCTTGCTAGAAGCTATTACAGCAACCATTGGGTTAAGAACCGCAACATTGGTGGAAAGCTATGCTCGTACTTCTGTTGCGAATATTAAGACCCAAGCGCAACTCGAGGATGCAAAGGTTGCAAAAGGAGCTGGGTTATCAACTGATGTTTTACAGGCTAAGATCCAACTGGCAGGCGCAGAAGCTCGACTGAGTCTTTCAAAGGGAGCTTTACGTCAAGCTATCAATCGATATCGAACGGTCTTTGGACATGAGCCGCCTGCCGCTTCTGACATACCCATACTGGATATTCCACTTTATAAATTGCCCAGGACGAAAGAAGAGTGTGTTGAACTGGCCTTGGAAAATAATTTCCAAATACAAACTGTACGAAATGGTGAACAAGTTGCAAAAGCGAATATCAAACAAACTCGAGCAACCTCTTTCCGGCCGGACCTAAACTTGATACTAGACTCGAAATGGAAGAGCAATGTATCTGGTATTACGGGCGACACCACTGAATGGATAGCTAAACTAGAAATGAAATATAATTTTAACGTAGGTGGGTCTGCCATGAATAGCTACAGAGCCAGCCAACAAAATTATCTAGCAGCCTCCAATCAAACGCAAGATGCACGAACCCTCATTGAGGAACAAGCAAAGAATACCTTTGAACAGCTTCAGGTGGCCCAAGAAAACGCTGGGTTCCTGGAAAATCAAGCCAACATAGCAGGTGAATTCCTTGCTCTGGCTCGCGAGGAAAGACAATTGGGAAGGCGCTCCCTCATTGACGTTTTGAGCGGGGAGACTGCAGAAATTAATGCGCTTTCCGATGCAGAAGCAGCAAAATCACAGGTTGCTATTACGGCCTATACCCTTCTGTTCATACTGGGGAAATTGGAGATCTCTTCTGTGAAAGTGGCGGCCGTCATTATTGAGTAGACTAGAGTTCAAACGATATTGGCATTGACGATGTCAAACTCTCCATCAAAGATGGCCACTATGCTTAATTCATCATTGTAATCGGCCGCCGAGTTATTGGAGGAAGTACCGGTCTCCTGATATCGAACAACAACTGCCTCGCTTCCCTCACTTCCACCTTCAAAAAATACCAACAACATATCCGTATTGGTTCCTCCTTGGGTAACTTGTGTGGAAGAACCGGTTAACTGAGTGCCTGCATCCCTACTTTCAAGTAGCGTTTCAACACCATCCAAAATCGCAGCGGAAGTAGATGAATCTAAATCAATTCCCAATGTTGAGAGGTCTGAGTCTTCAAACTTGACGAGCCCCGTACTATTGTCAGATATAGCTGTCACGGAACTGGATCCGGAACTTGCCGTGGATAACGTAAGATTAGTTCCAGCACCAACACTAGTACCATCTCCAGATTTCACTGCGGAGGTGTAGTCAAAAATATCAGCTGTACTTGCAGAACCAGCCGCAAAATTCTGCACTTGTGCTAGCCCCAGTGAGCTTGTTGAACTGAGAGAGATGGTCTGCTGACTACTATCTCCATCCTGCAGTCTTAGTGCATCCACATTGGTAAATGTGAATCCAGAAAAGTTCCGGTCCCCATTGAAATCCACTGTATCATCAGCCGTATTATCTGAACCAACCGTACCAGTGATAGTAGTAACACCCGTAAAGGTCGTATCTCCATTAATTTCCATTCTCTGTTGAAAAGATGCCTCGGTCATCGAAATCGTCTCGACATCCGTTATGGTCTTGCCCAGAAGGTCAACATTGTTTTCCCCATTCCTGCTAAAAATTTTGAGGGAATCTGCTGTGCCATCTGCAGTGACTGTAGTCAAATTAGCTAAATCTCTGGCTCCAATGGAAACCGCCACACCTCCGGCAGCACCTCCCGTTATATTGAAGGTCTCCAACGTAGCAAAACTGACATTATTATCAGGAAAATTTAATTCGGTGACAGAGGTAGACGAAATGGAGAGAGTATCGGTCCCAGCACCACCAGATATTTCCACACCACTAGTAATATCACTGTCCGCAGCAATCTTAAAAGTATCTGCCCCCGCACCACCGATCAAAGTATCACGTCCCCCACCCATTACAAAAGTGTCATTGCCTCCCAAACCTCGCAAGGTATCGTTTTTCGCGGACCCAGTTAAGGTACGGCCTATAGAATCGTCCGCATCAGTTATATTGTAACCGTTATCAAATTCGGTCTTTTTAGCTGAGAGATTGGTCACAACGTCGGAGACAGTTGAAATGGTGCTTAAATTTAACGTGGATCCTGCACCAACCAGCGTTACACCCACTCCGTCGCTGTCGGCATCAAATGAACTTAATGCGGTTCCCCCTACAGCCTTGATAGTGTCAAATTGCACAAATAGCTCCTCAAAGGCTTGCAAGGTAGTGTTGTCTTTAAAAAAAGTGAGGTTCTCAAAGCCTGACAACGAAACACCATTGAAAGTCGTTTGATCTCCAAGAATAAACTCTAATTGACTGCTGGTAGTATTAGAGTCTCCAATCTGCAAACTATCCCCCGTATTACCGTTGTCCCCGCCACTAATCTCCTCATAATCATCGCCATCTTTAACGTCACTTGTTTGGGAAATAACAACTGTGTCATCGCCTGTCCCAGCTTGTATGGTATCTGTTTCCGCCCCGCTGTTTATTGTATCATCTCCAGAGCCGCCAAAAATAAGGTCCTCGCCTTGCGAAGAAGTAATAACGTCGTTACCAGCCTTGCCAAAAATAATAGACCCAAAAAATGCACTGGCGTCCGCATCCAACGTCACCTGGGTGCTGCCCGAACCAAAACTCTGGTCCGCTGTTAAATTGATGGTATTAGCTGATGATGTTCCGCTTAAAACCACCCCAATGCCACTATCGATTTCTAAGGATAATCGCTGCTTGTCTTCCCCTCCGTCATCCACAAAAAATTGGTCTATGTTCAGGAGAGTTATGCTGCCTGTAATAGTACCATCAGAGGTCGAATATGTTCCGATATCGGTGCCAAAATCGAAGCTCATTAGAATATTATCCAACTCCGTGAAACTCATTTCATTCTGTCCATCACCGCCATTAACAGTATCGGTTCCACCCAGAGTGCTACCCTGGCTCGCGACAAACTGACTGTCTTTGGCGTCGCTACCCTCTAACTTGTCATCACCAGTAGTAAGATCCAAAGTCTCACCAAAACGACTAATGGTCCCCTCACTAAGGTTTTGGCTAATCAGGATCTCATTGAAGGTTTCCTGCACCTTAGCCCTTGCAGCCAAATGAGGATCAAACCCTTGGGCCCAAAGAGAATTACCCAACCAATCAAATTCGAATCCATCCGACCAATCTACCTCTATATGCCCATCCTGATTAATTTTGGCTCGATCGCCCAACCTATCTGCCATATATTGGGTTTCCGCAATGCGCCATGCATCATCGGCCGAGCCGCCTTCCCCCAAAACATCCATGAACGAATCCATGCCCTGGCCACCGACGCCAGACTCCTCCACATACTTAGCAAAAGTACTGGTATCTCCGCCCTGCCAGGCTTCGTCAAAAGACTGCCATGTAGCCTCTCTAGCAGCGTCCACCTCTTCCCAAGTCGAATCAGACGAAAGCACAGAACGCAATGCCTGTTCTGTAGTTGCCCCACCTTCGATTGCGTCCGTTAAAGCGTCCCTAGCGGCGCCAATTTGCTCCTCCCCCGGCCCCCGAAAATCCGCTCCAAACTCGTCCATTACCGCATTTTCTGCCTGCCAAATAGCCTCTCGTTCCGATAGACCTTCACTCAAGGCCTGGGCATAAGCTTCTTGGGCAACGAGAGACTCTTCCTCGGTACGACCCATAGCTCGGGCGGCCTCCGCAAAGGCCTCTTCCTCCGTCGCTCCCTCAGCTAATGCATCATCAAAAGCATCCCGTGCCGTATCAAATCTTCGAGGCTCCCTCTCCTCAAATTCATCCAACGTCTCTTGATCATCTGGCCCAGATGCCGTTTCATCATAACTGGCATCTTCGGCATCCGACACCGCCGAGAACTCTTCTATGTTGCCCTCTGGACCTTGCCTCTCTTCAAGAGAACCCTCTTGGGCGGTCGGAGCCTCCCCGTCGGCCAAACCTTGCTCTTCTCCATCAAAAATTTCGCTGCCCTCTTCCAAGTCCTCGCCCTCCTGAAGATCTCCAGTTTCTTCATCTACGTCGCCTCCCTCTGTAGCGTCCTGATCCTCAGCCTCAGACTGCTCTTCTTCAATTTGTTGTTCGCTCTGACCCTGTTGGTGGTCGGATTGATCCTCGCCACGATCAGCTCCACCCTCCTGCTCTCTTCGCAATGGAGCATCTGGAAGGGCTTGGGCGATGTTACCATAGAGGTCCTGAATCTCAGATGTCGCTAGCGTCGTGGGAATGGGTGGTGATTCGAATAAACTAGTAACTGTTGTCGTCGCAAATGGCTGAGACATCACCTGCACACCAGCCTGATTGCTCACCGCAATTGCACCTACACTACCCCCTGCATCTGGCAATAGTGTGACAGTATTCTCGGAACCCTCCGCAGCCGCGCGGCCAGCAACTGTCGTGCCACGAACTCCAATAGACAAGACAGGAGTATTCACCGTCATCGCGTCGTCGCTTCCCTCCGCGATTTCACCTGACACAAATGAGAAAACACCTTTTAATACGTTAAAAACGCTTTGGCCTAGACCCTCGGCTGGCTCAAAGACAAATTCGTCAATAACCATTCGACCCGACTCCCCTAAAGCAAATGTTGAGTTATCCACAAATGTAATACCAACACTCGCTCCAGGATCTGTCTCGACAACATCACCAAAAAATATTTCCGTGCCTGCTTCAGCCAAAACATTATTGCCATCGGTGCGCGACAGGAGCACCCTGCCTTGGGCAATATCGACGATTCCAATCGCCGCCGTACCAACAACTGAACCATCCTCAACCTGGGCAAACTGTCCAGGAGTTAGGGGTCCAACAAGACGTAAAACTGAAGAGCCATAAACTACAGAACCCCCGTCCCCAGCGTAAAGGTCAGGGGCATCACTATGAGTAAAGTAACCCCTTATGAAGACCGATTGGCCATTACCACTTAGTAATAGGTCCGGACCCAACCGATCATATTGCGCCTCCAATAGAAAATTTCCGCCGGGAACCAATAAAGGCCCATTATTGGCCACCGCATCCAACACCTCGGATTCTCTAGTATCCAATCTTTCACGAGAACTCCCCAGCGGAGGCCCAAAAGTTGTTTCTGTCAGCGCCATGAAAGGATACTAAACTAAAATTATACTACATACTAAGTGCTTCATCGTTCTGAAAAAGCCTTCCCTAACGTCCCCATAAATGGTTCCAAAAAGTACTCCAAGACCGTTCGCTTCCCAGTAATAATACTACAAGTAACCTGTATCCCAGGCATCAGGTTATACATCTTTTCCTTGTGCAAGAAAAAGTCCCTTTCGAGCTCCACCATAACCTTATAAAAAGGGAGCCCGTCCTCCGTCTTGATGCTGTCAGGGCTAATACTGGCAACCCTTCCTATAATTTGTCCAAAGCTAAACGTATCCGGATTCAGGAGCCTAACCTTGGCAGCCTGACCGGTCTGAATATACACAATCTCGTGTATAGGAAATTGCGCCTCCACAATAAGGCCACCACCTTTTGGTACCAACTCAACGATAACATCCCCCGGTCGAACAACCCCTGCAATAGTAGACTGATGAAGGGTTTTAACTATACCATCAACAGGCGCCCGGAGGACGGCTCGCTTTAGATTATCCCTAAGCTTAGCCTCTTGTTGCGACAATTCCTCCAGCAACGACAATTTCTCACCTAACTCGGTCCTAGCCTCAGAAATATAGTTATCTTTTATGGTAGAAATCCGGATTTTAGCTTCTCGCAAAACAGCTTCCACCCGTCTTAAAGCAGCTTGGTCCTCATCAAGCAACCCACCAAGTTCACTTTCTTCCTTTAACAAATCTAGATGGAGCATCTTATTTGTGAGATCATTCTCTAACAAATCGTCGCTAATCTTTATTTGCTCCCTTAATAACAATAGGTTATTCGAGTTCTTAGCTATGCGAGCCCGGATCTGCCTGAGCTCCTCCTTTCGCTGCTGGACGTTTTCCGCCTGCGCAGAAACCAAATTGTTGATATGGCTAACGTTGGAAACAAAAAGCCTTTCTCCCGCTTCCACAAGGTCCGGATGTTCGAGACTAATTTCACTGGGAAAGGCAATTTCGTTGCTCCCAGAAATTTCTCCCTCTAGCCTGGTTAGATCGACCCGAAGCGATACCATCCTAACCCGAAGCTGCTCAAAGTCGGAGACGGATGCAGTCGCCTCCAAAGTAATCAAAGGATCATTGGTAACCACTTCATCTCCTTCGCGCACGTGCACGGTTTCGATAATGCCGCCCTCTAAATGCTGGACCGATTGTATGTAGCTGGATGGAACAACCTTGCCGAAGGCTTCTGTGGTTATATCTAAGAAGCTTAGATGAGCCCAGGCCAGCCCGCTAGCGATTAATATTAATAGAAATAACAGCAAAACACGATGGGGCAAGTTGCCCCGTCTGCGCAAATATATCTCAAAGTTACTCACTAATAAGTCCCCTAGGCTTGCCCCATTCTGGACCTTCTGGCCGCTACTACACCGCAATCAATCATAAACCAAGTGTACCAGCGGGTTCCCCACCATACAAACAAGGAAAGAGGCAAGAAAATAGGCACCAAATTTACCTCTGCAACAAACGTAAATTGCCTATTGTTCGATATCGAAACAAGAAGAACTCAGTTCCAACATTGACACTCCTTAAGTGTAGCCGTATGTTCCGCAAGCTGTTAAAAATGGCGTACACCCTAAGGAAATAAATCGATGAAAGTGCTAAAATCCCTACGTTCTGCCAAAACCCGTCATAGGGATTGTAAGGTCATTCGGAGAAAGGGCCGTGTGCTGGTTATCAACAAGACCAACAGACGCTTCAAGGCCCGCCAAGGGTAGGAGTTATGCCGTTGATGGGGGTCTGAAGGAGGCCACAATGAGTTGCATTTCGGGGAACAAACCACCAAGTGGAGCCGCCTATTTGGGTTATTAGCCCTGTTAGCGAATGGTTGGGGAATTGCTAGATGAAAATGCCGCCACCAGACCAAGTAACCTTAAAAAAACGGGCGACCTTGCTAAAACGCCTTCGCCGTATAGTAGCTCCGGAAAATGTTATTGATGATTTGGAAGGGTTGGAAGCTTACAAAAATGATGGGCTTACGGCATATGGCCAAGTGCCTATGCTCGTTGTGCTGCCAGAAACTACGCAAGAAGTGAGCGAGGTGCTCAAATTATGTACGAAAGAAGGGGTGAAAATAGTACCGAGAGGTGCAGGAACAGGCTTATCTGGTGGCGCTTTGCCCTTAGCCGATGGCATTACCGTGGGCTTATCAAAATTTAAGGAAATACTGGACATTGACTATGCTAACCGCACAGCAACAGTTCAGCCAGGCGTTACCAACCTAGCAATTAGTCAGGCCGTAGAGGGAAAAGGATTTTATTACGCTCCGGACCCTTCTAGTCAAATTGCTTGCAGCATTGGTGGAAACGTTGCTGAGAACTCGGGCGGCGTGCACTGCCTGAAGTACGGGGTCACTACAAATAATATTTTGGGGCTAGAACTTGTTCTAATTAATGGCGAAATTGTTCGCCTGGGAGGGAAGCATCTGGAAATGCCGGGATACGACCTAATGGGCGTGATAACAGGGTCAGAGGGTTTGCTGGGGGTCATTACTGAAGTTACTGTAAAAATACTTCCCCGCCCGGAATCCGCCCGAGCTCTGCTAACAGGCTTTGCGACTGTCGAAGCCGCCGGGCAATGTGTAATAGATATTATCGCTGAAGGTATAATTCCTGCAGGCATGGAAATGATGGACAAAGCTGCCATTCATGCAGCAGAAGCTTTCTGCAATGCAGGCTACCCTATGGATGCTGAATCTTTGCTCATCGTAGAGCTGGATGGCCCAAATATAGAGGTAGACTATCTCATAGATCGCGTGGCGGAGATATCAAAAAGGTGTGGCGCATATAGTTCGCGTGTTAGCCAAACTGAGGAAGAAAGACTGAGCTTCTGGGCGGGGCGAAAAGCGGCCTTTCCTGCGGTAGGCCGGATCTCTCCAGACTATTACTGCATCGACGGGACGATACCTCGCGCTCGGCTGCCTGAAGTTCTAAGAAAAATGACCGATATGTGCGACAAGCATGGTCTCCGGGTAGCGAACGTCTTTCATGCAGGAGATGGAAATCTGCATCCGTTGATACTCTATGATGCGGGAGCGCCAGGAGAGTTACAAAAAGCTGAAGAATTCGGAGCGGACATCCTCAGCCTTTGTGTTGAAGTAGGCGGAGTGCTAACAGGCGAACACGGGGTAGGTGTTGAAAAACGTGACCTTATGGGAAAAATGTTCAACGATATAGATCTAAAACAACAACAGCGCGTCAAATGCGCCTTTGATCCTGAGAGCTTGCTTAACCCGGGGAAAGTGTTCCCAACATTGCATCGTTGCTCTGAGTTAGGTCACATGCACGTACACAAAGGAGACATACCTTTTCCTGACCTACCCCGGTTCTAGGCTGAGTCGATGAGCTCAACCTTTAGCCCGTCTAGTTCCGTTGATGTTAAAGAAGCCGTAGAATGGGCGCTAAGTTCTTCCACCCCAATGGCAATTATTGGTAATAACTCCAAGAGGTTACTAGGCCAGCTAACCAACCTTGATGTCACACTCGACTTATCGAATTTGAAGGGCATCATAACCTATGAGCCCTCTGAATTGGTGCTAACCGCAAGACCTGGCACCACTCTTAAAGAGGTGCGTGAGACATTGGAAGAACGTGGGCAAGAACTTGCTTTTGAACCTCCCGACTATGGGGCATTCTTCGGAGAAAAAATTGATAGGGCCACGCTTGGAGGCACAATAGCATGTAATCTATCGGGGCCACGCCGGATTAGGGCCGGAGGTGCACGAGATCACTTCCTGGGAATGCAAGCAGTTAATGGCAGAGCTGAAATCTTCAAAGCTGGTGGGAAGGTAGTTAAAAATGTGACGGGTTACGATTTATGTAAACTCATCGCCGGATCTTATGGAACTCTCGCTCTTCTGACGGAAACAACCTTCAAAGTTCTCCCGAAATCCGAAAAGGTGCGTACAATTCTGATCTCTGGGCTCTCAGACCAATCTGCGTTATCAATTTTTCAGAAGGTCATGGCAGGGCCGACGGAACCTACTGCTCTCGCGCACCTTCCAATGCGTATTGCAAAGCGCTCCAATGTTGACCTGGTTTCCGAAAGCAGTACCTCAATCAGCGCAATTCGCATGGAAGGCCCATCCCCATCTGTACTTCAACGTACTAAGACGTTGCTCCAATACCTTCAACCTTTCGGTCCCACCGAGGAATTACATGGACACAGGTCAGTAATATTGTGGAAAGAGATTGCCGATTTACACCCATTTGTAGGAAACCTCAATTCCACTATCTGGCGAATAATAATACCGCCATCTAACGCTTCTTCTATTACCCAAACACTGTCCGAGACGTTTGATATTTCCTGGTTCTACGACTGGGCCGGTGGTTTAATATGGATAGAATCTGAATTTGAGACAGATGCATTGCATACAGCCATAAGATCAGGTGTGGCTGAGGAAGGTGGTCAAGCCCTAGTAATAAGGAAGGGCAACGACCTAAGCGTATCAGCAGAAGTATTTCAGCCCTTGCCCAAGCCAATCTTCCAACTAAACTACCGAGTAAAACAAGCTTTCGATCCTAACGCGATTTTTAATCCTGGCCGGGTATACACGGGAATCTAGCCCCGATTCTGGAGGTTTAAGTTGGAGACTACTTTTTCACTTACGGACCTAGATGATCCTGACGTTCAGCACGCAAATGACATCTTAAGAAAGTGCGTACACTGTGGCTTCTGTACGGCAACATGCCCGACATATGTCCTTTTAGGCGACGAGTTAGACAGCCCACGAGGGCGAATATTCCTTATCAAGGAGATGCTCCAAAAAGAAGGGGCGCCCGGACCCAAAGTTGTCAAACATATTGACCGGTGTCTCTCTTGCCTATCATGTGTTACCACTTGTCCATCCGGTGTAAATTATATGCACCTCATCGACCGGGCAAGAAAGCACATAGAACATACATTCCGTCGACCATTCTCTCATAGAATGCTGCGCTGGTGCCTTACCACCATTTTACCGAACCATAAATTATTCAGCCTGATGGTGCGTATTGCTAATATAGTAAGGCCTATTTCTCTGTTACTACCGCGTAATTTGTCCCGTTTATGGAACCTAATTCCCCAAACCCAAAAAAAAGGCGACGATTGCCCACCCATAGCAACAGCAGGCTACAAACCGAATTCAGAGAGAACTGTTGCGTTGTTGCCTGGCTGCGTTCAAAGAGTTCTCGCTCCCAATATAGATGCAGCTACTACCCGGGTCCTAGCCCGACACAATTGTCAAACTAAAATCATTGGTGGTAGCGGGTGCTGCGGAGCTTTAAGTTACCATATGGGAAAAACCGACCAGGCACTAGAATACGCTCGGGCTAATATAGGCGCCTGGCATCGTGAGCTCAAAGCAGGGAACATAGAATCGATAGTGACCAATACTTCAGGGTGCGGAACGATGATCAAGGACTATGGACATATATTTCGCCACGACCCTTCTTGGGCAGAGAAATCAGCTTTGGTGAGCAGACACTGCCTGGATGTTTCTCAGTTACTTTCCTCTCTCCAAATTTCCCCTACCATGGCAAACCCCGCCACAGTGACTTATCACTCAGCATGCTCGTTGCAACATGGACAGAAACTACATGACGAACCAAAAGCATTGCTGCAAAAGTGTGGTTATAATGTGGTTGACGTCCCTGAAGGCCATCTTTGCTGCGGGTCGGCAGGGACCTACAATATACTGCAACCCAAAATCGCGGATCAATTGCTTCAACGAAAGTTGACCAACATAGCCAAAACCGAGAGCGATATAGTGGCTGCCGGCAATATTGGCTGTATAACCCAACTTCAGAATGGATCAGACAGACCAGTTGTTCACACCGTGGAGTTGCTGGATTGGGCTACAGGCGGGCCAAAACCAGCAGGAGTCCCTGACTAATGATAACTCAAAAAGAATGATTATCGCATCGGATAACAAATGGAAACTAGTACAAAAATTACAAAGATATTTCTCAGCCTCGCGCTGATCCTAGCACTGATGATGCAACACATATCACTAGGGTTAGCCAACCAGAAAGATGCACGGCTGGACACATTATTCGTGCGTCTGCATGATGCTCAAAACTGGGCCGAAGCAAGGCCCGTAGAAGGTCGTATTTGGAGCATCTGGTTAGAATCAGAAGATGAGAAACTTGACACAATCATGAGGCAAGGGATCTTGGCTATGAATGCTCGCGATTACTCTGGCGCTCTAGAGGCATTCAATGCAGTTATTAGAGAAGCACCAGACTTTGCAGAAGGCTGGAACAAACGCGCTACTCTCTACTGGTTAATGGGTGAACTGCAAAAGTCTATTGATGACATAGAACGTACTTTGGCCCTTGAACCCCGACACTTTGGCGCCCTATCGGGCCTAGGGATGATTCGAAAGAAACAAGAACGTCCCGCCGAAGCCATCCAAGCATACAAGAGAGCCCTCGAAATTTATCCAACTATGCCCAATGCAACTGACCAAATCAAAATTCTAGAAGAGCAATTGGGCAAATCAATATAGAAAAACTGCAAAAAAAGTATCTCTGTTGTAAAGGCTACCAAATTTCTCGTTTTTCCTACCATACCCCCAACTGAGAGGTGTTTCTGTGTCCCACTCTGTAGATTATTACTTTGCTGTACCATCCCCCTGGACCTATTTAGCTGGGCCAAGATTCGAAAAGTTAATTAGAAAATATAACCTCGAAGTCAATTGGAAGCCTTATGAAGTACCCCGCGTCTTTGCCTTAACAGGAACAAAACCCGTCCTTCAAAGACCACCACAAATTCAGAAGAATCGACTCAACGAACTGCGGAGGTGGAGAGAATATTTGGATATGCCTCTAAATCTAGAGCCAAAATTTTTCCCAGCTGATGCAACTCCCGCCGCCCATATGCTAATTAGCGCCAAACAAACGGGCCGCGAGATATCAAAATTGGCACACGCCTATATGAGGGCTTACTGGGCAGAAGAGAAAGATATTGCAGATTCTGCAACCCTTGTAGAAATTGCTGATAAGCTAGGGTGGAATGGGAAAATATTATTTGAAAAATCTGGGGAAGCCGCAGTACTTGCAGAATATGAAGAAAATTCGGAAGAGGCCATACAACGAAACGTTTTCGGAACCCCCACTTGGATTTATAAAAATGACCTCTTCTGGGGGCAAGATCGATTAGATTTCTTAAAACGTGCCATAGAGGACGGATCGTGAGTGCAGCGCCAATCAAAGAACTTTGGAGCGTTTCACATCGCCATATTCGTCAAATTTTATGCTTGTTTCTCTTGTATATGGTTTATTGCATATCAGGCGATGAGGTTACCGCACAAGACGATCTAAAAATAGGAATTACCCAATTTCCATCTACCTTTCACCCTAGTATTAACTCGATGCTGGCTAAGTCCTACATCGTTAATATGACAAATCGGGCGATAACCACGTACGATCAAGACTGGAAATTAGTCTGCCTACTTTGTGTCACCTTACCCACCATGGAGAATGGCTTAGCCCAAATAGAAACGCTTAGCGACGGAACAGTTGGCGTGGCACTAACATATACTATTCACCCCGAGGCGACTTGGGGAGATGGAACGCCAGTCACATCAAAAGATGCCATTTTCACATGGGAAGCTGGTAGAAATAATGAGAGCGGGTTTGCCTCACTTGAGGGATATCGTCGGATACTATCTGTAGACATAATTGACGAAAAGACATTTGTTTTACATATTGACCGGCTCTCCTATGACTACAACTCGTTAAATAATTTTTATTTGCTCCCTGCTCATCTTGAAGAAGAATCCTTTAGTACGCCGTCTGAATATCGTTATCGCACCCTTTACGATGTAAACCCTACGAACAAGGGCCTATATTTTGGACCCTATAGAATAATCCATATTCAGGAAGGAGCCGAGGTAGTTCTTGCACCTAACCCAACTTGGTTTGGGGAAAAACCATTTTTTTCAAAAATTATTGTTCGTGTTATAGAAAACACAGCAGCGCTGGAAGCCAATTTGCTTTCTGGCGCTATAGATTATGTGGCGGGCGAACTAGGGTTCAGCATTGAACAAGCCTTAGCGCTCGAAAGACGCAAGGGAGATCAGTATGATGTTCTCTATAAGGCTGGGCTGATCTATGAACATTTAGATTTTAACTTGGACAATCCTATCTTCGCTGATCGTAGAGTTCGGCAAGCACTTTTATATGGCCTCGATAGAGACCTTCTCGTGGCTCAGTTATTCGATGGGCGGCAACCAGTAGCTCATTCCAATATAAACCCCTTGGACCAAATCTACGACAACTCTGTCCCAATTTATAAATTTAATCCAGAAAAAGCTCGGGAACTCTTGGAAGCCGCTGGGTGGTCTAAAATAATTGATGGGATACGCCACAATTCTGCAGGTGAACCACTGCAATTCGTCCTGATGACCACTGCAGGAAATAAATCTCGTGAGTTAGTTCAGCAGGTTTTGCAAAGTCAGTGGATGGAAATCGGCGTCAGTGTATTAATCAGAAATGAGCCCGCAAGGGTGTTTTTTGGAGACACAATGGCGCATAGACTAAACCTAGGCCTCTCCATGTATGCATGGCTAAGCGCACCTGAATCTCTGCCCCGAACTACATTACGATCCGACAATATTCCGACCTCTGACAATGGGTGGTCTGGCCAAAATTACCCAGGGTATGCAAATAAACGAATGGATGACCTCATTGACTCTTTGGAACTCGAACTTGATTTAGATAAGCGTCTTACACTATGGGCAGAATTACAAAGACTTTACGCAGAAGACCTTCCTGCCCTTCCTCTCTTTTTTCGCGCTAACGCGTATTTTTTTCCTAAATGGCTGAAATTTGTTCGACCCACCGGACATATGGCACCAACGACAACATGGGTTGAAGAATGGCGCTATATGTCGAGCACTCCTTCGTCTCAACCATAGCCGCCAGGCATAATAGACGAACTCTAAGCTGCAGAAGTCTTTTTTGGCCCCCGAAATAAAAAAACCATTGGTATGTTTAAGAGGGAAATTATCATTAAAAGCCTAAAATCATTATTAAATGCGATAGTGTTTGCCTGCCTGGTAATTTCAGCGCTTAAAGCTATCATCCCATCAATCGTGGCCATATCCCAAGAATCAGGCATAGATAAAGCCCGTAAACCAGTGTCAAAAGGATGAATACGTCCCGCTATTTCCTCGTGACTGATCTGAGTATTACGTATCAATTGACTAATAACAATTGAGACTCCAATACTACTCCCGATATTTCGAATTAAATTAAATACACCTGTTGCCTCAGTACGTTGCTCTGGTGCCAAAGTAGCAAAGGTCAAAGTATTAGTTGGGACAAAAACTAATCCCAACCCAAATCCTTGAACTGCACCTATCCACTGTATACTCCAAAATGAAACATTTACCGTAAAATGGCTCTGCTCCCACATAGCATAGGCCATTAAGATGAGCCCAACGACTATTAAGCGTCGCCCATCAATCTTGTCTAAGAGCTTAGCACTGACCATCATAGCGGCCATAGCGCCGGCACCTCGTGGGATCAGCACATTACCGCTTGTTATCACGGGATAATCCAACAGGTTTTGAAGGAAGGGCGGCATCAATGCAATCCCTGTTAACAATAAGAGCCCAAATATGAAAACAAACCAGACTCCCGCGGCAAAATTTCGATCTCGGAACAAGGTTAAATCTATAAACGGGTGCTTGGACAAATAAGAATTAACAATAAAGACATACAAACAACCAATAGCTAGGCCCAACTCGATTAAGATTTCCGTTGAGGAAAACCAATCCAGATGTTCTCCGCGATCTAACATAACCTGAAAAGCGGCGACACCTACGCTAAGCGAAGTAAAGCCAATAATATCAAATGGTCTCTTGCTCTTGCCCACTTCTGGCACAAAGGCACGGATTCCCATAAATGCCAATATTCCCAATGGTAAATTGATATAAAAAATCCAAGGCCACCCATGCATCTCGGTAATATAGCCCCCCAACGAAGGCCCAATTATCGGGCCAATCATCATGCCTACTGACCACATACCCATGGCAAAGCCGTGTCTACTGCGGGGGAAAACATCCAGTAAAATGGCATGCGATAGGGGGATTATCGGTGCGCCCATAGCCCCCTGGGAAATTCGCCAAAATACTAATTCCTCCAAGGAAGAAGACTGGCCACATGCCATAGAGGCTGCCGTGAACCCCGCGACCGAAAACAGAATCAGCCTTCGTCGGCCAAATTGTGCGGACATCCAACCAACTGTTGGCGTCACTATTGCAGTTGCTACTACATAAGAGGTTAAAACCCATGATATTTGATCCGGAGTCGCCGACAAGTTACCCTGCATTCGAGGTATAGCTACCGCAGCAATGGTAATATCTATAACTTGCATTATAGTGGCGAGCAGAACAGCCGCCATCACCCAACCCCTCCGGACCGAAGGACCAACTGCAGCAGAACTTAGGAGACCTGAGCTATTCATTTCTAATTGCGCCCAAACATACTTAGATTTGTACCCACAATTTTAGCCATTTTTGTTACTACGCATTCCCCTAACGCGATACAGTTTTAGGGTGTCAAATTTTCTTTTCCCAAGCGTGCTAACGCTCGAGTTATAAAGTCGGGGACCTCCCGCTTATGCTCGGTATCAATCGAGACTATGACGCTCATGCCTGCTCTTAACGGAGGTTCCTCAATACTATCAAGGAACATTAATCGCACTGGCACTCTCTGAACCACCTTAACCCAATTGCCGGTGGCATTTTGAGCTGGCAAGATAGAAAATTCCGAACCGGTCGCAGCCCCTATACTGCTTACTAAAGCCCTCCAAACAACATTGGGATAAGCGTCCACCTCTATAGTAGCCGCCTGACCCACCTTAACGTGCGTCAATTTAGTTTCTTTTAAATTTGCATCTACCCAGGCATCACCACTTCCCACTATTCCAAACAAAGGCTGCCCTGCAGTCACATATTCCCCAACCTGCAACCCTATATTGGTCACCGTCCCGCTGGTAGGAGCAAGAATTTTTGTTCGATCTAGTTCATACTCAGCACGCTCTTTTTCTGCCCAAGCTTCTAAATATTTAGGATGCCGCTCAACTGGTAAATCAGGATCATCACCTAAACGAGCCAAGGCCTGTGATATCCGTTCATCACTTTGCCTCAATAATTTTTCAGCGATCTCCAACTCATGACGAGCATGATCAAC
>MDTE01050046.1_pt1 | contig 42375 bp, 44 predicted proteins | sample 811231 | NCBI WGS metagenome assembly MDTE01 (sample SAMN05326651, study PRJNA326480) | marine metagenome | isolation source: seawater | place: Indian Ocean: Red Sea | collected 2010
AGAAGGCGCCTGTGAAGAAGGCTGCGGCGAAGAAGGCGCCTGTGAAGAAGGCTGCGGCGAAGAAGGCGCCTGTGAAGAAGGCTGCGGCGAAGAAGGCGCCTGTGAAGAAGGCACCTGTGAAGAAACCAAAGTCTCCTTTTGGCAAGATCTTTCTCGATGAGCAGAAGAAGGCCCTTCTGGCAGAGAGAGCCCGGTATCTGCAGAGTGCGGACAACCTTCAGGCTGAGGCGGACGCGCTTCTTGAGGACCGCGATCCGGGCGATGTGCAGTTCGATGACGAGTCGGGCGAGGGTGACACTCTTGCGGTTGAACGGGATCTTGATCTGGCTCTCAGCGCTCAGGCTCGAGCTGCTGTCGATGAGATCGATGCGGCTCTAGATCGCATCCGTCGCGGGGTTTATGGAGTCTGCGTAGTGTCGGGTAAGAACGTCCCGAAGGAGCGTCTGAAGGCCATTCCTTGGGCCGCTGAGCGGGTCGAGTTCAAGGCCGGAGGGCTGGGTCGCCGGTGACCTCTAGAGCCGGCCCTGAGGGCCGGTGGATGGCACCGGTGCTAGCCGGTGTCGTCGTGCTGGTCCTTGACCAGGTCACGAAGTGGTGGGCGCTGGAAGTCCTTACCGGCCGGACGATCGACGTTGTTTGGACACTTCGACTCCGCCTAGTCCACAACACGGGCGCCGCCTTTGGTCGTGGAGAGGGGTGGGGCCCGCTCGTAGGGTTACTGGCCCTCTGTGTCGTGGTCTTCCTCGTGAAGTTGGCGACCTCTTCTGACGATGGGCCTTCACAAATAGTGGTGGGTGCCGTAGTCGGAGGGGCGTTAGGCAACCTATCTGACCGTGTATTCCGGGCGGATCAGGGGATACTCAGTGGGGCCGTGGTCGATTTCGTCGATTTCCAGTGGTGGCCGGTATTCAATCTGGCTGATGCCGCAATCGTTGTGGGTGGGGTGGTGGTGGTTTTGCGTGGTTGGCGCAGATCGTGAGCAGCATGGAAAACGAACCGGCCCTTCAAACTCCAGTACCTGCCGCTCTTGACGGGGAGCGGGTCGATCGAGTGGTTGCCTTGCTGACCGACGCGAGCCGGAGCCGGGCCGGTGATGCTATCGATAGCGGTCGGGTCACCCTTGGCGGGAAGGTTGTCAACCAGCGCTCTCACCGGGTGGTTGAAGGGGATGAATTGGTGGTGTCCGATTTGGGACGGGAAGCAGTCCGCGTGCCGGGTGCAGATTCCTCGATTCCCATCAACGTGTTATACGAGGACGAACAGGTCGTGGTTGTCGACAAGCCCGCTGGTTTGGTCGTTCACCCTGGAGCCGGAAATCCGATCGGCACGCTGGTGAATGGCCTACTTGACCTCTACCCGGATTTAGCTGGAGTTGGGTCTGCGGCTCGACCTGGGATAGTCCACCGGCTAGACCAGGGAACCTCGGGAGCACTCGCTGTGGCGCGGACCGAGAAGGCCTATGCGTCTTTGGTGGCGCAGTTGGCCGATCATTCCGTAAGCAGGAGATACCTCGCCTTGGTCTGGGGTCGGCCGGAGTCGACTACCGGCATTGTTGATGCACCGATTGGTCGGTCAAGCCGTGACCGGACGCGAATGGCCGTGGTTTCTTCGGGACGTCCAGCCCGCACCCGCTTTGAGCAACTACGGGTTTGGTTAGGGCCGCCTGAACTGAGTCTTCTGGAGTGTCGATTAGAGACCGGAAGGACGCATCAGATCCGGGTGCATCTTTCCGCTATTGGACATCCAGTCGTCGGGGACGACTCATACGGTGGAGACCGGTCTGGACTGTCCGGCACAGGGGGCAGAGTGGTGCTTACTCGACCATTCCTGCATGCTGTCCACCTTTCATTTGACCACCCGACAAAAGGCGAACGGGTAATCGTCGACTCGCCTCTTCCAGATGAACTTGAGGGGGTCCTAGAGTTGCTTGGAGCGCCGGACGACTCCGGGCCTGAGGTCTGACGCAGGTCTTGTCAGGTGCTGGGCCAGTCGAGTTGGCCACGAGCCATCTCAGCGATGTCGGCGAGGGTGAAAGAATCTAGGTAGGCCTGCATATGGCTTCCCGCGCTCGACCAGATCGAAAGCAGCACGCACTGGCCTTCGTGGTCGCAGGCGCCGCCGGTGTGGGGGTCGCCAAAATCTCCGGCCACTATAGGTCCATCCACGGCAGCCACTATCTGTGAGAGCAAGATGGTTGAGGCTTCCCGGGCTAATACGTAGCCTCCGCCAACCCCTCTTTTGGACCGCACGAGTCCTGCCCCTTTGAGGGCCAACAGGATTTGTTCCAGATAGGGCTGCGGAAGCCCGGTCCGGTCGGCCACGTCGCGGACGGAACGTGGAGTCTGGTTATCGCCATGCAGGGCGAGAGACAGGAGAGCGCGGCTAGCGTAGTCGCCCCGCGTCGAGACCTTCACGCTGGTCGATCCTAGGCCCCGCTACCGTCACAGTGGCATGGAGCGAAGTGAACCTTCCGAGTTGTTGGGTTCGGCGGAGGTGCCGGTCGGGCCTCGCCTTCCGGACTATGGGGGTGCCTGCGTGACCGGTCTGGTGCCGGCTCTGCTTGAGGGACCAGGGAATCCGAGAGGTTGGCCGGCTTGGTTGCCTCCCGAAGTTGGCGAGGCCTCAAGGGCACTGCTCCTTGTTTTAGATGGCCTTGGCTGGCATCAACTTCGCGAGCGGAAGGGAGTAGCCCCGACGCTCAGCGAGATGGCTGGAGGTCCGATTTCGACAGTGGCGCCTACTACCACGGCCGCTGCCCTGACATCGATTTCAACTGGCCGACCACCCGGTGAGCATGGAGTTGTTGGTTATCGGATCGCCGTCGGTGGAGTGCCATCCCACGGTGAGATATTGAACGCGTTGCGATGGAGTACGGGTAGTGGCGACGCGCAGCGCAGGCACCACCCTCGGACGTTTCAGCCCTGCGTGCTCTTTGGGGATCAGAGACCTCCGGTAGTGACGCGTGAGTCGTTTCTCGGTTCAGGCTTTACCGCTGCACATCTTTCTGACACCCGCTTGGTTGGTTACCGCGACCGCAATGGTCTAGTAACAGCGGTGTTGGAAGCCTTTGGTCGGGGGGAGGCTTTTGTCTACGCCTATTGGGACGATGTCGATCGAACGGCACATGAGTTTGGTCTTGGAGAGCGCTATGACGCCGAACTCTCGGCCTGCGACACAATGGTCGCTGAACTTCTCAATCGTCTTCCGCCCGGGACAGCACTGGTGGTAACAGCTGACCACGGGCAGGTGCATGTCGACGAAAAACTCCTAGAACTGCCGAGCGCAGTGAACTCTCTTATTGACGGCCAGAGCGGCGAGGGACGTTTTCGTTGGTTGCATGCTCGCTCCGGAGGGGAAGAAGACCTTTTGGCCGCGACAACTGAAGCGTTTGCCGACGTGGCATGGGTGGTCGGAGTGAATCAGGTTGTGCGCGATGGCTGGTTGGGGCCCGTGGTCACTGAGGCGGCCCGGAGTCGTCTTGGCGATGTGGCACTTGTGGCCCGTGAGCCAGTGGCGTTCATTGATTTGGCTGAACACACCTCAATCCATCTGATTGGCCGACATGGCGGCTTGACAGATGAAGAGTTAGATGTGCCCGCAGTGGGTGCCCTGGCATGATCTGCAAGGAAGCATTAACGGGATCGCGAAATCGTCTCCTTCTGACACTGCTCCGGCCTAGAGTCGCTATCGATGGAAGACGAAACCAGCCAATCCCCCGACCTGTCTGACGGACCCGTAGATCCAGAGGTCTTACCAGCAGGAGTTGATGGCAACGAAGATGGCGGCGAGGACGAGGTCGATGAGTCGATAGAGCACCCGGCCAAAGTCATGCGGGTTGGAACCATGATGCGTCAACTCCTTGAAGAGGTGCGTTCAGCCGCGCTTGACGAACCGAGCCGGGACCGCCTCCGAGAGATTTACGCCACTTCGGTGACTGAGCTTGGCTCAGCTCTGTCGCCCGACCTTCGTGAGGAGCTGGGTCGGCTGGCACTGCCCTTCGCCGAGGATGCCGCTCCATCGGTTGACGAGTTGCGGGTAGCGCAGGCCCAGTTGGTCGGCTGGCTAGAGGGCCTGATCCAGGGCATTCAGGCAACCCTGTTTGCCCAGCAGATGGCGGCTCAACAGCAGCTTGCTGGGATGCGTCGCGGTGAACTGGAGCCTGGATCTGGGACAGGTCCTGAGGTTCGTCCCGGCACTTATCTGTGACCGGATGCTTGGCAGGCCATACCGGATCTTTGTTCGTGACTGAGGCGATGCAGTGAGCGCAGGGTTTACCCATCTTCACGTGCATACCGAGTTCTCGATGCTCGACGGGGCTGCTCGTGTCGGGGAGCTAGTGGATGCAGCGGTTGCTGATGGCCAGACGGCTCTAGGGATTACTGACCACGGAAATATGTACGGGATTCTCGACTTCTATCGGGCTTGCCGGGAACGGGGGGTAAAGCCGATTTTGGGCACTGAGGCCTACATGGCCTATGACACCCGGTTTGAGCGCCCCTCGCGTCGTGGACGAATTGATGATTCGGGTGGCGAGACCGATAGTGGACGCAAACTCATGTACCACCTGACTCTCTTGGCCGAGAGCAACACGGGGTATCGGAACCTGATTCAGGTGGCGAGCCGGGCATTCCTCGAGGGCTACTACTACAAGCCCCGTGTCGACTGGGAAGTTCTAGCCGAACATGCGAAAGGCGTGATTGCTACTACCGGTTGTCTGGGTGGCCATGTTCTGCAGGCTCTGATGCGCGATGACTACGACGGCGCTCGTGCAAAGGCTGGAAGGCTCCAGGACATCTTTGGCCGGGACAGCCTGTTCATTGAATTGCAGGACCAGGGAATGCCCGAACAGCGCCGAACAAACCCACAGTTGGAGCGCATAGCCGCCGAGTTGGGAGCACCACTCCTGGCGACCAATGACAGCCACTACACCCACCGTGGAGATGCTCGCGCTCACGATGCCCTCTTGTGTGTCCAGACCGGTTCGCTGATGAGCGATCCGGACCGGTTCAAGTTCTCGGGAGAAGAGCACTACCTGAAGACTTCTGCAGAAATGCGGAATCTTTTTCGAGACGTCCCTTCAGCTTGCGACAACACGCTTTGGATCGCCGAGCGTTGCAATGTGGAGATCGAGTTCGGAAAGCCTCAGCTTCCCGACTTCCCGATTCCAGAGGGATTCGATGGGGCTGATGCCTATCTGGAGCACCTGACCTTCGAGGGAGCGAAGAAGCGCTGGGGGGAGAGGCTTGACGATCAGGTTGTTGAGCGGCTTGCCTACGAACTCACGACAATACGCGAGATGGGGTTTTCGTCATATTTCCTGATCACTTGGGACCTGATCCGCCATGCTCGAGAGCAGGGCATTCGGGTGGGTCCGGGCCGTGGGAGTGCAGCTGGTTGTGCCGCAGCTTATTGCCTTTGGATCACTGATCTAGATCCCATTCGATACGACCTCTTGTTTGAGCGATTCCTAAACCCGAGCCGGAGTTCTATGCCGGACATCGATATGGACTTCGATTCTCGCTTTCGTGACGAGATGATCCGCTACGCGGCGGAGAAATACGGGCGCGATCACGTGGCACAGATCGTAACGTTTTCGCAGATTAAGGCTCGAGCCGCAGTGCGCGACGCCGCCCGGGTGCTTGGCTATCCGTATGCAGTCGGTGACAAGATTGCCAAAGCGATGCCTCCGCTCATTATGGGTCGTGACACCCCATTGGCGGCCTGCCTAGAGGAAACCGACAAGCACGTCGACGGTTTCAAGATGGCAGCTGACTTGCGCGAAATGTATAGCGGAGACCAGGACGTTAAGGCTGTGGTCGACGTTGCTCGCGGCCTGGAGGGACTGCGACGCCAGGACGGGATCCACGCTGCCGCTGTTGTCATTACTCGCCAACCGCTTACCGATTATCTCCCTATCCAGCGCAAGCCTGAGTCTGGTCAGGCGCCTGAGGACGCCCCGGTCGTTACCCAATACGAGATGCATGGGGTTGAGGATTTAGGTCTCTTGAAGATGGACTTTCTTGGTCTAAGGAACTTGGACGTCATCACCGACGCCTTAGCCCTCATCGAAAGGACCACTGGGAAGGTTATTGATATCGATGCTGTCGACCTAGAAGACGGTCCGACCTTCGAGATGTTGGCCCGCGGCGAGTCCATCGGGGTGTTTCAGTTGGAGTCTGGGCCGATGCGATCACTTATGCGATCGCTGGCTCCGTCGACCTTTGAAGACGTCGCCGCTCTCGTAGCGCTGTACCGGCCTGGCCCGATGGCGGCCAATATGCACAATGACTACGCCGACAGAAAGAACGGCCGACAGCCTGTTAGCTACTTCCACCCTGACGCCGAGGAGCTTTTGGGCGACACATACGGTCTGATGATCTACCAAGAGTCGGTGATGCGGGTGGCACAGAAGTTCGCTGGCTACTCCTTGGCTGACGCCGACAACCTTCGCAAGGCTTGCGGCAAGAAGATCCGCGAGTTGATGCAAAAGGAGCGAACCGCTTTCGTGTCTGGGTGCGAATCCACTGGCTACGGGGCGGCTCTTGGTGAAGAACTATTCGATGTTATTGAACAGTTTGCAACTATGCCTTCAACAAGAGTCACTCCTATGGGTACGGCTATATCGCCTACCAGATTGCCTGGCTTAAGGCTCACTATCCGGTGGAGTACATGGCGTCCCTACTAACCAGCGTGAAGTCCAATCTGGACAAGGCGGCGATCTACCTCAACGAGTGCCGAGTGTTGGGTGTCGAGGTAACAGTGCCCGATGTGAACGTTGCCCGGTCCGACTTTGAGCCGGTGCCGAATTCAAATACTGCGTCTACTTCACGGGGGCAGATCGTGTTCGGGCTCTCTGCAGTTCGCAACGTAGGGGAGGGTCTGGTCGAGTTGATAGTTGCAGAGAGAGGTGCCAACGGACCGTTTGTCGACTTCTATGACTTCTGCCAGCGGTGCGATACGTCAGTTCTGAACAAGCGGACCGTGGAGTCGCTCATTAAGGCTGGAGCATTCGATGCAATGGGACATACCCGACAGGGCCTACTGCACGCCTGCGAGCAGATCATCGATCACACGGTGGCTCGACGAAAGGAACACGACATGGGTGTCCAGTCGTTGTTTGGTGTCGTCGATGGTGACGGTCCAATCTTTGAAGAGCGTGCCGATATAGCGGAGCTTGAATTCGATAAGACGACCAGATTGGCTTTCGAGAAAGAAATGCTTGGCCTCTATGTATCCGATCATCCGCTTCTCGGCTACGAAGCTGCCCTGCGCCGACGATGCGACACTTCGGTCATTGAGCTGGAGGACGCTGACCGGGTGGAAGACGGCTCGTTTCGGACCCTAGGCGGAGTGATCACCAACCTCGACAAGAAATGGACTCGGCGGGGAGACCTCATGGCCGTCTTCACCTTGGAGGACCTTGGAGGCTCAATTGAAGTCATGGTCTTCCCGAAGAGCATGACAGAGCACGGTCATAAATTGGCAGACGACTTGATTGTTTTGGTTAAGGGGCGGGTCGACAGACGAGAGGATCTTCCCAAACTCATTTGCCATGACGTGGAAATTCTGCGAACTGCAGAACTCGACGAGGCTCGGCCGATCCGGGTGCGTCTTCCTGTCGAACAGGTGCGACCGGAGATCATCGAAGAACTAAAGGGCTTACTTGCAGCTCATCCTGGCGACTCGGAGGTTTTTCTCCATCTCGGGGACCGACAGGTGCTTCGGTTGCCAGACGACTATTCGGTGGACCCTGTCGGCGGATTGGTCGGCGAAATTCGAGTACTGCTAGGCGCCGACTCTGTACTTGCCGTATAGCCGTCTAGCCGCCGTGATCCTGTATTAGCGGCTAAGGGTTGGGATGCTCCGAGCGCCGGGGCAAAATGAAGAGGTCACGGTTGAGGGTCCACAACGCGCATCTGCTGGCAAGGGATTTTTCACCGGAAAACGGTCGAGAGCGGAGGCACCCGGGTATGGCAATCGAGGTCGAGACCAAGGACTGCACGATGCTCGGCGATGCCGAGATTGAAGAGATGGCCGACCTGTGTGCCGATGGACCGAACCCGTTCGGTATAGGTCTGATCTCTAAGCAGACCGAGGAGTGGGTTCTGATCAGCACGGCTCGGGAGGGTGGTCGTCTGAAGGGCTTCACCTGTTTCACTTTGGAACGCATCGGCGGGACACCGTCGGTGATCATTGGATTGGCATCAATCCACCGCACTTCAAAACGTGACACTGTGCTTCGCGCCTTGATGACCGAACAATTGCGTCGGGCGGTACTGGCCTTTCCTGACGAGGACGTAGTGATTGGCGCGCGATTTAACGAGCCATCCGGCTTTGAAGCCTTCAAGATCTTGACCGGGATTGTTCCCCGGCCCGGCCACAAGTCTTCCGGGGAGGAACGGGCATGGGGTCGTCGCTTCGTGAAGCGCTTTGGCCTATCAACGCTGACCTACGACGAGAAGCGCTTTACCTCTCCCGGCAAGGGAACCCAGGCTTGTGTGATGGACCACACAAGCCTCAAAGAGGAGAAGATCGACGCCGACGTGGCTGCTTATTTTGACAAGTTGAACGTTGCCGATGGCGATGTACTCGTGGCGACCGGCTGGGCCTTGTCAGAGGACCTCGCGAAGCTCGCCTGATCTCTGCTCCGGGCTTTGTGAGCCGGGGTCCCTCGGGTCAAAACTGTGACTGTCGCGGAAGCCCTCCAGAAACGGCGATCCTGCCGTTCGTTTGCAGGAGATCCACTTCCGCCTGGCCTGATCGACGATCTAATAGATCAGGCCCGCCGCACCCCGACGGCCGGCAACTGTCAGGGCGTTGACTTCCTTGTCTTCTGTGACACCGAGGTTGCCGACTATTGGGAAGTCACTCTTTCTGCCGAACGGAGGGAGGTGTTCCCCTGGCCTGGGCTGTTGCGGGCTCCTGCACTGGTTGTGCCCTACGGGATGTCTGACCGCTACCTAGAACGCTACTCCGAGGCCGACAAGGCGGATAGTGGGCTTGGAGTCTCGACTGAAGCCTGGGGAGTCCCGTACTGGCTGGTCGACGCTGCATTTGCGACTATGGCATTACAGCTTCTCGCCGTAGAGGCTGGGCTGGGCTGCTGTTTTTTTGGTCTCTTTGAGCACGAGTTTGCAGTAGCCCAACGTTTCGGCATCCCGGATGGGGCGAGTGCCGTTGGAACTGTTGCCATTGGTTACCCGGACCCGAATGGTGAGCGGGCTAGCGGATCGTTAACGCGGGGCCGACGTCCTCTCAGCGAGGTTATTCATCGCGGCAGTTGGTGACAGGGTTGATCCCACGAACAGCCTGACCCGGTTGGGAGGGATCGATGTTCCGCCGGTACCGTCGGAAACTGTGATTGACGAGAATACAGACGGCACTGATGTTGCGGTCAAGGTGCCAACGAATGTTCCAATTGTCGACTACTTGATTCTTGGTGACGACCCTCATCTGGTGGCCAACGAGTGCAAGGAGTGTGGGGCTCGTTACTTCGACCGTCGGAACGCATGCGCCAGATGCGGGAAAGTTGAATTTGTGTCTGCACGAGTATCCAATGAGGCCACGCTTCGCTCGTTCAGCGTGGTTCACAGGGCTGCCCCGGGAATACCGGTTCCCTATGTTTCGGCGATTGTGCAGACCGATGACGGCACCTCAGTGCGAGCCAACGTAGTGGGGCTGAACGACCCGATGAAGGTCGAACTCGGTATGCGCGTGCGTTTGACCACATACGGCTGCGGAACCGATGACATTGGGACAGAGTGCATGGCTTTCGGCTATGTCGCTGCTTGAGCGGTTGGTAGTTGGTCAGAATAACTCCAACGACTTATTGGTATAGAGAGGACAGGCGATGGGTGACGCAGTGTGGGTGCTCGGAGCGAGCATGACCCGTTTCGGTCGGTATCCCGACCTTGACTCAGTCGACTTAGCTGCACAGGCTTGCATGGACGCACTAGCGGATGGCGGAACGACCATTCACGACATGGACGTATTAGCCGCTGGATCATTGTTTCAACCGCCAGGTATGGGTCAGCGAGTCCAGAAGCAAATCGGCCAGACTGGCATCCCGGTCTACAACGTGACCAACGCCTGCGCTACAGGAGCGACCGCGCTGCGGTTGGTCTACATGGCGATCAAGGCCGGTGAGGCGCAGATGGGCTTGGCCTTCGGTGTAGAGCAGATGGGCAAGATGGGCCTACTGCGGGGGGGGTCTAAAGAGGAAGCCAACGTCTACGAACCCTCGGGACGTCATGGTGCCGTGACCGCCGTCGATGGAATCCTAGGCACCGAGACCATGCCGGGGGTGTTCGCTCAGGCAGGCATGGAGTACGCGTACGAGAATGAGGGAGTTGGTTTCGAACAGTTCGCCCGCGTGGCCTTCAAGAATCACCAGCACTCGACGCTGAACCCCTTGGCCCAGTACCGGAAGGAGTTCACGATGGAAGAGATTATGAGCTCGCCGGTGCAGAGTTACCCAAATACGTTGCTCATGTGCTGCCCGACAGGAGACGGCGCCGCAGCGGCGATCTTGGTTTCCGAAGAACGGCTGCGTTCGCTGCCTATCGACGTGCGGAAGAGGGCAGTGAAGATCTCAGCCTCCGTGTTAACTAGTGACCCGTGGGTGGAAAGTGGCCAGGTGCAACCCGATGTGAATACCTTGACTCGCAATGCTGCTGCGCAAGCGTATGAAGCTGCCGGAGTCGGGCCCGAAGACCTCGACCTGGTCGAGTTGCACGACTGCTTTGCTACAGCAGAGCTCATCCACTACGACAATCTTGGCCTTTGCGAGCGAGGTGGCGCTGGTGAGTTCATCGACTCGGGTGGGCCGTTTCGCGACGGACGAACTCCGGTCAACGTTTCAGGTGGTCTGATCTCTAAAGGCCACCCAATTGGCGCCACTGGAGTAGCCAATGTCTATGAGGTGACCACTCACCTACGAGGAGAGGCTGGTGACCGTCAAATAGAGGGAGCTAGAGTGGCTTTGGCGCATGTCATTGGATTGGGATCTGCCTGCGGGATCCACATCTTGGAGAAATCGGCAGCGTGACAAGACGCAAGAACCGCAAAGGCAGGGCCACCTCACAGCCAGGGGAATCTCGCCAGAAACAGCTGCTTCCTGCTTTCAAGAGGCGGCGGTCTATTTCAGTCCTGCGTTGATCTGAAGTAGTGGCGCGAGTCGATTGGGTTAATCACTCATCGCTGCTAGTAGATCGGTCACTGTGGTGGCTGGGGCTTGGCAAGTGAAATTCCGACAGACCCAAGCCTGGTCGCCGTTCCGACCCTCCCAGAGTGGGCCGCCGTATGGTTCGCCCCAGGCAAGTACCGTGTTGGGTCGCCACGAAGTCGCTGTCGCGGCGACTAGGTCGGGGCGTTCACCACTAACCACTACTTCGGTGATGCCAGTGTGCCATAGGTCGATCGCTCCAAGTAGATGGCCGAAGGCGGTCGGATGATTCGCCGCACTATCGCCCAGTAGGCGCAACACTCCTTCGGCTGCATCGACATATCGGGCGTCGCCGACTAGTGCCCCTAGGCGCATGAGGGCCACTGCGGCCAAACTGTTAGCTGACGGATGAGCGTTGTCCAGAAGATCCTTCGGACGTCGGACCAATGCCTCGGCGTCGTGTCCAGTGGAGTGGAAGCCTCCCCGCTCTGAGTCCATGAACTGATCAAGTAGCGCGTCGGCCGTCGAAGCGGCCAATTCGGTCCAACGTGCCTCACCGGAAGCCTCACCGAGTCGGGTCAGTCCATCGATCATTGCAGCGTGGTCGGCGGCAAAGCCCAGAGTGTGGGCCCCGGTGTCGGCCTGCCACGACCGCAGCCAGCGTCCGTCGTTGCGTCGAAGGTTCCGCACCAAGAAGTCGCCGTTGGTCCTAGCTGCCTCGAGCCAATCCTCTCGGCCGAATGCCATGGCCGCCTCAGCCAGTGTGGCCAGCATCAGACCGTTCCACTCGGTGAGTACTTTGTCGTCCAAGCCGGGACGGACCCGTGTTTCGCGAGATGCAAACAGGGCTGTCCGACAGCGCTCGATGGCGTCGGGACGCTCAAGGTCGCCCCGGATGGGACGGTGGAGAATGTTGGCGCCTTCGAAGTTCCCGGCTTCTGTAATCCCGTACCACTCAATTGCTAGTTCGGCGTCGTCTCCGCACACGTCGTGCACTTCTTCCACTTCCCACACATAGAAACTTCCCTCGGCACCCTCGGAATCGGCGTCTTCTGCGGAGAAGAATCCGCCACTCGGATGACGAAGGTCGCGCAGCACATATTCGATGGCCTCGGTAGCCACCACCCGCCAGCGCCGGTGTCCTAGGACCTGCCACCCGTGCATATAGGTCCTGGCCAGTAGGGCGTTGTCGTAAAGCATCTTCTCGAAATGGGGGACTAGCCACCAAGGATCCACCGAGTAACGGGCGAACCCGCCTCCCAGGTGGTCGTGCATTCCACCTGAGGCCATGGCGTCGAGGGTGGTTGTGACCACTTCCACAGTTCGGACGCGCAACGAGTTGTCTTCATCTATGGCGACGAGGTATCGCATTAACGCTTCGAGGCTCATGGCTTGAGGGAACTTAGGAGCGGCACCAAAGCCGCCCCAAGAATCGTCGTGCTGTTCGCCTAACTGGGTCACGGCACGCTCCAAGGTGTCGGCGGGAGGAACGCTGTTGCTTGGGGAAAGGTCACTGTGTCGGGCCATTGAGGCAGTCAGTCGATTGGCGAGACTGTCGAGGTCGTCCCAGCGTTCGTTCCAAGCGTCGATGACAGCCTCGAGCACCTGGGGAAAAGAGGGCATGCCGCCACGGGGTTGGCTTGGCCAATAAGTACCGCCGTGGAAAGGCCGGCCATCCGGATGGCAGAACACAGTCATAGGCCATCCTCCTCGGCCAGTTAGAGCGGTTACGGCGTCCATGTAGATCGAGTCAACGTCAGGCCGTTCCTCGCGGTCAACCTTGATATTTACGAACCCATCATTCATTTGCGCTGCGATTTCCGGGTTCTCGAATGACTCGTGTGCCATCACATGGCACCAGTGACAGGCCGAGTAGCCGACGCTTAGAAGGATGGGGACATTGCGCTCAGCGGCTGCTTCGCGTGCCTCATCGCCCCATGGATACCAGTGGACTGGGTTGTTGGCGTGCTGACGCAGATATGGACTGCTTTCGGAGCTAAGACGGTTCACGTCGGCGACCCTACGTTGGGTTTGTTCCACTCTCGGCATTATCGGGCGAGATCCGCATTGTCAATCAGGTTGCTGGAATGATGCCACTGGCAGACTAGGCGCATGCGACGTTGGATCCTTGGGGCACGGCCCCGCACGCTGCCGGCTGCGATCGTCCCAGTCCTAGTGGGTACAGCGGTCGTTGCCGGCTCGGGGATCGTCTGGTGGCGGGCCGTTGCCGCTCTGATCGTGGCGTTGGCTCTCCAGGTGGCAACCAACTACTCCAACGACCTGTCGGACGGTGTTCACGGCATCGACGGAGAACAGCGTGTGGGGCCGATCCGTTTAGTCGGTTCGGGGCTTGCTTCGGCCGATGAGGTGCGGTTGGCCATGCTTGCGGCGTTTGCTGTGGCCGGGGTGGCGGGTTTAACCCTTGCAACGGTCGTGACTCCTTGGTTGCTGGTGGTAGGTGCAGTTTCCATAATGGCTGGTTGGTTCTACACGGGCGGGTCCCGCCCATATGGTTACCTAGGATTGGGTGAGGCTTTTGTTTTCATCTTTTTTGGGCTTGTAGCCACCGTCGGAAGCGCCTACGTGCACCAGCGAGAAGTGCCGAACGTGGCTTGGCCGGCAGCGGTCGCCGTTGGCCTGCTTTCTTGTGCCCTCCTTGCTATAAACAACCTTCGAGATCGGGAGGGTGATGCTGCCTCCGGTAAGCGCACACTTGCGGTTCGTCTCGGTGATCGTCGCGCACGGATCCTCTATGTCTTCTTCCTAGACGGCGCGTTGGTGGTCGGTTCTCTTTGCGCGCTGTCTCGACCCTGGGCAGCTTTGGTTTTGGTCGCTGGTCTATTAGCTGGTCCAGCGGTCCAAAGGGTGCTTGGAGGTGCGGATGGTTCTGAACTGATAGAAGTATTGGGTCTCACTGGCCGCGTTCAAATGCTAGCGGGAGCGCTACTAGCGGTAGGACTGGTGCTGTCGTCCTGACAGTTGTGGACTAATGGGCGCGATCCGTAAATAGCTGGTCAGATTCGAGTGGCGGTCAGTATTTGGGCGATGCCACCGCTGCAGCGACTCTTCGCTACGTCCCCGAATTTTGCCGCCGTGATGGCGTTCAGTAGGTCATCTTCCGGTGGCAGATAGACCGCCGAACGCGGCAGGTACCGGTAGGCATTGCGGTTCGACAAGATGCCACCGACTAGAGGAACAACTCTTCCGAAGTAGATACTGTGACCGAGCCGCAGGAGCGGATTTTTGGGGCTGTCCACCTCTAGGAGAGCGATCCGGCCGCCAGGGCGAAGGACTCGAGCCAATTCAACCAGAAAGGGTTCAAGTGCCGTCAGATTGCGGAGAGCGAAGCCGCAAGTGGCTCCATCGACGGATTGGTCCGCCACCGGCAGTTGCAGAGCGTCAGCATGGACGAGTGGAGCCTTTGTTCGAGCTGAGGCAAGCATTCCCCAGGAGAGATCGATTCCTACTGGGCGGTGTCCGGCTGTCTCGAGATCTCGGCATAGGTCCCCAGTGCCACAGGCGAGGTCCAGAACAGATGAGTTGTTTGGCAGGGCGAGTCGTCGCACCGTGTCCTTTCGCCACCTGACGTCTAGACGGAAAGTCAGGATCCGATTGACCAGGTCGTAACGCGGAGCGATGGTGTCGAAAATTGACCGTACTGCTCTGACCTTTTCCTCGCCGGCTGGTAGGGGCTGGCTGGGGTCGGGTATGCCGTTAGCGCTGGTCACGGTGGTGGCTTGAAACCTTGCGGGGAGAGCGGTCGTTCGGTCCGCAGTAATGCCTTAGTCAAACCAGATCCGCTGGTGCTCGCGGCTCTGGGGGTGGACGAGTAGAGCGAGGAGAACTACCGGGAACAGGAGAGCGAAGGCCAACGAGATAGGGCTGGATAGGCCATACCAAGCCAATCGGATGAAGACAGCCAAGGACGCTGCAACGACGCCAAGTCGCCACCCCCACCGTTTGTCGTTAGCGATGGCCCATGCCGCTGGGAACATGGCTACTCCCACCAGGAAGAGCACTTGGCCTCGGACGAGGTTGAAGACCCCCTCGATGTACAGGAGCATTGTGGCCGATGCCAGCGTCTGCGGGTGCATTCTGTTAATCCAACGGCGTTTCACGCGTCCAGTCTGTCAGCCCGGCAGCTTCTTGCCTCGTGGATCGGCGACTAGGACCACGCCATCGGGATGACCCCACTTTTGGTCAACTCGGTCGGTACGAAGCTGGCCACAGGCGGCCTTGATGTCGGCCCCGCGGGTCCGTCGCACGGTGGCATTCCCTCCATGGGAGTTGACCTCTGCGGCGAAGGAGCGGACCCGTTGAGGGGAAGAACCGCGTGTCGGCCAGTCGGGTGTCGGATTGAGTGGAATTAGGTTGATGTGAGCGCCGAGTCGCTTCGCGTAATCGGCGAGGCGGACAGCGTCCTCTAGGCGGTCGTTGACATCGTGGATTAGTGCCCATTCGAAGGACAGTCGGCGTCTCGTGGCTGCCACATACTCGGCGCAGGCGTCGGCGAGAACCTCCAGCGGGTAGCGCCGATTAATGGGCACCAACTCATCGCGAAGGTCGTTATCGGCGGCGTGAAGCGAAACGGCCAAGTTGATTGGCAAGGATTCATGAGTGAGGCGTCGTATGCCAGGTACGACTCCGACTGTCGACACGGTTAGGTGTCGAGCGGACAGGCCGAAGTCGCCATGGAGCCGCTCGATAGCAGCCCATGTCCGGTCATAGTTGGCTAACGGCTCACCCATTCCCATGAACACGACGTTGGAGACCCGTCGACTTCCTGCCTCCATTTGAGCTCTTACGACCTGTTCGACAATTTCGCCAGTGCGCAGGTGGCGATCAAACCCCATTTGGCCAGTAGCGCAGAACCCGCATGCCATGGCACATCCGGCCTGAGTGCTTACGCAAACGGTAGACCGTTGCTCATAATGCATCAGCACCGTTTCGACTAGCGCCCCATCGGCCAGTCGGAACAACCACTTCACAGTTTGTCCGGCGTCGCCAGTTAACCGAGAATCTTCAGTCAATGCGGGCGGCAACTCCTTAGCCAATTCCGCTCTGAGGACCTTTGGGAGAGTGGTGAGGTCTTCTGGGGCTACCAGGTCCCGGTAAAGACCCTGCCAGAGTTGGTCTACTCGATATGAAGGACTAGCGGCCTTACCGGTTCGATCAGCCACCTTGGCCAGTAAAGCGGCGAGGCCCTCGCGGTCGTAGTCGTACCGGCTAGCAACTTGATCCATTGTCGGAACCGGTTTCATCGGACGAAGCGTTGGTAAGCCCTGTTGGTGAACTCCACCTCGAAACCCAGATTCTGGTACATCCTCAGGGCCGGTCGGTTGTCGGACTCGACGAAGAGGATGGCGTGGCGCAGGCCAAGCTCGGAGAGGTGGGCCAGACCGGCCAATGTCAGTTCGCGCCCAAGACCCCTCCCATGGTGGTCCGGATCGACGGCAATAGCGTAGATCTCGCCGAGGGCTGGGTTCTGATCCGCATGGACTTTGGTCCAGCAAAACCCGATCACCGATCCCTGCTCTTCCAGCACCAGAAAACCGTCGGGGTCATACCACGGCTCAGCCTGTTTGGCGGCGAGTAGCTCGGGGGTCATGTTGCCCTGTTCTGGGTGCCAGTCGAAGGCCCGGTTGTTGACTTCCAGAAAGGCTGCGGTATCCAAGTTGGTGTAGGAGCGGACCTCCAGTTCGGCGGGCAAAGCCGGCAGTTCCCGTCGCAGGCGAAGCAGGTCGCGCCATGGAACGAAGCCAGCTCGGGTGGCGACCGCGTCGCTCTCGCTATCAACCTTCTCCACCCAATACTCGAGTCGGCCGCCACCCTCGAGGGTGATGGTGTGAGTCGCAGCTTCTAGGAGGCGGCGTGCGCGGTCGGCCGGTGTGCCGCGTTCATCGGTTGGCTTACCTGAGCCGCCAAGCTCAGCCAGGTCCACCTCTACCAACCACCGTTCGGCATTTCCGGTCAGGGTGACGGCGTCAGTTCCGTCGTAGACGGTCAGGATGGTCATGGTCATGATCGGCGAGGCTACCGTCGGTCCCTATGGGACGACCGAGGTCACCAAAGGGACGAGCCGCAGAGACTCACCGTCGCTTGGCTATCGAGTATCCCGATGCCGTTTGTGAGCTGGACCACGAGGGTTCGTTCCAGTTGTTGGCTGCCACTATCTTGTCGGCACAGTGCACTGACAAACGGGTAAACATGGTTACTCCGAACCTGTTTGCGACCTACCCGACGCCCGAAGCATTGGCTGGCGCCGCCCCGCAGGAACTTGAGGAAATCGTTCGATCTACCGGCTTTTATGCCAGCAAAGCTAAGAACCTGTTAGGTATGGCACAGCGGCTCGTGGAGTTCTACGACGGCGAAGTGCCTGGTCGAATGGAAGATTTGACCTCCTTGCCAGGAGTGGGACGTAAAACAGCCAACGTCGTAAGGAGTGTTGCTCTAGACCTACCCGGACTTCCTGTGGACACCCATGTTGGTCGCCTTTCGCGCCGACTGGGGATGACGACTGAGACCGATCCGGTAAAGGTCGAGTTCGAATTGAATCCCATGGTTCCTTCCTCTGAACGGGGGAAGTTCAGCCTTAGGCTTATTCTGCATGGTCGACGGGTCTGCCCGAGCCGCAAGCCGCGTTGTGGGGAGTGCGTCCTGCAAGACTTTTGTCCGTCGAGTGAGGTCTGAGATAGTCGATCCCAGAACAACTGGTGACAGATGTCACGACAGAACCGTCTCTGGAAATCGCCCTGCTCGACGACGGTTGGCTAGTTTTTTGGGTGCTGGGTACCGCCACCCAGCCTGCGAGGAGAGGGTTCCCGCCACCCCCCTCGCCTGCTCGGCGCCCTGAGGGGCGCCGAGCCACTTTTTGTTCCCTGTTCCGCCATTGGCGCCCTTGCTCTACAGCCGCCGAACACGTTCCAACTCCCTCAGCGCTCCGCGCAGTTGGCGTTCCACCTCAAGCAGGGGTGTGGGGCCGCTGGCCCTCTCTTCGCCTGACTGCTGCGTTAGGGCAATGTCTTCTAGGCGTTCGAGCATTGCAGACAACTGCGAGGCGATTGAGGACAGTTCGGCTACGTGTCGTGTTGGCTCCATGGCATCCCGTCGATCGGCTGGCACCGCGCCAGTCTGGCCGCGTTGGGGTCTTGAAATCTTCTCAGAGGCAAGCCGTGTCGACCGGTAGCGTTACGGGGTGCTTCGTCGTCTTGATTTACGCGGATCTACGGGTGATCTCAGCGCCGTCCTTCCGCGTCGAGAAGTGGCCGGAGAGGGCCCGATGGAGGTGGTCCGGAGCATCATTGCTGAGGTCGTTGATCGCGGTGACGACGCGCTACGTGACTTAACCTCGCGATTGGACGGTGTGGAGTCCCCGAGCATTCAAGTAGATCCAGAAGAGATAACGGGCGCTCTTGGCCGAATCGACCCCGAGATCCGGACGGCGTTGGAGTTTTCCGCTGCCAACGTGCGCCACCACCATCAGGATCAGGTTCGGCCGGAACGCCGAACCGAGCACAAGGGTCTAGTAGTCAGGTCCGCTAGTCGGCCAGTGGAGAGGGCCGGCTGTTACGCGCCCGGGGGACGGGCCGCGTACCCCTCGACTGTCCTGATGACCGCTATTCCCGCTCGGGTAGCAGGCGTGGCCGAAGTGGTTTTGTGTGTGCCGCCGGGCCCAACTGGACGAATCGCTGATGTGACTTTGGCGGCAGCGGCGGTAGCTGACGTTGACTCCGTTTTCGCCATTGGCGGTGCTCAGGCCATTGCTGCAATGGCCTACGGCACTGAGTCTGTTCCAAAAGTCGACGTAATTGCAGGACCTGGCAATGTCTATGTGGCGCTCGCCAAGCGCGAGGTCGCCGGTCTAGTCGGCATCCCTTCGGCCTTCACTGGCCCGTCTGAAGTGGTCGTTGTAGCCGACCACACGGTGCCCTCGGCCTTTGCTGCCATCGACGTGGTGGTTCAAGCCGAACATGGTCCCGATGGCCTTGCATGGCTCGTGACATGGGACGAAGAGGTTGCAGACGCTGTGGAAGCTGACGTTGTCCGCATAGCGGAAGCGTCTGCTCGTCGAGATGATGTCGCTGACACTCTGGCTTCGGCTGGGTGGACAGTTCTCGTCGACGGACCGGAGGAAGCCCTTGCTGTGGCCGATGCCATCGCTCCTGAACACCTCCAACTCATGGTCGATGGCGCTGAAGACTTTGCGGACCGTGTCCGGCACGCCGGCGCAGTGTTTTGTGGCCCTTGGACGCCCGCTGTTCTTGGCGACTATGTGGCCGGTCCCAGCCACGTGCTGCCTACTGCAGGTACCGCCCGATTCTCAGGTGCTCTGACGGTGGCCGATTTCACGAAGGAGGTTCACATCGTCTCCGCTGACCGGTCTGCACTCGAGCGTCTAGCACCCCACGTGTCTGCACTAGCCGGTGCTGAGGGACTGGATGCTCATGCTGCATCGGTTCGAATTCGGACACAGGGAGGCAACGGTGGTTAGTTTCGTAAGACCCTTGCCGAGCGCTGGCGTGGTGGCAATGGCGGGCTATCACTCGCCTCAGGTTGAAGTTGATGTGCGGCTCAACACCAACGAGTCGCCCTTGCCTCCACCTGACGACTTCGTGAATGAAGTGGCTTCTGCCCTGAAAAATCAAGTCTGGCACCGATACCCCGACCGCTTGGCGAAGGAACTCCGCCAGGCCATAGGTGAAGCACACGGACTAGGCCCCGGCTCGGTCTTTCCTGCCAATGGTTCTAATGAGGTTCTCCAGAGCCTCCATCTGGCCTACGGGGGCTATGGCCGTACTACGGCCGTGTTTGACCCCACCTACGCCATGTACTCGCAGATCGCGTCAACTACAGGTACAGGATTGGTCCGTTGTCCACGAGGTGCGGATCACTTACTCATCCGAGAGAACTCTCTCCGACTGTTAGAAGATAAGAGACCCGATTTGGTAGTTCTCTGCTCACCCAACAATCCCACCGGGACAGTCGACCCACTGGATTTGGTCGCTGAGGTAGTCGATGTCGCTGCCAGTTATGGGGGCTTGGTAGTAGTCGACGAGGCCTATGGACAGTTCGCCACAGAGAGCGCCATCTCACTGCTTGCCGATGATCGGCCTCTAGTGGTGAGTCGAACTTTCTCCAAGACATGGGCAATGGCTGGCGTTCGACTTGGCTACCTGCTCGCTCCTGCTTGGTGTGTGGAGGATCTCGACAGGGTGGCCCTGCCATACCATCTGGACTCCTTGAAGCAGAAGATCGGAGTCATTGCGCTTCGCCACGCGGGTGCCATGGCCGAGCGTGTCTCCATTTTGATAGCGGAGCGTAAACGCCTGCTCGCAGGGCTTGCTCGCCTACCAGTAACCACCTGGCCTTCGGAGGCCAACTTCGTACTATTTCGGACAGAATCTCGTCCAAGCAGCGAAGTTTGGCAGGCGCTTCTAGACCGATCGGTGCTAGTGCGCGACTTCACGGATCTTCCTGGCACCGAGGGTTGTCTACGAGTGACCGTAGGTACGCCAGACGAAAATAATTGTTTTCTGGAAGCCCTCCGGGAGGCACTCGATGAGAACTCACCCACGGAAGGGGATTGAGATGACACGAATTGGACGTCGAGACCGCACGACCAAGGAGACGGTTGTCGCCGTCGTAGTCGATCTAGATCGCGCAGAGTTTGGCGGTGTCTCAGTCTCGACCGGGATCCCATTTTTTGATCACATGTTGGACCAACTCGGGCGTCATGGCGGCATGGGTCTGGAAGTCACTTGCAGGGGCGACCTCGAGGTGGATGCTCACCACACCGTCGAAGATGTGGGAATAACGATGGGCGAGGCTTTTGCCGACGCCCTCGGGGACAAAGCAGGGGTTCGCCGCTTCGCCTCAATGCGAGTTCCCCTTGATGAGGCACTGGTGGACGTGGCTCTTGACCTCTCGGGCCGGCCCTATCTTCACCACGAAATCGAGTTTCCCGGCGAGAAGATTCTAGGTGATCCGCCGTTTGACCCCCAGTTGCTGGAGGAGTTCTGGCGGGCCTTTACGGTGGCCGCGCGGTTAACTCTTCACTTAACGTCGGTGCGAGGTCGAAACACTCACCACATCATCGAGGCTTCATTTAAGGGTGTTGCCCGCTCCATTCGCGACGCCGTTCGGATCGAAGGAGCTGAAGTCCCGTCGACGAAGGGCAACCTGTGACCGAGCCTTCCGGGGACAGCAATACTTCAGTGCCGTTGCTGGCTGTTCTGGACTATGGGATCGGCAACCTCCGGTCGGCCCAGAAAGCCCTCCAGAAGGTGGGCGCAGATGCCCGACTGACTAATGACCCACATTTGGTGGACCGAGCGGACGGACTGGTGCTGCCCGGTGTCGGAGCATTTGGTCGCTGCATCGAGGCATTAGAGGATGCGGGCTTGCGTTCTACCGCAGCCTTGGCCGCCGCAGCGGCGTCCAAGGCTGTTGGTCCGCCGTTCCTCGGTATCTGCGTTGGCTTGCAGATGCTCCACGAGGGCAGCGACGAATCTCCAGGCACACCTGGTCTGGCGGTATTGCCCGGGGAGGTCCGTCTACTCGGTGGGGACATTAAGCGTCCCCAGATGCAATGGAATCGGCTAGAGCTGCCACCCTGGGCACCAGAGCACCCAATGTTCGCAGGCCTTGAAGGTGATTCGTGGGCCTATTTTGTGCATAGTTACGCCGCCCCAATCGGAGCGTCTTCAGTGGCCGTCTGCCAGTATGGGACCGAGGTCTGTGCTGCAGAAGCTGTTGGCGACCTGTGGGCTTGCCAGTTTCATCCAGAGAAGTCCGGCAGTGTTGGTTTGGCCGTGTTGGCGAATTTTGTGTCACTTGTCAAAGCACGCCAACGCGATCGGAGGTCGGTATGAGCTTTCCGGCCCTGTTCCCAGCCATCGATCTGCGCGCTGGTCATTGCGTCCGCCTGCTACAGGGAAACTACGACCGAGAGACCATCTATGGGGACGATCCCGTCGCTCAGGCGCTTGCATTCCAGGAAGCAGGCGCGGACTGGGTCCACGTGGTAGATCTCGATGCGGCCCGGAGTGGTAAGCCGGTCAACCGTGACGTGGTGACGGCGATCGCTCAGGCTCTAGATGTGCCAGTCCAGGCTGGTGGTGGAGTCCGGAGTTTGGACGATGCGCGCGCTCTCTTCGGTGCCGGGGTAAGTCGGGTGGTGCTAGGTACTGCGGCGATCGAGGAACCGGACCTGGTGGGGGCGATAGCCGATTACGGCTCGGTTGCCGTGGGGCTCGATGTGCGTAAAGACGAATTGGCCGTGCGGGGCTGGACCGAGGGCAGTGGTCTTCGAATCGACGACACTTTGGTGCGCTACTCAGACTTAGGGACAGAGGCCTTCGTTATTACCCAGATCGAACGCGACGGGACCCTCGAGGGGCCCGATTTGGACGGACTCGCTAAAGCACTCGCTATGACCAAAGTAGACGTAGTCGCCTCTGGAGGAGTTGGGCGGCCGGCCGACCTCGATGACCTCGCAGAGCTGGACGTGGCTGGCCGCAGGCTTGCGGGAGTTATTCTCGGTCGGTCTCTCTACGAGGGGACGGTTGATCTTGCCGAAACAGTCTGCCGACTCGCTTCGGGGGGGGACTGAGTGAGAACTGTCCGGGTCATTCCTTGCCTCGACGTTGAAGACGGTCGGGTGGTCAAGGGTGTGAACTTCGTGGGATTGCGTGACGCTGGCGACCCGGTGGAGTTGGCGGCACGCTATGACGCTGAGGGTGCTGATGAACTCGTATTCCTAGACATCGCCGCCTCGTCCGACGCCAGAGGAACCACTCTGGACATGGTTCGCCGTGTCGCTGAGGAGGTCTTTATTCCTTTCACCGTGGGCGGCGGGATCCGCTCGGTAGATGATGCGCGGGGCTTACTTAGAGCAGGAGCCGACAAGGTCTCGGTCAACACGGCGGCAGTGAATTGGCCTGCTCTAGTGGGAGAGTTGGCCAACGAGTTTGGCAGCCAGTGTGTGGTCGTAGCTGTCGACGCACGACGCAGTAGCGAAGTGCCCACCGGATTTGAGGTCTTTACCCATGGTGGTCGGACTCCGACCGGGCGAAATCTGGATGAGTGGATAGCTGAAGTCGTGGACCAGGGCGCGGGGGAGATTTTGCTGACTTCCATGGATCGTGACGGCACTCGCGACGGTTTCGACATAGAGATGCTTAAGAAGGTCGCTCCGGTGGCCACTGTGCCGTTGATTGCCAGTGGGGGAGTGGGTGGCCTAGAGCACCTGGTCGAGGGGGCATTGGAGGGGGGTGTGGACGCAGTCCTCGCAGCGTCAATCTTTCACTTTGGCGAATACTCCGTGTCGACTGCGAAGGCCCATCTCTCTGCCGCTGGGGTGACGGTCCGTCCGACGATATAGGCCCGTCCACATCACCTAGCTGGCTCTACACGAGGCTGTTTAGACCATCGGCTGTACCGTTCCCACCGTGAGCACCACTAAAGCCACAGCGGATGGACTATCCGTCGACAATGGTTCGCTGCCGGGCCCCTCGGACCATGAGGGCCTGCCTATCAAGATGCTGAATGATCGCATCCTCGTTCGGACCGATACTGAGGAAGGTGAGAGAAGGTCCTCGGGCGGAATCCTCATTCCGGCTACAGCTCAGGTCGGTAAGCGTCTGGCTTGGGCCGAAGTAGTGGCTGCAGGACCGAACGTGCGGGCTATGGAAATTGGAGATCAGGTCTTGTTCAATCCGGAGGACCGCTACGAGGTCGAGGTTCGGGGCCGCGACTACATCATTCTTCGGGAACGTGACGTCCATGCCGTAGCTGCCCGCCGTCTCGAGGAAGGTAGTACGGGCCTCTACCTCTAGGAGCTTCTGCAACTTGGCTTACATTGCTGAGAATCTCGTGCCGTAGGCCAATCGCGCCGACCGTAGGCTGGGCCAATGAGTATTGCCACGACGCCTATTGCCGCAACCGATGAACAACTTGAGCGGATTGTCTTCAACGATGACGGACTGGTTCCCGCCATCGTTCAGGAGGAGAGCACCGGTCGGGTCCTGATGATGGCGTGGATGAATGCTGAATCGCTTCGTAAGACCATGGCAACCGGACGAACTTGGTTCTGGAGCCGGAGCAGACAGGAATATTGGTGCAAAGGCGAGACTTCTGGCGACCGCCAGTACGTGCGCGGTGCCTACTACGACTGCGATGGAGATTCCCTTCTTTTCGTAGTTCAACAGGAGGGCCGCGGGGCCTGTCATACCGGTGAGTACAGCTGCTTCTTTCGTGCCTTTGGACCCGGCGGCGTCTGACCAACTTGTCCAGCCCCTCACTAGAGACCGTGATTAATCCCGACCGCGCCGAATTCCGAGCGTTGGCTCGGAACCATTCCGTGGTGCCAGTGTGGCGGGAGCTTCTGGCTGACTTGACAACTCCGGTCTCGCTCTTCGCTAGATGCGTTGGTGACGGCAAAGGCTTCTTGCTGGAGAGCGTTGATCGCAACGAGTCGTGGGGTCGCTGGTCATTCATTGGCCGCAATCCTTCACTGACTCTCGCGTTGACGGATGACGATCTGATTGTCGAAGGAGATCTACCGGATGGCATCCGGATCGACGACGGGATCCTTGCCGCTTTAGAGGATCTGTTGGTCCATTACCGATCGCCGGATATTGATGGCCTTCCGCCTTTGCATGGCGGACTTATGGGCTATCTCGGCTACGACGTGGTTCGGGAGGTCGAGCACCTGCCTAACGTTCCAGAAGACGACCTGAGTCTTCCGGTTGCCGTGATGTCAGTAATCGGGGACCTCGTAGCCATTGACCACTGGCGACAAAGGGCCGTGTTGCTGGTGAACGTGGCCGTCCCAGTCGATGCTGACGAGACGGCGTTGGACGAGGTCTACGACGAAGCCCTCCTTCGCCTTGATGCTCTGGCATCTGATGGCGCTCGCCCTCTCGACGAGCCTCTTATGGTGCCGCCCGATTTCAGTGACGAGCTGCCCGAGGTCACCTCGACAATGGGGTCAGAGGCATATGGCCTAGCCGTCGAAGCGGCGCGCGAGCACATCCTCGCCGGAGAGGTCTTCCAAGTAGTCCTCTCGCAGCGGTATGACGTCGAATTGGATGCCGATCCGTTCGACGTCTATCGGGTGCTCCGGCAGATCAATCCCAGTCCCTATATGTATTTCCTTCAGTACAAGGACTTGTCTGTAGTCGGTGCTTCGCCCGAACCGATGGTCCAATTGCTTGATGGTCGGGTCACATCTCGCCCCATCGCAGGTACACGACGTCGGGGTCGGGGCGAGAGCGAAGATCGCCGTATGGCTGCTGAACTGATGGAGGATCCCAAGGAGATTGCAGAACACGTGATGCTGGTGGATCTAGCTCGAAATGACATCGGCCGAGTTGTCGCCTTCGGCACGGAAGAGGTCGAGGAGATGATGGTATTGGAGCGTTACAGCCACGTGATGCACCTCACCAGCCAGGTGGCTGGAGATTTGGCAGAGGGCAGAACACCTATCGATGTGCTGCGAGCGACTCTGCCCGCCGGAACAGTCTCGGGGGCTCCAAAAGTGAGGGCGATGGAGATCATCGATTCTCTAGAACCCGTAAAGAGGGGGCCGTACGCCGGCGTGGTTGGCTACTTTGACTTTTCGGGGAATATTGACACAGCGATCGCAATTCGCACGATGCTGGTGGCCGATGGTCTTGCCTCAGTTCAGGCTGGGGCGGGCATAGTGGCTGACAGCGTCCCGGAACTCGAGGACTTGGAATGCCGGAATAAGGCTCGGGCCCTCTTATCCGCTATTCCGGCGGCTCGCCGGATGACAGCTACCCGACGCGCTGTGGGGAAGGAGTGATCGATGCCAGTTTCTCCACCGGTTGCCGTTCGAAGGTCGCGAGACGTAGTCCTGGTCGCTGGGCCCGATTCCCAGAACTATCTGCAGGGTCAGCTAAGTCAAGACGTCGAGGAACTTGGCCTGGGGGAAGCGGCAGAGACCTTTGCGCTCCAGCCCACAGGCAAGGTTGCAGCTTGGATGCGCCTGTCCCGGCTTGATGAGGCGGAATATCTACTAGATGTCGATAGCGGGTGGGGAGCAGCCGTGGTGGCCCGCCTTAGTCGCTTCATGCTTCGGACCGATTGCAAGGTCTCTGCTCTTCCTTGGCAACTGGTAACTGTCTTTGATGTTGAGCCGGACTCAATGGGTTCTCCTGATGGCGGTCTAGCGCTTCCCGTGGCTTGGCCGGGCCTGACCGGCCTAGACCTTTTGGGCCCGGAAGTCGCTATTCCCGACAACGTGCGTGAAGTTGAGGAGTCGTATTGGGATTTCCGCCGAGTCGCCGCAGGAATTCCGGCGATGGGTTCCGAAATGGACGAGGGGACAATCCCGGGAGCCACCGGGGTTGTTGACCGGTCGGCCAGCTTCACCAAGGGCTGTTACACCGGACAGGAGTTGGTGGCGCGAGTAGACAGCCGAACTGCAGGGACACCAACTCGCCTTGTCCGCGCTGTCGGGTCGGGCCCCGTGCCGGCTGCGGGGGCCCCACTTGCGGACGGCGAGGCAGAGGTTGGACTACTGACAAGCGTTGTTGCCAAGCCCGAAGATGCCCTAGGCGTAGAGTCCGACGGCACGTTCGTAGCGCTGGCTTTCGTCAAGCGTGGCGTCCAGGTGCCGACGCAGGTCCATGCTGGGAGTACGATCGTCGAGCTTCGCGCCGACTGACCGTTCCAAATGGGAGAATGGGTAGTTGTCCTGGACAGCCTGGGCCATCTAGTGGCCACCCTGAGTACTAGATCGGCTATAGCGCAAATACAAACCAGTCCAGACCTGTGTCGTCGGTAGCCTCGCCCTGTGGCCACCTATCTGGACCGTATTCTGGAAGAGCATCGGATGTCGGCCCGTGAAGACCTCCGGAAGCTAGATCAACTGGTTGAGGACGCACGATCAGTTCCCGAAAGCCGGGGCTTCGTTGTCGCTGTTCAGGGTCGTCCCCAGGGTGAGCCTGCGGTAATCGCCGAAATAAAACGACGCTCCCCGTCTAAGGGTGACCTCATAGGCGACCTAGATCCCGCCCAAGTGGCGGTTGAATATGCGGATGGAGGGGCAACCTGCCTATCGGTTCTTACTGACTGGAACTTTTTCGGAGGCTCGGCGATTGATCTGAAGGCCGCCCGGGAGGTCGTCGATCTTCCCGTGCTTCGTAAGGACTTCACAGTGGACGCCCGAGATGTCTGCGACTCCCGGATCATGGGTGCGGATGCCGTCCTCCTGATTGCCGCTGCTCTTGACGATGCTGAACTGGCAGACTTTCAGGCATTGGCCTTCGACTTGGGAATTGATGCCCTGGTAGAGGTTCATGATGAATTCGAACTGGAACGTGCATTAGCCGTGGGAGCAAATCTTGTCGGTGTTAATCAGCGGGATCTGATGACTTTCGAAGTCGACACAAATCGTGCGCTGCGGATGGCGTCAACTATGCCGGAGGGGGTGGTCCTGGTCGCAGAGTCTGGAGTCCGTGGGGCTAGTGACGCGCGGGCCCTATTCGAGGCGGGCTATGACGCACTCCTCGTAGGAGAGTCGGTGGTGGTTGCCAGTGATCGGAGTTCCGCTGTGCGATCTCTGCGCCAATGTGCGCAGATGGGATGATTTAGACGTGTTCATCAAGATCTGCGGCATCACGAACGTTGAGGATGCCCTTCTGGCGACCGCGCTGGGCGCAGACGCGGTCGGATTCGTTATGAGTTCGTCGCGGCGTCAGGTTTCAGAGAGGGTCGTGCGTGACATCGTTAGCCAACTTCCGGCTGATGTCATGACGGTTGGGGTATTTCGCGATATGGGCAAGGCGCGGGTAGTGGAGACCGTCAATACGATCGGCCTCCGTGCCGCCCAACTCCATGGAAGCGAATCGCCAGCCACCACCCGTTGGGTGGCAGAACGTGTCCCGGTGACGATCCGCGCTCTGGCCGCCGGCTCTCCCGACCTAGAACGCTTTGACGAGTTCGGCGCAGATCTCCTCCTGCTGGATGGCCCAGCGCCAGGTTCCGGCGAGGTCTTCGACTGGTCGATGGCTGACCCCCGCTTGGTGTCGGAGCCGATGCTTCTAGCGGGGGGTCTAAATCCCGGGAACGTTGCTGACGCAATCAGGCGGGTAGGTCCCTACGGCATAGACGTCGCCACTGGAGTGGAAGCGGACTCTGGTCGAAAAGACCCGCGGCTGTTACGGGCATTCATGACTAATGCACGTGCGGCCACGCCGCCGCAGTCCGCGGAGTATGTGGGGGACACCAATCAGAGGCCTTTTGACTGGCAAGAGGAAGACGGACCGATGGAGAATTCGTGAGCGACGGAGCTAGTGATCGACTGCAGGACCCACTTCCGAATGGACGGTTCGGTGACTTTGGCGGACAGTTCGTCCCTGAGACACTGGTTCCCGCCTGTCAGGAGTTAGAACGAGAGTTCCGTGCCGCTTGGAGTGATCCAGTGTTCAGAACCGAACTCGACCATCTATTGGCTGAGTATGCGGGACGACCTTCACCTCTGACTGAGTGCCACAACCTCTCGGAAGAGTTCGGATGCCGACTTTTCGCCAAACGGGAGGATTTGAACCACACCGGGTCCCACAAGATCAACAACGTTCTCGGTCAGGCTCTTCTAGCTAAACGGATGGGCAAGACACGCCTAGTGGCTGAGACGGGGGCTGGCCAGCACGGTGTGGCGACTGCTACAGCGGCAGCGCTGATGGACTTGGAGTGCTGCGTGTTTATGGGCGAAGTTGACGTTGGCCGTCAAGAGCTCAATGTGTTCCGGATGCGACTACTGGGTGCGGAGGTCCGAACCGCTATGTCGGGCAGCCGCACCTTGAAAGATGCAGTCAACGAGGCGATGCGGGACTGGGTGGCCACCGTAGTTGAATCTCACTACTGCCTCGGTTCAGTGAACGGTCCACATCCCTATCCGTGGATGGTTCGCACCTTCCATGAGGTGCTTGGCCGTGAGGCGCGAGAACAAAGTGAGTCGGTTCTTGGTGGGCCTCCCGACGTAGTAGTGGCCTGCGTGGGCGGCGGTTCGAACGCCATCGGGATCTTCTCGGGATTTGCCGATGCCCAGACTGAGCTCGTTGGGGTGGAACCGGCTGGAGGGGCGGCCATAGGCCGAGGAGTTCCGGGAGTGGTTCACGGATCGGTGTCCTATCTCATGCAGGACGAGTTTGGGCAGGTTCAGGAAGCGGAGTCGATCAGCGCTGGACTCGACTATCCCGGCGTGGGTCCTGAACACGCTCACCTCGCGTCGACAGGGCGAGCCCGCTATGAGTCGGTTACCGATGAGGAGGTCGTAGAGGCTTTCCAGTTGATGAGCCGGGCTGAGGGCATCATTCCAGCGCTCGAGTCGGCTCACGCCCTTGCATGGGTGTCCAGAGAGCGGACCTCACTAGCCGGCAGGTCTGTGGTCTTGAACCTTTCCGGGCGGGGTGACAAGGACGTAGCCCAAATGATGGACCTGTTGTCGTGAGTGCTGGACCTGTCGAGTCGGCTTTGCGGTCCCGGCGGGATGCGGGTGGGAAATGCCTCGTGACCTATATAACCGGTGGGTTGGGCGACGACTGGCTAGAGACCGTCCGAGCTGTGGCCGCAGCGGGTGCTGATGCCATCGAGATCGGGGTTCCCTTTTCTGACCCGGTCATGGATGGCCCGACCATCCAAACTGCCAACGATCTGGCCCTGGCGGCCGGAGCAACACCCTCTAGCATTCTCCAAGCTTTGCGCGGCGCTGATGTGGGAGTGCCGCTAGCAGTGATGACCTACTACAACATTGCGTTTCGGATGGGTTTGGAGCGTTTTGCCGAATCGCTAATGGCTGCTGATGTAACCGGGTGCATCCTGCCCGATCTTCCGCTGGAAGAGTCTGGTCCCTGGTTGGAGGCCGCTGAATCTGCCGGAGTGGAAACGATTCTGCTGGCTGCTCCCACGGCGCCGGAAGGCCGACTTCCAGAAATTTGTGCCCGTTCGAAAGGTTTCGTCTACGGAGTCGGCCTGCTGGGTGTTACCGGCGTTCGGTCGGAGTTGGCAAGCAGTGCCATTGAGATTGCCACCCGCCTGAAGTTGGTCACCGACCTCCCCGTTCTGGTTGGCGTAGGTGTCGGTACACCCGAACAAGCAGTTGAGGCTTCCCGCTATGGCGATGGTGTGGTGGTGGGTTCGGCTGTCGTGCAACTCATGGTTAATGGCGCTGGGCCAGAGGGAGTAGCGAAGTTGGTGGCGTCGTTCCGAACCGCCCTCGATGCCCGATGAACCTACCCCTAGGCAGAGATCGGATCTGGACGACACGCGAGGGTAAAGCCCACGACACTCTGTACGAGATGGTCGGATCGGCGTGGTTCGACGAGTTGGCTGGCCGTTTCTACGAGGGAGTGGCTTCCGATCCGGTTCTCCGCCCGCTGTATCCTGATGACCTGCAGTTGCCGACGGATCGCTTGGCCGGCTTCTTGCGTCAATACTGGGGCGGGCCGCCCGAATACAGCAAGGAACGTGGCCACCCCCGACTTCGGATGCGTCACGCGCCATTCGTCATCTCGTTCGTGGAGAGGGATTCGTGGCTGCGGTGCATGGCGGACGCCCTTGTTGACTCTGGGCTTCCACCTGCCGCCGAATCGGCAGTTATGGAGTACTTCCAGAACGCGGCCCAGCACCTGGTGAACGCCTCTGAGTAACCGCTTTGCTAACTCTTGTGATTTGTTCCAGAGGACAAATGGGACATTGATCCCTGAAATGGCAGGCCTCTTCTTGCGGAAATGCTTGACATTGGGCCGCTGAGGGTGTCGGATGTTATTTGACCACGAGATGGGCGCGCCCATCCCGAAACCCAAAAGGAGATGGTCGATGAACAAGAGCGATGTGATCGGTGCGATGGCGGAGCGTGCCGGCGTTTCCAACAAGGACGCCGGAGCCTGTTTAGATGCTTTTTTTGACGTAGTGGCCGATGCGGTGGCTGCTGGTGGAGACAAAGTCTCGATTCCCGGCTGGATCTCGTTTGAGCAGGTCACTAGAGCTGCCCGTATGGGACGTAACCCGCAGACCGGCGAGTCAATTCATGTGCCGGCAACCAAGGCATGCAAGGTGTCAGTCGGTTCGAAGTTGAAGGCCGCCGCCAAAAGCGGTGGAGCTCCCGCCGCCTGGTGAGTGCCGCGGGTCGGTATTTCGACCCGGAAAATCGATCATCTGGACGAAGGCTGGGGCGGCTGCGTCCCGGCCTTCGTTATTCGGGTCCAGATAGGCGCTTCGGCTCATGAGCTCCGATAACCAACTGGAGTATGTGTGACTACGGATCTGCCACCTCCTGAGGAAGTGATTCCGCACCGGGCCCCCTTCCTGTTCCTCACTGCGGTTACTGACGTAGTGGTGGGGGAGCGTGCAGCGGGCTACTGGGACCTGAGCGGCGACGAAGCCTTCTTTGTTGGCCACTTCCCCGGACGACCGACGCTTCCCGGAGTGTTGATGTGTGAGTCGATTGCCCAACTTGGAGCTTATGCCCTCTTGGCTAGACCGGACTTTGCCGGACGTTTAGCCCTGTTTGGCGGTCTGGATCGAGTCCGATTTCGTCGTCAGGTGATCCCGGGCGAACGGCTTGATCTTGAAGTGGAGCTGGGACGGGTATCTGCTCGAGCGGGTAAGGGAACGGGGCGTGCATCGGTTGAGGGCGAGGAGGCCTGTCGCTGTGACTTGATGTTCGTTTTTGTCTAATCAGACGGATTTCCACATGCCTGAAAAGCTCAGAAAAGGCCAGAAAAGGTCAGGCGGGGCCGATGACCAGGCATCCGTTGTGGCCGCCGAAGCCAAATGAATTGGACATCGATATGCCGGGTTCCCATGGCGCTGGAGCACCGGCAACTATGTCGATAGCCGGCATTTCGGGATCAGGCGTGGTGTAACCGGCTGTTGGAGGGATCAGACACTTTTCGATGGCCAGCACTACGGCAACTGCCTCAATGGCGCCAGCTGCGCCGAGTGCATGGCCTGTGATGCCCTTGGTAGAGGTCACGCGGGGGCCGTTGACACCGAACACCTCGGCCATAGCGACTGCCTCAGCCATGTCGTTCAGCGGAGTGGAGGTGCCGTGGGCGTTCACGTGGACTACCGCAGAGGGTTCGACCTCAGCTTCCTCAAGCGCTTGTCGTATGCAGGTGATGGCACCCTTACCGCCCGGCGATGGCGCGGTGATGTGGTGGGCGTCGGCAGTACTTGCACCGCCTAATACCTCAGCGAGAATGGTGGCGCCCCTGGCCTCAGCCGTCTCCCAATCCTCAAGACAAAGTACACCGGCGCCTTCCCCCATAACGAAGCCATCCCGCTCTGCATCAAAGGGCCGCGAGATTCCGGCTGACGAGAAGGCCGTCATATTGGTAAAACCAGCTATGGCCGCATCGACAAATGGGGCCTCGCTGCCACCAGCCAACACCACATCACAGCGGCCATGAGCGATAAGGCGGGCTGCGTTTGCAATTGCATGAGTGCCTGCAGCACAAGCCGTACAAGTGTTCTCGGCGGGGCCCTGGAAGCCGTGCTTCATAGAGACGGCTGCCGGCGCTGCGTTCGGCATCATCATCGGCACCAAGAACGGAGAGACCCCTCGGGCACCCTTCTCATGCATGACCAGAATCTGGTCCTCGAGAGTCTGGATGCCGCCAATGCCGGTTCCGATGAAAACGCCTCGTCGAGTTGGATCGGCAGTAAGCGGACCTGCCTGTTCAAGCGCCATATCGGCAGCAGCTATGGCGAATTGGGTGCAGCGGTCACTTCTTCGCACCTCCTTCGGGCTACCGAAGTGAGGCGTGGGGTCAAAGTCCAGGACAACACGGTCGCCCTCGGGAGCTGGTCCGCATAGACCGTTCCAGAATGCATCGTTCCCGATACCGCAGGTGGCGACGACTCCTAGACCGGTGACGGCGACTCGACGCCGAGTCATTAGAGCTTTCCGTTGATGAGGTCGTATGCAGCACCGATGGTGGTGATGCCTTCGAGTTCCTCCTCCTCAACATTCACTCCGAACTCCTCTTCAAGGGCCATGACCAGTTCGACTAAGTCGAGGCTGTCGGCATCCAAGTCATCAGCGAACGAGGCCTCGGGAATCACCTGGTCGGCTTCAACTGCAAGGACTTCCACAGCGCACTGCTTAAACCGTTCGAAGTTTTCGTCGCTCACCGTAATACTCCGTTTCTGGTTGGCGATCAGGGTGGTCTTACCCTAGGTGCATCGGCTGATGACCCGAAATAATCGTGGAGTAAGACGTCTGTTACAGCCCGTGAATTTTAGCCACCGTCAGCACGGGGGCAAGGATTCATGCCCTTTTGACGCGAGTAATCAGCCCATGGAGAGGCCACCGTCGACCGGCAATACGGCCCCAGTGATATAGCTGGCCTCCTCGGAGGCCAGAAAGCTTACGGCAGCAGCGATCTCATCGACGTGGCCTAGCCGGCCCAGGGGAACCGCATCGGCGTAGGACTGCAGTTGGTCTTCTGGAAGTGCGGCCAGCATGTCGGTAACGATTGGCCCGGGGGAGACGATGTTGACGGTGATATTCCTACTGGCGAATTCCTTAGCCAGTGAGCGCCCAAGGCCAACTAATCCCGCCTTCGATGCGGCGTAGTTGGCTTGCCCAGTTTGGCCAATCTGACCGGCGATCGACGAGACCAAAACAATTCGACCCCACCGACCTCTCATCATCCCCTTCACGGCTCTGCGGGCGGCCCTAAAGGCGCCGGTGAGGTTGGCATCGAGAACACTGGTGAAGTCGTCGTCGGACATACGCAGAACCAGGCCGTCGCGGGTGATTCCGGCATTTGCTACCAGCACTTCTATAGGTCCCAGCTCGTCCTCGACGGAGGTAAATGCAGCGTCCACCTGTTCAGTGTCAGTGACGTCGCACCGCACGGCGAGCAAATCGGATTCATTGGCCTCGGGTGGAATCTCACCGCGGTAGGTGATGGCTACCTGATTCCCGTTTGCCGCGAAATTCAGGGCGCATGCCAAGCCGATACCTCGGTTTCCACCAGTTACGAGCACGGTGCGACCACTGTTGGCTTCCTCCTGGTTCTCGATGTCAGTCATCGGATGCTCCCCTCCGGTCCGATCACCGGACCTCTTGGTGCGTTCATTCGGTGCGGAGCCAAGCAATCGGCTTTGAGGCCGTGACCCGCTCACTTTTGACAGCCAGCCAACCCATGAACTCTCCCGTGAACGGCGATCGCACCTCAGTAATGCCGATGTGCCCCAAGAGGGTGCCAGCGGTCACAGGCTGTCCGACATCGAGGCCGTCGACAGGCGTGAAAACACCCGTCGCTGGGCTGACCACCATTCGGTCGGTAGCGAAGAGATGTTCACCCTCTACGCCAGCTGTCCTGGAATGCCCTTCAGCGGAGGCCGCAGACGCGAAGGTCTCGAGGAGAGCGTCTAGGTGGCTTGGCGAGTTTACGCTTAGCCGCGCGACTCCTTTTAGCGTTCGTTTCACCAGTCCAGTCAGGACATTGCCAGGTCCGAGTTCTACGAAGGTCGTAAAGCCTGCATCTGCCAAAGTGTGAAGGCTCTGGTGCCAACGCACGGGACTGCACAACTGCGCGCTCATTAGCACCTGCCAAGTAGCTGGGTTCTCGTGGGCAGTGGCGTCTACGTTGGCCACTACGACACCTTGGGGAGAGCGAATCTCGGCGTTGTCAATAGCGGCTGTAAGACGGTCACGCGCCGACGCCATAAATGGCGTATGAAATGCGCCACTGACCTCTAGGGCTGTCACCCGCTTTGCACCTCGGATTTTCGCCTCCTCGCCCGCAGCAGTTACCGCATCGGGTGCTCCAGCAATCACCACTTGTCCGGGAGCGTTGAAGTTGGCTACCCAGACTTCACCTTCGATCGTCGAGCAGGCCTGGGTCACGCTCTCGTCATCGAGTCCGAGAATGGCAGCCATCGTGCCAACTGGTTCCTGTGCGGCGACCTGCATGGCCTCGCCTCGTTCGACAACCAGACGGACAGAATCAACGAAGTCCAGAGCACCCGAGGCGGTGAGGGCGCTGTACTCGCCAAGGCTGTGTCCGGCATGACCAGCAGCGTCGATGCCGAGGCGAGTAACGGCATCGAGAATCACCATGCTGGTAACGAAAGTAGCCAGCTGGGCGTTACGCGTCTCCCGAAGTTCGTTGGCATCGGCGTGGAGTAGGAGGTGTGCAATATCGCGTTCGGCAGCCTGAGAAGCCTCATCCACCAGCTCCCAAGCTGGGTGGTCAACCCAGGGGGCGCCCATGCCGGGCTGTTGGGATCCCTGACCAGAGTAGGTAAAGGCGATCATTGGTCTCCTTGGGGGTCGGGAGCGTCTGCACCTGACCCGTTCACGCGTAAACATGGTAGGTGGCTGAGAGCAGGGAGAGACCCGCGTTCATAGATCCGAGGTGATCTGCCTACGGCTGTCGGGGGTCAGCGGTAGAATCGGACGGCTCGCCCGGGTGGCGGAATTGGCAGACGCGGAGGATTCAAAATCCTTTGGCCGTGAGGTCGTGCGGGTTCAAGTCCCGCCCCGGGCACGATGTCGCTTGGAACCATTGCTGCTCGCGAACAACTGGTTGACTATTGCGTCGACTCGCCGTTGTTAGCTGAAGTAGCCGCTCCTCTGAGATATTGACCATCTGCAGATCAGCAGATGGGCTCCTCAGGTGCGGTATCAATCACTCAGTGGCCTTTGCTGGTGCCAGCACGATCGGAAATGAAGGATTGCAGTGGCCCAATTTCAATTGTCGAACAGCGAAGGCGCCACGTCCATGCAGTAGCAACGACCTTGTCGGAAAGGACGGAACGAGGGGCAATCAGCACAGCCGGAGCGGCGAGATCGGCTAGGACGTCAGGTACCGTGTCACCACGAACCTGAATGATGATGCCTCCTGCCTCCAAGAAGGCGACCTGGTCAAGTTCGTCTACTTCATTGATTTGTAGACCTCCTTGCGGGACTGCGAGCCGGTGCGGTCCGGACGTCGGAGCCGTTGAAGACCATCTCAGTCCGGAGTCGTCAAGAACGTGCAGTCCCGAAGCGGGATCCGGTGCCTCTTGCCGCGGTAGGTCACAGGCCGGATCGCCGCTTCCGCAGGAGAGAAGTATCGCTGCCAGCAGAGAGGCCATAGTTCCGACTGCTAGACGTTGACGGGACGACATCTGACCAGCCTGCCAGCAGAAGCAGGGTCAAGGCTTGGTGGAGGACTCGTACACTGACTTGTCTCATGGCGCGTCCAGTAATCGAACGACGACTTACGGAGATCGGAGAGAGGTTGGCGCGTCTCCGATCGGACCTTGCGGTGACGGAGGAGCAGTTGGCGCACCTAGTAGCTGAAGCAGATGATGCTCGGGTCCGATCTCTCGTCTCGGAGACTGCTCAAGCTGAACGTGCGCACCGGGGAGCCGAGCGGCAGGCTAGAGCCATGCAACGCCACCGTGACGAGCTGGTCGCCGAGACCGCTCGTTTGCAGTTAACTCAGGACGACCTTCTCGACCGCCTCACAGCCGGTGCCTGACGAGAGGGGAGGCGGGAGGAATCCCGCCCCGCTATCTCCCAGCGTCCGAGTGGTGTTAGCCGAGGACGAGGCAATTGTTCGCCTCGACCTCAAAGAAACTCTCGAAGAAGAGGGATATGAAGTAGTAGGCGATACTGGGCGGGGAGACCATGCTGTCGATCTTGTTGGCCAGTTGGATCCTGACGTGGTGATCCTTGACATTCGAATGCCGGGGCTCGATGGCATAGAGGCCGCGTCGAGAATTGCTGCTTCGCATGATGCCGCCGTGGTGATACTGACCGCCTATAGCCAGCGAGACTTGATTGACAGAGCGATAGAGGCGGGTGCTTTGGCCTACCTGGTAAAGCCCTTTCAACGGTCCGAGTTGGTTCCGGCGGTCGAGGTCGCACGAGCGCGACATCGAGAGATGCGGGCATTGACCGACCAAGCCCGTACCCTTTCCGATCGCTTGGAAGCCCGAAAGGCGATTGATCGGGCGAAGGGGGTTCTCATGGACGAGGCTGGAATGGCCGAAGCTGACGCCTTCCGGTTCCTTCAGAGAACGGCCATGTCCATGCGGGAGTCGATGGTCGACGTAGCTCGCCGAGTTCTGGACGAGGAGTTTCGACCCGGCTAACCAGATTTGGTGCACGTGAGCAAGAGAGCGCCGTTGGGATAATCCAGAGCGCCCAGGGAGGGCCATTAGGGTCGATGCGATGTCGGGACTCTTCCTCCTTGACGGGAACTCGCTGACCTATCGGGCGTTCTTCGCTATCCCGCGGGACATGGTGACGAAGACAGGTCAGGAGACAAACGCGGTCTTTGGCTTCACCCAGATGCTCGCCACTCTTCTCCGGGAGCACGAACCGGATGGTCTAGCAGTGGCCTTCGACCGCTCCGATAGAACCTTTCGTCACGACCGCCTTCCCTCGTATAAGGCGAACAGAGAGAAACAGGAAGAAAGCCTCTACCAACAACTTGACCTCGTTCGTGAACTGGTCGAAGCGTTGGGCTTTCGGGCTGTCGATGCGCAGGGCTTTGAGGCTGACGACATAATCGCCACGCTGGCTACCTTGGCGCGTGATGCAGGTCGCGACGTGACCATCGTGACGGGAGACCGCGACAGCTACCAACTAGTTGAAGATCCTCACGTTCGGGTTCTTTACAACAAGCGGGGTATGTCGGATTACGCGCTCTACGACGAGGCAGGGATTGCAGAACGAACAGGGGTGTCACCGTCCGACTACGTGGCCTATGCGGCTTTGCGAGGCGATCCATCAGACAATCTTCCGGGCGTTCCCGGGGTAGGTGAGAAGACTGCAGCGAAGTTGGTTAACACCTACGGGAGTCTCGACGGAGTTTTTGCTGCCGTTGACCAGCAGACGCCCAAACTTCGCGAAAACCTTGCCGCTCACGAGCAAAGGGCGCGTCTAAACGAGGAGTTGATGATGCTCGTGCGTGACATGCCCCTCGAGCTGAGCATCGATGATGTGGTTGCCGGACCGGTTGATGTGGAGCGCGCCGGGAGTTTGCTCGACGTACTGGAGTTATCCCGGGCTCGGGATCGTCTTGGGGCACTGCTGGGTGCTGATTTTGCTGGCGGTAGTGAGGCCACTGACGAGGTTTCGAAAGGCCCACTGTCGGTGGAACTGGTTTGGTTAGGCGACGCCGCTGAGGTTGACGAAGTCCGGCTGCGGGCTACCGACCCAATAGGGGTAGCTACCGTCGAGCGTCCGCCCAGCGGCGATATGGGTCCAGAGTTGGGCGGTGGACTAGCTATCTCAACTGGAGAGCGGTGTTGGTGGATTTCCGAGGAGGCACTCGAGGACGCGACGGTACGTGACGCTGCCGCTGAACTGCTGGGGCCGGACGGACCTGGCGTCGTCGTCCACGACGCCAAACCGTTGCTACGGACTCTAGGTCGCATCGGCTTTGGCGACGTGGCCCTTGTGCTCGACACAGCTCTAGCTGGTTATCTGCTGGATCCGGCGAATGACACCTACGACCTAGCTGTGCTGTTGGAGCGCTACGCACATCGAGTTCTACCCGCTACTGGTCCGCCTGCGGGCCAACTCGACTTAGAAGGCGAGATCGAGGACCCGGCATCTGAGGCTGGACACAGAGCCGCAGCGGCCGCCGCATTGCGCGTTCCGTTTGCAGAGGCGCTGGAGGCACAGGGGCTGACTGCACTCAACACCGAAATGGAGGTTCCGTTGGTGGCGGTTTTGGCCCGCATGGAGGAACTTGGTGTGGGGGTCGACGTGGCTGAACTAACCCGCCTACGCGATCAGCTAACCGCCGATTGCGATCGTCTGCGGGCCGCTGTCCACAAGGCCGCTGGCGAAGAATTCAACGTCAATTCCACCAAACAACTTCGTGAAGTGCTCTTTGAGAAGTTAAGCCTTACTCCCGGAAAGAAGACAAAGACGGGTTATTCCACTGATGCTGCGACGCTGGAACGCCTTCGGGGCGACCATCCAGTGGTAGAGCACCTCCTGGCTTACCGGGAGGTCGAAAAGTTGCGATCAACGTATGGTGAGGGACTCCTGTCGGAGGTCGGTCCCGGCGATCGGATCAGAGCCACCTTCAATCAAACGGTTGCTCGTACCGGACGCTTGAGCTCCGACGCTCCGAACCTGCACAATATTCCAGTTAAAACGGAGGCGGGACGAGCCTTCCGACGAGCCTTCATTCCATCTGCCGGCAAAGTGCTTCTGGTAGCCGACTACAACCAGATTGAGCTCCGATGTATCGCGCATTTAGCCGGCGATCCAGGACTAATTGCCGCCTTCGAGGCGGGAGATGACGTCCACACTGCGGTAGCAGCTCAGACTTGGGGACTGGACCCAACTGACGTCACTCCTGAAGTTCGCAATCGGGCAAAAATGGTGGCCTACGGCCTGGCGTACGGAATGGAGGCCTACGGACTCTCCCGGAGGATCGGCTGCCCAGTAGAAGAGGCTGCCGAGATCCTGGACTCATACTTCTCAGCGTTCCCGGCTGTCCGGGCCTACATGGACCACACCGTTGAAGAGGCTCGGCGAAAGGGGTATACGGAGACGCTGTTTGGACGACGTCGACGAATTCCAGAACTCTCGTCGCCGAACTTCAATGTCCGACAGGCCGGAGAACGGCAGGCCATGAATGCTGCTATTCAGGGGCTAGCTGCAGATATTTTCAAAGTTGCCCTGATCCGCATCGATGGACGACTGCGGGCTGAAGCTTCAGCGAGCAACCTCGTCCTGCAGGTTCATGACGAGGTGATCCTGGAGGTCTTGCCAGACGAGTTATCTGACGTGGAGGCCATGGTGAATGTTGAGATGTGTGGGGCCTACGAGTTAAGGGTGGACTTAGCAGTCGAACTGGCTACCGGAACTACGTGGGCTGCTGCCAAGGGATGACGGAGGAGCAGCCCGGCCATTGGTTCGAGGCCGTAGCCAACTACCTGGGAAGGGCCTATCTGCGGTACTCATTCACCTACGGCACGGTTCGTGAGGTCGATGCTCTGGTGGAAATTCTTGAGTTGGCGCCAGGGGCGCGTGTGCTTGACGTGGGCTGCGGGCCGGGTCGACATGCACACGAGCTGGCTCGACGTGGCTTCGAGGTGGTGGGAATTGACATCTCGGAGACATTTGTGGAACTTGCTAGAAGCAATGCGCCACCCGGAGCCGAGTTCATTTGTGGTGACGCACGCACAATGGCTTTCGAAGCTGAATTCGACGCCGCTATCTCGATTTGTCAAGGCGCCTTCGGATTAGCCAACGGCCCAATGGCCGATTCTGGTCAGACGGACCCTGACGGGATCATTCTGGAACGTATTGTCTCTTCTGTCCGTTTAGGCGGAAGCGTCGCACTTACTGCCTTCTCGGCGTACTTCCAGGTTCGTGTTCTGGGACCCGACGATGAATTCGATGCTGGCCGTGGAGTGAACCGGGAAAAGACAGTGCTTCGCAATCCCGCGGGCATCGAGGCGCCGACCGAACTGTGGACCGGCTGTTTCACGCCTAGAGAGCTGCGTCTAATGGCCGACCAGATGGGGCTCGAGGTACTGGAGGTTCGCTCCGTGAGGCCCGGTGACTATAGGTCCCGCCCGCCGGACTTGGACCACCCTGAATTTCTGCTGGTGGGCCGCCGCAGAGCTCAGGCGCTCGCCCCAAGGAAATGACGGTCCTGAGCTGAGGGGCACTAACGGGGTTCCCAAACGCTCCCGGTAGGCTTCCCCGGTCCGATTGGCGGCCTTACACGGCTGACCGTTGGACGACCCTATCCATCGATGTCCCATCCGACGAGAAGAAGACCCGTGCCAGACCTCACCCTTACCGCCTCCGCACACGACTCCCCGCCCATGGGGACCTTTGACGAGAGCGGGGAATACACCCCCCGTGCAATCACCGAAAATGACCTCGGCTCTCTCAGCTTGGACGAGGCCTACTCGGCCACCATGGTTGACGTTCAGAACGGTCAGCTTGTCGAGGGCACTGTGGTTCGTGTCGACAAGGATGAGGTTCTATTGGACATTGGTTATAAGTCGGAGGGTGTAATTCCACCGCGCGAGTTGTCGATCCGCAATGGCGTCGATCCCAGCGAAGTTGTGGCGGTCGGCGAGAAGGTCGAGGCCGTAGTTCTCCAACGTGAAGACAAGGAGGGCCGCCTGATTCTGTCCAAGAAGAGGGCGCAGTACGAGCGGGCCTGGGGCAAGATCGAAGAGATAAAGGAGGGCGACGGGATGGTGTCCGGCGCCGTGATCGAGGTTGTTAAGGGCGGCTTGATCGTCGACATAGGTCTCCGAGGATTCCTCCCAGCCTCGCTGGTTGAATTGCGACGGGTTCGTGATCTGCAGCCGTATATCGGCACCACGATCGATGCCAAGATCATCGAGTTGGACAAGAACCGCAACAACGTCGTCTTGTCTCGCAGGGCCTGGCTAGAAGAGACCCAGAAGGAGCAGCGTGAGGAGTTCCTGCATGACTTGCGTCCCGGCGAGGTCCGCAAGGGCACCGTATCCAGCGTGGTTAACTTCGGTGCTTTCGTTGATCTCGGTGGCATGGATGGCCTAGTCCATGTCTCGGAGTTGTCCTGGAAGCATGTCGATCATCCTGGCACCGTTGTGTCGGTTGGTGACGAGATCGAAGTGCAGGTGCTCGAGGTAGACCTAAGTCGCGAGCGGATAAGCCTGTCGTTAAAGGCCACTCAACAGGATCCATGGCAGGAGTTTGCTGGCGCTCATCAGGTTGGTGAATTGGTCTACGGTCGAGTGACAAAATTGGTTCCCTTTGGTTCATTTGTGCAGGTGGGCGATGGGATAGAGGGTCTCGTTCACATTTCCGAGATGTCCGCCCATCACGTTGACCTGCCTGAACAGGTGGTCACTCCCGGTGAGGAACTGTGGGTGAAGATCATTGACCTCGACCTCCAGCGCCGCCGAATCAGCCTGTCGATCAAGCAGGCAGCAGAGGGTGGTGTCGTAGCGGCTGAATACCAAGAACACTTCGGTGAGCACGCCTATGACGATGAGGGCAATTTCATCGGAGGCGAGACTTCTGAGGGCCAAGAGGCCTGGGCGGAGCTATACGGCGACGTGGGTGAGGTTGTGCCTGTTTCGGATGAGGCTGGGTCTGACGTGGGTGAGGTTGTGCCTGTTTCGGATGAGGCTGGGTCTGACGTGGGTGAGGCTGGGTCTGACGTGGGTGAGGTTGTGCCTGTTTCGGATGAGGCTGGGTC
>MDTE01164890.1_pt1 | contig 42370 bp, 45 predicted proteins | sample 811231 | NCBI WGS metagenome assembly MDTE01 (sample SAMN05326651, study PRJNA326480) | marine metagenome | isolation source: seawater | place: Indian Ocean: Red Sea | collected 2010
ATGATTGATTAATAAAGGTTTTTTTCCTTTTTGAATACTTCCTTTAACCCTTTTTATTCCCATTAAATTTTCAATAATAATTGGATGTTTGGTATCTAAGTAATGTCCTTTAAGTTTATGGACCATACTTATTGACACTAGTCTTCTTCTTAAAGTGCTAATTTTTGAATTTTTAGAGAGATGAGTAAGGTATAAAGAAACTGTTTTTGGTTCTGATGGTAATGAATTTAAACCATGGTTAACGCAAAAAGCTCCAAAATCTTTAAAGTCTGATTTATATGCTCTTAAAGTATTATTTGCTTTAGACGCTTTAAGATTATTTAAAGTTGCTTCATGAAGCGATTTAAGATCTGTTGTAAGTTCACCCATATAATTACTATTGATAACAATTAATTATCACTAGTAATATATTAAGTGATTTATGTTGTCAATAGTTTAAATTTAAAAATATTATGGGAACTATTGATGGAGAAATACCGGCAGTTTGGTTTTTTATTACTTCTGTGGGATTTATAATCCTTAGTGTTATTCAATATAAAAAATTTGGAAAAAGTATTGAGACTATATTTTTATCAATAATGGCTATTCTTTTTGCTATTAGCTATTTAATATTGATTTTTAGACAATAAGTTATCACCATTATTCACAACTAAACTGGTTTTTTTAAAATATCACCTAAAAAGTGATACATTAATTTTTACCTAAATGTTATAAAAAAAATGAATTAAGAGGCAACTCTTAACTGGCCAGCCAAAGAAAGGCCGAGAGGTTCAAGTTTGGAGGGCAGAAAGCTCTGTAAAGCAGCGCTAAACATACAGGGCGACGGGTTCGGCGGTAGCGCATAAAACGACGAGCCATAAAATTCTGATCTTTACACCTTAAAAAGTGTGAAGAATCAGGATTTTTTTTATGAAACGAATATCCCCTACTAAATTTCAATTAAAAGTTTGGAAATATCTCAAAACCATACCTAAAGGTAAGGTTGAAACCTATAAACAGGTAGCTATTGGTATAAAAAGCCCAAAATCAGCTCGTGCTGTAGCTAATGCTTGTGCTAAAAACCCATATGCCCCAAAAATACCCTGTCATAGAGTAATTAAATCAAATGGAGCCCTTGGAGGCTATTCAGGAAAAGGTGGAATTAAGGAAAAGCTAAGATTACTTAGATCTGAAAAAATAGTAATTTAGACTGATTTTGAGGCTTTTTTCATTAAAAAAAACAAGCAAAATCAAGATTTTTTGACCTTAAAATTCGAATTCTTGTAAAATGTCATAATTCACCCTTCAGTTGTACCATATATGATAAGACTCCTAAAATAGACCCCTCTATGGCCGTTTAAATGGTATATTCAATTTGTGCAACACTCTACTATTTAACTATATCAAAGCTTTAAGACCACCTTATTTTTCAAAAAATTCTATATTTAAAATCTTTAAAAGTCTTTATTTTATTGGATTATTTAATATTCACCATAATTTAACCTTAACTCAAAGCGTTTTATATTTTTTTGTGATTTTTTAATTTTAAAATTTTTAAAATTTTGTAATAATTCATTTAAATCTAAATTGCAAAAATTTAAATAAAAACAATAGTTTAAATGTGATACTTAATGTAATACTTTAGATATTAGTAAATAAATAATACCTATTATTTAATTTTTTTAACCAGATTTTCTCTCCTTGAGATGTAAATACCACTTAAAACAATAATAAATAATCCAAAGAAGGTCGAATTATCAGGGAAATCATTAAAGAAATAATAGCCTATAATAATATTTGTAACAATCTCAAAATAGCTAAATGGAGCTAACTTTGATGCATCAGCATATTTAAGGGACAATATGATAAATAAATGCCCTATACATGCAAAAATACCTATCGCAGCCATTATTTACCATTGATTAAGTGATGGTTTAACCCATACGAATGGCATTACAGTAGAAATAATTGTGGCCCCTACTACACCTGTCAATAATAAAGTTAATAAAGGATTATCTGAGGTGCTAAGTTTACGAGTGATAATTAGATAAAAACCATACATGACACCTGTTCCAAGAGCTGCTATGCTTGCTAAATTGATTTCGACATATCCAGGCCTTATAACAACCAAAGAACCTATAAATCCTATAATAACTGCGGACCATCTTCTTAATCCTACTTTCTCATTCAAGAAGATCGGAGAAAAAGTAGTAACAATTAAAGGTGCAATAAAAGCTAAAGTTAATGCTTTTGCAAGAGAAATTACAGAAATTGCATAAAAGAAACATATATTGGCTGCCAAAAGAATTAAACCTCTAATCAATTGTAATTTTGGCTTATCAGTCCAAACAAGTTTTTCTCTAAAAAAGAAAAACATTAGTGGTAAAGTAAAAGCTACAGTAAAAAAATATCTGGCCCATGTAATTTGTAACACTGGAAGATCTGTGCTTAAATATTTTGCAAATCCATCCATAATTGGAAGCATCACCCATGCCAAAAGATTAAATATTATAGCCTTCATAAATACAAAGGATATATAGATTAATTAAAGTATTTTAAAGCAAAGAAAACTACTATAGGAATTGTTATAAATGATATTAAAGTCGATATTACAATGGTGCTAGCTATATTATCGACTACCTTTTTTGGTGAATACATGCTGCCAACTAAATAATTTAAAATAGCGCTTGGCATAGCACTTTGTATAAGTAGTACACCGGCAGCTAATCCAGATAATTTGAAATTATATATAATAGAATAAGCGATAATAGGTCCTATTAAAACCCTACATAAGGACATAATTATTGAGTCTTTCATTGAAAATTTAAATCGTGTCAATGCAATCCCTAGAGACATTAAAACTAAGAAAATAGTTGCATAGGTCAATAAAAAAGTGGTGTTTTCTAAAAATATTGGAGTTTTAATTTGAAAGTACAAGAAAAAAACAGACACAATTATTGCATAAACAGGTGGACTTTTAATAAGAATATCAAATGAAAATTTTTTTTTGGCTAGAAATACACCTAAAGTAAAATGAAATAAAATAATCACTGATGCAACCGCAGAAGCTACTCCTAAACCTTGAGTGCCATAAGCGAAAAGACAAATAGGGACGCCCATATTACCTGTATTTGGAAGTATCAATGGTGGTAATTCCATACTTAAATCTTTTTTTAAGAAAAAAAGTAATACTAATCCAATAACGGCAAAGCCACCTATCATCATAATAGCATAAAAGAAATAATTGATAAAAATTTCTAGAGTAATTCCAGTAGTGGTTACAGTATAAAAAATCATAGCAGGTGTACCTATATTGCCTGCAAAATTAGTAATAAAATTAGTATCAAATTTAGGATTTTTTTTTCCTAAATAATATCCAATTCCAATAACAAAAAAAACTGGAAATATAACTTCAAAAATTTTAATATAAATTTCCATTAATCAAGTTCAAATTTACTCGAATAGTCGATTTTTAATTTAGGATCTTGTCTACTTTTATCTAAGTAAAAATTACCTATAACTAACTTATCTAAATTTGTACCCATAAAACAGTTAAAAGCATCTGTTGGGGTATTTACAATCGGTTCACCTCTTACATTAAATGATGTATTGACAATAACAGGACACCCTGTTTTTTTTTTAAAAGATTTAATCAAATTATAAAATCTAACATTTGTTTTTTTATTTACAGTTTGTATTCTAGCTGAATAATCAACATGTGTCACTGCTGGTATGGACGATCTTTTAATATTAAGTTTTTCTATACCAAACAAACTCTTTTCCTGATCAGTCATTTTGATTATTTTTTCTTTATTTATATTAGATACTAAAAGCATATATGGACTTTTAGATTTGATTTCAAACCACTCACCAAGATCTTCTTCGATTATAGATGGCGCAAAAGGTCTAAAACTTTCTCTAAATTTGACCTTTAAATTCAAATTTTTTTGTGTGTCAGAATTTCTTGGATCACCAAGAATTGATCTAGACCCAAGTGCTCTTGGTCCAAATTCCATTCGACCCTGAAACCAACCAATAGCCATATTATTTGATAGGTCACTAGATGTTTTTTCAATTATTTCATTATCATCTAATTTTTCAAAATTAGCTCCTAGATTTTTTAACTCATTTTCAATTTCAATATTTGTAAATTCAGGCCCTAAATAAGAACCTTGCATGTCATCCTCTGGATTAATAACTCTCTCTTTTTTTCCCTCAAGATGCCAATAAGCTAAAGCTGCTCCAAGTGAACCTCCAGCATCACCAGATGCAGGTTGAATCCAAATATTTTCAAAAATGTTTTCTTTCAAAATTTTTCCATTTGCGACACAATTTAATGCTACACCTCCTGAAAGACACAAATTCTTAATTTGATATTCATTTCTAAGAGATCTGGCTAATTTCAACATTATATTTTCTGTGACTAATTGAATTGAAGCAGCTATATCCATATGAAATTGTGTTATATTTTCTATTTTAGGATTTCTAGGACTCTTTCCAAATAGTTTATGAAATTTATTATTTGTCATTGTTAGGCCAGTTGCATAATTAAAATAACTTTGATCAAGCTTGAAGGTCCCATCCTCTTTAATATCTATTAAATTGTTTACGATTTTTTTTTCGTATATTGGGTCACCGTAAGGAGCGAGACCCATTAATTTATATTCACCGGAATTTACTTTAAATCCAGTAAAATAGGTAAAAGCTGAATATAATAATCCTAATGAATGTGGAAAATGTAACTCTTTTTTTATTTTCAAATTTTCGTTTTTCCCTATTGCAACTGTAGTAGTAGCCCACTCTCCTACCCCATCTGCTGTTAATATTATAGCTTCTTTAAACGGAGATGGATAAAATGCGCTAGCCGCATGACTAAGATGATGCTCAGAAAAAAAAAGTTTACCATCTTGGTTAAAATCTTTATCGTGTTTATTTAATTCATCTATAAGTAATTTTTTTTGAAAAAGTTTTTCTTTAAGCCATATCGGCATTGCTTTACAAAATGACTCAAAACCTTTAGGTGCAAAAGCAACATAGGTTTCTAACAATCTTTCAAATTTCAAAAAAGGTTTTTCAAAAAAAACAATTTTATCTAAATTACTTAATTTCAAATTTGCTTTTTTTAAAACAAAATTTATAGCATGACGAGGATAATTTGAGTCGTGTTTAATTCTAGTAAATCTTTCCTCTTGTGCTGCGGCGATAATTTTTCCATCAATTAATAACGCTGCAGCGCTATCATGATAAAAAGCAGAAATGCCTAAAATAGTAATCACGTTAAAAAAGTGTATATATAAATGGAGCTACAGCTGAACCCTGACTTAAAATTATTAGGCCTCCAAATAAAACCAAGACAAAAATAATAGGTAAAAGCCAATATTTTTTTCTTATTTTTAAAAATTCCCAAAATTCTTTAATAAATTCCATACTAAAATTGATTCTTCATATTTGATTTTTCATCATTTTTTTCTATCCAATAAGATTTCTCGTCATTTTTTTTTAAAGAAAGCAGATCTTTACGAAAAATTTTCATTATTAAGCCTGTTGGGGTAACAACAAAAAAATAAATTATACCCATAATAATTGGTGAAACAATTTTACCAAGTAACAATCCAAATCTCATCCATAATTTATTCAAAGGACTTAATAACTTTGAATTCAAAATTCCTAAGATTAAAAAAATTAAAGAAATTATAAGTGACCACAATCTTATTTCATGATTATTTAATAATGGCCATAATGCTATTAACAGAAAAAAAATAAAAAAAACTATTCCAAAACTTCTATTTGATCCGATTTGAATTGACTGATGATTCATAAAAGTCCTTATATCAAAAATTATAAGTAAATTAAGTTATTTTAATCCAATTAGAGGGCCAAAAATCAGTATTATTAACTTTGAAATCTGAAAAAAAAACTTCGGATGGTCTCATTATAATTTTATTTTTATTATCCGATAACCAAGCTCCCCACCAATTAAAAGTGGAGGGTATTACAATAAAATGCTTACAGCTTTTTAACAAAAAAAGAGAAAGTAATCTTTTATCCAAATTTTCATTATAATTTGAAACATCAACAGGTAAAAAATCAAACTCAAATTTTTGTTTATCTAAATTTTTTAAATCATTTGACCAAAGGTAAAATTTTGGATTGTCTAATTTTTTCTTGATTTCATTCACAGATTTATTGATGTAATTAATTTGTTCATTTGTGTATTTCTCTGATTTTATTTTATTTAAATAATTATTTTTTCCTTTTCCTTCAGAAAAACGATTTTGCCTTAAACAAATTCCTACTGAAACCCCATCAAGAATTTTAGAATAAAAAGGATTTAACATATACATTTTTGAGTCAATAAAATTAAATTGCGATAAAATTTCATCTTTATAATCAATGAAATACTTTTCACTTTCAAAATGACCTTCAATAAAAAGATTGTCAGAAAATTTCTGGTCTAAAAAGTTTAAATCAAAAGAGGAAATTTTGTCTTTATTTTTTGGTTCTATATAAAAACATTTTTTTGATCTTAAAAAATCAGTTCTTTTTAAAAACTTACGTTTAGAATATCCCAAAAAATCAGTAAATTTATTTTCTTTTCCTGCAATTTCAGTTTTTATATTAAAATTATTTAAACCATATTTACTTATATTTTTTTTTGATAAAAAAGCTGACTCATTATCAATGAATAAAGTGCGATCCATTTTTTTTGAAATTGAAAAGGCAGAAGCAAACATAAACATTTGATTACCTATTTCATTTGAAATTCTAATAATAATTTTTTTTTTCATCTACTTTTTTAAAAAAAAATTCATTTTTCTAATTGTTTTGTGAATATCATTACTAGGGATAATAAAGTCATACCCTTTATAAGATGGTTTGAACTCATAAAAGGAATTTCTATATTTTCTGTAATCGTTCCAGTTATTAATTTCACAAAAATAAAGATCCATAACATTTTTTTTCTCCATCCATGCAAAACTTGTTATCATTCCATGAAAAGCGATGACTTTATAAGCGTTTTTGATAATCTTATACAAATCTTTTCCAGCTACATTTTCCATAAGAGTGATATCTGACATATTATTTATAAGTTTTGAGTTGTTAAAATCGTAAATATTGTATTTTTTATAATATTCCATGTTTCTTAAATTTTTTTCTATATCTCTAGTTATTATAATTTTCCTCTTATATTTTTGTAATTCATTTAATAAAATTTGAACATCAGAAATTTTCCAACCCAGTTTATCAAATTTTTTTTGATTAATATGAAAATGAAAATAATCTTTAATATCACTTGTATATTTATCTTTGAATTTATGATTAAAATCAATTTTATAATTCTGATTGTAATCTTTTCCTATTAATAAATTTTGTAAGTCGAAAATTGACTGTCTTTTAAATATTGCATTTCTTTTATTGATAACAAATTTATATAAGTATTTTTTAAGGAAAAGATTTGGTCTATTATAATCGTCAATATCCTCAATACATACACCATAAAATTTTATCTTTTTAAAGATAAAAGGTAAAAAGAAATAAAAATTTTTTGGGGTTAAAATAAAAGTCTTGTAAATATGTTTATCAAAAAAAAATAAAAAAATTTTAATTTTATCTACAAAAGTAAGTTTATTTTTTATAAATCTAATAGATAAATTTTTTTCTTGGAATAGAAAAGAAAATTCTTTACTACTTTCCGATAAAAAGAGAATAATTTCTTTGTCTTTATTTGAATTTATAATATTATAAATTGCTTCTCTACTATGAATTAAATCGCCAGTAGCATCATTTTTAAATATTATAATTTTTTTTTTATTCAATTTATTAAAAATTATTTAAAACTTTTACAATCTTTTTGATATCATTAGTTTTTAAATTCGGATCAATAGGTATGCTAATAGAATCTTTAGCAAGTTTTTCAGCATTTTTAAATTTGTTTTTTCCTAACGATTTTTTAAAAACATCTAATTGATGTATTGCATTAGGATAATGAAAACCATATTGAATTTTATTTTTATTCAAAAGTTTTATTAATTTTTCTCTTTTTTCTGTTAAAATAACATATTGATGAAAAACACAAGATTTTGAATATTTTAGCTTTTGTATTTTAGGATTAGAAATATTTTGATTGTAAAAATTTGCTATTTTTCTTCTTTTGAAATTATTATTAGAAAGTTTTTTTAGTTTTTCGTTTAAAATAATCGCTTGAATTGTATCCAATCTACTATTCATGCCTATAAATTCGTGTTTAAATTTTTTTTCTGATCCTAGATTCCTTAATTTTCTTAATCTTTTAAATAAATTCAAACTATTCGTTGTTATAATTCCTGCATCTCCATAAGCTCCTAGATTTTTTCCAGGATACAAACTAAAGCAGGAAATATCTGTTGTTGAACCTATTTTTTTCTTTTGAGTATTTGTGTCATCATAAGCTCCATGTGCTTGGGCACAATCATCTATCAAGTAAATTTTTTTTCCTTTTATAATTTTTCTAATTTCTTTTAAATTAGCCACAGAACCATGTAGATGCACAGGTAAAATTACCTTTGTCTTTTTATTTATTTTTTTTCTTAAATCTTTTGTGCAAATTGTTGAACTTAAATATCCTGTATCAACTAAAACAGGTTTTAAATTTGCTTCAACAATAGAAAAAGCTGTAGAACAGTATGTCATTGCGGGTAATAAAACTTCTGAATTTATTGGTAAATTTAGTGACTTTAATGCTAAAGTTAAGGCATCTGTTCCATTAGCACAACTAATTGCATATTTAGATCCACAAAATTTACTAAATTCATTTTCAAATATTTGAACTTCTTTTCCTAATATAAAATCCCCATTCTTAAATAAATTGCTTATTTTTTTTAAGATTTTTTTATGTAAAATTTTATCTTGTTTATATAGATCTAAAAATTTTATCATTTTCAAATTCTCTCTAGAACTTTTGTTACATCGATATTAAATTTTTTTTCAAAAATTTTATTTTTATTCGTTTCTATACTTTTTGATACATAGTTGATTAAATTAAAAAGTGGTTCTGATAAATCAATTTCAGGTAAGTCTAATTTATAAATGGATGATAGTTTTTTTTTAGTAAAAACTTTTAATTTATATATTGGCTCGTTTTCATCACAAATAATTATTGCTTTTTGAAATTTAAATTTTATAAGTCTTATTTTTAGTGGGGATATCCACGAATTTTTTATAAAAACTTTAAGATTATTTTTATATTCTAAATTAATATAAGCAGTATCCTTTTTTTTAGTTTTAATTGTATTATATTTCACTGACTTAATTTTTTTTGGGTTCGTATTTAGTAAATAACGTAAAATTGAAATATCATGTACTCCTAAATCCCAAACTACATCAGCATCGTTCCTTATTGGGGCCTGTTCCCTAAAACTTTCAATTTCTAAGAGTTTACCATATTTTTTTTGATTTATTATATCTTTTAGATATTTTATTGAGCCTGAAAAGATAAATGGATAATCAACAAATAATTTTTTTTTCTTACGTAGTGAGAGTTTTTCTAATTTTACTACATCATTTAATTTCAAAGCTAATGGTTTTTCTATTAATACATTTGTTTTATTTAAAAAATGATTTGCCATTTTAAAATGGGTTTTAGTAGGTGTTGAGATAACAACTAAATCAACTTTTTTTGAATTAAGCTTCCTATAATCTTTATAAAATTGACATAAAGGAAAATTTTTTTTAGCTTTATTTAAATTATTAATGGAAGTATCTATAATAAACTTAATATCAAAATTATTTGAATTTTGTATATTTCTTGCAAGCTTAGGTCCCCAATAACCATATCCAATAATTGCTACTTTTAAAGTCATTATAAATAAAATAGTTTAATTTTTTTATCTTTAAAAATTGATTTTTTTATTTTTTTTCCATTGTAAATTGGTAATTGATAAGGATCGAATATTAAAGCTCTAATCTTATTATGTGTAATTTTGTTGTGTCTTATTAGTTTTAAATGGGCAATTTTTTTATAATTTATACTTTTTCTGTTAAAATAGCTTCCAGCTTTTAAATTTTGTTTTTTTGAAGAATAGTTGCCATTAATTATCTTGCTAAAATTTTTCTTAAATAATAACACAGATTTTTTCAAAAGAGTTTTATAATTGTCATATCCTGTTGAATTTAAAGGGATATTAAAATCGATTTTGTCGATTATTCTACCTGTATCAATGCCGTTATCAATCTCATGAAGAGTAACACCTGACTTTTTTTCACCTTTTGCAATCTGTAAATAATTCGTGTGACAGCCTCTATATTTGGGAAGTAGACTAAAATGAAGATTATAAAGATTTTTAGAAATAAATTTTTTAACTGGTAATATGTTTTCGTATTCAAGAGAAAATAAGTATAAATCTTTTCTTCGATAAAGAGAGTTTAAAGATACGATTTCTACTTTTTTTCTTTTAGCAAATTTTTTAAAAGACTTTTGCCAATTATCAACTCCATTATCAGTCTTGTTTGGTAACGCTAGTATTTTATATTTTCTATATTTTTTGATGACATACGATAATGCTTTTATTGCACAATCATTTTTACCTGCAATACAAATAGTTTTATTTTTCCCATGCATATTTATAATAAGGTGTTCTTTGAAATACTTTTGATAAAATTGAGTCAGAAACAATTTGGTTATTAAATATTCTAAAATATTTGTCTCTTCCGTTTTTAGATATCTTGTTAATTCTATTCATATCATTTTTAAGGTCATTAATTTTTTCAATCAAATCATTTTCATTCTTATAAAAAACCATTTCATTTTCTGTAAATATTTCTTGGAATTTTACCTTTTCATTAATAAATGTTAAAATGCCATTACCCACATATGAGGCTATTCTATTACTTGAAGCATATTTAAGAGGTTTTCCCCTACTTAAGTTAAGAGACATTTTACATATCATCATTTCGTTATAAAAATCATAGTTCCATTTAGGTTCGTCATTATTAATGCCTAAAATATGAAAATTTATACCTTTACCCTTATCTAAAATATTTCTTAAAAAAACCTCTCTCTCATCATTAGATTTTTTTCTCAATCCTCCAAAATTAACACCATGACTTAATGCAAAAAAAAGATCTTTATATCTATATTTGTTTTCATAAATCTTTAAATTTTCAATATTTTCATCAACTGGTATTGGTAAATAATTTATTTTTTTTTTAAATATTGAAGTTTTAATAACACTTGGGTGTGTTGTAATAAAATAATTATCAATTAAATCATTATTTTTTTCAATCAACTTCAAATTAGAATTCCAATTTGGTCCATAATTAGCTACATGATCCTCATACCATAAGGCAACTTTTTGCTTATTATTTTTAAAAATTTCTAATGTATTTCTTTTTAATATATTATTGTGACCTAATAAAATCAAATCTGGTCTGTAGTTTTTTGATATATCTAATATATCATTATCCAAATTTGAAAAAACTTTTTTTGATAAATAATTTCTATAACTAAAGTTTATTACATCACAATTATTTCTTATTAAACCATTTGTTAATTTTGTAGCTATTGAAATATTAAATAACCTTTGATTATTTTTTTCATTAAAATTTGATATGTGTAGTATTTTTGGTCCTTTAGAATTAACTACATTTATATTTTTTTTTAAAAGATTTATTTTTATTGAGTCTAGAGTTTTTACTAAATTTTCAATTATATGAAGAGGCTTATTAAAATTTTTTTTTTGGATTAATCTTAACTTTTTTGGATTTTTTACTAATAATTTAATAATCCGATAAATCTCTGATGATTTAAGATCTTTTAAAAGTAGATCATTGTCAAAGGTCTCAATTAATCCACCTCTATTCGAAGTAATTGTTGCACAACCATAAGCAGCAGATTCCATGGAGGTTCTTCCAAAAGGCTCTTCCCATTTAGACGGTACAACAGAAATTGATGATTTCTTATATAAATCTAAAATTTTATTGTGAGGTAGCCATGGTAAAATCTTAAGGTTTTTGTGTTTAAAAGAAAATTTCTCTCTGGGCTCATTTCCTGCAACTATTGCTTTCCAATTTGGAAACTCTTCTAAAATCTTTATTACAGCTGGACCAAATAGATCATACCCTTTAGAGGAATTTAGTTTACCAGTAAATACAATTTGTTTTTTTTTATACTTATAAAATTTTTTATTTTTTTTGATTGAAGGATATAATATTTCACAATTTGATTTTGTTTTAAAAGGTAGTCCCTCAAAAAATTTTTTTTTTGTCCAATTACTAACAAAAAAAACTTTATCAGTTTTATTTAAAATATTAAGTCTTTGATTAACAGTTTTTGATCCTCTTATCTCTTGTGGGTTATTATGAAAAAAAAATATTAATTTCGCATGAACATTTTTATTAATTAAAAAATTTAGATATTCAGGCCTATTATGAATCTCAATAATTTCATATTTATATTTTAAATAATCTTTATAAAAAAAATTTATGTAAGCTTTGGTTTTAGAAAAAGGTGTTTTGTTAATTTTTATATTCTTAAAATTTTTTGTTATTGGTTTAAGTTTATTATCTAAATTTCCATATATTATCGTTTCTTTTTTTAGAGTTGATAAAAGATTATAATCCTTCAACCATATAGATGCAGCACCAGCATAACTATCAGAATATATTTCTTTGTAAGGCAAAATTATAGAAATTTTTTTTTTTCATAATGTACAATTATTAATTATATCTTTTCTTAATTTTCTATTTTTTTTAATTTTATATTCATAAGACATTGCATCAGATTTTGAATTAAATTTTTTTTTATAAATTAATTGCCATTTGTGACCTTTTGTTGATTTTGCACCTTTGTTATTATTGTGCTTGTATAAACGACTTTTAATATCAGATGTATAACCAACATATGTTTTATTGATTTTTGATGACTTAGTTTTAATTATATAAACATAATACTTCATTAAAATGGCGGTCCCTAGGGGAATCGAACCCCTCTTTCGAGGATGAAAACCACGTGTCCTAACCGATAGACGAAGGGACCAAAAAGCTGACTTTTATTGTATAAATAATTATTAATCAAGTCCTATTTAGATTTTTTGTTTTATCCGAATTTTCTTTTTTAGGCCAGATGATTTGTGAGTAATAAATGTCTCAGATATAAACTCGTCACCTTGAATATGTATTCCTGAAACCAAATCACCGGAAGTTATACCTGTAGCACAAAAAATAGAATCACCTTTTACAATTTCTTTTAAGTCATATTTCTTATCTAAATCAACAATGCCCATTTTATTTGCTCTTAACTTTTCTTTTTCAGTTTTAAATAAAAATTTGCCTTGAAAATAACAATTACATGCATCTAATGCTGAAGCAGCTAACACTCCTTCTGGACCACCACCAATTCCCAAAAAAAGGTCTACGCCATATTTTTTGTCAGTAACAAGTAAAGCTCCGGATACATCTCCATCTGTAATTAATTTTAACTTTACATTAAGTTTAATTAAATCTTCAATTATTTTTTTATGTCTAGGTCTTTCCAGAATACACACAGTTAAGTTTTCTGGTTTCTTATTCTTATATTGAGCTAAATTATCTATATTTTTATTTATTGAAAAATCTAAATCGATAACATCTTTTTCAGTCACATTTGCTGTAATTTTATTCATATAAGTTTCAGGTGCGTTAAATAAATTTGATTTTCCTGCTACAGCAATCACTGATAGTGCACCTGGTAAATTATTCGCAGCAAAATTAGTTCCTTCAAGAGGATCAACTGCAATATCTAATTCTGGACCATTTTTAGTTCCTAATTTTTCACCAATATAAAGCATTGGGGCTTCGTCTAATTCACCTTCTCCTATTACAATTTTACCTTTCATATCAACTTTATTTAAATCTAACCTCATAGAGTCCACAGCAGCTTTGTCAGCGGCTTGCTTGTTTTTTTTTCCAATAAAGTAAGATGATGATAATGCTGCTCTACTAGTTATTTGTAAAAATATATTTTCTAATTTGCTATCTAACACCATTAAGTTGTAACTTTTATTTCTTCATTGAGTTTTAATTTTGCTTCAAATTCTCTCAATCTTTTCCAAACAGAAATTAGTTCAACAATGATTGGCCAACTTCGTACTAAATACTGAAGAGATGTTTCAACTCTACCAAAAGCCCGAATAATTTGTTGAACAAATCCCAAAGTAATAGCGCCAGTTATAATTGTTGGTGCTAAAGCTAAATATGGAACAATTACCATACCTTGTAGGTAACTCCATTTCACTGCATTGAAATAAAGATAATGAAAATACATTTTATAGTGAATTTTTCTAACACCACCATATAAGTCTGATATTTTTGCTGGTTTTGCGCTTTCTTTAAAATCCTCACCTAAAACAAGTTCTTTTCTATAAGCAGCCTCTTCTTTTTGAATATCGTACTCTATACCAGGAAGTTTGATACCAACACTAGCCAACAAAATTGTACCACCTAATGCTGAGAGAATAGCTACCCAAACTAATGCATGTTCAACTTCTCCAATCCATGGAAGAACAGTAATATTTTTTGATAATTCCCATAAGATTGGTGTAAAGGCTATTAATGTCATCAAACTTCTTAAAAGTTCAGCGCCAAGACCTTCTGTAATTCTGGCAAATTTTAGTGTATCCTCTTGAACTCTTTGTGAAGCACCTTCTATCGATGATGCATCATCCCACTTATCATGATAAAAATCAGCCATTGCAGTTCTCCATCTAAAAGTCCAATGACTGGTAAAATAATCACTAAAAATTACCACTAAAATATAAACTGCTGCAATTTTCGCAAAAGTGAAAAGATATGCTATGAAATCTTTTTCAGAAACTGAGTTTGGCTCCGTTAATGCCTTTTGAAGAGTATCATAAAATTCACCAAACCATTCGTTAATTTTAACGTCTAATTGAACTTGATACCAAGTAGCCATTAAAATTAATAAAGTTCCCCCTATGCTCCATAAAAACCATTTTTTTTGAGTAAAAAATTTAAACATATTTATTAATTTAAAAAATTATCAGCGTATGATTTTTTAACTATCTTCCTTTTTTTGGGTTCAATTATTTCATAGTCAATTTTCATTTTTTTTGCATAATTTACAGCTAATTCTTTAGAGGAGAACTCTAATTTTAACTCGGATAAAGTGTCAGAGGAACTTTCCCATCCCATTAATGGATTTGAAGTTGGATCCTTTGTTTCATATTCAAGTATCCATTTATCAGTTTTTCCTAATCCAGATTGCATTGCACTTTTATTAGGTCTGAATATTTTAGCTTTTTTCATAATTTGATGGTCGGAGTGGCAGGATTTGAACCTGCGACCCTCTGGTCCCAAACCAGATGCGCTACCAGGCTGCGCTACACTCCGAGTGGTGTACTAATACAGCACTTATTAATTATTTCAATGTATAAAGGTATACAAATTAAAAGAATTTTAATAAAAATCTGATATATAGGAAGATATGATAATTATTTGTCCCTCCTGTAAAAAAAGATTTGAAATTGATGATAATTTAATACCAGATAAGGGAAGATTAGTTAAATGCGGGTCTTGTAATCAAACTTGGTTTTTTCAAAAAAATAATGAAAATTATATTATCGAGCAAAAAGAGATTTTAAGTGAAAATAAAAAAATTTCTAAAAAAAAACAATTTTTTGAAGAAAAAATAAATCAAAAAACTACTCAAGAACCAAAATTATCAAAAAAATCTAATGAGGTTGTTGTTTATAAGGATAAAAATAAAAGTGCTTTTACTTTAAGTAAATTTTTGTCGTATTTGATAGTCTTTTTAATATCTTTTGTCGGTTTGATAATAATTTTAGACACTTTTAAAATGCCACTTTATGCACTTATTCCACAACTAGAAACATTTTTGTATAGTTTATTTGAAACAATAAAAGATATAAAACTCTTTATAATAGATTTAATAGAATAATGATTAATTATATATCAAAACCCTTCAAATGGTTCTTCAAACTTGAATCAGCAAGTGGTTTAGTTCTTTTATTTGCGGCGATTATAGCTTTAGTAATAAGTAATTCTGAATTATCAGATCTATATTTCAATACTCTAAACAAATATTTATTTATTGGTATTAATAATTTTGGTTTAAAGTTATCCGTGCTTCACTGGATCAATGATGCTTTGATGGCAATCTTTTTTTTCTTTGTCACTTTAGAAATTAAGAGAGAATTTATACAAGGTGAACTTTCAAATATTAAACAAGCTTTACTTCCTATAATTGGAGCAGTGGGCGGCATGCTTGTGCCAGCTTTATTTTATGTGTTTATTAACTGGGGTGATAGTGAAACTTTAAACGGCTGGGCAATACCATCTGCAACAGATATTGCTTTTTCTTTAGGTGTTTTGTCGTTACTTGGAAAAAGAGTGCCATTATCATTAAAAGTTTTTCTTACTGCACTCGCAATAATAGATGATTTAGGTGCCATTTTAATTATTGCTATATTTTACTCTGGAGATTTAAGTATAAAATATTTGAGCTTAATGCTATTGGCATTTTTAATATTATTGTTATTAAATAAATTTAATATTAAAAGATTTTTGCCATATTTACTTATAGGATTTTTGCTTTGGGACTTCACACATAACTCAGGTATACATGCAACAATTGCCGGTGTTTTACTTGCAATGACAATTCCACATAGAAAAAAAGAAAAAGATTTTTCTTTATTAATAAAAGTAGAGCATGCAATAAGTCCATATGTTGCTTTTGGAATTATGCCAATATTTGCTTTTGCTAATGCTGGTGTTTCACTTGAGGGTCTGTCATTAAGTATATTACTTGAAAAGGTTCCTTTAGGTATAGTTTTAGGATTATTTTTAGGTAAACAATTAGGTGTTTTTATATTTTCTTATATTTCTATAAAATTAAAAATTGCTCAGATGCCAAACAACGCAAATTGGCCAAATTTTTACGGGGTCGGTGTTTTGACTGGTATTGGTTTTACAATGAGCTTATTTGTTGGAAACTTAGCATTTGTCGAAAATATTCAATATATTGATGGAGTTAAAATAGGGGTTTTGACTGGGTCATTATTATCAACTTTATTTGGATATTTTTTGATATTACTAACTCCAAACAAGTAAAGTTAATGAGACTTAAAAAAGTAATATTTTTTTTTTTAATAATGTTTTTTATAAAGAATCCAACAAGTGCAAATTACAACAAATCATTTTATGATTTAAAAATAAATTCTATTGATGGTGAGTTAATAAATCTATCGTCATATAAAGATAAAGTAGTATTGTTGGTAAACGTTGCAAGTTACTGTGGATTTACTAAACAATATGAAGATTTACAAGTATTATGGGAAACATATAAAGACAAAGGCTTGATTGTGATGGGTGTGCCATCAAAATCTTTTAATCAAGAAAAAGAGACAAATGAGGAAGTAAAAAAATTTTGTGAAGTAAATTTTAACATTAATTTTCCTTTAACATCAATCTATGATGTAAAAGGCAAAAACTCTCATGAAATTTATAAATGGGCAAAGGAAAATTACGGAAACTCAGCAGTACCAAAGTGGAATTTTCATAAAATCTTAATTGGATCTGATGGTAAAATTATAGATACTTTTGCACCATTTACAAATCCGATGTCAAAAAAAGTAATTTCGCAAATTGAAAAATCTCTTAATTAGATTTATTAATAATATTTTTAATATAATCTTTTAAATTTTTTTTCCCGAAATATTTATAAACTTTATTAGAAAGATTCATATTTGTGAGTGCAGATGCATATCTTTCACCAGGTCTTTTTTTTAAAAATTTTATCTTTGTCTTAAACATTCTCGCAACTTCTATAATTGAATAACTTTGTTTGTGTGAAATGCTATAGTGTCTACAGAGATTTTTCTTCCATGCTAAATAGCAGATTTCTACTGTGTCGTTTATGTGAGTAAAACGCCTTGTTTGAGTACCTGGCTTCACAACAGAGAGAGCTTTTTTCATCTTATATTCATGTTCAAATATGCCAATAACTGTAGCCATTTGACCTTTTGTAATTTGTCTTGGTCCATAAACATTATAAAAATAAATTACTTCAAATTTAAAACCAAACCACTTTTTTAGATTTTCTAGTAATTCAAGATTTTTGGATTTTGTAAAAGCATAGGGAGAAAGATTTTTATCATCACCACTATTTCCAAGTGTGGCAGAGGTTGCTGAATAAATTAATTTAATATTATTTTTTAAGCAAAAATTGAAAACTGCATTTGTCCCAATAGAATTTGAGTCGATGCAATCATTCATTTTAATAAAACTTTGGTAAATTCTAGCAAATTCTCCGAAATGAAAAACTGAATTAATTGATTTTGTGTTTTTAAAATACTTTTCTATATTTTTTGTATTAGAGTTTATATATCTGACTCTAGCATTTTTGATATGGTTTTTAATAGAGCCTGATGAATAATTGTCAATACTAATTATATTGTAATTTGTTCTTTTAATAAGTAAATTTATTAAGTTTGATCCAACAAACCCTGCCCCACCTGTTACTATTATCTTGTTTTTTTTCATTAAAAATTTATCGTAAGTCCATCATAAGCAGGTTTAATATTTTTTGGTAATATATCTAATAATTTTTTGTAGTCTAAATCTGAATGTAAATTAGTTAATATCATTTTTTTCGGTTTAAGTTCATAATTGAGACTCAAAACATCATCCAAATTAAAATGGGATATATGTTTTTTATACCTTAAACAATCGATAATTAAATAATTAATTTTAAAAAAATTTTTTAAGTCTTTTTTAAAAATTTTATTAACATCTGGCAAGTAAGCAATCTTTTTATTAATTATAAATGCTAAGCTATCTATATAACCATGTTTTACTTTAATAACTTTGATATTTATCAATTTACCAAAATCTAAATTTCTTTTTATAAGATTAATTTTGAGTATAGCTGGGTAATCTTTATTTTCCATAAAACAATAAGAAAAATTTTTAGATAAATATTTCCTAGTTTCAGAATCAGCATAAATGGGTAATCTTTTTTTATTTTTTAAAGAAAAAACTCTCAGATCATTAATTCCATGTGTTTGATCTGCGTGTTTATGTGTATAAATAACACTACTAATATTTTTGATATTATTATCAAGGAGTTGTTTTCTTAAATCAGGAGAAGTATCTATCAATATATTTTCGTTTTTAGTTTGTATCAAAGCAGAACATCTTGTTCTTATATTTTTTGAATTTTTTGGATCACAATTTCCAAAAAAACCATCAGCTCTTGGAACACCCATTGAACTTCCACAACCTAGGATTATAAATTTCATATTTTAAAAAAAAAGATTATTAAAATTTTTAGTGGTACTGTCTATTAATTCATTAAATGATATTTTTTTTAGATCAGCTAATTTTTGAGCAGTAAACTTAACATATGATGGTTCGTTTTTCTTTCCCCTAAAAGGTTCAGGAGACAAATAAGGACTATCAGTTTCAATTAATAACTTGTTTAAAGGCAAATATTTAAATGTTTCTTGAAGTTCTACAGAATTTTTAAAAGTAATTATACCACTCGCTGAAAAAAAAGCGTTCATATCTAAAAGTTTTTCAGCAAATTTTTTTGATCCTGTAAAACAATGCATTAAGATTTTTAAATTTTCATTTTTATATTCTTTAAGAATTTGAAACATCTCGTCTTCTGCACTCCTAGAATGTATTATTAAGGGTTTTTTCAAATTTCTAGCTGCAGTAATATGTTCTTGAAAACTTTTGATTTGAGCTTTTCGATCACTATGATCGTAATAGAAATCAAGCCCAGTTTCACCAATACCTATTATCTTTTGATATTTATTTACCTCAATTTGAATTTTTTCTGATGTGATATTGTTTGTTTCTGTTTCATGAGGATGTATGCCAAAGGTTCCAAAGATGATATCGTCATGTTCAATCAGTTTTATAATATTTTCAAAACTTTTAAGAGTTGTGCAAATTGTTAATATTTTTTTTATACCTACATTTTTGGATCTTTTTATAACATTTTCAATATCTTTAAATAAAGGTTCATGATCTAGATGGCAATGTGAATCAATCATTTTCTCTAATTATTTTTTTGAATAATATATCAATATTATTTATTTTTTTACCACACTTTAAGAAATCATGGTCAACTAAACTTGAAAAATCTATTTCCTTTTCAGTAATATCAAAAATTTTTAATGCTCTTAATGATGTTTGTGGAATTACTGGAAATAGCATTATACATATTTTTCTAATTACCTCTAATGTTGTGTAAACTATTGTTTTTAATCGCTCTGGATTAGCTTTCTTTTTCCATGGCTCTTGATCGTTAAAATATTTATTTGCCTCAAACAATCTACTTACAATGTAGTTAATATAAAAATTAATGTCTTGTTCGTCTATTTTTTTTCTAATAATATCTAAATCTAACTTGAATTTATTTAAAATTATTAAATCATCTTTATTAAACTTATCTTTTACTGGTATTGTGTTGTCACAATTTTTGTTTGCGAAAGTGACAACTCTTTGACATAAGTTACCAAAATTATTTGCCAAATCACTATTAATACAATCCTCAAGACGTTCTTGTGATATATTGCCATCATTTCCAAAAGATACTTCTTTGATTAAATAGTATCTAAGGGGATCTAATCCATATTTATCAATAATATCTAGAGGATCTAATATATTTCCTCTCGATTTTGACATTTTTTCATCTCCAGAAAGTATCCAGCCATGACTATAAATTTTTCTAGGTAATGGTAAATTTGCAGCTAATAAAAAAGCAGGCCAATAAATTGCATGAAATCTTAAAATATCCTTTCCAATTAAATGTAAAGACGCTGGCCAAAATTTTTTGTAAAGTTCGTCTTTAGTATTAGGGTAATTAAGAGCGCTAATATAATTTGTTAAAGCATCTAACCAAACATAAATTACATGATCTTGATCATTAGGAACTTTTATCCCCCACGAAAAACTTTTACGGCTAATAGATAAATCTTTTAAACCACTTTTTACAAAACTAATCACTTCATTCCTACGAGAACTTGGTGCAATAAAATCTGGATTTTTTTCATAATAATCCAACAATGGTTTTTCCCATTTAGATAATCGAAAAAAATAAGATTCTTCATCCATCCATTCGACTGTAGATTTTGAGGCAATAGCTCTTTTAATACCATCAAATTCTTCTATTTCATTTTCACCATAAAATGCTTCATCAGATATTGAATACCACCCAGAATATTTAGATAAATAAATATCTTCTTTCCGCTCAAGTTCACTCCATAAGCTTTGAACAGAAAGTTTATGTCTTTTTTCAGTTGTTCTAATAAAATCAGTATTAGTCAAATTAAGGATTTTTGATAGTTCCATGAAAGTTTTGCTTATATCATCACAAAATGATTGTGGATCCATATTGTTATCCTTAGCTGCTTTTTGAATTTTGAGGCCGTGTTCATCAGTACCTGTAAGAAAATGAATGTCATAACCATCGATTTTTTTAAATCTTGCAAAAAAATCTGCAATAATGCTTGAATAAGCATGACCCATATGTGGTTTTGCAGATGGATAATAAATCGGTGTAGTAATATAAAATTTCTTATTCATTTAAAACTTTTTCGTGAAATTCGTTAATAATAATCTCATCATCTAAATTAAATTTTTTAACATCGTTAATTTTTGTAATGAAATATTCAAATAAATTTGATTGAATATGAAATTCTTTTTTTTGTAAAAATGACTCTATTAAGTCAAACAGTAAGGCCTTTCCAATGTTATTCTTTTTATAATAATTCTTTTCTATAAGAATTCTTAAGAAATTTTTTAAAGTCAAATTCTCTAATTCTATTTCATAATCGTTTGAAAAATTTATTAATTCTAAAATTTTTCCAGGGGTAAAATAATAATCAATCAATTCATTATTAATATTGTTTAGAATTTTCTTTTTTAAAATACAATTTAAAACTTCAGCAGATTGTGAATTTGTAAGATGGATTTTAAAATTTAGACATCTTGACTTTAAAGTTGATAAAATACGTTTATTATTATGTATTAATAAAAAATAAATATTATCGTTTGGTTCCTCGAGAAATTTTAAAAGAGAATTTATTGAATTTTTATTTAAGTATTCGATGTTATCAATAAGAACGAATCTTGGTTTTTTATTTAGTGAAGATTTATTCAAATTTAAAATCAAATTTCTTATTTGAGATATATCAATAAATTTTTTATCAGAAGCTACATCAATTAAATTAAAATTGGGATTAACATTATTAATTGTAAGTTTAAATGACTTATTATTTTCGTTAATTGTGAAATTTTTTTCATCATAAGGAAACTCTTCGTCATTTGATAGTATAAAATTAATTAAATGGTAAGCTAAAGTACATTTGCCAATCCCCTTATTACCAGATAAAAGAATCTTATTAGGTAATTTTTTTTTATTATAAAGTGATGCTAATTCATTAAAATCATCATTCAATCCATATAAAGTTAATTGTGAAGCAGGTTTTAAATTCATTTAATCAATTTTTCTATTTTTTTTTTAATTAAATCTTTATTATGATCAAGCTCAAGATTTGAGTCTATTATTTGATATTTTTTTTTGTTTTTACTAGCTAGGAAAAGGAATCCTTTTTGGACTTTGAAATAAAAATGATCATCAAATTTATCGTATCTATTAAGTTTTTTTCTTAATTTTAGTCTTTTTTTCATATTTTTTTTATTTACAATATTTAAAAAAGTAAAATCAGGTTTAATATTACCTAACAAAAATTGATTTATTTTTTTTATGATAGGTAATTCAACACCTAAACCGTAATGCTGATATGCAATAGTAGAATCAGTAAATCTATCGATCAAAATTATTTTTTTTCTAAAATTATTTTTTATTAACGAAAAATTTTCACTTCTTGATGCCAGATATAATAATAAATCTGTCTTTTTATTAAAATTTGAGTTTTTATTTAATATCAATTTCCTTATTATTTCTGAATTCTTGCTTCCTCCTGGTTCACGTAATCTAATATATTTTATTTTTTTTTTTTTTAAATATTTGGATACAAAATTACAATGGGAAGTTTTTCCACTTCCTTCGATGCCTTCAAAAACGATTATTGGATTTTTAAACATCACCCCAAATTAGATAATTTAGAGATCTGATTAATTTAGTAAAAATATTTACTTTTTTTATATCGTTTGATGCTAGAAGATCATATTCTCCTATTAAATCTTCATCATAAACAACTCTCAATTTTCCGATCGATTGTTTTTTTTTAATAGGAGCTTCAATCGGTCCATCATATTTCATAGATATTTTTAGTCTTTTTTTTTGTGCTTTTTTTATAACCTTATAAATATCTTTGTCGACATGAACATCAACAAAGTTTTGTTTGCCTAACCATACTTCTACTTTACCTATTTTTTCATTTGATTTTGCGATTTGTACTAAATCAAAATTAGTTAATCCATAAGTTAGTAACTTTAAACTTTCTCTAGATCGAGATGATTTCGTTTCAAATCCACTGCCCACAGCAATCAATCTTCTATTTTTTCGTTTGATCGATGATGCTAAAGAATATTTTTCAACTGCTAAATACCCAGTCTTTATTCCATCAGCTCCAAGATTTTTGTATAAAAGTGGATTTCGATTACCTTGTGTGATTGGATCACCGCCTGTTCTATTCCAGGTAAATTCTTTTTCGCTAAACCACTCATAATATTCTGGATGATTTTTAATCAAATAATTTGACATAATCAAAATATCTCTAACAGTAGAATAATTATCTGGATCATTAATACCAGATGAATTAGCAAAATTTGTATTCGTCATTCCAATTTCTTGAGCTTTTGATGTCATTAGAATTGAGAATTCTTCCTCTGTTCCAGCAATTCCTTCAGCTAAAGCTATACAAGCATCATTTCCAGATGCAACAATAATACCTCTTAATAAATCTTCAACGGACACTTCATCTCCAACCATAATGAACATAGAAGAATACCCGGCTGTTGATAGTCTCCAAGCTTTTTCTGAAATAATAAATTTATCATCTAAACTTATTTCTCCAGATTTTATTAAATCAAAAGCAATTATAGATGTCATAATCTTAGTCATAGAGGCTGGATAAATAGATCGATCAGGTTCTTTTTCATATAAAATTTCACCTGACAGAAAATCCTGTAAAATTGCAGTTCTTGCTTTTATATCTATATTAGCAATTGCAAGTGTTGATAAAAATAATTTAATTAATAAAACAAAAATAATTTTTTTAAACATTTTTTAAAATTTGTAAATTTTCAAAGTCTAGTGACATTATTTGTTCAAAAGCTATCTTAATGTCTTTTATATCATTAAAAGGACCTATTAATACCCTATATTTAACATCAGATATTTTAACAATTTTAACATTCCTAACAGAAGAATTTTTCTTAATACGATCTATCAGCATTTTAGCAGAATCTAGATAATAAAAATCAGCAACTTTTATAGAGTAAGAAAACTTTTTTTTTTTAACTTTCTTTTTTTTTTTAAGCTTTTTGTTTAAATCACTAATTAAAACTCCGTCTATTGGAGCTTTCTCAGCTACATTTTTTTCTTCTTCGAAGGTTTTCGTTTTTTTTGCTATAAATGTTGTATTATTTGATATTGATATTATTTCAATATAAGGATCATCTAAATCCAAATTTAAATTTTCAGCGATTCTCAAAGACAACACTGAATTATAAAAACCCGAAAAATTTTCTCTATTTGATTTTACCGATGCAATCAACGATTTACCATTAGCAGGATTAATAATTTTCACTCTTGATTTTTTTTTTAAAAATTTATGATAAATATAAAGTGAATTGTTATCCATTTTTTTTAATCCATCTAGATTATCGTTGTAAATCAGTGCAAATCCTAAGTTACTGTACTTAGTTTTGTCAGGATATTCTATTTTATAAGTTTTTAAATTAGTCTGATTACAATTTGAAAGAAATAAAAACAAGAAAATGATTTTTAATATCTTACAGGTCATTATGAATCCTATCCTTCAATGTACATACTGCTAAAGCAAATCTCAAAGAACGATTCCATTTGAGAATTATTTCATAGTTATCAAAAACAATAAAAGCAGGGTTTAAAGTTTCTGCATTAGGTATTATGTCTTTATCAGGTGTAATAATAGCTACATTTAAATTTTCATCTAGCGAATTTAAAATTTCATTGTTATCTATATATTTGGTAAAAAATTTTAATTTCTTTTTGTTTTTTAATTTTTTCGCCGAAACATTAAGATATTTTTTTGGAACGTTTTTTTTTAAATTAACTCTATAAAAACATGGATCATTTTTATCCCAACCCATGTTATTCAAGTAATTTGCAGCCGAAGCATATGCATCCTCAGCGTTTTTAAGATCTATATAGTTATCTTTATTAAAATCAATTGCATGATTTTTAATTGTTGAGGGCATAAATTGAAAAAAACCAAAAGCACCAGCCCAAGAACCATAGAGAGTTTTATAATCTATTTGATTTGTGTCTACTAATCTTAGTAAAATTAGGAGTTCATTTGTAAAAAATTCTGATCTTCTTTTGTCAAAACTTAAAGTTGCCAATGAGGACAATATATCCATTTTACCAACATATGTTCCGTAATTTGTTTCAATACCCATCAACGCTAAAAGCAATTCTTTTTCAATATTATATTTTTTCTCTACCGTATTAATTAATTTCTTATTTTTTTTATAAAAATTTAAACCTTTCTTTACTTTTTTAAGTGAAGTTCTTTTAGAAATATATGTTTTAGTATCTTCATAAAATTCTGGTTGAAACCTATCGTACTCAATCACTTTGGGCAAAAATATTACATTTTTCATAGTTAGCTCAAATGTTTTTTCTGAAATATTGTTTGCTAATGCAATTTTTTTGAAATTATTTTTCCATTTTGCAAATTCTAAATTTTCAGATGCATAATTCTTTGAGATTGAAAAAAAAATAAATATTAAGATGATACTAATTAGTCTCATAAAGATCTTTTATGTATATAATTACAGCAGTCCAAATAATAATAAAACTGATGAATTTTACTAATGAAAAATCCTCATCATAGTAAAAATAACCTAAAATAAACTGTAATGTAGGAGTTATATAAAAAATCATACCTGTCGGCCCTAAACCAATTAATTCAACACCTCTCACATAAAGAAATAAGGGAATCACTGTCATGGGTCCTGCTAAAATAATGAATAAACTTAGCCCTGGGTTAGATAAATTAAAATCATTTAAACCATTGACTACAATTAAATAAAAAGACCCTATCGCAAATGGAAAAATAAATAAACTTTCAATCAATAAACCAATATCAGTATCTACATTAATTTTTTTTCTTACAAGATTGTAAAATGCCCAACTTAGAGCAACTATAATACCAACCCAGGGTAAACTCTCTAAATTATGAGCAACTAAAATTAAAATTGAAATTAAAACTAATGAAATTGAAAAAATTCTTTTTGTATTTAATTTTTCTTTAAAAAAAATATTTCCAAGAAGGACGCTTATTATAGGCATAATAAAATAGCCAAAACTTGCATCAATTATTTTATCTGTAGACACTGCATAGATCCAAATAGCCCAATTAACAAAAATAAAAAAACCTGAAAAAAATAAAGCAATTAAATTAATCTTATTATTTACAGTCTCAAAAAAAATTTTCCATTTAGAAAAAAAAGTTGTTGTAAAAATTAACATTACTGCAGTCCATAAACACCTATGGACAACAAGTTCTATATGACCAATAAAAGATACATATTCAAAATATATTACTCCAATAAAACCCCACCAAAAAGAACCTAATGATGTTAATATTAATCCTTTATTAAATTCTTGTTTCATTAAATTATACTTAAATTGATAATACTTAGTTTAAATAGACTATTTTATAGTTGAATTAAATATTTTTAATTATAAAAGCTTCTAAAAGGAGAGATGGCTGAGCGGTTGAAAGCACCGGTCTTGAAAACCGGCAAAGGGGCAACTCTTTCCTGGGTTCGAATCCCAGTCTCTCCGCCATATTTATTGATCAATAAATTTATAATTTTTAAAAAGATTATTAATATTATTTTTTTCAAAATCTACTGTTGTGTTAGTACCATTATAAAAGTTATATAAAGTATCATCATCAGTATCTAGTAGTTTTTCTAAATCCAGTAGATCGTTTTTACTTAGTTTATTTATGTATTTTTTTGTGAATGATCCCATTAATTTGTCCATTTCTTTCGTGCCTCTATAATTTGACCTATAAATAATTTTTTTTTTTAATTCCTCTATGTCCATATATATAATTAGAATATATTAGTAGAAAATGAATAATAAAAGTAATTATAAATATCTTTTATCAGACTTATCAACATTAAAAGGAGTTGGCCCCAAAACTGTTAATTTATTAAAGAAAAAAAAAATTAATAATATTTTTGATCTTCTGTGGAAATTACCTAGGACGTTTACAGATAGAAGTTTATCGTCAAAAATTAGAGATTTACATATTGGAGAAAATCAAACAATAACAATAATACCTCAAAAATATTATTTTCCAAGAATAAGAAATTTACCGAATAAGGTTCTGTGCACTGATGACACAGGTGAACTGGACTGTATATTTTTTAATAGTTATGAAGGATATGTGAAAAAAATACTTCCACTTGGAAAAGAAATAACAATAAGTGGTAAAATAAACAGATTTAGGAATAGATACCAACTAACTAATCCAAAATATATTTCAGAAAATTCTTCTTTGATTAGAAAAAAACACAATACATATTCATTAACAGATGGAATTTCAGAAAAAGTTTATAACAAAATTATTGACCAAATAATCAATAAATTACCAATTTTAGAAGAATGGCATTCAGAAGACATATTAAATAAATTTAATAATTACAGTTGGAATAAATCTATTATTGAACTTCATAAACCTGAAAATATTGGCAAAAATAAAAAAAAATTCTACCAAAGACTTGCTTTTGATGAAATCTTTTCAACCTTTTTAGTAAATTCTGAAATAAGAAAAAAAGTAAAAAAAAATAAAAAAGAAAGTAAAGTTTTTGATTTGAATAAACAAAACAAAATTATTGAAACACTAGAATTTTCATTAACAAATGATCAATTAAAAGCAATCAGAGAAATAAACAATGACTTATGCTCGTCTACAAAAATGTTTAGACTTTTGCAAGGTGATGTGGGTAGTGGAAAAACAATAGTTGCACTAATATCTGCTTTTAACTCAATAAATTCTGGATTTCAAGTAGCACTAATGGCTCCAACTGAAATTTTAGCTAGACAGCATTTTAATCTTGCTAAGAAAATATTCCCTAAAAATTTAGAGATAGAATTAATTTCAAGTAAGACAGATACTAAAGAAAAAAAAGTTATCTTGAATAAATTAGAAAATCATAAAATTGATATTATTTTTGGGACTCATGCAATTTTCCAAAAAAAAGTTTTATTTAAAAAATTAGGATTAATAATAATTGATGAACAACATAAATTTGGTGTGAATCAAAGAAAAAGATTGTCTGATAAAGGGGGAAATAATTGTGATGTTTTATTAATGACCGCAACTCCAATACCAAGAACGCTTACAATGACCATTTACGGTGATATGGATCTTTCAATCATAAGAGAAAAACCTAAGACAAGAAAACCAATACAAACTTACAGTAAAATAGAGACTAAAATAGAGGATATATTAAAATTTATAAATAAAGAAATAAAGTTAGGTAATCAAATTTTTTGGGTATGTCCATTAATTGAGGAGTCAAAAAAATTAGACCATGCTTCAGCGCTTAAAAAATTTGAGTTCCTTAAAAAAAAATTTCCTAATCAAGTTTCTTTATTACATGGTAAAACAAATCCTGAGGAAAAAGAAAGTATATTAAATAATTTTTTAGAAAAAAAATTTGATATATTAGTTTCGACTACAATTATTGAGGTAGGAATAGATTTCCCTAATGCAACCGTTATAATCATAGAAAATTCAAATAAGTTTGGCTTATCTCAATTACATCAATTACGAGGACGAGTTGGAAGAGGAAATAAAAATTCCACTTGTATACTCATGTTTAAATCAAACTTAAGTGAAAATGCTAGAAAAAGAATTAATATATTAAAAAAAACTAATGATGGTTTTTTAATTTCGGAGGAGGATATGAAATTGAGAGGTTATGGAGATATTTTAGGTTTTAAACAAAGTGGAATAAAAAATTTTAAATTAGCTGACCCAATCCAAAATAATGATCTTTTTCTTTTAGCTGAAAAAGAAATGAAAAGAATTGAAAAATCAAACGAAGATATTAGTAAATTTAAACCTTTAATTAAACTTTACGATAGAGCAGATATTATAAATGATATTGTTTAAGTTTTTCCAGTAGATGTCCCAGCAGATACAATAAATTTAGAAGCTTCCTCAAAACTCATATTTAGAAAAATCACATTTTCGATAGGAAACATAAGTAGAAAACCACTTGTAGGGTTCGGTGTAGTTGGAACAAAAACATTTATTAACTTTTGATTAGTTTTTTCTGCCATTTCTCCTTTGTTTTCTTTAGTTGCAAAACCCACTGCCCAAACACCTTTTCTGGGATATTCGATCAATACAACACTTTTTTTATCACTTTCCTTATTTGAGAAAGTCTCAGTCATTTGAAGAATTGCAGAGTATATTGTTCTTAAAAAAGGAATTTTCTTAAATAAGTCATCAATTAATTTTAAAACTCTTTTTCCTAAGAAGGATAAAGATAATCCTCCAACAAAAGTAATTAGAATAATTGATATTAAAATTTCTAATCCCGGAACAGCAAAAGGGAGATAACTATTTGGATTAATGTTCTCAGGTATTATTTTCGATGAAAGACCAATTAAAACTTTACTTAGATATAAAGTAAAACCAATTGGAATTAAAACAACTACTCCTGTAATAAAGTAGTTTCTAAGTATAAGTGTTAATGATTTTTTTTTTTATTTTTAACCATTTGTTTATTTAAAACTTGAGTAAATTACAAAAGAAATAGCAAGAATAAATAAAAATAACAATATTTTATTATTTAGATTCATTGCAAAATATATTATCAATGTTGTACTAAAATGAATAGAAGAAAATTTTTATCTTACGTTGGTTGCGGTTGCTGTGGTTTTATCTTGAATTCTTGTGCTTCAGCTCCAATAACAAAAAGAAAGCAGCTTAAAATATATCCTGAGGCGGCGTTAAACAACCAAGCTGCTCAAATATACGAAAAAATTAAGATGAAAGAAAAAATGAGTGATGATACCAAATCTCTCAATCAAATAAGAGAAATTGGGAAAAAAATGGAAAATTCAATTAATGAATATTTTCATAGATCAAATCTTGAAAATCCAACAACAAACTTTGTTTGGGAATATATATTAATTGAAAATAAAAACATGAGAAATGCCTGGTGTATGCCTGGAGGTAAAATTGCTGTTTATACAGGAATGCTTGAAGTAACAAAAAACTCTGATGGTTTGGCAGCGGTAATGGGCCATGAAATTGCACATGCTGTTGCCAAACACTCTGTAGAAAGAGCCAGTAGAGGTCTTTTAGTTCAACACGGGTCTAAAGTTATAGATATTTTATCTGGCGGAAAGTTATCTCAACTAAACCGAACAATACCAGGAGTAAATACAGTTGACCTGCTAAAAAGATTTGGAATTATGAATCCTTTCAACCGAAAACAAGAGAGTGAGGCTGATTATTTGGGTATGATATTTTCATCATTATCTGGTTTTGATATTAGGGAAACGAGAAAGATTTGGGAAAGAATGCAAGAATTTAACAAGGGTAATACACCGCCAGAGTTTATGAGCACTCATCCGTCTGCAAAAAATAGAATAAAAAAAATAGACGAATGGACTAATAAGATAATATTAGAATATCCACCAATTAACATTTAGTAATGATAATGGTGAGCCGTGATGGACTCGAACCATCGACCCATTCCTTAAAAGGGAATTGCTCTACCAACTGAGCTAACGGCCCATATTTACGAAAAGTTTTATTTGTATACATAATAATTTGAATAATTCAAACAAGAATTTGTGAGACAAATATATACATCTATAATTTATCTATAAATCTATCATGAAAAGCATTAAAAGTACCCTCGCGAATATTTTTTCTTATAGCAGTCATTAATTCTTGATAAAAATTAATGTTATGTAAAGTAAGTAGCATAGATGCAAGTATCTCGTTAGTGTTGAATAAATGATTTAAATAGTTTTTTGAATATTTATTAAGGTTCAGATTTTCACAATTTTTATCTATTGGTGTATTGTCATTATGGTACTTATTATTTTTAAGATTGATTCTGCCTTCCCACGTAAAAGCTAACCCCGTCCTACCTGAACGAGTTGGTAGAACACAATCAAACATATCTATACCTCTTTTCACTGCACCTAAAATATCTGATGGTGTTCCAACACCCATTAGGTAATGAGGTTTATTTTCAGGAAGTTCTTCTTTAATACCATCTAAGACTGAAAACATTTCTTTTTGTGTTTCCCCAACAGCTAAACCACCTACTGCATAACCATCAAAGTCAATTTTAATTAACTCATTTAAAGATTTAAGTCTTAAGTCATTAAATAGACCTCCTTGAACAATCGCAAAAATTCCTTTGTGTGGATTTTCACCAAATGCTTTTTTTGAACGCTTTGCCCAGTTTAATGATAGTTGCACTGATCTTTTTATGAAATCGTAGTCATCTGTTTTTTTTGGACACTCATCCATGATCATTACAATATCAGAATTCAATCCTAATTGAATTTTGATACTTTCCTCAGGACTTAAAACAAATTTTTTCCCATCAACATGAGAATTAAATATTGCTCCCTTATCAAGATCAATTTTATTGAGTTTAGAAAGGGACATTACCTGAAAACCTCCTGAGTCTGTAAGAATTGGTAAGTCACAATTCATAAACTTATGTAAACCACCTGCATTTTTTATTCTCTCAACTCCTGGACGGATCATCAGATGATAAGTATTTGACAAGATTATTTGAGAACCAGTTTTTTTTATATCATCAATCGTACAGGCTTTAACAGTTGCTTGTGTGCCGACAGGCATAAATACGGGTGTTTCTATGTTCCCCCTATGAGTTTTTATTAAACCACATCTTGCAAATTTATCCTTTTCAAGAACTTGAAAGGCAAATTTTTTTAATGCCATCAAAAAATTATAAAGATTTAAAACTTATTATCTTATCTGGATCCGTAACAGAGCCATTATTATTTTCATCACCTCGTTTAATTTTATCAACGAATTCCATTCCTTCAATTACTTTTCCAAAAACTGTGTATTGCCTGTCCAAAAACGGAGCAGGTTTAAAACAAATAAAGAATTGACTATTAGCACTATTCGGATCAGATGATCTAGCCATAGACAATGTACCTCGTTCATGTGGAAGACTATTAAATTCTTGATTTAAATCTGGAAAATCTGATCCACCCATGCCTGCTCTTGATAAGTTAAAATCATTTGAATCGGATTTACCAAATTTCACATCGCCAGTTTGAGCCATAAACCCATCTATCACTCTATGAAAAACTACATTGTCATATTTTCCCGAATTCGCAAGATCTTTTATTCTTTTAACGTGATTAGGTGCTACATCTTCAAATAGTTCTATTTTTACATCTCCATCTTTAAGTTTTAAAATCATAATATTCTCCTCTGACATTGTTTGATTTGTTACTAAAAAAAAAATAATTAAGAAATTAAAAAATATTTTATTCATACTTTTTTTTTAATAATTTGATTGTACTTTTTGTTGTAAATTTATTAATATTTCCTTTCAATTTAACTATTTCTTTAACAAATTTTGACGAAATTATTTGATTCTCTACATCAGACATTAAAAAAATTGTTTCAATATTATTATTTAATTTTCTGTTCATTCCTGCTAACTGAAACTCATACTCAAAATCGGAAACCGCTCTTAGACCTCTCAATATAACATTTGATCTGTATTTTTTACATAATTCTGTGGTAAGAGAAGTAAAAGAAATCACTATGATTTTTTTTTTATTTAATTTGAGATCGTAAAATAATGCTTTTTTTATTATATCAATTCTTTCATTACTATCGAAGAGATAATCTTTATTAGCAACGTCAGAAACTGCTACCACTATTTTATCAAACAATTTTAGAGCTTTTTTTATTACATCTATGTGCCCATATGTTATCGGGTCAAATGTCCCAGGATAAATTGCTACTTTGCTCATCAGACTAAATTATCATCAATTTTACTGGCTGAAACAACTTTTTCTTCTCCTGATAATTTTATAATTCTAACTCCTTGGGTGTTTCTTCCCGCAGTTCTTATTTCTCTAGCAGCAACTCTTATAACCCTTCCTTTATTTGTTGAAATTAAGATTTCATCACCATCAAATACTGGAAAAGATGATGATATGTTTCCATTTCTTGAAGAATTTACAATTCCAATTATACCCTTTCCTCCCCGATTTGTGGTTCTATAGTCAACGTGTGATGTTTTTTTTCCATATCCATTTTCAGTGATTGACAAAATAAACTTTTCTTTTGCCTTTAATTCAGATTTATTATCGCTATTTTTTTTTGACCCTTTGTTGCTATGACTGTCAATTATAGATAGAGATACTATCTGGTCATTAGTAGCTAAATCAATACCTTTAATGCCTTTGGAAGATCTGCCCTTAAAATTCCTTAATTTTTTTGACTCAAAACGAATACATTTTCCTAATTTAGTACTTAAAATTATGTCTTGATCCTCTTTACATATTTTTACACCTACAATTTTATTATTATTATCTAGCTTCATTGCAATTTTTCCTGCAGTGTTGATTGAAGTAAAATCCTCTAAACTATTTTTTCTTATTTTTCCTTGGGAGGTAGCAAAAACTATTTGATAATTTTTTACTTCAGAATCGTTCTCAGGAAAAGGCATTATAGAGCTTATTGATTGATGGCTTTTTAAAGGTAAAATGTTAAAAAGTGATTTTCCTTTTGAAGCAGCAGATCCCTCTGGGATTTTCCATGCTTTAATCCTATACACTAGACCTTCTGTTGAGAAAAACAAAACAGACGTATGGGTATTTACCGACAAAGTCTGCACTACAGAGTCTTCGTTTCTAGTTGTTATACCCGTTTTGCCTTTACCACCTCTTTTTTGTGTTCTTACGCTGTTTAATGATCCTCTTTTTATATAACCTTGTAAAGTGACGGTAATTAAAACAGATTGTTTCTGAATTGTTTCTTCAATATCATAATTTAAAATAGCATCGACTATTTTTGTTCTTCTAGGAAATGAGAATTTTTCTTTAATATTTTTAAGTTCCTCACCTATTACGTTGAGTAATTCTTTTTTTGATGAAATAATTTTTTTATATCTTGATATTAATTGTGATAATTTTTTAATTTCTAATTCAATCTCGCTAATACCTAGGGCTGTTAATTTTTGTAGTCTTAAATCTAATATTGCATCAACCTGAATTTCGGATAGTGAGTATAAATTTTTTGCTTTTTTAGTCTCAATTAAAGAAATCATTTTTTGTGATTTATTAATTTTCCATTTTGTATCTAAAATTAATTTTTTTGCGTTATCAGGATTTTTAGAGCCTCTTATAATTTTAATTATCTTATCTAAATTTTCAACAGATACGGATAAACCAATTAAAATATGTGCTCTCTCCTCAGCTTTTTTTAAATCAAATTTTGTTTTTTTTATTACAACATCTTCTCTAAATGTTAGAAAACTCGATAAGAAATCTTTTAGATTACAAGTTTGTGGTTTTCCATCTACGATTGCCAAAGTATTAAAGCCGAATGAGCTTTCAATTTGTGTATTTTTATATAATTGTCTTTTTACAGTTTCTGGTTCAACACCATTACGTAAATCAATTGAAACTCTAATACCTTCTCTATTTGACTCATCTCTAATATCTTTTATACCTTCGATTTTTTTTTCTCTAACAAGTTGAGCAATTCTTTCATTAAGTACAGATTTATTTACTTGATATGGTATTGATGTGATGACTAGTCTTTCTCTGCCATTTTTCAAATTTTCAATTGAAATTTCTCCTCTAATTTTAAATGAGCCCCTACCTTTATTATAACCTTGTTTAATCATGTCTTTACCAATGATTACTCCTCCGGTTGGGAAATCTGGTCCTGGGATCAGTTTCATTAAATCTTTAATCTTAATGTCTTTATTTTCAATTAAAGCTAAGGCTCCATCAATTACTTCTCCTAAATTATGTGGAGGAATACTTGTTGCCATTCCAACAGCTATACCACCAGCGCCATTAACTAACAGATTTGGATATTGAGCGGGTAGAACTGTTGGTTCTTTCTCTGTTTCATCATAATTACTTTTGAAGTTAATTGTGTTTTTTTCAATATCATCAATTAAAAATTGGGACACTTTAGAAAGTCTTGTCTCAGTGTAACGCATAGCAGCAGCAGGATCACCATCAATGGACCCAAAATTACCTTGGCCATCTACTAAAGGCAAACTCATTGAGAAGTCTTGAACCATACGCACTAGCGCATCATAAACAGATTGATCACCATGGGGATGATATTTACCAATTACATCTCCAACAATCCTAGCTGATTTTCTAAATTGTTTTGACCAATCATAACCACCTTTATACATTGCATAGAGTATTCTACGATGCACTGGTTTAAGACCATCCCTTATATCTGGAAGTGCTCGGCTAACAATGACACTCATTGCATATGAAAGATAAGATGAGCTCATCTCATCATGCATAGATATTAACTTAATATTTTTATCGTTTGGAATTTCAGATTTTTGCATAAAGATTAGAATGGAATTTCATCATCCATATCATTGGAGATTTGTGACAGATCGTCATTTTTTTGAGATGATTGTGCACTATCATTTGCTATACCACTAGAATTTCCGCCTCCCAGCATAGTAAGAGAAGAATTAAAACCTTGAATGACAACTTCTGTAGAATACTTATCTTGGCCAGATTGTTCATCTTTCCATTTTCTAGTAGTTAATTGTCCCTCAACATAAATTTGAGCTCCTTTTTTTAAATACTGTTGAACAACATTTACAAGTCCCTCGTTAAATACAACTATACGGTGCCATTCAGTTTTTTCTTTTTTTTCTCCAGTATTTTTATCTTTCCAGGATTGACTAGTTGCAAGACTTAGTCTCGCTACATTTTTACCATTTACCATTTGTTTTATCTCAGGATCTGCGCCCAAACGACCAATTAAAAGTACTTTATTTAAACTTCCAGCCATAATATTTTATTATTTGTCAAATTTATTATTTAGAATTATATCACAATTTAAGCTGAATATTAATTTTATTGAGTCAAAGCAACAAGAATTATGATTAAAAAGATAGTTATTAAGGGAGCTAAAGAACATAATTTAAAGAATATCTCTTTAGAAATACCAAAGGACAAATTTGTGGTAATTACGGGTCTTTCTGGATCTGGAAAATCCTCTCTAGCTTTTGATACTGTTTATGCAGAGGGTCAAAGAAGATATGTTGAAAGCTTATCTGCATATGCAAGACAATTTTTAGATAAAATGAAAAAACCAAATGTCGATCTCATTGAAGGTCTTAGTCCAGCTATATCAATAGAGCAAAAAAATACCTCAAAAAATCCAAGATCAACTGTAGCTACAGTTACAGAAATATATGACTACATGAGAGTACTTTATGCAAGAGCTGGAGTACCTTATTCACCATTTACAGGAAAACCTATCGAATCACAAACTGTCTCACAAATTGTTGATAAAATTAAACAATTACCAAAAAAATCGACAATTTATCTTTACGCGCCAATAGTAAGAGGGCGTAAAGGTGAATACAAAAAAGAAATTTTAGCTTTTAAAAAAAGAGGTTTTAGAAAAATAAAAATCGATGAAGTTTTATATGATATTGAAAAAATTCCAGAGCTAAATAAGAAGATTAAACACGACATATCTATTCTAGTTGACAGAATTATTCTTAATTCATCTTTAGGTAATAGATTGGCAGAAAGTATTGAAACATCTATAAATATAGCGAATGGTCTGTTGTTTGTTGAATATGAAGATGAAACTTTGCCTAAAAAATTCAGAAAATTAGAAAAAATAATTTTTTCGACTAAATTTGCTTGCCCAGAAAGTGGTTTTACAATTGAGGAAATTGAACCTAGGTTGTTCTCTTTTAATAGTCCATTCGGTGCCTGTGAGGAATGTGATGGAATAGGTATTAAGTTAAACGTTGACCCGAATTTAGTTATACCTAATGAAAAAAAAAGTATTGCAGATGGTGCGATAGAACCCTGGTCTAAAACAACTACTTTATATTATGCTCAAACTTTAGCGTCATTAGCTAAACACTATGATTTTTCTTTGGATGAAAAATGGTCTAAATTGCCTAAAAAAATCAAAGATATTATTCTTTATGGCTCTGATGACGATGAGATTAAATTCAATTATGACGATGGATATGAAAAATATTCATATAAAAAAACTTTTGAAGGTGTAATAAATAATCTTGAAAGAAGATACTTAGAAACAGACAGTGATTGGAAAAGAGAGGAAATTGCTCAATATCAATCCGACACAAAATGTGAAAGATGTAATGGCCACAGACTTAAGGATGAAGCTTTATGTGTAAAAATAGATGGTCTTCATATAAGTGAAGTATCAGAAAAATCAATTTTAGATGCGTCTCAATGGTTTGAAAACTTAAAAAGTAACCTAAATAAGAAACAACTAAAAATTGCTGAACATATTCTAAAAGAAATAAATGAAAGATTAAATTTTTTATTAAACGTTGGTCTTGATTATTTAACTCTTTCAAGAGAGTCTGGAACTTTATCGGGTGGTGAAGCACAAAGAATAAGATTAGCTTCTCAAATAGGATCTGGTTTAACTGGAGTTTTATATGTTTTAGATGAACCTTCAATAGGTTTACACCAAAAAGATAATGTAAAACTCATCAATGCTTTAAAAAGATTAAGAGATTTAGGAAACACAGTTATAGTTGTAGAACATGATACTGAAACAATGGAAAATGCTGACCATATAATTGATCTTGGTCCAGAAGCTGGAAATAAAGGGGGCAATGTTGTTGCAGAGGGAACTTGTAAAGAAATAAGTCAAAATGATCACAGTATAACTGGGAAGTATCTTTCAAAAAAATTAAAAATAAATGTACCATCTAAAAGAAGACTAGCAAAAAATGGAAGGTTTTTAGAAATTACTGGTGCAACTGGAAATAATTTAAACAATGTTAATTTAAAAATTCCTTTAGGAAGTTTAACTTGTGTCACAGGAGTTTCAGGAAGTGGAAAATCTACATTGGTATTACAAACATTATACAATGCTTTGAATCTAACACTGAACAATAATAAATCTAGAAAAATTCCAAAACCTTTTAAAGGATTTAAAGGCACAGAACTAATTGATAAAATTATTGACATAGATCAATCCCCAATAGGAAGAACTCCAAGGTCTAACCCTGCCACTTATACTGGGGCCTTTGGTCCGATAAGAGATTGGTTTACAAGTTTACCAGAGTCTAAAACAAGAGGTTATAAACCTGGAAGATTTTCATTTAATGTAAAAGGAGGTAGATGTGAAGCCTGTGAAGGTGATGGTGTTATAACTTATGAAATGCATTTTTTACCAGATGTTTATATCCAATGTGATGAATGTAAAGGAACTAGATATAACCGAGAAACACTAGAAATTAAATTTAAGGACAAAAGTATAGCCGATGTTTTAAATATGACTGTTGATGAAGGATGTGAATATTTTGAAAATATATCAAATATAAAAACAAAATTACTAACGCTTAAAAAGGTTGGTTTAGGGTATATAAAAATTGGACAACAAGCGACAACTCTTTCTGGTGGAGAAGCCCAAAGAATTAAATTGGCTAAAGAATTATCAAAGAGATCCACTGGGAGAACTATGTATATATTAGATGAACCAACAACAGGATTACATCAACATGACATAAAAAAATTGCTTGAAATTCTTCATACTTTTGTGGCTTTGGGTAATACTGTTGTAGTAATAGAGCACAATTTAGATGTTATTAAAACAGCAGATTATATAGTGGATATGGGTCCTGAAGGCGGAGTAAAAGGTGGAAAAATTATTGCAGAGGGGAAACCTGAGGAAATTTGCAAAGTAAATACAAGCTATACTGGTAAATTTTTGAAACCGTTATTAAAACATTGAAAAAGAAAATTATTAGAAATTTATCCAAAAAAAAAATTACTAAATTTTTATTATTAAGTGGTTTTATTTTTTTTTTATTAAAAGGTTTGGTTTGGTTGATTGTCTTTTTTATAGTAGGATTTAGTTTGCTTAATTGAGACTTATCAAATAGATTAATTGATATGAGTGAAGAATTAGATCAAAGTAATAATGAATTTAAAGTTTTTAGCTTATCTATGGAAAAATTTTCTATTTTTTATGGTTTTTTTTTAATTTTTTGGGGGATGATAGTTAGTTTTATAAGTGGAAGTGATTCTTTTACATCATATATTCCATCTTTTTTGGGTATTCCGGTTTTAATATTTTCTTATTTATCCATTAAATTTATTACTAAAAAAAAATTGTTTATGCATATTGTTGTTTTATTTGGTTTAGTTATTTTCATAGGTGGGCTTGATTTTTTTAGATCAGTTCTTTCTGGTGTCATCTTTGAAAATTTTTGGGGTGATATTTCAAAGTTAATGATGTTGTTAACAGGATTATTTTTTACATATCAATGTATTAAATCATTTATTCACTCAAGAAAAATAAGAGAAAAAATTAATTAGTCTAGTAAAGACTCAACAAATTCCCAATTTACCAAGTTATCAATGAACTTATCCAGGTATTCAGGTCTTCGATTTCTGTAGTCAATATAATATGAATGCTCCCATACATCGCATCCTAAAATTGGTTTCATTTTATCAACTAATGGATTTGCTGCATTAGCAGTTTTTGAGACAACAAGTTTACCATTATTTATTGATAGCCAACACCAACCAGATCCAAATTGAGTAATACCCGCTTGTTTAAATTCTTTTTTAAAATTATCAACACTTCCAAAATCTGAAACTATTCTTTTCTCCAATTTAGGAGGCATTTGTCCTCCACCATTTGGTTTCATACATTTCCAAAATAAATTATGGTTCCAATGTTGACTAGCATTGTTAAAAATTCCTATTTTCGAATTATCCTTAAAACTATTTAGAATAATCTCCTCGAGAGACATTTTGTCCATGTTCGTGTCCTTAACTAAATTAATTAGATTAGTTATGTAAGTTTGATGATGTTTACCGTGGTGTAAATCTAGTGTTTCCTCGGACATCAGAGGTGACAATCCATTGTTTGAATAGTCTAATTTAGGTAATGTAAAATTCATTGTATTTAATTAAATTATTAAATTATATTATAATAAATTATTAAATAGTATATACTTTTTTTATGTCAAAACTATTATCATCATTGTCTAAAACAGTTCATGCGTCTTTTGGACTTACTATAATATTGTTTTTAATATTATTTTTTTTAAATGGAGGTTTTGCTTTTGATAAGATTTTTTGGAGCTGGCTGTGTAGATTTGTCCATGTAACTGTAGCCATTATGTGGATTGGTTTGTTATGGTATTTTAATTTTGTTCAGATACCTAATATGAATAAAATACCTGATGAACAAAAACCTGCTATAGCAAAAATTATTGCACCAGCAGCACTATTTTATTTCAGGTGGGCAGCTTTTTTTACTATTTTATCAGGATTAATTTTAGCTCTACTCAATGGTTATCTATATGATGCCATGACTCTTAGTATAGCATCAGGCATTCCAAAACATACTTCAATAGGTATCGGAATGTGGTTAGGAGTGATTATGGCATTTAATGTTTGGTTTATAATTTGGCCAAACCAAAAAAGAGCTTTAGGAATAGTTGATTGTGAACCTGAACTTAAAGCAAAATCAGCTAGAACAGCAATGTTATTTTCGAGAACCAATACCCTGCTTTCTATACCCATGTTGTTAGCAATGGTAGCCGCACAAAATTTATATTAAACTTTATCGTCCTCTTTCAAAATAGTTTTTTGTGACACATTTAATCTAACCAATATTGTATTAGCAATATAAATTGAAGAATAAGTACCAAATATCACTCCAAAAATCATAGCAAGAGAAAAACCTTTCAGAATTTCGCCTCCAAAAAAGAAAATGGATAATAAAGCAAGTAATGTAGTAATAGACGTAATTAAAGTTCTTGATAAAGTTTCGTTAATTGAAACATTTGTGAGTTCAAAAATTTTTATATCTGAATATTTTCTTAAATTCTCTCGAACTCTATCAAAGATTACAACCGTATCGTTCATAGAATATCCGACAATAGTCAATACAGCAGCTATGATAGACAAATTTATTTCTAAACCCAATAAGGAAAATAATCCAAGAGTGACAATTACATCGTGAAATAAGGCTGCAATAGCTCCAAGACTAAATTGCCATTCAAATCTAATCCAAATATAAATTAACATCAATGTGAGTGCTACAGATATAGCTATAATTCCAGACCTTAATAATTCTTCACTTACTTTTGGGCCAACATTTTCAACTCTTCTAAAGTTAAAATTATTCCCAAAAGACTTATCTAAATTTATTCTTATTTCCTCAATTATTTTTTTGTTTTCATTATTTTCAAACTTAATTAAAAAATCTGTATCATTGCCAAAATTCTTAACGGACACGTCTCCCAAATCCATTTGATTTAAATTATCTCTTAATGATGACACGTTAATTTTTGTATCACTTGATCTTAACTCGATAAGTGTTCCTCCTTTAAAATCAATCCCAAAATTTAATCCTTTGAAAATGAGAAACAATAATGAAATCACAACCAAAGAAACTGATAATATGTTAAATTTGTTATAATATTTATTGAAAGCTATCATCTATATTAGTCCCTCTTTTTGTTTATTTTTTGAAACATAAATAACAGTTAATAATCTTGCTATAAAATACACTGAAAAAAGTGTTGTAAAAATTCCAACTCCCAATGTTAATGAAAAACCTTTAATTGGTCCAGAACCCATAAAAAATAGAATAATCGCTGCTAACAAAGTAGTTATATTGGCATCAAGTATGGCAGTTCTGGATTTAGTATAACCACTATCAAAAGCTATTAGATTGTTTTTTTCACTTCTTAATTCTTCTTTAATTCTCTCAAAAATTAAAACATTTGCGTCAACGGCCATACCAACGGTTAAGATTATACCCGCTATTCCAGGTAAGGTTAAAGTTGCTTCAAATATTGTTAAAACTCCAATTAAAAGAAATAAATTTATTATTAAAGCAATATTAGTTATTAAACCAAA
>MDTE01194676.1_pt1 | contig 42348 bp, 42 predicted proteins | sample 811231 | NCBI WGS metagenome assembly MDTE01 (sample SAMN05326651, study PRJNA326480) | marine metagenome | isolation source: seawater | place: Indian Ocean: Red Sea | collected 2010
GCCATACTGAACTAAGGCTTGAGCGATGGCGTGTCCTTGCTTGCCAGAGGAGTAATTGCCAATGTAGCGAACTGGGTCAATGGGCTCATATGTTGGACCAGAGGTCACGAGGGCAGTGACTGATCCTAATCTACCTTCTTCATGGTTCAGTAAACTTTCTACTCTTTCCAGAATCTGCCCAGTCTCTGCCATGCGGCCTGTTCCTATCTCACCACAGGCTAAGTCTCCGGCATTTGGGGGAAGGAATTGTGTGCCATCCCGCACTAGCTGACTTAGATTTCTCTGGGTGGCTGGGTGTTGCCACATTCGCTCGTTCATAGAGGGAACGAAGAGAACGGGTTTATCCGTAGCCAGAAGAATGGTGCTGGCTAAATCATCACCAATCCCGTTAGCTGTTTTCGCTATTAGATTTGCTGTGGCGGGAGCAACTACAACAAGGTCCGCTTCTCTCGAAAGCCGTATGTGTCCCATCTCTTGCTCATCCGTCAGAGAGAATAGATCGGTGTAGACCTTCTTTCCGCTTAGGGCGCCTAAAGATAACGGGGTTACAAATTTACTCCCAGCAGTGGTGAGTATGCATTGCACCCCAATTTGTCTCTCATCGAGCCTCCGGATAAGGTCCAGGGTTTTGTAGGCGGCGATCCCACCCGAGACAATAAGCAAAATGTTTCTGCTATCTGTCATATGTCCAGCACATTTCAGTGGCTTTCACCAATAGGCCCTATGTTGTTAGTGGCTCCATTGCATTGATATTCGGCTCCTAGGGTACGGCCCTGAGAGCATTTTAGCAACAACAGCCAGACCTTTACCCTAAGAGGGTAACTAGTACAAGAAACCAGATACCTATTGCCGTGAGCCAGAAGGGTAATTTTAGGCCACGGGTCGGTTGAGCCGTCCGTTGGGATGCTGGGCCTTTGCCGGCGGCTGTCACTGCGAGAGCCGCCTCGAATTTTGATAAAAGGTGGGGGCTGTGGCGAACCAGCTCTTGTAAAGTCTTAGCGGCTTCTCCGAGTTGAGTTTCGGGCGCAGTTCTAATTTTAACCCAATTTTCGATAAGAGGGTGGACAACTTCCCATATATCTAGGGAAGGATTCAGGTTTCTGGCTGTGCCCTCCGCCATCACGACCACTTTTTGCAATAAAAGGAGGTGAGGTTGTGTCTCCATGCCGAATGTGTCCGTAACCTGGAACAAATGACCGAGAAGGCTCCCCACGGAAATGTCAGCCGCGGGCATATTGAGAATCGGCTCTGCTATCGAGCGCAGGGCTAGACTAAACGCAGTCATAGATGTGTCCGGCGGTACGTAACCGGCTTTTATGTGAAGTTGGGCCGCGCGGTCGTACTGGCGGGTAAAAATACAAAGCAGGGTTTCGGCGATATAGATCCGAGACTGCATATCAAGCCGTCCCATGATGCCAAAGTCGACTGCTTGTATATTCCCGTCTCTATCTACCAATAAATTTCCTGGATGAGGGTCACCATGAAAAAAACCATCGCGGAATATCTGTGTGAACATGGCACGAGAGGCGTGCTGCAATACTTTATCCATGCAAAAGTTATTTTCTAGGTATTTGATCTCGTCGATGGGTGTACCCGAAACGCGGCTAGTCGTTAGTACCCGGCGGCTAGTATATTTCCAGAAGATCTTCGGAACATTGTAAGTGGGATCGGTCTTAAAGTTTTCGTGAAGCTCTGCGGCCGCTGCCGCCTCCAGACGAAGGTCCATCTCAATTCTGGTCGTTTCGGCAAGGGTCTCCACGGCTTCCCCCAGCCGGAGACGTTTCAAAGTAGGCCGCAGGGAAGTGGCCAGCTGCGCAGTCCATCGCAATAACTCCAAGTCACGTGAGAAAGCCTTTTCTATATCAGGCCGTAGTATTTTTATGGCAACTTTTTCCCCCATCAACGTGGTAGCAAAATGAACTTGAGCGATGGACGCAGCAGCGATTGGCGTGTCTTCAAAGCTTGAAAAAAGCTGTTCAATGGGCTCCCCAAGTTCTTTTGAAATAGTGTTCTTGGCTTGTTCTGCAGGAAATGAAGGTAAACGATCCCTAAGTTTTGCCAATTCATGGGTTATCTCTGGTCCGAAAAGATCGGCTCGGGTTGAAACGGCTTGTCCCAATTTTATGAAAGTAGGCCCTGCGAGAATGGCCACTTTTGCCAACCTTTCACCTAAGCTCAGGTTATTGTTGCCGCGTGCTATGAACCTAAGTGCTCGCAACAAGTATCTAGGCACATTAGTGGGTTCCAGTACTTCCAAGGCGTCATTGCGGGCAAGGAGCCAACCAAGATATGCTAGACGAGTTGTATTTCTAATAACTTGCATGTTTCGTGCTGTTTGCTAACTCCGCCAAGCGCTGTGGAGGCTTGCTATTCCAGCTGAGAGGCTCCGGGCCTTGATGCCCGCAAAGCCTTGGGCAGTTAACAAGCTTGTAATTTGACCTGACTTGTGGAAGCGACGGATGCTCTCCACGAGATAGGTATAGGGCTCTACATCTTTTGTAACTTGTTTAGCTATGACAGGAATGATCCGTTGGGAATAAAGGTTGTAAAGAGGTTGGAGGGCTGGGACAATGTCTGGTGTAAACTCAAGTATCAGGAGCCTACCCCCTGGTTTCAATACCCGGTATATTTCTGCCAGAGCTTTTTCAGGGTGGGTCATATTGCGTAGCCCAAACGACAGTGTACAGGCGTCAAAATGCGCATTTGGGAAGGGAAGTTGTTCGCCGTTGCCGCACATCCAATTAAGCTTGTCCAGGTGGCCTCTGTCCCAGGCCCTGTCTCGACCAACCTTTAGCATTTCAAAGTTGATATCACAAACTGTTACTTGTCCCAGCCTACCTGGCTTTCTTTGCAACGCGGATATTGCTATATCGCCGGATCCGCCTGCAAGGTCCAGTAGTTCGGGTACAGGGTATTCCAGTAGTGAACTAACCAGTCTCCGTTTCCAGTGGCGATGTAAACCGCCACTCATGAGGTCGTTCATAAGGTCGTAACGACCTGCTACGCTATTGAAGACTTTGCGAACTAAGGCCTCTTTTTCATCGACAGGCACAGTTCGCTGGCCAAATGTTGCGAAGCCGTCCTTAACATTATGGGTCTGGCTGGCGGTCATATGATAGACCATAGCGCACCAAGGTGAGGAGGGCTACTATGGTTTGTCACAAATAGGGATGCATGACTATGCCTGAACTACCAGAAGTTGAAACCATCCGGCGGGGGCTCTCCAAATCAATATTGAACAAGGCTATCGAGGGCGTAGTTGTTCGACGAACCGATTTTCGCAGGCCTATCACGACTTCGTTTGCAGAGCGGGTACTAGGAAAGATGGTTACATCAATTGATCGCCGCGGAAAATATTTATTGTTGAACCTGAGTGAAGAGTCTGTGGTTATCATCCACCTCGGAATGTCGGGGCGGCTAGTTATTGGTAAGGAGGAAAAACCTGAACGGCACGATCACGTTATTCTTAGTCTCAGTGATGGAACGACGATGAAATTCAACGATCCACGTCGATTTGGGAGTGTGGATTTAACAAGACGTAGGGACCTTATGGAGCATCCTGCTATCCGGTTGTTGGGGGTAGAACCATTGACCAAAGAATTTAACGAATGCTGGCTACGCCACCGGCTCTTAGGGCGTAAGGCTCCAATAAAAAATTTACTGATGGATCAGCGGATAGTGGCTGGTTTGGGAAATATTTATGTCTGTGAGAGCCTTTTTTTGGCAGGAATCTCGCCGAGACGGGCTGGCGCCAACATTAAAGGGGTGCGCCTAGAGCGGCTTGTAGCGGCAATCCGCAAGGTATTAACGGAAGCAATAGAGGCCGGTGGATCGTCCCTTCGTGATTATGTCCAGGCCTCGGGCGAGCTGGGTTACTTCCAGCATTCTTTCAAGGTATACAATAGGGAAGGACAACCTTGCATAAATGGTCCGCTGACCCACTATATCGGGCGTGTCGTTCAATCTAATCGCAGCACTTTTTTTTGTTCGAGCTGCCAACGATAGGCCCAGTGAGATAGTGTTGCGTAATCAAGGCTTCCTATGGAAGTGTTGAGATTGGAAGTATAAATATTGGTAAGTTTGCCAAATAGGAGTGGTGTGCCAATGGGAATGAGTTTTGAAAATATAGTTGTTGAGAAGCGTGGCTCTACTGGGCTTATAAGATTGAATAGGCCGGATGCCTTAAATGCTCTCAGTAGTAGTTTGATCTCCGAGTTGAACCATGTCCTTGATATGTATGAGGCTGACGGCGGTATTGGAGCTATAGTGGTTACAGGCAGCGAGAAAGTTTTCGCTGCTGGGGCTGATATAAAAGAGATGGTTGAGAAAGACTATGCGGAGGCGTTCTCTAACGATTTTATCTCCAAATGGGAACGCATAACTCGCTGCAGAAAACCAGTAATAGCAGCCGTAGCTGGGTACGCCTTAGGGGGTGGATGCGAGTTGGCTTTAATGTGCGATTTTGTAATTGCTGCTGATAATGCAGTGTTTGGCCAACCTGAGATAAGACTGGGAACTTTTCCAGGTTCTGGTGGTACACAGCGTTTACCTAGAATTGTGGGGAAGTCTAAGGCAATGGATATGATTCTTACTGGACGCACTATGGACGCGGAAGAGGCCGAGCGGGCAGGACTAGTAAGCAGAGTTTATCCACTGTCGGATTTGCTTAAGGAGGTATTGCAAATATCGGAAGAAATTGCAGGATTCTCGATGCCAGCAGTTGCCATGGCCAAAGAGTCCGTCAACCGATCTGCGGAGACAGGTTTGTCGGAGGGAGTTCTCTTTGAGCGAAGACTATTTTATTCGACATTCGCTTTGGAAGATAGGGGAGAAGGTATGCGGGCTTTTATGGAGAAAAGGAAGCCTGTCTTTCAGAATAGGTAGACTTCACTGTTTATGGTGCGTTGACGATTTCCATTAGCTTGTTTATAAGGCGCCCTTCAGCAGAGGTCTATGGCTGCTGCTTTTGTTAATGACAATTAAGTGGGTTTTAATGGCAAATCATAAATCAGCGGAAAAACGAATTCGTCGAAACCTTCGGCGTCGGGCCGTAAATGGCGTCTGGCGTGCCCGCTTGCGAACTTATGTTAAAGGTGTTGAGGAAGCCATTGCAAATGGCGATCGTGAGGCAGCTAAAGTCGCCTTGGCGGCGACCGAGCCCCAGTTGGCTCGAGGGGCACAACGGGGGACCGTGCACCGGAACGCTATGCGGCGGAAACTGTCGCGTTTGTCGGCCCGAATCAGGTCAATGTAATCTTTGGTTTTTGAGTTTTGGCTAAAGAGCCCACCTCTATATAAGCAAAATTTGTCTGTACTCTTTTTGGGTTCTGTCGGCCAAAACTCAGTGTAACCGCCAAGTAGGAAAAATTTTTTTCAAATTTGTGATTTCGCGGCACGATGTTCTTGCGCCTGCGGTTAGCTGTGGGTAATGTGTAACCTCGTTGAGGGAACGTGTAACGGAAGTATAGGTAAGTAATTGCATATACATATATCGTGCTGAATGCGCTATACAGTAGTGTTAAGAGTTATAAAGTGCGAATCCAGACTAGTAAAACCCCGAAGCGAGGCAGGTTTTATTGTGGAGAAACTTGCGAATACTTAACCTTATTGTATCCAGGCGGTTGGATTACTTATGTGTAATGTAAAAGTTTGTATCTATATTGGTAGCCTGGGAAATGTTGACTGTGTGATAACTGGTGCGCCATTTGTCGGGGAAGTCTGTGGTTGAGAGGTCAGATAGCGCAATGGTGGTGGGTCAAGGTATGCTCGCTAAGCAGGGTAGCTGGTTGAGAGTGCGCGACCGGCTGAAATCCGAATTTGGGGCTACTACGTTTGATAATTGGCTGAAAAACATCGACCTAGCTAGTCTTGTTGGGGATGCTCTAGTGTTGAAAGCGCCGTCCCGTTTCACCCGTGACTGGGTAGCCCCTCGTTACGGGGACCGAATTCGGGCTCTGTGGCGGCTGGAAGATCCATCGGTTAACACCGTAGATTTTATAGTGTCTGAGAGTAAGCCGGAGGAGGGGCTAGATTCTGAGCCGAGAGAGAGCAAATCCAGCCTCGGTGGGGTGACTTCGGCAAACGGGACGGCATCCGGTGATACAGAGGACTTAGCTCCACTACTTGATCCGAAACTTACTTTTGGAAACTTTGTTGTAGGAAAGCCCAATGAATTTGCTCACGCCGCTGCAAGGCGGGTAGGCGAGTCGGATGACGTGCCTTTTAATCCATTGTTCATCTATGGGGGTGTTGGCCTGGGTAAGACCCACTTGATGCAAGGAATCGCTTGGCGGTTAAGGCAAAAGCAGCCTGCGCGAAGGGTGATATACCTATCAGCTGAAAAATTTATGTATCGGTTCATTAGGGCCCTGAGGTTTAAGAATATAATGAGTTTTAAGGAGTTATTGCGTTCAGCTGATGTGCTAATGATCGATGATGTGCAATTTATGGATGGTAAAGATGCCACCCAGGAAGAGTTCTTTCACACTTTTAATGCTTTAGTTGATCAAGGGCATCAGATAGTCGTTTCTGGTGATCGATCTCCTGCCGATTTGGAGGGTATGGAAGAGCGTATGCGGTCGCGGTTGGGTTGTGGCTTAGTTGCCGAGGTTCATGCAACTTCCTACGAGCTGCGCCTGGGTATATTGCAGGCCAAGGCAGAAGGATATGCTGGTTCAAAGGTTCCTGATAAAGTTTTGGAATTTCTAGCTCATAAAATAACGTCGAATGTTCGTGAGTTGGAGGGGGCCCTAAACCGGTTGGTCGCCCACTCTACTCTCGTTGGCAGGCCACTTACTTTGGATTCGGCTCAAGATGTTCTCCATGATCTATTGCGGGCCCACAATCGCAGGGTCACCATAGAGGAGATTCAGCGCCGGGTCGCGGATTATTATAATATACGGGTTGCTGAAATGAGTTCCGCCCGTCGGGCACAAATGGTTGCCAGACCGAGACAGGTTGCGATGTTTTTGACAAAGCAGCTTACATCCCGGTCTCTCCCCGAAATAGGAAGGAAATTTGGGAATAGGGACCACACAACTGTTATGCATGCGATTAAGAAGGTTGATCAGCTGTGTAACTCTGATACTGGTTTTGCTGAGGATGTTGAGCTTTTAAGGCGAATGCTGGAATCTTAACCTGAATCAGCAGAAGTGGCGCGGATGAAAAAGCTGCTCTGTGGGCCCTATATCTGGTATAATATCCTGACTGAGGGGGGCGCGAGAGGCGGCCCCCTGTCGTGGTGGCTTTGCGCCACTAACAGCTATAGGTGATGGCAACAAATGAAACTGATCATTAAGCGCTCGGCGCTATTTAAGTCTCTCCAGCACGTCCAGAGTGTGGTGGAGCGTCGCAACACTATCCCAATATTATCCAACGTTCAGCTGACTGCGGAGGGTGACCAATTGGGCCTAACGGCCACTGATATGGATATATGGGTATATGATAAGACGTCAGCTGAGGTCAAAGCTTCAGGATCTGTCACTGCGCCTGCCCATATGCTGTTCGATATAGTTCGTAAATTACCTGACGGCAGTGAGGTGGAGCTGGAATTAGGTGGGACAGAGGGACAGCTTTCTTTGAGGTCCGGGCATACCTTCTTTTCACTTGCCAGTTTACCGGTGGAAGATTTTCCCGCTGCGAGCGAAGGTAATTGGGGTGCTGAGTTTCCTATGCCTTCAGAGGCAATCTGTGAGCTGATTGATCGGACACGCTTTGCAATGTCGACAGAGGAGACGCGCTATTATTTGAATGGTATTTTTCTCCACCCTATAATCGAGGGACAACAGAACAATCTCCGAGCCGTTGCGACGGATGGCCACCGGCTGGCAAGGGTTGACGTGGACCTGCCGAAGGGTGCAGATAAGATGCCAAGTGTAATTTTGCCACGAAAAGCGGTATTAGAGCTACGCAAGCTACTTGAGACCATAGATGGGGAAGTGGTGCTGTCGCTTTCGGATACAAAAGCGAGGTTCTCAGCAGGTTCTGTGGTGCTAACTACAAAGTTGATTGACGGAACTTTTCCCGACTACCAGCGGGTTATCCCCGACGGGAATAGTAAGGTATTATCGCTAACCAATGCGCTGTTTTCGAAAGCTGTGGACAGGGTCTCAACCGTTTCAAAAGACAAGACTAGAGCTATCAAATTGGCTTTGGAAAAAAATAGACTTGTTTTGAGTACCCACATACCGGATCAGGGTAGTGCCTCCGAAGAGTTAGAGGTCGACTACGATGCGGATGATTTAGAAGTCGGCTTTAATGCGCGCTACTTGCTGGAGATGACGGAACAAATAAAAGGCGATCGTATTTCCTTTAAGATGGAGGATGGAGCGTCACCAGCTGTGGTTGGAGACAGCAACGATCCCGGAACTATTTATGTCCTCATGCCCATGCGAGTTTAGGCTAAAACGTTGTTTTTTTTTCATGAGAAACGGAGGTTCAGCGATGACGCCCAGGCGATGGGGGCTGATTGGCTAACTGACTTCCGGTGGGTGGAGTCGGGCGAGGTAACGTGGAACTGCTAGATCGGCGGGTGGCCGAGAGTGGAGAAGTGCATCCCTTCAGGCTATCGGTGGAAAAAATCGTACTTACTCAGTTCAGATCCTACGCCCACCTCGTGTTGGACGTAGGCCCTGGTCCAATTGTTTTAATTGGCGGGAATGGTGCTGGTAAGACTAATTTATTGGAAGCGCTCTCTCTCTTAGCCCCCGGCCGAGGCCTTCGAGGTGCTCGTATGATGGATATGAGACGAAGAGGTGGTGAGGAAGGGGTATGGGGAGTATCAGTTGAATTGAGTACCGCTGGGGGCAGTATTCACATCGGAACAGGAACCTCTAATAAATCTGCGGGAAAAAGAGAAGTGCGAGTGCAGGGAATCCAGAGCTCTAGCCAAGAGGGTCTTGCGCGCGAGCTCCATGCCATTTGGCTGACGCCGCAGATGGATCGCATCTTTATAGACTCGCCGGGAGACAGAAGGCGTTTTTTTGATAGGCTGGTTGGAGGGTTCGATCCGGGCCACAGTGCCCGCTTAGTTGCCTATCAGCGTACCCTGGCAGAAAGAGGACGGATACTTCGTTATAGGCCGGATGACAGTGAGTGGTTGGATGCCTTAGAACGCACACTGTCGGAGAGTGCTGTTGCAATCTCGGCGGCTCGTCACGAGGCACTTTGGCGGTTAAACACTGCTCTGACTAGTCCTTTCGGTACTTTGTTCCCGCCAGCTAAAATGGAGTTGGTTGGTGTGGCCGAGGACTGGTTGCGGGACATGCCGGCTTTAGAGGTCGAGGAGCGCTTGCAAAGTGCCTTTGCCGCCGCTAGGGGAGAAGACGCCGAGAGAGGGGGGGCAGCCGTGGGCCCCCATCGCACTGATTTATCCGTGAGGCATGTGGCGAAAGATATGCCTGCTGAACATTGTAGCACTGGGGAACAAAAAATGTTGCTGGTCTCGATAATATTGGCTCATGCGCGGGCCCAATCCAAATTGTTTGGTCAGACCCCCCTGATATTACTGGATGAGGTAATGGCCCACTTGGATCAGGTGCATCGGGGTGCGCTCACTGAGGCATTATGTTCCCTAGGGAGTCAAGTTTGGATGACTGGAACCTCAGATGAGTTGTTCTCAAACTTTGGTTCCCGCGCCCAGTTCTTGTGTGTCTCAGGCGGGGCTGTCCGAAATTTGAGTATGAGGGAACTTAATTTATGACTGACAAAAATACTTCTAACGAATCCTCGGCTGATTATAGCGCTGATTCTATAAAGGTTCTTCGTGGGTTGGACGCCGTTAGAAAACGGCCGGGCATGTATATCGGAGATACTGACGATGGTTCAGGTCTGCATCACATGGTTTTTGAGGTGGTGGATAACGCGATAGACGAAGCGTTGGCCGGCTTTTGTGATGAAGTAAAAGTCACTCTAAATCCCGATGGATCTGTTTCGGTGACCGACAATGGTCGAGGGATTCCAACTGATATACATGAGGAAGAAGGTGTTTCAGCGGCGGAGGTGATCATGACCCAATTGCATGCTGGGGGAAAATTTGATCAGAATTCATATAAGGTTTCTGGGGGCTTGCATGGAGTAGGAGTGTCTGTTGTTAATGCGTTATCAGAGCGGCTAGAGCTAGAGATTTGGAGAGGTGGACAGTACCATTCCATGGTATTTCAGCACGGGGAGCCGGAAGAGGCTCTTGTCTCAGAGGCAAATACCACAGCCCAAAGTGGCACGCGCATTACTTTTAAGCCTTCAGTTAACACATTTTCCAACATCTTGTTTGACTTAAATGTCCTGGAACATCGACTCCGGGAGCTGGCCTTCTTGAATTCGGGGATAAGGATAATCCTAGAGGATAGCAGGGGGGTGGAACCAGTTATAGTTGATATGTTGTACGAGGGTGGCATTGCGGCATTTGTCGAGTATCTCGATCGAAATAAACAAGCCTTACATATGCCTGCGGTGTGTATTACCGACGAAAGGGACGATATTATTGTAGATGTCGCGTTGCAATGGAACGACAGCTACCACGAAAATATGCTGTGCTTTACTAATAATATTCCCCAGGGTGACGGAGGCACCCATCTAGCTGGGTTTCGTTCAGCGCTAACTCGGACGATCAATACTTATGCATCAGAACTGGGAAGTACAAGAAAAGAAAAATTACAGCTTGGTGGAGATGATATGCGAGAGGGCCTTACTTGTGTGTTATCCCTTAAAGTGCCAGATCCAAAATTTTCATCTCAAACAAAAGATAAATTAGTTAGTTCTGAAGTAAGACCAGTCGTTGATGGTGTTGTGGCCGATAGACTTGGGCAATGGTTTGAGGAGAACCCAAAGGAAGCACGATTGATTGTAAATAAGGTGATTGAAGCTGCTGTAGCTCGGGAAGCGGCGAGAAAGGCTAGGGATTTGACCCGGAGAAAGGGTGTTCTTGATGTGACCTCGCTTCCTGGGAAGCTAGCTGATTGCCAGGAACGTGACCCAGCAAAGAGTGAGTTATTTCTTGTGGAGGGTGACTCAGCGGGTGGCTCGGCAAAGCAAGGAAGGAATAGGACAAATCAAGCTGTCCTCCCCCTCCGAGGAAAAATTTTAAATGTCGAACGGGCGAGGGTGGATAAAATGCTCTCCTCTACAGAAATTGGCACAATGATTTCAGCTCTGGGAATGGGGATAGGGGACGACGTAGATATTGCAAAGATTCGATATCACAAAGTGATTATAATGACCGATGCTGATGTTGATGGATCCCACATTCGTACTTTGCTCCTAACTTTTTTCTATAGGCATATGCCTACCTTGGTGGAGAGTGGATATCTGTATATCGCTCAACCTCCTCTATTTAAGATAAAAAAGGGAAGTGCTGAGGTATACAAAAAGGATGAAAGAGCGCTGGATGATTTTCTTATTGATGAAGGTCTCAAGGATACTCGTCTTCTGGTTGGTCCAGGGGTGCAACAAAAAGGGCATGCTGGGGATGATTTGCGGCAAATTTTGGATAAGGCTCGGATGCAGTGTAACTTGTTAAAAAAACTGGCTGACCGGATTATTGCACCCCTCATAGAACAAGCGGCCATATCTGGGGTCTTAAATCCAGCGCTGCTCGATGATGAACAAAATATTGAAAATGCGGCAGGCTATATTGCCCAGCGTCTGAACGTTTTGGCTCTTCCAGGCGAAGACGGGTGGAGTGGAAAAGGAATTCCAGGCAAGGCTTTGTCGTTTGAACATAATCGCCGGGGAGTGGTTAGCCGCTATGAAATTGATGAGGCGTTGATCAACAGTGCTGAGGCCCGTGCACTCAACGAAGACGCGGAAGAGCTGCAGAGCATGTTTGAGAGGCCTGCGCAATTTGAGTCAAAAACTGGCATTCAAATAATTCACGGGCCAACGGAATTATTTGAGGTTGTTTTGTCGCTAGGGCGCAAAGGCACAACTATTCAACGATACAAAGGGTTGGGTGAAATGAACCCAGAGCAGCTATGGGAGACAACTTTAGATCCGGAGGCACGGAACTTATCTCAGGTTACGGTCAGTCATGCGGACGCCGCTGATAATTTATTTACAACTTTGATGGGGGAAGACGTTGAGCCTCGTCGGGAGTTTATTCAAACGCATGCTCTGGACGTGGAGCATCTGGATGTCTGATTAGGAGCGATGTCGCTGGAGCGTAGTTCATGGTGAGTGGTGGCCGCCGCTCTAAGTCTGCTAAAGAGCATCGGAAACCATCCCGTAGGCGAGAGAAGGCTAAGGGCACGCCTAGTAAAATATTGAAGCGGCTGACATACTGCACGATTGTGGCCTTTGTGTGGTTTGCAACTGCTTTGGTATTGACTACCATTTATTTTGCACATGACCTTCCCAATCCTGAGGTATTAACGGGTAATTTCCGGGCTCCAGGGATCACGATCGTCGGGGTGAACGGATCTGTTATAGGAACTTCCGGAGCTGTCCATGCTGACCTAGTTCAACTCGCTGAGTTACCGGAAGAACTTCCAGCCGCGGTTCTTGCTACGGAGGATAGGCGATTCTTCCGACATCACGGAGTGGATTGGTTTGGGATCTTGCGAGCAGTTTTCCATAACCTGCGTGCGGGCAGGGTCGTACAAGGGGGAAGCACGATTACCCAGCAGTTAGCTAAGAACGTCTTCCTAACGCCTGAGCGGAGTATACGCAGGAAATACAAGGAGCTTTTGCTTTCCTTTTGGCTTGAGTACCGCTTTACCAAAAATCAACTACTGACTATTTACTTAAACAGGGTTTATTTGGGGGCTGGAGTTTACGGAGTTGAAGCGGCGGCCAAGCGTTATTTCGGTAAATCTGCCAGAGCGTTAGACCTAGCTGAATGTGCAATGTTAGCGGGTCTGCTTAAGGCTCCCACTCGTTATGCACCAACTAATGATCTCAAGAGATCTCAAGCGCGTGCCTCCCAAGTATTAAATAGCATGGTAGTGGCTGGTTATATATCACAAGTAGCGGCAGAAGGGGCGCGGCAACGTCCAGCCATGCCGTTGGGGGCGTATACAGGAGGGAGCAACGTCCAGTATTTTGTGGATTGGATTTTGCTTCAAGTGCCTTCGCTAATCGGCCAACCTGATCGGGATATAATTGTTGATACTACTTTTGAACCGGTCCACCAAATGATAGGGGAAAGGGTTTTCCGTGACTATTTCAGTGAACTCAAAAGCCGTTCAGCTGATCAAGCGGCCCTTATAATAATTCGGCCGGATGGCGCGGTTAGCGCTATGATTGGCGGACATGAATACTCTAAGAGCCAGTTCAATAGAGCGGTGCAGGCCCGTAGACAGCCGGGGTCAGCCTTTAAGCTTTTCGCCTATTTGGCAGCCTTGGAAAGGGGATTAACTCCATCAGATACTTTTTCAGCTAATCAAATAGTTGTTAATGGTTGGAGCCCCAGAAATTATGATGGGCATTATGCTGGCCGACTAAGCTTAAAGGATGCTTTTGCGAATTCGGTGAATACCGTGGCCGTTCGGCTTGGGGAGAAAATCGGGCGGGGGAGGATTTTAGAAATGGCCCGGCGGCTGGGTGTGACTGGCCCCATTCGTGATAGCCCTAGTCTAGTTCTTGGAACAGCTGAGGTTACACTGCTGGACCTGAGTGTTGCGTATGCCGCTGTAGCTAATGGCGGTTCACTTGTTTGGCCTCACGGGATTGTAAAAATTACGGATCGGGAAGGGCAGGTGCTCTACAAGCGCATGTCTGACGGCATTCGTCGGCAGGTTCTCGATGGGGCTGTTGTTGCGTCCATGGATCATTTGTTGCAAGCTGTCATTGAGGATGGTACAGGCGCCAAGGCAGGTCTACAAGGTGCCGCTGGAAAAACAGGAACCAGTCAGGATTTCAGAGATGCTTGGTTTATTGGATATCGGGGAAATCTGACATTGGGTATCTGGCTCGGGAACGACGATGCCACTCCCATGGAAGGAGTGTCAGGCGGTGGGCTGCCCGCCAGAATTTGGGGCGAAGTAATGTCAGGTCTTTAGCCAACTCTTAAAAGGCGCTGCCCTTTTGTCTTTAGCCACACCTTGGCTTGTTTGTAGCGTGGGCATACGCTTTGCACAATAGCCCAAAATTCATTGCTGTGATTGAATTGCAATAGATGGGCAGTTTCATGCGATACCACATAGTCCATTACCCAAGGAGGTGCGAGAATTAGTCTCCACGAGAAAGATACGGACCCACCTTCAGAGCAACTTCCCCAACTAGTCTTTGGGTCTCGAATTGATATAGGGGGTGGAGGCAGGCCGAGAGATCTTGCCTTGGATGTCGAAGCTTCTACCAAAGACTCTTTTGCAAATTCCTTTAGCCATTTAATCACCTCTGTATTCGGTTCGGCATAACCACCAACAACTAGATCCCGGCCTTCTCGCCGAATTTCTTTTGGTAGGAGCGGGAGGTGTCTGATCCTGTATGGGTTGCCTAGTATGCGAAAGGTTGCTCCGTTGTTAAACGATTGGCGTGGAGGGAGTTTTTCAAGTTCTTCGAGGATCCATTTAGTTTGGCGTTGCAAGAAGCGTTGGCCCTCCCGAATTGAGGCCCTTGTTGGAAGTACTAGCAAGGCACTTCCATCGGTGACATCAATGGTTAGTGAGAGCCTCCTAGCTCTCTTATTTCGTCTCAGTTTTACCGGAAAGGGAAAGCGAAACGGGCACGTGGACATTTGTTCTTCTAAAAACTTGATAGACGACGATTCGTTCTACACAATCTAATCAGTCGCAATTTCAGTGGGTGGTGTATATCCTACTTCGGCAAGAGATTCTAACAGGGTTTTGCGGGCAATGGGTGTAAGAGGTAGCAGTGGTGGACGGACTGTCAACCATGCATCGTCTTTTAGGCTGTCAGCAAGAACAGTCTTTAGGGCCTGAATTAGTGGAAATTTTTGGATAGCTTTCCTAACTGTTGTGATTTCGGCTTGTTTTGAGGTGCCGTTCGAACCATCCCAATTTTCGAAGAGAGAGCAAATTGCAGGAGCGTTAATGTTTGCAGAAGCGGTTATTGTGCCACATCCTTTCGCTAAAAGATTATCCCGAAGAAAAACCTCTGAGCCACTGAATACACCGAAATCAGGTAGGGTTTTTAGTAGGGTATCCGTGTACTCCCAGACCCCCGAAGAGTCTTTGAGCCCAACCACGTTATGAGGGAAGTCTTTGACCAGTTTTTTTATTAATCCTATTTCTAGAGGTACTCCCGAGAATGGCGGAATGTGATACAAATACACCTTCAATCCATTATTCCCGATGTCTTCAATAACAGTGGCGAATGACCTGTAAAGACCTTCCTCTTCAACAGGCTTGTAGTAATAGGGAGGGAGCATCAGTACCCCTGCGCAGCCTGCTTCAAATGCGTGTCGGGTCAGGGCGATGGTATCTGTTAAAGCGGCACATCCTGTTCCCGGAGCGATCAGCTCTGGTGGTATGCCTGCTTTTAAGAGCTCCTCCAGAAGCTCAATCCGTTCTTTAACCGAGAGAGAGTTTGCTTCCCCAGTTGTTCCAAATACGGCAAGTCCATGACATCCTTGTCGCAAAAGGCTTTTGCAATGTTCTACAAAACGACTTGCATCTGGCCTCAATTGCTTATCAAAGGGTGTTAGTACGGGGCAGTAAACCCCTCGCAATTCGGCACTAACCATCGTATCTATCCCCCACATCCAATCCACATCAAATATTAAGGACCGCTATTTTGATGCTTCTGCGGCATGATAACAAGTCTTCTTGGGCATGGCCTGGCTATGAGGGTAGGCAGCAGTTACTCAGTGCTTTATTCGTGTATCGCAAGTAATAATTTTTTGTGGAGTTTCTCCGGAAATACGAGTGACCATGCTCAAGGCCTTGTGTAATTATTGACGTAGTTTTTTCATAGATGCAGTTATGGTCTGTTTGGCTTTTATCCCTAGCGATTGGATAAGTGCAGGAAACCGAGAGGTTAGCCTGCTGGTGACTGGCGTGATGTCACAGCAGCTTGCTATGGTGACAGCGTCTTTGAGGTAAAGTGCAGGTGTTGATGCTCGTGATGAGCTCGGTCGAACTCTGCTAATGCGAACGGCTTTCCATGGTACCTCGACGATACTGGAGATGAAGGTGGCGACGTTAATGCCCAAGACAAAATGGGACGAACTGCTGTAATTTGGCCGGGAATTAGTGGGAGAGAGAATTGGATGGTTGTGTTCTTCGGAGTGGATGCGGACATGTCTGCTAGGGATCCGAATGGGCTGAGTGTTGTGGAGAGCACGACAAAGGAGGATCACATTTCACATTCGGACTGGCTAAAAAATAGGCTGCCGGCTGAGGACTAACGATAGTTGGCCAATGTCGTTAACTAATGTTATATGTGTTTATGAATAGTTTCAGTACACTCTGGTGTTTGTTTGGAGCCATAATTATTGATTTATATGCTGGCAGCTGGTTTCATGCGGGCAGCAGCTTATGGCACCCAAAAAATATTTTGAACCATTTGACGGAAAAGTTGGCCGAGAAATTAGATCGGCAAGGCCGTTCTTCCAATACTCTCCTAATACGCGGTGCGCTTAGTCTTGTGTGTACGCTAAGCTTAGCTGCTTTGGTTGGTGTACTCGTCCATTGGTTTTTCAGGGAGGTCCCTCTTGGCTGGGTCCTAGAATTAGCGATTGTGACGAGTTTGGTAAGTGTTGGAAGGTCTTGGAAAACAGGCAACCTGTTGGCGTCGTCGCTCGAATTGGGTAGTACAGAGGATGCCAGGCAACAGCTCCAGGCTTTTTCCTCTCGTGATGCCACTTACTCCAACTCAGATGAAATAACTCGGCTTGGAATAGAATCAGTGGTAACAAACTTTATATCTGACTTCATCGGACCCGTGTTGTTTTATATGGTACTCGGGCTACCAGGATGTTTCATGTATTATGGACTAAAGTTTTCTGCGTCATGTCGCGCTTCTCGTGAGTATTTAATATTCAGCAGAGGCCTTATAGTTGCGGTGGATGGGCTCTTATCATGGTTAGGTTCGATATTGCTGCTATGTGCTATCTTATTGTTCTCAGAAACCTCTGCTATAGGCGCCCTGCTTCAGGGACGAAGAATGATTTTAGTAGGTCAAGGTATTAAGTATAGGTTAGCAAAATCAGTGATAGCGGGAGCACTAGATATCACTCTAGAGGGCCCAAGACGTTATCTTTCTGGCCAGGTTGAGAGACCATATTTGGGAGATGGTCCGCCTCCCTCCCCAAAAGATTTGGTCCAAGTTGTCAAACTAGCCCTAACAGCCGCAGGCATAACTGCTCTTTTAATTTTAGCCTGCGCCCCGTTTTTTTAGCGTCAAGCTCTATTGGGTTGCCAGGGCTGCCTGCAATGTCGTAGCTCTCCCGTTGTCTGAGGTATCAGAGAACAGTATCTGTTTTGCCGTTATGGCTCGGCCGTAGTAGGCCTTATTGTATGCCTTGTCGGGGCCGATGTACCCACCATCTAATACGACGCCGCCATAAAATCCTTTGCCTCGGGCAAAGGCAACGATATCGTAATCTAGATTTAAGGTGGTAGAACTTTCTATGGTGCTTCCTATCAGGCCCACAGACATTCCAGCTTCGCCCCCTAACGTTGCTGTCCCGGAGGCAATGTATTGGAGCGCCTGTTCATTCATGACTAATAACATCACCTCGAGTTTCTGAATTCCTATCTGGAGCCCAATGCTAGCTTCTCCAATGCCGCAAAACGATGGCGAGGACCAACCGTTCGTCCCCGATTCATTTCGTGCCAAAACGAGGCACTGGCCTCCGCCCGCACCTACTAATAGTCCTGCCTTCAATATATCAGGTGCTATGACCACACCCTTAGCCTGTCGAAATTGTTCCTGGTAGATAGCCCAGACTGGATCTGCCAAAAGTGATTTGGCTAATGCGGCGGAATCCTCAACTAGTTTTTGGGGGTCTTGCGCATTGCCCGGCCCAACAGTACCGAAGATGGAATACGCAAGTGCTGCAATAAATTGGAGCAAACGAAGTTTATGCATTATAGTACTACCCTGTTTGTCATTGGATGTTTCGTGCATCCACTATTGATCCTTGTGATCAAAAAACTAAGTGGGTTGTGACCCGGAATTTGTGTTCCTTTTGATGCAAACCTTGGCTCTTTGGCTAAAATTTTTGGATTTGTGTGGGCCAATGAGTCGAGATTTGCATTAAAGCGGGGTAAAAATAATTTCTGTGCACCTCATCATCTAGTGATTTGACGGATAAAGAATCCTAGGGATTAATAATCATGTTAAATCATAACGTTTTCGGGACCCGGCTAGAAGTCTTTAGGCACTAGATTGGTAAACCTTACATACCAATCTAGCCCCGGCTTGGAATTGGGCTCAAAATCTAGGCGTGTCACTGATAGGTTTTCGGTTTCGAAGCCTAGACAATTTGTTGCGCTTAGGTTGAGGGCATGGCCAAGAGCTGCACGGATCGGTCCGCCATGTGCGACCGCAATAATGTCTCTTCCTCTATACTGGTTTGTTAGCCTTTTGATCACCTCTTTAACTCTGATTGTGAGATCTATAAAGCTCTCTCCTTCCGGTGGGGCATGGTCGGCAGTTGTGAACCAATATTTATGCAACCGGGGCGCTGCGAGACTTGGTATTTGTTCATATGGGCGTCCCTGCCATATTCCAAAATTTTGCTCAGACAACCCGGGTTCCACCCTTGCTTTATCTGCTATTAAACCATGAGTGCGGATTTCCTGTAGAGTTTGTTGTGTGCGCTGAAGAGCGCTAGTTACACAAATTCCTTCGTTAGGAAGAAGCGCAGCTAAGCCCTTATATATTTCTGGAGTAGCTATATCAGCTTTCGGGTCTGATGCGCCATACATGCGCCCTTTGTTCGCGGTTACCGGTGCATGTCGTACCCACCACCAACGAGTGCAAGAAGTCCCATTTTTATCTACCTTATCAGTCATTCGCCCATTTGAAGTAGTTGCCCATGTATGCGCGCATACCTTAATATCACAAAAAAAACTGTTAGGCTCAACAAAACAAAGACTAGATTAAGGCTAAAGGCGTTGAGTAAAAGATCTGCTCGGAACGTTTGCTCTATAAGAATGGATCGTAGGCCCTCAAATATATGCGAAACAGGAATTAAAAAGGCAACAGGCTGAAGCCACTCGGGCAGAACATTGATGGGGTAAAACACTCCACTAATTGGCTGAAGAAGAAAGATCGCAGCCCAGCCTAGGCTCTCAGCCCCTTGGCCGAATCTAAGTACTAACGCGCTCACTACTAGTCCAAGGCTCCAGCCCATCAGGGTCAAGTTCAAGAAGAAGAGGGCCAGGGGAGCTCCCAGGGAAAAAATAGATACGTCAAATATCAAAATGGCTAATAGAGCTGCAGCGCCTACCCCAACGAGGGTACGGATTAGGCTTACCATCAATAGGGCTGCTATGATTTCGAAAGGGCGTATGGGGCTGACGAAAATATGGCCTAAATTCCGAGACCAAATTTCCTCAAGAAAACTCAGGAAAAAGCTCAATTGGCTCCGAAACATTATGTCCCATAATAATATGGCTGTTATTAGTATGCCGCCCGCTTGCGCTAACCAGGAACTGTGAGTTTCAAAAAAAATCGTAATGAAACCCCACAGCGTCATCTGTAATGCCGGCCAGTAAACTAGTTCAAGAATCCGCGGCCACGAACCTTTAATCAAAAAGTAGTGTCGGAGTGCTAACCCCCAAATGCGAATAGCGGAGTGCGATACAGTGTTCATCCTGCGTCCTCGTTTTTTTGTCGCATCGGTTCATGGTGTCGAGCAATATCTATAAAGACTTGCTCTAGATTTTTGCGTCGGAATTTAGCAACAAGGTTGGCGGGGGAGCCTTGGGCGACTATTTCACCCTTTTTCATGATCAGCACGTTTTGGCATAATTCCTCGATCTCTGTCATATTGTGTGAGGCTAGAATAATGGTGGCGTCAGTGTCTCGCTGGTACCGTATTAAATGCTGCCGTATTACGTCCGCTGTATCAGGATCCATAGATGCGGTTGGCTCGTCCAGTAGTAGCAACTTTGGCTCGTTTAACAGAGCTTTTGCCAGAGCAACACGAGTTTTCTGTCCTGCTGATAGTTTGCCTGAAGGCCTATCAAGAAATTGATTTAGGCCAAAATCTTGCGATAAGTCTACGATGCGTTCATTGATCTTCTGAACGCCGTAAAGGCAACCGTATATCTTTAGGTTTTCTCTCACAGTCAACCGGTGAGGTAGGTCGACATATGGCGAAGATAAATTCATGTGTGGTAGGGCTTTATACCGATTTTGGAGCATATTGTATCCAAGCACAAATATATCTCCGGAAGTGGGCAGCAAAAGTCCAAGCAGCATAGCGAGAGTAGTACTTTTCCCAGCTCCGTTGCCTCCCAAGAGACCTATGGTCTCCCCGGAAGCAAGGGTGAAACTGATATTCTTGACTGCTAGGACGGAGCCAAACTTCTTATTGAGCCCACATACTTGGACTATCGGTTCAGACATTTTTACCTGTTGAACCCAAGTCCACATCCTTAAGGCATAACAGCTTAATTATTCTAGCCAAGATATGTGGATCGTTTTGTAGGGGAAACAAAAAGACTGATCCATGGGTTAGGTTAACTGTGGTGGTCCAATAAATCACGCTAGCGCCTGACTTTCTTGTAGATTGCTGGGAGGGTACTCAGAAGGGCCAAGCCAGCAATAGCAGCAATAGCTTCAGGTGTGAAGACGTTAGCAGAGGTCAGGGCCTTATCGCTGTCTAATAAGGCAGAAATGCTAGATCCCGCAAGAGATACGAAGTAAACAGCCGGAATGATTCCCAGGCTTGTTGCTACAAAGAATATCGTTGCTTTAACTTCTAACATAGCAGCACAAATCGTTACCAGGCTAAAAGGAAAGATCGGTATCAGTCGGAGGACAAACATGTAGCTAAGCGCATTTTTATGAAAGCCAGATGCGAAATCATGTGTTCGTTGGCCAGCCCACTTGCGGAGTAGGTTCCCGGCTGCGCTTTTGGCTATAAAAAACACGCAAACTGCACCACTTGTGGCCCCGAATACTGTGAGCAGCGTCCCCTGTACGGGTCCAAATAGAAATCCTCCTATTAAGGTGGCAAAAAATGGCCCAGGAATGAGAAATAGCACCAGTAGCATGTACAATGCGACATATGCTAGAGCAGCCTTAAACTTTTGGGCTTCAACCCAACCTGTAAGAGTAGACTGATGGGTTTTAAGAGTGTCCATGGTAAAAAAATTTGGCAGATCTAGCATTAAAGTGGCTAGAATTGCGCCACTGACCATAACAGTGGCGGCTACCCGTGCAAAAAGAACCCGGCTAGGTAAGCGGGGTTCTTTGGCATTTTGATCGTTTTCTTGGGGTTGTTGGGTCATGCAACGATCATAATAGCGTCGAAGGGGGCAAAATCCATTGCAAACTATCGTTATATGGCGTTTCAGCCAAGTGAACAGTCTTAAACTGGTTGGCCCCACCAATCTGAATTGACTAACGCACTCTGAACTCGTATACAGCCGCTGACCTTATTTCTTGTTGGATTGAATGGGAGGCGGTTGAATGAAAAGAACGTTTCAGCCAAGTGTATTGGTGCGTAAGCGGAGGCATGGTTTTCGCGCTCGCATGGCCTCCGCCGCTGGTCGTCGGGTGTTATCGAGGAGGCGGGCGAAGGGACGTAAACGCCTTTCTGCGTAACTTGGGCGAAAGATCCATGAAACGTCTTCGGAAGAGGCGCGATTTTGTGCGCGTCAGGGAGACTGGAAAACGAACTGGGGGCCGTTTTCTTTCTTTGCAGATAGCATCCGCGGTTCCGAGTTTGAAGAAAGAGGCTCTTTGTAGAGTGGGATTCACTGCGACAAAAAGGTTAGGCAATGCCGTCGAACGAAATAGAGCCCGGCGAAGGATGAGGGTTTTGGCTGCAACGATTCTTTCTGGATATGCTGTTCAAGACCTTGACTGTGTGTTGCTAGCTCGAAAACCAATATTAGAGGCGCGATTTTCCGACCTCATTTTGGAGCTTCGGACTCTTCTTGAGAGAGCACAAATAAAGGCTCTGCCGGCAGAGGATGGATTGGTGAAGGTTTCGGAATGAGTCCACTTGCTTCAGGTCTACGTGGTTTGGTGACTGTGTATCGCTTAACAGTATCTCCATATCTACCTTCTTCATGCAGGTTTTATCCATCCTGTTCAAAATATGCTCTGGAAGCTATAGCAGAGCATGGAGCTATTCTGGGTATGGTTTATACGATTAAACGGATAGCTAGATGTCAACCTTGGGGAGGCGCAGGTTTTGACCCAGTCAAGAAAAGAGGCAGATCAAGGCAAACAATCCCAACAGATGAGAAAAACCCATGAGTGAGCAGCGTAATCTTATTCTGGCCATAGTCATCTCCGTAGCCATTTTAATGGGGTTTCAGTTTGCTTTTGGGCCAAAAATTCCCACGTCTCAGAGGGCGGGAAATTTTGAGGAACCCCTCGGTGCTCCAACGGCTCCAAAAAACCGAGGTGCGGAGCGAGCCTCTACACCGGATGTATCTGGGATGGAAGAAGCAGAGGCTGTTGAGGAAGAGCAGCCGCGAATTTTGATCAATGGAGGAGATCCTGCAGCGGCCTTGTCAGGCTCAATAAGACTTCAAGGTGCTCGTATTGATCAAATAATTCTAGAAGGATATCGGGAGTCGATTTCCCCGGACAGCTCGAACATAGTCTTATTTGCCGCAAGTGCTTCTGAAAAGCCATATTTCGCGGAGTTCGGGTGGGTTGCAGAGGAGGGGGTTGACGTGAAATTACCTGGACCTGGCACCCATTGGCAGTCCGAAGATTCCACTTTGCTCCCAGGGCATCCGGTTCTCTTGACTTGGGACAATGGTGAAGGCCTCAGGTTTGAGAGGTTAATAGCCATTGATGATGATTATATGTTTACGATTACGGACCGTGTCCAGAATATAACTGATGGCCCTCTCCTATTATACCCTTATGGTCTGATACGAAGGACTCATGAGCCTGCCACCTTGGGGTTCTTTATACTGCATGAAGGCCCCCTTGGAGTGTTTAATGGTACACTGAAAGAGATTGACTATGATGATCTGCGGGATTCACGTTCGGAGTCTATTGAAACGACAGGTGGTTGGATTGGCATAACGGATAAGTATTGGCTGGCTGCATTAATTCCGGATCAAACCACTCCAATGCGAGGGAGGTTTCGTTATAAGGAGGGATCCGATGGTGAAAAATTTCAAGTGGAGTATAGGCTCACTGGAAAAAATATTAGTAGTGGACAGAGTATTGAGGTAACCAATCACCTGTTCGCAGGGGCAAAGGTGGTAACACTACTAGATAGATACGAAGAGACACTAGGGATCCAGAGATTTGATTTAGCCGTAGATTTTGGTTGGTTTTATTTTTTAACCAAACCTCTATTTTACTTAATTCATTATTTGACGGGTTATCTAGGCAACATTGGTTTGGCGATTTTGTCTGTAACGGTGATAATTAAGCTTATCTTCTTTCCTTTAGCTAACAAATCCTATGCGGCTATGAGCCGTCTCAAAAAGCTTCAACCTCAAATGATGAAGTTGCGCGAGCAATATGGTGATGACAAAGTAAAGCTGAATACTGAAATGATGGGGTTATATAAGAAGGAGGGCGCCAACCCTTTAGCAGGTTGCCTGCCGATAATTATACAGATACCAGTGTTTTTTGCGCTGTATAAGGTTCTCTTCGTAACTATAGAAATGCGGCACGCACCATTTTATGGTTGGATAAAAGATCTCTCCGCGCCGGATCCAACCACATTTTTTAATTTATTTGGAGTGCTGCCATATACTCCACCAGAGTTTCTAATTATAGGTATTTGGCCGTTGGCAATGGGAGTGACGATGTGGATGCAGCAAAAACTCAATCCCGCCCCCCCTGACCCCATGCAGGCGCGGATCATGATGCTGTTGCCGATAGTGTTTACCTTTATTTGTGCCCGGTTTGCTTCGGGGCTAGTGATTTATTGGACTTGGAATAATATTCTCTCTATCATCCAGCAATGGGTAATTATGCGGCGGATGGGTGTAAAGGCCTAGGGCAATGATGGCCTGCGAGGCTGGAGAGAACGCTCGGCGTCTCTTTACACAGCGGTGTACGTTTGTGACTGGGGCAGCTGACTATAGTCAGCTGCCGCCTGCGAGCTTAAATGAGATTGCTTTCGCTGGGCGGTCCAATGTGGGTAAGTCGAGCCTAATTAATGCTCTCCTGGGACGAAAAAACCTGGCCCGCGCCTCCAATACTCCCGGTAGGACTCGGCAAATAAACTTTTTTAATCTTGCCGGTGAACTTATGTTGGTGGACTTACCTGGCTATGGTTTCGCGAGCGCTCCAAAAACCGAAATTTTAGAATGGGCGCGCTTGGTTGATACCTATTTGAGATTTCGTCCGTGCCTTCGCAGGGTATGTTTGTTGCTTGATGCACGCCATGATACCAAGCCTTCTGATGTGGAGGTGATGTCATTATTGGATGAGGCTGCAGTATCTTATATGATTGTTTTGACTAAAGCGGATAAAATAGCTCCCCATCAAATGGAGGAGCGAAAGGGCAAAGTTAATGCAGCAATATCAAAAAGGCCCGCTGCATTCCCGTCGGTTGTTGCAACTAGTGCTGCTAGCAATTCGGGACTTACGGAACTAAAAATACTTCTGGCGGGTGCCAGCCCACCTTCTGAAGAAGTATAAGAGTGGTTAGGATTTGGTAGGTATGACAAACGAGCACACCAAGCAGGAGCCAGAGAAGCTACGAATTGCCCAAACACTGTCAGAGGCGTTGCCCTTTATGCGCCGTTTCAAAGGCAGGACGTTTGTAATTAAGTTTGGTGGGCATGCAATGGGTGATAACAATTTAGCAGATTTATTCGCCCGAGATGTGGTGCTTCTTAAGCATGTTGGGATCAATCCGGTGGTGGTCCATGGCGGAGGGCCCCAGATAGGTAAAATGCTTGAACGGCTTCGGATTAAAAGTTCTTTTGTGGATGGGCTTCGTGTCACCGACTCTGCCACAGTTGAAATTGTAGAGATGGTGCTTGCCGGATCAATTAATAAGCAAGTGGTTACAGCTATTAATAGGGCTGGGGGTTGCGCTGTGGGGTTATCTGGCAAGGACGCAAATCTTATCAGTGCTGTGCCTCTTAAAAGGACGTCGAAGGATCCAGACTCTCAAATTGAAAGGGTTTTGGATCTTGGGTTTGTTGGAGATCCGAGTGACATTGATCCGACAGTTCTAAATAAGTTTGCCGCTGCAGATATTATACCGGTAATTGCCCCCATTGGATTGGGCGAGGAAGGGCAGACCTTTAATATCAATGCGGACACAGTTGCGGGGGCAGTGGCTTCTGCAGTTGGTGCAGCAAAGCTTGTGATGATGACTGATGTAGAAGGTCTTATGGATAGTTCTGGTCAATTAGTGCCAAGATTGACAGAGGTAGAAGCAGCTACCATGTTGCGTGATGGGACAATTTCTGGAGGTATGATCCCAAAGATTGAAACCTGTATTGCTGCCATACAAGGAAAAACAGAGGCCGCCCACATTTTGGATGGTCGCGTGCCCCATGTCTTGCTGTTAGAAATATTTACGGAACATGGCGTTGGTACCATGATTAAGGCAGAATAGCTAAGTTTCGTGCTGGTTAGGATTTTGGGCAGCTTGTGGATTGGCTGTCTGTCGCTAACCGGTTATGGATAGGAATATTATGGGCTTTTTATGAAACAGAATTATGCTCAGTGTGAGAAAAAATTTGGTGTCCCTAAGGAGTTGCCTGAATTTTGGTTGTTTGATCTTGATAACACTCTTTATCCGGCGGACTCTGACTTATTTTCGCAGGTAGACGATCGGATGGGATCGTATATATCCAAAATACTAAAGGTAGATCGTCAGGAAGCCCGTGTTATCCAGAAAAATTATTATATGAAGTATGGAACCACATTATCAGGCTTGATACAGAATCATGGGATCGACGCCGATGCATATTTGGATTATGTGCATCAGATTGATCTGTCAGTGATCGACCCCTCCCCAACGCTCAACAAACTTCTAAAAAACTTGCCTGGAAAGAAGTACATTTTTACAAATGGATCAGTTGCTCACGCTGAAAAGGTAATGGCCAGGCTGGGAATATCTGAACGGTTTGCCGGGATTCAGGATATCAAGGCGACCAATTATATTCCCAAGCCCAACCCTTTGGCATATTCTAAAATAATTTCTCGGTTTGGGATCTTGCCCAAAACGAGTGTCATGCTGGATGATATACCGAAAAATCTTTTGCCGGCAGCTAATCTTGGAATTACCACGGTGTGGGTGAAAAATGCCCGATGGGATAGTAATATTTTGGAGCCACATATTGATTTTGTAACGGAAAATTTGGCGGACTGGTTAAACCAGATTCGGAGTGCCATGGGCGGAGCTTGAGGGCAAAAAACAGCACAGAGGTGAAGAATTAGTACATTTTTCGGGGCAGCTTATAAGGTGAAACTAAAATGAACATTGATGATTTACAAGAATCCATAAACAAAGCGTGGGAAGATCGAGATTCGGTGACGCCAAAAACCATGGGAGGGGTGCGCGACGCCGTTCGAGAATCGTTGGAGGGCTTAGATGCGGGGGTGCATCGTGTTGCGGAAAAACAGAATGGAGAGTGGGTAGTACATCAGTGGTTGAAAAAGGCGGTTTTGCTATCTTTTCGTTTGTCCAACATGGGGCTGATTAGTGGTGCTCCGGAGAGTGCAAACTGGTTTGATAAGGTATCCTCGAAATTTGCCGGTTGGGGGGCGGATGAGTTTGAAAATGCTGCCTTCAGGGCTGTCCCCGGGAGTGTGGTTAGGCACTCAGCGTTTATCGCCCCGGGAGTAGTGCTGATGCCATCTTTTGTTAACCTTGGTGCCTACGTTGACGAAGGTACGATGGTAGACACTTGGGCTACTGTTGGTTCCTGCGCCCAAATTGGAAAAAATTGCCATATTTCGGGAGGGGCCGGGATAGGCGGGGTATTAGAGCCCTTGCAGGCTGAGCCTGTGATTGTAGAAGATAATTGTTTCATAGGTGCTAGGAGTGAGGTGGCTGAGGGAGTGATCATAGAGGAAGGGTCGGTTTTATCGATGGGGGTTTACATTGGGGCCTCCACCAAAATAATTGATCGCGATACTGGAGAGATGTTCCGGGGGCGTGTTCCCGCATACTCTGTTGTAGTGCCTGGCTCCATGTCTCGTCAGGGTACGAAGAGCTCTGCGTCTGAACCTTCCCTCTATTGTGCAGTAATTGTTAAACGAGTGGACGCAGGAACCAGGGCGAAAACTTCGATAAATGAACTGTTGCGGGATTAGGTTAAAGTTAGTTACATATGTTAGGGCTATTTTTGGACAGTTTTGTCAGATGTCCGTAGAGGATCGGGCAAGTAGATTGGAAATAGTGTCATCAATATTAGCCCCTTGGTGTAATACTTGCGCCACAGCCTGCATTATTGGCATTTCTATTTGAAGTCTTTGAGATAAGTGAGCTATCGAGGCGGCGGTACCAAATCCTTCCACGGTGCCACTCGATTTAATAAGGTCACTGATTGAGGTCCGCTCTTGGCCAACGCGAGAGCCGAACGAGAAATTACGAGATTGCGAGCTCGTGCATGTGAGCACGACATCTCCTACCCCAGATGGTTCCATCATAGACTCTGTTGATCCGCCGAGTGCTGCGGTAAGGCGCCCAATTTCTGCGATTCCACGAGTAATAATTGCTGCTATAGCATTTTGTCCTAGGGACCTCCCCTCTGCGATCCCACACGCTATAGCCAGCACGTTTTTTGTTGCTCCAGCAACCTGGGCGCCAATGGGGTCATTTGAGACGTAGGCGCGAAATCGGGTGCCGCCCATGATTTTGGCTACATAAGATGCGTCCCTGGGGTCCTTTGCTGCCAGAGTAATTGCAGTCGGAAGGCCTAGTGCCACCTCTCCAGCGAAAGTGGGGCCAGAGAGAACAACGGCGCGAGTGCCAGGCATCGTTTCTTCTAAGACATCTGTCATTAAACAGCCAGTGTCTGTCTCTATCCCCTTAGCACAGAGGGTAAGTGAAGATGGGTTTTGAATATGTGCGGCTAGTTGGGTTAATCCAGAGCGCATTAGCTGTGCCGGAACAACACCTAAGATTAGTGGACAATTACCCACCTCTTCTATACGAGAGGTTCCTCTTATCAAGGGACTTAACTTCACGTTGGACAGTGCAAACGGGTGTTTATGAACATCATTTATGCAGCCGGCGATAATAGGATTAATATCCCATAGGACCACCCGATGATTATTTCGCGCGGCAACGGTCGCTAGCGCGGTTCCCCAGGCGCCTGCACCAAGTATTCCTACTTCATTCACCGCAGCCATTACCATTTTTTGCTACACACACGTGAGGTATGGGTTCTAGCGGCCAACGAGCACGAGCGGGTGTGTGCATGCTATCAACCAATCCAAGTGATATGCTTTCGTAGCCAACCCACGCAACCATCGCTGCATTGTCCGTGCATAGGTTTGCGGGTGGTACAATGAAATTTAAGCCTAACTGGGTAGCCCTTTTTGACAGTCGGTCACGGATGCATTTATTGGCGCCTACCCCTCCTGCTAAAACTAAGCTGCTGATTGGCATGCCCTCTGGTTGGTTGATAAGGGCTTGGGCACTCTCCAGGCGATCCACAAAGACGTCTGCAATCGCTTCTTGGAAGCTAGCACACAGATCAGATAAAAAGTCGTTATCCTCACCGTGTTTTGCTATAATGTTAGCTACCGCTGTTTTCAGCCCTGAGAAGGAGAAGTCGCACCCCTTCCTGCCTTTCAGCGGCCGCGGCAGTTGGTAACGCTTTGGATCTCCCTCCAGAGCTTGTTCTTCGATGGCTGGGCCCCCTGGATATCCGAGGCCTAACATTCTTGCCACCTTGTCAAAGGCTTCACCAGGAGCATCATCCAAGGTGGTTCCTAAACGTTGGTAGTTGGAGACCCCATTTACAACCAAGAATTGGCAGTGGCCGCCGGAAGCAAGAAGTAACAGGTATGGAAAATCAGTGCTATGGGTCAATCGAGCACTCAGTGCGTGGGCTTCAAGATGGTTTGCTGCCACGAAAGGCAGGTTATGTACTAGTGCGATAGCTTTTCCCATGGTCAGGCCCACCATTAGTCCACCAATTAACCCCGGCCCAGCTGTAGCGGCAACACCATCTATTTGCTTGAAACCGACATGGGCTTCCCGCATGGCTTCTTTAATTAGGATATCTAAGTGGTGTACATGGCTACGTGCAGCAATTTCGGGAACCACTCCACCATAAGGTCCATGTTCCGCAATCTGTGAATAGACCAAATTACTAAGAATGGTTTGGCCATTAACTATGGCCGCTGCAGTCTCGTCACAACTAGTTTCTATGCCTAAGACAATCATTTTTTAATACATTTAGTTTAGCAGTCCTGCCCCAGTGATAGGAATTCTTTTTTTTCAACTATATGTGCTACCCTGAAGTGGTGTGTCCTCTACACATAACACGAAGCATGTTGGTGAAGCCATGAGTGATTTGAAAAAACCAATCCGAATAGGGAGCCGAGGTAGCCCCCTCGCACTAATCCAAGCCCGTTACGTTGAAAGGCTGTTGCGCTTTTATCACGTTGATCTAACAGTTGATGCTACTGAGATAGTACCCATCCAAACCTCTGGAGATAAAATTCAAGGGAAGACGCTCTCCACGATAGGAGGGAAAGGCTTGTTTACCAAGGAGCTAGATGCTGCTCTTCTTGCGGCAGAAATAGACATAGCTGTTCATTCGATGAAGGATATGCCTACCGTGTTACCCAGTGGAATAATTATCGCATGTGTGTTGCCTAGGGAGGATCCTAGGGATGCTTTGATTGCTCGGAATGGGGTTTGTTATGCGGACTTGCCAACAAATGCTGTCATCGGTAGCGCTTCTCTGCGGCGTTGTTCACAGCTCCTAGCCCATCGACCCGATGTCCAGGTGGTAGCCTTGCGAGGGAATGTCGAAACAAGACTGGCAAAGCTTGAGGCGGGGTTGGTAGATGCGACCTTGTTGGCTGTCGCGGGTCTGAAGAGGTTAGGGCGTGTAGATGCTATCACCGAAATATTATCAACAGACGACATGTTGCCCGCTGTGGCACAGGGGGCCATTGCTGTAGTTTGTAGAGCTAGTGATAGTGAGACCATAGAGGTTCTGCAGGATCTGAATCATCCTGAGACTTTGTCTTCCGTGACAGCCGAACGGGCGTTCTTGGAGCATCTCGATGGGTCATGCCAAACGCCTATAGCGGCATTGGCTAAAATAAAAGGTGCGGGCAAAATGGTTCTCTCTGGGCTGTTGGCTGCCCCAGATGGTAGCAGAGTTGTTAGGGGAGAGTCGGTGGGTGAAATCGCTTCAGCGGTTGATCTTGGGCGGTCACTTGGTGCGGAGCTTCTCGCAGAAGCTGGTTCGGACTTTTTATTGCCTTCGAGGTGATTTGGATGTTTTTTTATTTCTTTTTTAATGCGGAGCGCGAGTATTTTAGTAGTTACCTTCTTAGGGCTAGCAGTTGTGAGGGGATAATATTTTGTCCAGTGAGGTGCAATTGAAGGTACTCGTTACGAGGCCGGTTGGACGGATTCCGGCAACGATCAATGCGTTGGCAGCTTGTTGTATCACGGCTGTCTGTGATCCAATGTTGACGATAGAACCTCTAGCCAATAGCGGTGTCGAGATACCAACCTGCCAGGCGCTAGCTATTACGAGTGTGGCTGCTGCAGAATTGTTAGGCAATTATGTCTCTGATGTAACAATCCCCATTTATGCGGTGGGCGATACAACGGCAAAGACTGCTTTACAGCATGGGTTCCACAATGTCAGATCCGCCCAAGGGGATGTATTGACTCTGGTGGATCTCATCGCAAGTGTAGCGGACCCATCGAGTGGGCGGCTTTTGCATTTGGGAAGTGAGGAGGTGGCTGGTGATTTAGTTGAAACCCTCCGCGTCCGTGGTTTTTGTGCAGAACATGTCGGAATTTATCGGGTACGTGAAGCAACAACATTTTTGTCGTCAACCATTTCAGCATTTAAGGGGGGTGAAGTTGGTGGAGTATTGTTTTTCTCTCCCAGATCAGCTCGAACCTTTGTGAGGTTGGTAAATTTGCAACAACACACTTTCTCCTTGAGAAGGGTGACTGCGGTTTGTCTTAGTACTGCAGTTGCTCACGAAACCGAAACTGCTGGGTGGGAGAAGATCCTGATCAGCGAGCAACCAACCATGGTTAGCCTAATAGAGTCGGTTTCGGCGCTTGGTAAAAGGCAGCGTGGTGACGATCGTGTCTAGCAGCGGGAACGACCCTAGGGCTGGCAAGGGTAGCTCAGGCGGGTCCCCACTCGCGTCCAAAGGACAGGGGCAGAGGTTGGTTGTTATTAGCGTTTTAGCAGTGACTGCAATCAGTGGGCTTTTGTTTGGTGGCAAGTTGCTCTGGGATGTCCAACAGAGGCAACACATGGAGACATTGGAGCGGTTTGAGATAGTGGATATTATATTGATGGAGCAAGATCGTCTCAATTTGGCTTTAGCTAATTTAGATGCGGAGCTTGAACGAATAGACACCAAGGCTTCCAAGTTAGGGCAAAGGGTCGATACCTTGAGCGGTGAACTGGCATCTATACAGGCAAGTCAGGGAGGCACTCGTGAATGGGAAGCAAGGTACAGACGTGTTGCATCACAGGTCAGTAAATTACGTCGAGAGTTTGTCGCTTTGCAGGAGAGGAGCAGCGGACAAAAATTTTCTAGAGGGGGAGCTTTGTTGTTGTTGGCCCGGTTGCGGGTTGATTTGTTGCAGGGCCGTCCCTGTGGGGTTCAGCTAGAAAGTGTAAGAAGTTTGGTAGTTGAGATGGAGGACCTTATAGAGCTTCTCGAGACCTTAAGATCACCTTGCGAAAATGGGATAATGACCAGAAGTGAATTAGAACGCGAATTCCGTTTGGTGATTAATGACATGATGCCTCTTTCCGGTGAATCAGCTGATGGGGGTTGGTGGGATAAAATCCATGGTGTTTTTAGACGCCTGGTTACGATCCGTCCTATAAACCCAGGGGGTAACAGCCGAAGGCCAGCCGATATCTTGGGGAAAACCCAGGCATTATTGATATCTGGTAATTTGGCTGATGCTCTAGCCACAATTGAAAAATTAAGTGTGGCAAACGGGGAAGGTGTGGGTTGGATCAATTCTCTGAAGCAGAGTGTTACGGCTATTGAGACGATAGACCAGATAATAGAGGTGCTTATTAAGGAAACTGACAAAACTTCAGGCCAAAATGAGTAGACATCTTCGGGACGTTATATGCTTCGCATACTCATATTTTTCGGAGTAACTTTTGCGGCAGCCTTTGTTGCTGTTTGGATAGCTGAACAATCTGGGCATATCCGGATGATTTGGGGTGGCTACCTGGTGGAAGCTTCTGTAACAGTTTTTTTTTGGTTGGCTATTGCTGTAGTTGTTTTCTCTATACTTGTTTTCGAGCTTGTCAGGATTATCGTAGGAGCCCCTAAGAGATTATTTAAGGCTAGAAAGGCTAGAGCGCAGACTAGGGGGTACAGGGCTTTGATGCGTGGTATGGTTGCTGTTGCTGCGGGAGACGCCAGTGCCGCAGAAAAAGAAGCAAAACGTGTTGAGGCCCTGGATGTTGCGCGACCACTTCGCCTCCTTCTTTCAGCCCAGAGTTCACTGCTAGCTGGGGATAACGCCGGTGCCAATGAGAGTTTTCAATCGATGCTATCAGATCCAGAAAGCGCCTTTTTGGGGTTGAGGGGCTTGCTCGTCCAGGCATTGCGAAATGGAGAGGTAGAGCGGTCGATAGACTTGGCCCGCGAAGCGTATCGACTTAATTCGGATGCAGACTGGGTTTTACGCAACCTTATCGAGCTGGAAATACGCGGGAGGAATTGGTCTGAGGCTGAAAAAGTTCTGCATACTGCTCAACGCCGAAAGATTATTAATTCATCCGAGTTTCCAAAGCGTCTAGCCCTGATCCTTTTTCATCGGGCTACAACTGTGCTTGAAGAAGGTTTTCAAAGGCGGGCGGAGCGCTTGGTGCTCCGAGCCTTGCGTCTGAGGCCCGGATTTTTGCCTGCAGTAAGGTTAGGCGTGCGCCTGCTCTTATGCAGTGATCGCCCGAGAAAGGCCAAGCTATTGGTTAGGGATGCCTGGGAAGTAGAGAAACATCCCGAGGTGGCTGAATTATATGTCAAAATATTTGAGCCTGAAACCTCCCTCGACCGCCTACGCGCTTTGGAGACATTGGTTGCTTCTAATCCTTACCATCCAGAAGCGTTGCTAATAACAGCGGATGCCGCACTAAATGCCTCCCTATGGGGGACGGCTCGGGAAAAATTGGGAAGGATAGTGGAGGCTCAGCCAGACCGGAGGCTGTGTCGACTTATGGCCAGATTGGAACAATTGGAGCATGGGGACGAAGATGCCGCTCGCCAATGGCTGCTCAAGGCCACGAAAGCACAAGATCAACCACAGTGGAGTTGCGGAGTTTGCAGTGTTGTGAGCTCGGGCTGGACAGTAGAATGTCGTTCTTGTAAAGCGATAGACTCGTTGCAATGGACGTTAGTCCAGAAGCAGAGCCCCAGTTCCTGGCAGGGTTCGCAACTACTTGAAGAAGGTCCGATTGGAAATATCGGGATGGCAATAAAGTAAAGTAGTTTTGGTGACATTGCTTGGTTAGTTAATTCAAAGGAATTTCGTTGAATCACCTGGTGCCCACATAATAGCATCCCCAATATAGTTAGTTTTTTTAAGAAGGAGACGTCAGCTTGATGGGTAGTGAAGGCGATGAGAATGGTACGGTGAGGGTTGAAGCAAAGGGAGACTTGCTTTTAATTGAAATTGACCGGCCAAAAAAATTAAATGGTTTTACTCCGAAGATGTTTGAGGAACTTGGATCCGCGTACAATGTACTGGAGTCCAATAGGTTTAGGTGTGGTGTATTGTACGCTAATGGCGGCTCGTTTACCGCTGGCTTGGATCTTCCAAAATTTTCTTCCTTAATGAAGTCAGGCAAGGAGCTAGTTCCGCAAGAATACGTCGATCCATTTGGGTTGCGACCTCCCATACGGACTACCCCGTTAGTGGTTGCGGTGAAGGGTTACTGTTACACCCTTGGGATAGAGTTAATGCTTGCAGCTGATATTGTAATCGCAGCAAATGACACAAGATTTAGTCAGTTGGAAGTCCGACGTGGCGTCATGGCAACAGGTGGGGCGACTATACGTATGGTGGAGCGCGCTGGGTGGGGAAACGCAATGAATTTCTTACTGACTGGCGATGAGTTTAGTGCTGAAACCGCGTTAAGAATGAACTTTGTCCAAGAGGTTGTAGATAGAGGTACAGAACTAGCCCGTGCCATCGAAGTTGCAGAGAAGATCGCGAGCCAAGCACCCCTTGCGGTTAGAGAGACTATGCGCTCGGCCCAAACAGCTCTAGAAAAAAATAGGGGGGCTGCTGCCAGAGAGTTTGTGTCGGTTCAGAATTTGTTGTTGAACTCTGTTGATGCGGCAGAGGGACTTGCTTCCTTCGTTGAGAGACGACAGGCTAAGTTTTTGGGCAAGTGAGTTCCGAGTCTGATGTCGCTGTTCTACTGAGCACAAAGACCACCATTTTGAGACAGCAAGTACCTTATTGCTTTGCCGCTAGGTTGGGTCCGACCTTTGAGTCCAAACTTGTGTCGATAGTAATTATGACGGACATACCCGGGACGACGCGCCCCTGCAACGTTGGCGGAAGATCGTATAGGATACGTACTGGAATTCGTTGAACAACTTTAATGAAATTGCCAGTAGTATTCTGGGGTGGAAGAAGGCTAAACTCGGCTGCACTAGCAGGTGCCATGCTATCTACGTGTCCAATAATGGGTTCGTTAGGAAACGCATCGATCTTCACTAGAGCGGTTTGGCCGGCCCGGACATTTTCTAGCTGGGTCTCCTTAAAGTTGGCTATAACCCATGTTTGTTGCAGGGGTACCAACGACATCATCGGCCACCCTGCTTCTAGGTACATGCCGGGTTCCACTTTGCGATTGCTGATAATCCCGTCCTGCGGAGCATAAACAATTGTATCCGAGAGCGCGAGCTCGCTTTTGTCGACAACAGCTTCTGCCTGGCTTACCTCGGCAAGCAGGCGCTCAACCTCACTTTCCATTCGTCTTATTTCGGTATCAATGACAGCAATTTCGTCTTGTGCTGCTGCGAGTTCCGCAATAGCCTGACTTACACCGGCCAGGGCCATATCGCGCCCAGTAAGAACTTGTTCGTATTTTTGGCGGGTCCCAATTTTCCGTTCAAAGAGTTCTTCATATCGGAGAAACTCTCGCTCTGCATTTTGGGATTTAGCCTCGGCCGAAGAAAGTTGAGCTTGAGCTTGAGCTATTAGTGACTTCTGAAGCCTTCGTTTTGCTTTCAAATTATCAACGTCAGCGAGCCCGACCTGAATATCGGCATTGGCAGCACGAAGTTTAGCCCGTTCCGCGTCCACGGCGGCCTCGTAACCCGCCGGTTTGAAACTCACCAGCGGCTCACCAGCCCTTACGGAATCGTTATTTATAACGTGAACATCTTCTATCTCCCCGGTTACGAGGGCGCTTATTACTGTAACGTGCCCGCGAATATAGGCATTATCAGTTGTCACAAGGTCCTTATTTAGCTTCCACCAGCTAAGTCCATAGGTGCCTCCGCCTGCGATGGCGGCCAAAAACACAACACTAAAAAACGCAGTCTTAAGTTTCATGCTTACTCTAGTTCAAGTTGCCTCAGAAATTCCGGGGGCCGCGAGTTAGCGGATAGCTCCTACGGGTGGGCAAAGATATTAGTTTCGCGTGGTGACAGCAAGCCATCTAGTCGCAACCCAGTCCTGCGTTTTTTGCACACCTATAGACGTTCGAATAGACATTTGTAAATATGGTGCAAGCTTGATAAACGTTGGTGAGTATATGGTCTAAGGAGTTCTGGAGGGTGTTGGTACGGCAAAAATGCTCGGTATCAGTGCGCGTGGTGCAAGCTACAGCAAGGGTCAACGGGACCATCACCGTTAGACCCTTAGTTCACTGGTAATCACACTGCTGTTTCTCAGCAAGGTTAAGCTTCTACTAGGCAAGGGCGCAAATTAATTTCTTGCACAAGGGGGTTTGACTATTATGGACAATATACTGAACAGCCTTAAATAGTGGTGGAGCTAGTCGGAATCGAACCGACGACCTCTTGAATGCCATTCAAGCGCTCTCCCAACTGAGCTATAGCCCCTTTCCTATTATTCCTTTCACCGGCCAAGTGCGCGTTCACTCAAGTTTGTGGTGGTCCAGTTTCCCAGACGCTCTTACTTAGTCGTTAGGCTTGTCACCCACCCCAGCTTCTATTACCTCGTTAACATCGCCTTCTACATCATCCTCTTCCTGTTCCAAAAGCTCCTTGTCTTCGGTGTCGTCAGTTATAGCTATTTCGTCGTCGCTCTCAAGGTCAAGTGAATTTTCCGCTCGTACAGGTTTCTCAGGGACGACTGCTTTGGGCTGGGGTTGCGGCGCTCCTCGATTGGATGATTTAATTTTGGTGCCGCATGAAGGACAAGACGCTGGAGATTTCATCATGTCGTAAAAGACAGCACCACAATCGATGCAAGTGTACTTATTGCCCCATTCATATTTTGCCACAGCGTGCCTCATCTAACATGGTATTTATACCTATGTAGCGCCCTTTGCCACGATAACGCGCGCCTGTCAAAGCAAAAAAGAAATCCATCTTCCAGTCGCAACCACTTGGAAGCTGTGGTACAGAGATGTTTATCATTCCAAACACAGATATATAGCAATGGGACAAAACGCTGTGACCCCTATTGAAGTATCCTCCAACAACAACTTGTGCGGTGTCCTTTCTGGTTCGGGCGATAAGTCAATTTCCCATAGGGCCTTGATAATAGCGGCATTATCGGCCGGATGCAGCCGGCTTACAGGGCTTTTAATGTCAGACGATGTCAGGTGCACTATCGAAGCATTAAGGCAGCTTGGAATCCAAATTTCTGAGCCTGAGGGGAGTAGTGTTTTTGTTCATGGTGCAGGCATCGGCGGATTAATTGACCCAGTGGGTCCTTTGAACCTTGGTAACAGCGGGACTGCTGCCCGTCTACTAATGGGGGTGGTGGCAGGGAATCCAATCGAGGCTGTCTTTATTGGGGATGAATCTTTGAGCCGCCGACCCATGGGCCGGGTTGTTGGCCCTTTAACAGACATGGGGGCGAGCATCAGCCTTTCTAAAAGTGGCGGGCTGCCTGCTACTGTCAAGGGAAAGGATAGTCTACTTCCTATTGAGTATCACCTCCCTATTGCCTCCGCCCAAGTAAAATCATCTATTCTGTTGGCTGGCTTGCATTGCCCGGGAGTAACCAGTGTTACGGAGGATAGGCGAACACGAGATCACACAGAAAACCTGCTTGCAAAATTTGGGGCAGACGTCCAGGTGGAGGCGCTCAATGGTGGGCATCATATTTGCATATCAGGTCAACCCGAATTAGTCCCCCAAGATCTGGTGATAGCCGGGGATCCTTCGTCGGCAGCTTTCCCAATAGTTGCAGCGCTTCTAACAAAAGATTCAGAAGTTTGTGTGAAGGGGGTTGGGGTTAACAGGACCCGTATGGGGTTATTTGATTGTTTGCGTGAAATGGGGGCAGATCTTCAAGTGATCTCACGCGGGGCAGTTGGGGGGGAACCGGTCGCAGACATCACGGCACGGACTTCGGCGCTCAAGGGCATCAATGTTTCGGCAGACCGGGCCCCTAGTATGATTGATGAGTATCCAATCCTAGCTGTGGCTGCGGCCTGTGCCGATGGGGCCACTGTGATGCAGGGCTTGGGAGAGCTCCGGGTCAAAGAGAGCAACCGTTTCGCTTCAATTGTTGAGGGTTTAACTAAATGTGGGGTAAAGGTTGAAGAGGAGGGAGACGTAATGACCATTATTGGGGGGGAGAGCCGGGCTAGTTGGCGTCAGATGCCCAAGATTCTCACTCACGGGGATCATAGAATCGCAATGGCTTTCTTCGTAATGGGGCTCACTTGCCCGTATCCAATAACGATAGATGATATGTCTATGGTTGCGACAAGTTATCCTGGGTTTGCTGATGATATGGCGCTTTTGGGGGTCCGGTTGTAATGGCTGAGAGAGCGGATCTATGATAATAGCAATAGATGGGCCCGCTGCTTCGGGAAAGGGAACTCTTTCGCGCGGACTCGCTGCGGAGTTTTTTTTGGCTCATTTGGACACAGGTTTGCTATATCGTTCCGTGGCTGCGAGGGTAATATCCTTGGATTTGGACCCTCTAGATGAGAAAGCAGTCTCAGAAGTAGCTAGGGCCATTGGCAAGATTAAGGCCACCGAGAGGGAGCTAAGGGAAGAAAGAGTAGGTTTAGTTGCTTCTGTTATCGCAATCCAGAAGGAAGTCAGGTTAGCCCTTTTGAAATACCAAAGGGAATTTTCTGAGGCTCCGCCTGGCTCAGCCCTCGGGGCTATCCTAGATGGGCGTGACATCGGTTCGGTGGTCCTACCGAACGCCGATGTGAAAATTTTTGTTACGGCGAGCCAAGAGGCCCGGGCGGGGCGCCGATATAGGGAGTTGCTTGCTCGAGGCGTACCAAGTATAAGGTCCAAGGTTCTTCAGGAAATCAGGGAGCGGGATGAGCGGGACAGCCGCCGCGAACTTTCCCCTTTGGTTCCCGCGAAGGACGCGTTTTTGTTGGATACCACGGAGATGGATGTCGGCTCTGCTTTCAATGCGGCGAAGGAGTTGGTGGGCCGGGTAGGTGGGGCTAGGTGATTAAGTATCGTATATTGGTATGGGGTTAAGTGGTTACACAGGGTCGCGGAAATAGGTTAATGAGGTATGGGATAGACAAAGAAGATGAATGATTTACCAACAGACCGTTCTAGTCAAAATGTAACGGAGGAGGATTTTGCTGCCCTCTTCGAGGAGTCCTTAATGGCTTCTGAAAAGCTTGAGGGGACCGTTGTAGAGGGCACAGTAATTGCCATAGAGAATGATGCGGCGGTGATCGATGTTGGTCTAAAAGCCGAAGGTCGTGTTCCAATAAGGGAGTTTGCGGCGCCGGGTCAAATCCCTCAAATCGGGGTCGGCGATAAGGTTGAAGTGTTTTTAGATCGTATGGAGAACCGGAATGGTGAGGCCGGCCTTAGTAGGGAGCGAGCTAGGCGGGAGGAGGCATGGGTTTTGTTGGAAAAAGCCTTTGCTGATACGAGCCGGGTAGAGGGCACGATTTTCGGTCGGGTTAAAGGCGGGTTTACGGTGGACCTTGGCGGGGTGGTAGCATTTCTGCCTCAAAGTCAGGTTGATGTTCGGCCGGTGCGCGACATTTCCCCACTTATGGCAAACAAACAGTCTTTTCAGATCCTTAAAATGGATAGGCGCCGGGGCAATATTGTGGTGTCTAGAGGTGCGGTAATGGAGGAATCTCGTGCCGAGGCAAGAGCAGAACTTCTTTCAGGATTAAAAGAGGGACAAGTGCTGGACGGAGTTGTCAAAAATATTACAGACTACGGAGCCTTTGTTGATTTGGGAGAGGTGGATGGCTTGCTCCATGTGACTGATATCGCTTGGAGGAGAATTAGCCATCCTTCTGAAGCCCTGACAATTGGGCAGTCTGTAAAGGTGCAGGTGATACGTTTCAATCTAGAAACCGAACGTATTAGTCTGGGCATGAAACAACTTGAACAAGATCCGTGGGATGGAGCGGCAGCAAAATATCCCGAAGGGGGTAAGTTTACGGGGCGCGTAACGAATATTACCGACTACGGGGCTTTTGTGGAGTTGGAGGCTGGAGTGGAAGGCTTGGTTCATGTGTCCGAGATGAGTTGGACGAAGAAAAACATTCATCCTGGGAAGATTGTATCTACAAGCGAGCAGGTCCAGGTAATGGTGCTAGATGTGGATTCAGAGAAACGCCGCATTAGTCTAGGACTAAAACAATGTGAGGCCAATCCTTGGGAGGATATTCTTCAGAAGACCCCGGTGGGAACAATAGTAGAAGGCGAGATCAAAAATATTACTGAATTTGGCCTTTTTGTTGGATTGGTTGGCGACGTGGACGGGTTAGTTCATCTTAGTGATGTTGCCTGGGATAACTCAGGGGAAGGGTCTGTTGAGCAGTATAAAAAGGGTGATCAAATCAAAGCCCGGGTTCTCGATATTGATGTGGAAAAGGAGCGCGTTAGCTTGGGGATCAAACAATTGACAGAGGATCCATTTGCTGGGGCTGCTGAAACTCTAAAGAAAAATCAGGTTGTGACCTGCATAATTTCGAAGGTGCTCGAGAGTGGCCTTGAAGTGACCCTAGCCGACGGCGTGATCGGAAATATTCGGCGGGCGGATCTTGCTCGGGATCGGCGTGATCAGAGATCTGATCGATTTTCTGTTGGTGAAAAGCTGGATGCAAAAATTAGCAATGTTGACCAGGGAGGAAGGAAGATCACTCTGTCTGTTAAAGCTCTGGAAATTGAAGAGGAAAAACGGGCGATGGAGGAATATGGATCGTCCTCTAGTGGGGCCAGTTTAGGGGAAATACTAGGCGCCGCTATCAGCCAAAAGGAAGAGGAATCCCAAAGCGACGGAGAAAGTAATCGTACAGATGGGGGCGGTGGGTCTTCAGAGGGCGGAGATAGTCCTGATTTGAACCCGGGTAGTGAGGACAGCAAATAGGTATTTTTGAGGGCCAAAGACCAATAAATTTATGTTGGTTTCCTGCATCCACTCCCGGCCAGCAAAGTGCGGAGGGGCCTAATTGGGCACCCTAATGAAACCTACGAACAAATATAGTTGGTATGCATCTATTCATAGACATCTGTCTAGTGTATTGGGCTTGAAGGGAATATGTCATTACTAACTGATATGGTGGCGGACCGACGACGTCTGCAACGAACCGTGTTTTTTTGGCGTGCGATATCTGCGATTGTTGTCGTGCTATTTGTAAGTGCGTTGCTTGGTAAAGAGGGGATATTCGATCGAGGCGCTTACGTTGGCCTACTGACAATTGAAGGAGTTATTATTGACGATAGGAGGCGTGCCAGGGCAATTGATGCTTTGCTCGAGGACCCTGACCTAAGTGCTTTAATCATTTACGTGAACAGTCCTGGCGGGAGTTCAGCGGCCAGCGAGTCCTTGTACAGGTCTCTCCATCGTCTAGCTAATGTGAAGCCTGTGGTAACGGTGATGGGCGGTGTGGCGGCTTCTGGAGGCTACTTGGCAGCTGTAGCTGCTGAGCGCATATTTGCTAGAGAAAGTACCGTTACAGGATCTATTGGTGTTGTATTAGAGGTGACTAACTTCGTTGAGCTAATGCGGATGGCTGGAATTGGGCATGAAACTTTGCGAAGCGGTCCTCTTAAGGCCCAGCCAAACCCTCTTGAGCCCATGTCGCCGGCCGGGAGAGAAATGGGTCAGAGCCTCGTTGAGGATGTCCACCAGATGTTCCGAAAAATCGTTGGTGAACGCAGAGGCTTGCAGGGTGAAAAGTTGGACGACATTACTGATGGGAGGGTATTTAGTGGTGTAAGCGCTTATCAAAACGGCCTTATTGATGCCATTGGAGGCATGGCGGAGGCGCGCGTTTGGCTTAAGGAGACGTATGGGATCTCGGATAAAGGCGCAGAGCGTGAAATAGAAACAGGTCACTCTGTGGGCCTGTCTGAATGGGCAGGCGCTTTTTTGACAGGGAGATCTGATTTTGTAGGTAGGCTTACTCTTGACGGGCTTGTTTCGGTTTGGCACCCTTCTGTAGGGTCGGCGCCGTAAGCCTCACTTTTGACACTGGTTTTGCCTTCGAGCAGTTAGTTTGGTGTGCAAGAGTATGGTAAAGCACCGTGAGGGCCTTTTTGGGAGCGAGAGATGACCAAGTCAGAACTTATTCTTGCGTTGGCGACACGTAATCCGCACTTGTACCAACGAGATGTTGAGAGGATTGTGTCTACCATTTTTGAACATATGTCGGCTGCTCTAGAGAAGGGTGAGCGCGTTGAGTTGAGGGGTTTCGGGGCGTTTTCGACCAAAAGGCGAAGCGCTCGCGCAGGACGAAACCCTAGGACAGGAGCGGCTGTGGATGTACCGGAGAAAGTTGTTCCCTATTTTAAGCCAGGCAAGGCTTTACGCAAGCGTCTCAATGAAACATAGCTTTTTGGCTTCTGGTATACGGAGGAGTTTTGGGTTTTGTTCGGATCTTTGAGTATGCAGTAGCATTTTTAGTCTTAATCACCCTAGTAGTATTCGCGGTTTCGAACAGGGGGTTGATGGAGTTA
>MDTE01061693.1_pt1 | contig 42277 bp, 44 predicted proteins | sample 811231 | NCBI WGS metagenome assembly MDTE01 (sample SAMN05326651, study PRJNA326480) | marine metagenome | isolation source: seawater | place: Indian Ocean: Red Sea | collected 2010
CTTTTAAAATGTTCCAATCAAATGAAGAATAAATAATCTTATCTTTTAATTTTGATTTGTGAACTTCTTCAATAACTAGTCTGACCAATTCTTCTATTTCAGGAGTTAAATTTTTTACCATGGGAGTGGACTTAATTTCTAAATTAATTAATAAATTTGGTATAATATTTTTTGAAGTTAAATCAAGAAGTTGAGATAACTTAGGAATTTTTTGATTTTTTAATTTTTTTTGATTAATAAATCTTCTTCCATATTTAGATAATTTATTAATTGATCCAACTTCATAACTAGAGATATTCTCGAAGGTTAAATCGTAAATTTTTATATAGTCTTTTTCCAACCAATTACCATCGCTGTCTTTAGTAAGACTGGGATTTAAATGGAAGTTATGAGTTATAACTGGAACTAAATCTTTAGAAATCAGAATATCTGTTTCATAGGCACTGATATTATTATCAAACAAATATTGAAAACTATCCAAGGTATTTTCAGGAAATACTCCTCGTGCACCTCTATGTCCATAGATTTTGATGTAATTGGGCTTAGATAAAATCAAGTTTTATAATTTGGTTTAAGGTCTTCGCCCCCTTAAGGGGGCGAATGAATTAAATAATTTATGCTGTTGGAAAGCTGAATGGGAAATTTCTTGCTCTGAGATACTCCTTTTCAGATACACCAGTCCATCTAATAATAGAGGATCTGAACTTCACAATTTGTGAAAATAGTTCAGAGGAAGTGGCATCTTTACTAGCAATATCCTGAACTACTTCACCCGCTCTTTGGCCAAGCGCATTCATAACATCATCAGGCAATTGTCTCATTTGCACACCATGCTCATTGATAAGTTTTTGATATGAACTATCATTCACAGCTTGGAAATGAGAGAGAACTTCCATATTTACTGCTTTTGAAGCAAGAGTTATTAGTTGACGAGTAGAGTCGTCTAATTTCTCCCACTCAAACATATCAATTGAACAATCAAGAATTGTTGCTGGCTCGTGCCATCCTGGGTTATAGTAATACTTAGCTGCTTGGTATAAACCAGCACCTAGATCAGCAGCAGGACCAATCCATTCAGTACCATCGATGGCTCCTGATGCTAAAGCTGGTAAAACATCTGGCCCAGCTAATAAAACAATATTAGCCCCAAAAGATTTAAGAACCTCTCCACCAAGTCCTGGCATCCTGAATTTTAATCCATCAAAATCTGCAGTTGATGTAATCTCTTTATTAAACCAACCACCCATTTGGTTTCCAGTATTACCCATTGGTAAAAACTTTACACCAATTTCATTATAAGCTTTGTCAGCGGCTTCAATACCACCTCCATAATAACACCACGCATTCTGTTCTTGTGCAGTTAAACCGAAAGGCAAGCATGCTACAAACTGAGTAGCGTTACTAACGTTAGTCCAGTAATATGGAGCACCGTAGGCCATTTGAGCAGCACCAGATCTTACAGCGTCTAAAGATTCCAAACCAGGCACTAACTCTCCAGCATGATATACCTTTATATTTAGTTTATCTGAGTGTGAGTTAATATAGCCTGCAAATCTTTCGATAGCTTTTCCTAGAAGACCTGCCTTACCAAAAGCTGAACATGCAATCCATTCTATGTGTCCGCCCGATATAGCTGGAGCAGGAAAGGAAGAAACCGTAGCAGCACCAAGTGCTGCAGCACCCGCGCCTTTAAGGAAGTTTCTTCTTTTCATGGTCTTATTATTTTTGACTTTTTTTGCCATAAATATTTCCTCCTAATTTTTAGAAATAATTAATTATTTTTTATTAGTTATAATTATACCAACAATAACTGATACAATTCCAGTGTAATGATAGATGTGGAGTGTTTCTTGAAAAACCAAAAATGCAAGGATTCCGCCAAATATCGGCATCAAATGCAGAAAAGGGCCTGACTTATTGGCCCCAATAAGGGCTACGCCAGTATTCCAACAAATATATGAAAATATACTAGGGAATATACCTGTGTATCCTATAACCAATAAAGCCTCATTGTTAATTATGAGAAAATTTCCCAAAATTAATAAGTCATAAAAGTATACTGGTAATAGTAAGAGAACAGTAAAAGCAAATGAGATATACAGAAAACTAAAACCAGACACGCCTGTTTCATTTTTTTTTAAAAATATAGAATAAAGCGACCAAGAAATAACAGCTAATAAAATAAACAAATCTCCCGAATAAAAATCTGATTTGAAAATATTTTGGTAGTCACCCTTGACAACTACATAACTCACTCCGACTAGAGAAATAATAATTCCAAGCATTTGGTAAAAATTTGTATCAACGTTATAAAGAATTCTATTAAATAAGATTATTAACACTGGAGTAGTTGAAATAATAAGTAGAGCATTTATAACTGTTGTTGAAGTTAATCCCATATATACCAAAGTATTAAACAAGGTAGGGCCAGTTAAAATTATCAAAAATATTATTCCAGGTTGTTTTCTTAAAAGAGGTAAGTCTTTAATGGCTTTTGAAAAACAAAAGGGAGTTAATATAATAAAAGCTATAATCCATCTATAAAATCCCAATGATAATGGTGAGACCAAACTCTCAACCGATGCTAATCTTCCAACTATAAAGTTCCCTGACCAAAAAAGAGATGCAAAACATAATACAATTGCTGCTTTAAGCGAATTACTCACGAATAACTTTAGAGTCTTTCAATTGCAATAGCTAGGCCCTGACCGCCACCAATGCACATACTAGCAACACCAAATTTTTGTTTTGTACGTTTCAGCTGGTGCGCTAGAGTCGTGATTATTCTTGCACCTGAACAACCTATTGGGTGCCCCAAAGCTATAGCCCCACCAACTATATTTAATTTATTTGGATCAATCTTTAGGGTTCTCTGTACTGCAATAGAAGTAGCTGCAAATGCTTCGTTAACCTCTATTAAGTCAAAATAACTAATATTTACAGACATTTTTTTCATTAATTTTTGGATAGCAGAAATAGGAGTAATACCCATGTAATCTGGATTACCTGCTGAAGCAGACCAAGCCAAAACTTTTGCCAATGGCTTTATCTTATTTGTTCTGATATATGACTCAGATGCCAAAGCGATAAATGCAGAGCCGTCATTTAATGAAGAAGCATTCCCGGCTGTTACAGTACCTTTATTTTTAAATACAGCTTTTAACTTTCCAAGCTTTGCTAGAGTAGTATCAATTCGAACTTGATCTTTTAAATCTGAGCTAATTAATTCATTTTTAAAATGTTTATTTTTCAAAGCCTTATAAGTCTTTAGATAAGATTGATAGGCATATTGATCTTGTTCCTGACGTGTAACATTATATTTCCTTGAAACATTTTCTGCAGTAATTCCCATATGCTCTTTTGAAAATGCATCAGTTAAACCGTCATTAACCAAAGTATCAATAAAAATATTATTGCCTAATTTATTTTCACCTGTTCGACTTAAGTAAGCATGTCGCGCTCGGGACATATTTTCTTGGCCTCCAGCTAAAATTAAATCTGACTCAGAAGTAAAAATTTTCGAAGCTCCATCAATAGCAGCACGCATACCACTTCCACAAACTTGATTAACTACATAAGCAAATGATGATTGTTGCATACCTACACCTAGGGCAACTTGTCTTGCTGTATTCATCCCTAAGCCACTTGTTAATACTTGACCTAGAACAAGTCCCTCAATTTCACTCAAGGATATCTTAGCATTTCTGCCAAGTAAGCCTTTCACACAATCGATACCTAGATTAATTGACTCTATTTTTTTGTACTGGCCCAAGTAAGCACCAATTGGTGTTCTTGCTCCATCAATTATATATATGCTACTCATTAATTTTTAATTTTAAATATTCTCCAATTACATCTGGGTTGGCAATAGCTCCCAAATTTTGGACTTTATCATTATTAATTATTTTTTTGACTAGAATTTCAGAGTTTTTACCACTTATTGTTCTTGGAATATCTGAAACATTAAAAATCTTCCAAGGAACATGCCTTGGACTTAACGTTGATTTTAAATGTTTTTTTATGCTTATATTATAATTAGCAGATATTATTTGCTTATTAGTTTTCAAAAATAAAATTATTTTTTCATCATTGCCAGTTATGTAACCTGTTGCTAGACAATCTTTAATCCAACCGAATTTTTGAAGACTATTATAGATTTCACCTGTTCCGATTCTGACACCTCCTGGGTTCAGGGTTGCATCAGAGCGTCCAAAAATTATGTAACCTCCATTTTTTGTTTTTTGAACATAATCGCCATGGGACCATATATTAGTAAATTTTTCAAAATAAGCTGATTTATATTTTTTAAATTTTTTATCATTCCAAAAATATATTGGCTTTGAAGGAAAAGGTGTTTTACAAACTAGTTCACCTGTTTTATTTGTGGATTTCCCTTTTTCATTAAAGACATCTATGTTCATACCTAAACCAGGGCCTTGTATTTCTCCTGCAAAAACAGGTAGAGTAGGAACTCCAAGCATAAAACAAGACACGATATCAGTTCCTCCGCTAATTGAATGAATAAAAGCATTGGAATTAAGTTTTTTATTAATGAATTTAAATGTTTCAGGACTAAGAGGTGAACCAGTTGAAATAAAACACTTTAAATTTTTTAAGATATTATTTGTTTTATTTTTATAATTATTCTGAATAGCTTCATATATTTTAGCACCAGCTCCTAACATCGTTGACTTTGTTTTTATACAAATTTGAATAATATTGTTTTTATTGGGGTAGAAAGGAGATCCATCATAAATAACAATTGAAGAACCAAGTAAGAGATTAGATACAGTCCAATTCCACATCATCCATCCACATGTTGTTAAAAATAGCATTTTATCTTTTGATTTTACATTAGTGTGTAGACATAATTCTTTGAAATGCTGAATGAGTGATCCTCCATGTCCATGTGTTATGCATTTGGGCAAACCAGTAGTGCCGCTTGAATATAAAACATATAATGGATGATTGAACTCAACCTGTAGAGGATTGCTTTCAATATTTAGACTTACATTATTATAAATTTTATTTAATTGTGAATTATTGTTTTTTGATGGATAGCTGGTTTTAATAATCTTTAATTTAAATAATTTTTTTTTAATTTTAGGTAATTGCTTTGAATAATTAAATTTCTTACCATTATAATAATAATGATCACAAATTACTAATAATTTAGGTTTTAGTTGAGAAAATCTATCAATTACTGCATTTGGTCCAAAGTCTGAAGAGCAAGATGACCAAACTGCTCCTATTTTTGCAGCTGCCAAAAAGGATATTACAGCATCAGGAATATTAGGTAGATAACCTGCTATCACATCTCCTTTTTTAATTTTTAAAGTTCTAAAATAATTACTTAATGAATTTACTCGTCTATTTAAAAGATTATAAGATAATTTCTCTTCATATCCGTTTTCTCCTATAAAGTGAATAGCTGTATCATTAGATTTATTATTGAAAATCAATTGATAGTAATTGGTTAAGCATTTATCAAAAAAAACTGACTCCCAGAATCTTTGTTTTTGTTTTAGAGGTTTAAAATATTTTTTTTTTTTTATTGGTATGTTGAAATTATCAATTAAAAAATTCCAAAATTGCTCTGGATTTTTGTTAGACCATTTCCAAAGTTTTTGATAGTCGGAAAATTTTTTATTGAATTTTTTTTCCAAAGTAATTTGAAATTGGAATAAATTAGATGATTTAATTTGTTTGAGAGAGGGTTGAAAAATTTTTTTCATTTTTTTATTAAAAAAGAAAATAATTTATCTGGTATTTTTTTTGGACGACCATCATTATCTATGCACACAATTAAAACATTAGAGTTAAATAATTCAATGTCATCTCTTAAAATTTTTTGTTCTATTTCAAATGAAGCTTTTTTTAGTTTAATTATTTTCGACTCAATTGTTAGTTGATCCTCAAGTTTAGCTGATTGAAAATAATCACAATTTATTTTTCTTACAATAAATAAACTGTTATGCTGGTCACGTAAATCATTTAAAGTAAAACCTAATTCTTGTATAAAGTTGGTTCTAGCTCTTTCAATAAATTTTAAATAATTTGCATAATATACTACTCCGCCTGAGTCTGTGTCCTCATAATATACCTTTAATTTAAATTTAAACATTTAGGTAACTAATCCTAAATACAATAAATAAGTTAAAAAGATAATTGCTATGCCAAAAATCAAATATCTAAACTCACCCATCTTATTGAGTTATAATCCTAAAAAATTGGTAGATAATCATCATAAAAATTAATAAATAAAAAATCTTCATTAAATAGTTAGATTTTTTGTGTTGGATGAAATTGAGATTGAGGGCTTTTAAAGCTAAATAATTTAACATAAATAAATTAATTGTAATGTATGAAAAACCAAATCTTATTGCAGGAGCTTCAACAAACCAAATAATTAGTGTAAATAACCATGTGATAAATAAAATATTTTGGAATTCTATTAATTGGTTATCTTGTGTAAATTTGCCTTTTTTTAAAAATTTATAAAAAATTAAGTTAGCAATAATCAAGCATGGTATAAATTTTTCTAAAATTTTAAAAAAATGATCATTAAACCAACTTTGTATCCAAAAAGGGAAAGAATTCATGCTTTGAAGTGAAACTAAACTTTCATCCCAATAGTTTACCTTTACACTCTTTGCAAAAAGACTAATCATATTATTTTCAAATATAATTAGGCTCTTATCATCTAAAAAACAAAGACTTTTTATAGGATAAACAATACAGCTAGAGAGAAAATAGTTTTGATAAATCCAAATAAAAACTACTAAGATGGGCACAAAAATATAAATAGAAAAAATATTTTTAAGGCTTTTATTTTTATATTTAAGAAAAAAGAAATGAACACAAATTAGACAACATAGAACCATTGAGATTTTAAGAACAATTAATATTGCTAAAATAATGAATATAATTTTAGGAAAGTTTTTGGAAAAGAAATATTCCTTGTAGTTATTATAAATAAATAAATAAAATAAAATAAGAGACAAATAAATAATATGTGCGATATAGTCAGTCCCAATATTTTTAAATTTGCTAATAGTTAGGAAAACACTTATCAAAAAAAAAATTGGTAGAATCTTAGATACAATGAAATTAGAGGAATCAATTTTTAAATATTCTCTAACATCCCAAATAAATAATGCAAAAACATATGCGGACAAAAATTTAATTGAGATATTTATGAATGATAAAAATGTTGCACTATTTAGTATTAAATAAGCTGAGTTGTAATAAATTCTTCCATCAAGGATATTATTTTTAAATTCAAATAGTCTATAATTTTTATATAAATCAATATGATGGGAATGATAATCAAAATCATTGTTATAACCACTATTAAGAAGGTATAAGATTATAAAAAGAGCAATAATAAATTGCCATTTAAGTCCGATTATTAAATCTTTTTTAATTAATTTAATTATAAAAACAATTAAACCAATTGCATAAAAAATTAAAATTATTTTATCAGATAAAGGAATTATAAAATTCAAACATGAATAAAATATGAATATGTATGATAGAAATATTGCACACCTCAATACAAGTAAGTTAGGTGAAATATCATTTATAAAGAAATAAATTTTTCTCAACGATAAAAAGCCGTTTAAAGAAAAAGTTGCTAAAAGTAAAAAAAAAATATTACTTAAAAATACTATATTTAAAGATACAGTAAATTGCTCTAATACCATCCATAAAACCTATTTTTTTTCCTTCACTTTTGGTTCGACCATAATATGAAATACCATACTCGAAAATTCTAAGATTTAATTTTGCAAACTTTATAGTTAATTCAGGCTCAATACCAAATCTATTTTCTTCTAACTGTAAATTTTTTAAATGATCTTTTTTAAAAACTTTATAACAACACTCAATATCTGTAAGTGATAAATTTGAAAATATGTTTGTAAGAGTAGTAATAATAAAATTAGCAAATCTGTTTAAGAAAAGGTTAGATCTAACTGGACCATTTCCTCTAAATCTCGATCCATAAACCACATCTGCTAAATTTTTTTTAATTAAATTTATCATAGGTATTAAGTCATCAGGATCGTACTCTAAATCTGCATCTTGAATACAAATTATTTCTCCTTTAGTTTCATTAAAACCTTTCCTTAATGAAGCACCTTTCCCTAAATTGATATCATTAAAAAATAATTTTATATCTCTTGAATTTTTGTATTTTTTTTTTATAAAATCAGAAGTGCCATCTGTTGAAAAATCATCTACTATAATTATTTCATAACTTAACTTAGAAAATGTCTTTTTAACTTTTGAGACAATTTCTTCTATTGTTTTTAATTCATTGAAACAGGGTATAACTATTGATATTTTCATAATATAGATGCTAATTAAGTAATATGATAAACTTATCTAAATTTTTAATAATTAAAATTGAAAAAACTATTTATTATTTTTGAGCACTTACCCTTAACAATTTTATCAATTTTGATAATGATTAATTTTAAGGATTTTAGCTATACTTATATATTTTTATGTTTATTTTCAGGGTGGCTTATAGATTTAGATCATTTATTTGATTATTATTATTTGATATTTAGGAGTAAATCTAGGTTTCAAGTACAAGAATTTTTAAACGGTATATATTTTAAACGAAATAAAAAAATTTTTATTTTTTTTCATTCTTATGAAATATCAATTATTATATTTGTATTAGGTTTTATTTATAATGATTATCTTTACTTTATATGCCTTTCACACTTTTTACATTTAATACAAGACCAAAAAACAAATGATGTGCGTTTGCTAGCATATTTTTTTATTTATAGAGCTATAAATAAATTTGAAATAATTTCAGTTTGCAAATAATATTTTTATTTTTTAGATAAAAATATAAGCTGTTCATATATTAGTAGTTCCGTGGTGTAATGGATAGCACAAATGACTTCGGATCATTTAGTCAGGGTTCGAATCCTTGCGGAACTGCCAATAGTAAATTATTTTTTTTTATTTAATTTAAAATTAAAGTTTAAATCATCTGGGAAATTTTTAAATAAACTATGTAAAACTCTAATAACCAACAAGGTTATAATAAAGCTCATTATTGTATCGCTTAAAAAATGATCTCCCTGCATTATTCTAAGTAGTGATATAGTGCCTATAGATAAATAGGCATATAAATTCCATTTACTTTTATTTAGGACGATTAAAATTGCTAAAGATAGAGTAAATAAAGAAACATCTCCAGACACAAAGCTACAATTAGAGCTACAATAATCAACATTTAGCCAAGGAATAGTAAAAGGAGACTCGCCTCCAAATTCAATAGTATCGTTAGGCCTAGCTCTGCCCCATAAATTTTTGAAGATTAAATTAACAATTATTCCTGTACCAATAGTTAGACAAGAATATAAGTAAATCCAATCTTTTAAAGATATTCCAATTAATTTCTCTTTGAAAATAATTTGTTTGAATACTGCAGCTATAGGAAGAAAAAACATTAATAATACAAAAATTGGCATTATTGTTTTTCTTATAAGAATGACCAAGTAGTCATGTTCTAATAAGATAAAGTTACCATCCTGTCCAAAAAATAATCCGCTAACTGTGATATCAAGATTTGGAAGAATAAAGAATAATATAGATAAAATTAAGGTGACAATTAGGGTTTTCAGATAAAAATTAAAATTTATATAAATTGAAAATATATTTTTGTATAAGTTTTTTAGGAAATTAAATATTTTAGTTACTTCATCATTAGATTTATGGGTATCGCCGTCTAGAAGAAATAATTTTTCTTTTTTTATAAATCTATTTCTCATATATATACTTGAAATATAAGCAACTAATACTCCACCAAAAATATCACTTATAAAATGAGCTCCAACAATAACTCTCGTGGATGCAATTATTATTGCAATTGTAATTAAGAAATTTTTAATTTTAGGAAATAAAAAAAGAAGACAAAAGATAAACGCAAAAATTGTTGCAGTATGACCAGATGGAAAAGAGTGCCACTTCGAATCAAAACTGAATAAATCAAGAGAAATTTTTTCATAACCATTGTATAAAAATGGTCTTGGTCGTCCAATTATATGTTTAAAAAACTGAGTAGAAACTCCACTTAATAAAATTGTAAGAAATATAAATATACTTATATCACCTACAGCTACAGTAATTTTATTCTTATTTTGAGTAAGCTTTATTGCAACCCATACTAAACCAGTGGTAACAAAAAAATATAGTGAATCTCCTAAATGGGTAAGAGTTCCAAATAAAGATTTAGTTTGATTATTAATATTGTCGAAGAAACTAGCAATAGAGTAATCAAAGAATAAAAAAAATATAATTGATAATATAAGTATTATAATTATTTTTTTTTCTTTATTTTCAAATTCATTAATAAGATTCATAATTGTTTAAAATTTAAGTTTAGAAAAGTTTTTAGACTCATATCTAATATTGTTTTGTTAACGGAATTTATATCATTTATAGGCACATCATTTAAAGAAGTAAAATTAAGTTCAAAATGACAACTTTGATTATTATCTAGTCTTAAATTTTTTGAAAAATAAAATTTAAAATCATCATTTATCTTTGTGACTGTAAACTTGGAACTATTGATATTGCATCCAAATTCCTCTAATAAGACAGAAGGAATAATATTTTGAATTAATAGTTTATTATATTGGTAATATAAGAAAAACGAAGATACTGAAATCAAAGTTAAAAAAGAAAAAGTAGCAATTTTTTGAACATCAATTATTGATTGATTTTGAATAACAAAAATGGGGTTTATCAAAGAAATCAAAATAATTGAAATATAAAAAATATAATTAGATAGAGGAATATCCTCCATTTCCAAATAAAATGAAGTATCAAAAAAAATAATTAAAATTGGTAAAAAAAACATAAAAATATAAGGAAATTTTGAAAATCTTAAATTTACAAATTCCAAAGTCCTATAGGTGTAAATTACAAAAAAAGGTAAAGAAAAAACTAAATATTTATAGTTCAATTGCTTAGAAAAGATAAAAGCTAAGAGAGAAATTAAAATAATTAATAAAAATAATAATAGGTCTTTATTCCAGTTAATCTTTTTGAATATATTAAAAAAAAGAGATATAAAAAAAATACCAAAGAGGGGTAAAAATAAAATAACAATTTTTTTAATTCTCTCTGTTATTTCATCAAATGACGTATTTAACTCAAACAAAAAATTTTCATAATTAATTTGCTGAATAATTATTAGGGAGACAGCAAGTATGTATATGAGTGATAAATTAGATATAAAATTAAGTTTTTTTTCATTTTGTAATTTGAAGTTAATTAATTTTATTGTGCTATATAAAGTGACTATAATTAAAAAAAAGAAATTATTCATTAGCATTGTAATTAAACTAAAAAAAGTGAATAAAATATTATTTATAAATTTATCTTCTTCAAAGATCTTTAGAAGGAAATAAAAAGTAACTAAACTTACTAGAGCAGAAGCAAGATAATTTTGTATTGTCATTAAAGAAAAAATAACTATGCCGCTAATAAAAATAGTGGTGAGAGGGCTCCAAATATTTAAATCATAAAATTTTATTTTAATTATTTTATAGGAAATAAAAATTATTAAAGATATATAAAAGAGATTAACTAACCTTAATATCAAAAGATTATTAAATGAAAAAATTTCTAAAAATTTCTGAAATATTAATAAAATGAAAAAATGTATATTTAAAATATTTGATAAAATCAAACTATCTATTTGATCTATTTTAATTAGCAATAAATAATCAGGTATAATAAAAAAAGGATATAAAAATATCGCAATTACCATGAAGCTAACTCCGTAAATTAAATAAAAAAGATTTGGAATTTTTTCAGGGAATCTAAAAAGGAACATATCTAAAATTTTCTAAATTTAGTAGCATATTGCTCGTTTGAATTCTATATATAGTGGTTAACCCAATTTTCTTGATGTTATATTTGGGCACAATTATAATCATTAAATTAGAGAAAATCTCTATTTTACAGCCTTATAGAAGCGGCTTTTTTCTTAGTGGGCCACTTCTTTCTTAAAAGGGTTAGGACAATTAGTTCTAACCCTTTTTTTGTTTCTGTAATATCTTTTATAACTCATGATTAAATTGATATTTATGCTTATATTTTTTTTTCTAGGATATTTTCTTGCCGATACTAAGCTGGTAAATATTCCTTTTAAAGAAATGCCATATATTGAAAACCTTTATAGTATTACAGATTAATTAATTATTAACCTATTAGGATTATACAGTAATACTTTTTTATTTTTGATTTAATATTGCACGTACCTTTCCAATTTTTAGGAAAAACAGCAACTGTACCTGGCTTTACTTCAATAATTTGTCCGGTATCAGATATATATGTACACTCTCCCTCAAGAAAGTGGCAAAATTCTGTGTTAGTAACATGACAATTCCATTTTCCTTCAGTACATTGCCAATAACCTGTTTCTTGAGTTTCATTTTTTGAGATTAAAAAACCAGAAGTTCTTGATACTGGGTCACCGATTGGACTATTAACATCCCCCCAGTCAATATAACCTTCATTATGTTTAGAATTATTTATATATGAAACATTTAAACTCATTAATTAAAAATTAAGCAAGGTCCAAAATTAAACTTGCGGCTTTACTAGAGCCATTATCTGATTGCATAAATTTGGAAGAATTATCCAAATTATTTCTTATTTCTTTATCTGATAATAAAAAATTAATATTGTCAAATAATTCACTATCTTCCCAATTGCTTCTATGCATTTTTAGACCATGTTTAGTTTCATGAACCCTTGTAGCGTTATCGTGACCATCCCAAACGTATGGCATTATAATTGCGGGAATTCCAAAATATAGACACTCAGTGAAGCTGTTATTTCCTCCATGATGTATTACTAGGTCACACTGAGGTATGACAGATGGTTGAGGATACCATGAGTCTATATAAATATTATCAGGAACGCTTTTATATTCTTCTTTGTAATCTCCGACATTTACTAAAACTCTATGTTCTGAGTTACCTAATACAGATATCAGTCTTTTCAAAAGGTCAATGTCTCCTGAACCCAAAGATCCAAAGCTTAAATAAATTAACTTACCATCATTATTTTTCTTAAATTCTGGAACTTTATAATCTTTTTCTGTTCTTACGCATCCGTGTAAATATTGAAATTTTTTAGGGTCTAAGGCTATTTCTCTCTTAAATTTAACGGGCTCAGGGTAAAGCAATAAATTTAAGAATGGAGAAGTTTCAAAAAATTCCCCATTTGGATAAGGCTTCTCACCACAATCAGAGATAAAACTGTTAAATTTTTCATGGATAGGTTTTACAGTATCTAAAAATTTTTCATTAAATTTCTTGAAGCCCTCTAAGTCACTCTCACCGCAACCCGATAAATGTGGAGGAATTTTAGGATCAGGGATTTCATTTTCACTGCATGAAATTATTCTTACCCAAGGCTTTCCATATTTTTTAGTAGCAGGAAAAAGAATTACGTTATCTATACATATTACATCTGGCTTAATTTTATCTAATACGTTAGGTAAATCTTTTTCAGCCCAAACAGATGTTTCAACTATAGCTTCCCAACAATCTTTTACGTAATTTTCAATTTGGTCAATTGGCTCTTTATTAAAGTTTGGAATGTGGCCATTGATAAAATCTACCCAATATTTAGCCATCTCTTCAGATGACATTGGTTCAGACATATTTACATGATGTTCCTCAAATCCGTACTGAGAAAAAACTCCTTCAAAGCCTTTATCACATATAAAAACAGGATTATGGCCAAGTTTTTTTACTTCCTGTGCAATTCCGACTGAATTCAAAGCAGGACCAAAAGCTGCTTCTGGGAAAAAAGCGATTGTTTTCAATTTAATTTCCTCCTTACTTATTTCTAGTATAACCTAAAAGAGGTTTGGGCACAATATAAGTGAATATTGGAGTTTAGTATTAATTCTTGATCTTTATGACATCTTATTAGAATAGGCTTTTTAGAAATTGTTGAGTTGACAATAACTTCGTTTTCTTGGCCATGATAAATGATATCAATAATATTCCCCTCAAATTTATAATCTGAATTATCATTAGACCTAAAATTTATATCTTCGGGCCTTATTCCTACGCATTGAGGATTAACAATTTTATTATCAGGTAAGTTAATTGAACTGTTATTCAAAAAATAAAATTTATTTTCTTCTATTTTTAATTTTTCTAAAAAATTCATTTTTCCAATAAATTCTGCAACAAAAAAGTTTTCTGGCTCAGAATAAATTTCTTTTGGTGTTCCAACCTGAACTAGCTCCCCTTCATTCATAACTGCAACTCTATCAGCTAAAGCTAAAGCTTCATCTTGATCATGAGTTACAATAACAAACGTAATACCAAATTGTTTTTGAAGATTTTTTAATTCTATTTTCATTTTTTCCTTCAAATTTTTGTCTAAGGCTGTTAAAGGTTCATCAAGAAGCAATACCTTAGGTTTTTTTACTAAGCACCTTGCGAGTGCAACTCTTTGCTTTTGGCCACCAGATAGTTGGTCTGGGTATCTTTCTTCGAGTCCATTCAAATTTGTTTTTAAAATTATTTCATTAACCCTTGATGCCACTTCCTCTTTTTCAAGCTTCTCCCTTTCTAATCCATAAGAAATATTTTTAAATACATTGTAATGAGGGAATAAAGCATACGACTGAAACATTAAATTTGTTGGTCTTATAAAAGGTTTTAGATTAGTAATATTTTCTTTATCAAGGAAAATATCTCCTCTGTCTGCTGTCTCAAAACCTGAAATAACTCTTAATAATGTTGTTTTTCCACAACCACTGGGTCCTAGTAATGCAAAGAATTCTCCATGCTCAATATCAATAGAGAAATTTTTAATTGCAATTAAATTTCCAAATTTTTTTGTTATTGATTTAACTTCAATCATTATATCAATAATTTGCCCTTCACAACTCTTTGAGAAATAAAAACAATCGTAAAACTAAACAAAATAATGAAAGTTGATAATGCATTAATTTCAGGCGTAACACCAAATCTTATCATTGAATATATTAACATAGGTAGAGTAGTTGATGAAGATCCAGCGCCTGAGGTAAAAAAAGCAATGATGAATTCATCAAAAGACAGTGTAAAAGATAATAAAGAACCTGCTATAACTCCGGGTAATATTATTGGCAAAGTAATTTTGATAAATGTTATTACGTGTCTACCCCCTAAATCATAAGATGCCTCAATAACATTGTGATCAAAATATTTAAATCTTGTTCTAACTACAGCACAAACAAATGCTGTATTAAAAACTACATGACTGATAATTATAGAATGTAGTCCTAAGGTAAATTGCAATAAAGTAAAAAAAGATAATAGAGATATTGCCATAACTATATCTGGAATTATCATTGGAATAAAAGCAGTAGCCTCAATATATTTATTTGACTTTCTTAATTCCATGCCCATGGCTAAAAGAGTCCCCAAAAGGCTTGCTATTAGTGTAGAACATAAAGCAACAATTATAGTATTAAATAATGCTCTAAAAATTTTTTGATTTTCAAATAATTCATAGTACCAATTTACACTAAATCCTCCCCAACTAGTCGGTAAGCCTGAACGGTTAAATGACAATGTAATTAATGTTAAAATTGGTATGTATAAAAAACAAAAAATAATAGATAGGTAGATTTTTTTCATAATTTTTTTCTAGCCAAAATTACAGATTGCACAAACAAAAGACTTAACATTATTGCAACTAGTATCAGAGATAAACTTGAACCAAATGGCCAGTCTCTTGCAGATAAAAACTGATCATAAATTAAGTTGCCTATCATTAGAAATCTTCCTCCGCCCAGTAAATCTGGTGTTATAAAATTACCTATGCTTAAGACAAAAACAAATATAAAGCCTGCTAAAATACCTGGTAAGCTAAGTGGTATAATGACTCTAAGAAGAGTATCAAAAAAATTACCCCCTAAATCTTCTGAAGCCTCTATTGTTTCCTTATTCATGGAAGACAATGATGCGAAAATGCTCAGCACTACAAAAGGCAAGTAATTATATACTAGCCCTACTATCACTGAGAACTTGGTATAAAGAAGTCTGATTGGTTCATCTATAAGGCCGATATAAATAAGTAAGTTATTTATTAATCCTTGATTATTAAGCAATACCATCCAAGAGTAAGTTCTAATCAAATAGTTACTCCAAAAAGGTAACATCATAAAAAAAAGTAAAAAGATTTGGTACTTAGGGTCCGCTTTTGTAATACAATATGCTGCAGGGAATCCTATAATTACTGAGATTGATGCGGCTAGAAATGCGATCTGACCTGATGTTAATAAAATTTTAAAATAGGTCCACTTAAATGACCTTGCATAATTTTCTAAATTAAAATTGTATTCAATACCGCCATAAACACCTCTTTCGAAGAAACTGTAAGTAAAAACTATCAGACAGGGTATTAGCAGAAACAAAGAGATCCATATTAAACCTGGAAGAACTAATTTATTTTTGAACATTGAATATAGCGGGGTAAACGTATTACCCCGCTAATTTATTAAGATTTTAATCAGCTAAGATATCAGCTACAGTAGTTGCGTATAACTTGGTTGCATCTCCTACGTCTTTAAGAGTTTCCATGGACATTAAATATTCTGGTGTATAACCCATATTTGGGAAAGCTTCAACTAAACCAGGTATTGTTTTATCCATTGCTACTTTATTAGGGGTTTTATATAAAATATTTTCAATAGTCCACGCCCCAATATTTTCGTCTAATATATAATTTATAAAAGCGTGAGCCTCGTCAATATTCTCTGAACCTCTTAAAATAACCATGGTATCTACCCATAAGTCAGAGCCTTCGTCAGGAACAATAAATTTGACATCCGGATTTTCCCAAATTGCATAGTTACACCATCCATCCCAAGCGTGAGCCATTACAGCTTCACCCGATACTAACTTAGAATAAAAAGTTGTGTCATCATAAGATAGCAAATTACCTTTTGCAGATTTTAAAATATCAGCAACATTTGACATATGTTCTGGATTAGTGTCATTCACCGAATAGCCAGCAAGTAACTGACCAGCTGCTAATAACCATCTATCAGTTGAAAGCATAGTTACTTTCCCAACCATATCTGATCTAGGATTCAGTAAATCATTCCAACTTGTTGGTTCTTCAGATACTAAATCAGATCTGTAACAAATACCGGTTGTTCCCCAAGCATAAGGAACTTGGAATTGATTTCCTAAGTCATAATCTAAATTCGTAGACCATGAGTCTAAGTTTTTCATATTAGGTATTTTGCTATGGTTAATAGTTGCAAGCAAACCTAATTTATTTAGCGCCTCAGCAAAAGGAGAGGATACAAACAAGACATCATATCCCGCGCCCTTACTAGCTACAACTTTACCCATAATCTCTTCATTTGTTGCATGAAAAGACATTTCTCCTTTGATACCAGTAGTTGTTTCAAAAGTATCCATTATGTCTGGTGGAGAGTATCCGTCCCAATTTGAGACAACTAAGTCTGACTTAGCTGTGCCCCATGCTAAAAGCATAAACGGCAAAATTATATAAACTAATTTTCGCATTTATTCTTCCTCCTTACTTAAAAAAATTTTGATATATTTATAACATATTAATGAAATATCTTAATTATAACTTTGCTGAAAATTCCCAAATTTATTGGGAAAATAAGGATAACCATTACTTTATTTCAAAAAATAGCATTGATGAGGAATATGATGTTGTCATTGTTGGTGGTGGCATTACTGGTTTATCTGCAGCATTTCACCTAAACACCGATAAAAAAATTTTAATAATTGATAAAAATGAAATTGGCTATGGTGGCTCGAATAGAAATGGAGGTTTTTGTTGTTTAGGCGGCACAAAACTATCATTTAAAGAGATTGATGAAAAATATGGACGAAAAGATTTGGAGGGTTTTTTTAATATACAAAAATCAGCGATTAATTTAGTTGAAGAAATACTTAATAAAAATATCAACATTAAAAATAAAGGAGAGATTACTTATTATTACAATTCAAAACAAATGCATAATGATATGAGGGAGCTTGAAAAATATAAAACCATTTTGAATGTTAATTTCGAGAAGCTAAGTGTCTCTTCACTAAAACAAAATAGACAGTTGGTTCGTGATACTGTTGGGGCAATCAGAATGAATTATGGATTTGGATTGAATCCAAAAGATCTAGTTTGTAATTTAATCAATAAAATTAAAGAAAATTCAAATGTAAATTTTTTAGAAAATGCTGATGTTGATAATATAAAAAAAAATGACAATAAATATGAAATTGAAATATCTAAGATTAAGGTTAAAACTAAAAAATTGATTATAGCAACTAATGGTTATTTAAATAAAAAACATATCTCTTCAAGAGTTTATAAAAACATTATTCCTGCTCTCTCAAATATTTTAGTAACAGAACCTATTGAAGAAAATTATTTTAAAGATTGGAAAACAAGTGTTCTTTGTACTGATAATAAAAAACTATTACATTATTTTAGGCTTCTAGAGGATAACCGTATTTTATTTGGAGGAAGAGGTGGTCATTCATACAATAATACAACTACTTACAGATTTATATTAGAGAATGATTTCAAATCTATATTTCCAGAATTTGATAAAATTCAATTTGATTATTTTTGGAGGGGGTTAGTTGGCGTTACATATGATAAAATAACCCACTTAGGATATGTTGATAATAAGTACTATGCTTATGGTTATAATGGCAATGGGGTAAGTCTATCAACATATTTTGGGAAAATGATTGCCGAACTAATTGATGAAAAAATAACTTTGGACAACTTACCTAAATGCATTTCTTCGTATCCAAAATCTATGGTTTTCCCATTTTTTAAAAGATTTTATTTGTTTTTAGCTTATCAGTTTTATGGACTTAAAGGGTAGAATTTATTGTAATTGAATTATAAGATTTAGGTTGTTATCTTTTGCGAGGTTTAAAATGATTAATACGGAAAGTGTTTTACACGGTTTTACAGATCTTAGAAATTTAGATCATCTTGGCCCGATTGTATTAAATCAAGCAAAAGGTATTTACGTATATGATCAAAATGGAAAAAAATATTTAGACGCTAACTCAGGGTTATGGAATTCAGTTGTTGGTTTCGATCATCCAAGAATGATTGAGGTTGCAAAAAAACAATATGAAAAATTCTCAGGATATCATTCGTTCTTTGGAAGAATCGCTGAACCTGCCGTTAATCTAGCTAATAAATTAATTGAAATTTCTCCTTTTAATCGTGGAAAGGTTTTTTTTACAAATTCAGGATCGGAAGCTAATGATACAACTGTTAAGCTTCTTTGGTTCATAAACCGAAGAAAGGGTCTCCTTAATAAAAGAAAAATCATTACTAGAATTAACTCCTACCATGGTGTTACAGCTGTTTCTGCTTCAATGACGGGGAAGCCCTACAATAGCGAGTTTGGTTTACCCCTAGAGGGTTTTATTCATGCAGCTTGTCCACATTATTGGAAAAATGCTCATGAAGAAGAGAGTGAAGAGTCCTTTACCAAAAGAATGGGAGAGGATTTAGAAAATATAATTCTTAAAGAAGGTGCTGATACCATAGCAGGATTTTTTGCTGAACCCGTAATGGGAGCAGGGGGCGTTATACCTCCATCAAAAGGATACTTTGAAGTAGTTCAAAAAATTTTAAGTAAATATGATATTCCATTAATTGCTGATGAAGTCATTTGTGGTTTTGGAAGGACAGGTAATCTTTGGGGCTCACAGACTTATAATATTCAACCAGATATTATGATTGCATCTAAATGCATTACCTCTGGTTTTTTTCCTTTAGGTGCTGTTATTTTAGGTGACCGTATTACAAATGATTTAATGGAAGCTTCTTATCAAGCTGAAGAATTTCCTCACGGTTTTACTGCAGGAGGTCATCCTGTTGGATGTGCTCTTGCACTAGAGGCAATTGATATAATAATTGATGAAAAAATGATTGAAAATGTTCAACGTTTAGAACCTATCTTCATGGGTGGATTAAAGAAATTTGAGCAGCTTGAATTTATTGGAGAAGCTAGAGGGGTAGGATTAATGGGTGCTTTGGAAATGGTCCAAGATAAAAAAACTAAACAATCATTTGATAGTTCAATTGCTATAGGTGAAAGAGTGGCAAACCAGTGTATTGAAAATGGTTTAATATGTAGACCACTAGGGCCATCTATTGTTTTATGTCCACCATTTATCACATCAGATGATGAGATGGATATAATTTTTGAAACATTAGAGAAAACTTTGAATAAAGTTTTTAATGATGTTAAGTCTTTAATATAACTGATCCTGTAGTTTTACGATTTTCTATGTCAGTATGTGCTGTAGCGACATCATCTAATGAGTATTCGGTTATATTATTAAAAATTATTTTTTTATCAGCGATCATATTAAAAAGCAGAGTGCTAGAATGTTCTAACCAATCTCTATCAGAATAAAAATGAAAAAGAGTAGGGCGAGTTAAATGTAGCGATCCGGTCATCAAATCTGACATTTGTAAATTTTTATACATTCCTGAAGACTGTCCGAAAGAAACAACAGTTCCATGTCTTTTTAAAGTTTTAAAAGAGTCAAACATTGTGTTTTGTCCAACACTATCATAAACAACATCAACACCTTCATTATTTGTTATCTTTTGTACTTCATTTAAAAAATTTTGAGATGTGTAATTTATCACATCATTATAGCCATACTTTTTTGCTATCTCACATTTAGAATCTGAGCCCGCAGTTCCAATTAATTGACATCCAATTTCTTTAATCCATTGGCCTGCTATTAAACCAACTCCACCAGCTGCTGCATGAAATAGAACTTTATGATGAGATTTTAATTTAAAACTATCATGAACCAAATATTTTACAGTTAATCCTTTTAATATAGAAGCTGCCGCTTGATCAAAAGAGATGCTATCTGGAATAGAAACAACAAGATTTTCATCAATAACTCGGTGCGTTGAATAAGCATTATTAGCTTGAGCGTAAGCTACTCGATCACCTTTTTTAAAGTTTTTAACTTCTTTTCCAATTGCTTCAACTTCGCCAGCAGCTTCAGAACCCAAAACTAAATTTTTTTCCTGTGGCCATGGATAGAGCCCAGCTCTAAAGTAAATGTCAATAAAATTTACACCAATTGAATTATTTTTTATTAAAACTTGATTGGGCTTTAAATCATCAAATTTTAAATTTTGTTTTTGTAGTACTGTTATATCTCCCGGTTTTGTTGCTGCGATGGAGTACATTTCTGAAAATTATATCAAGAAAAAAATTATTAAATATGTATTTCTTGAGACTTGAAAAAAAAAATAATCACACCAACTAAATTATATTGAGTTGCCGTTTGGGACTCATTTTTATTAAAACGCAGATTTTTTCTGCAAACAATTAACGCTTAAGGAGGTTAATTATGACTACATTTGACTTATCTCCTCTATGGAGATCTTCAGTGGGTTTTGATGAGTTTGATAGACTCTTTGACTCTGTTTTTTCAACTAATAATAAAAGTACATCATACCCACCCTATAATATTGTTAAACATGATAAAAATATTTATCAAATTACAATGGCTATTGCTGGTTTTGATCAAAATCAAATTAACATTTCTCAAGAGGGAAACTTGCTAAAGGTCAAAGGAGACATGGGATCCGATAAAGAAAATGACAAAAAAGAATTTCTTTATCGAGGTATTGCCAATAGAAACTTTGAGAGAAATTTTGAATTAGCTGATACTGTTAAAGTTGTAAAAGCTGATTTAAAAAATGGATTGTTGAGTATTGATCTAGAAAGAGAAATACCAGAACATCAAAAGCCAAGAAAAATAGAAATAAATAATAGTTCTAAGCTTTTATCCACTTAAAAAAATTAGGGCTGTCCAAAAAAACAGCCCTAAAAAATTAATCTAACTGGGAAGCAACAAATTCCCAATTAACTAAGCTGTCTAGAAAGGCTTTTAGATAATCAGGCCTTTTATTTCTATAATCAATATAGTAAGAGTGTTCCCAAACATCACATCCTAAAATGGGTTTCATACCGTCAACTAATGGGTTCGAGGCGTTTGAAGTTTTTGTAACGACCAATTTACCATTGTCAATAGCAAGCCATGCCCATCCAGATCCAAATTGTGTGGTACCAGCTTTTATAAAAGCTTCTTTAAATTGTTCTATACCACCAAAATCTGAATTAATTCGACTTTCTAATTCTGATGGAATTGCCCCACCACCATTGGGCTTCATACACTGCCAGAATAAAATGTGATTCCAATGTTGGCCTGCATTATTAAATATTCCCCCCAAAGAGGAGTCATTACTAGATTTTACAACGATTTCTTCTAGCGTTGCGCTTTGCATATCGGAGTCTTTTATTAAATTATTTAGATTAGTCACATATGTCTGATGATGCTTACCATGATGAAAATCAAGAGTCTCAGATGACATATATGGAGCTAAAGCATCATTAGCATAGGGTAGACTAGGTAATTCAAAAGCCATAATTTTGTTCCTTTTATTTAATTCTTTATAAATATTTTCTATATTATTGTATCCACATTGACAACCTCAGACCAAAAATACTACTTTCTTCTAAATGACTAATGTTATCAGCATTCAATCAACTGTACTAAATGACTTAGTTGGTAATCAGGCAGCAAGGTATATTTTATCGTCAAAAAAATACAATTTTTTTGAAATACCTACTATTGCTTTGACATCCCATAAAGCCCATAAAAACTCAATTCAATTACATTCAAAAAATCTAAATCCTTGGCAAATATTTAATTCTCTGAAAAAAACTTATAAATTTGGTTCTAAGGATTTTACCATTATTGGCTACACGCCCGATCTTTCTACAGCTAGATCGGTTCAAAAAATTATAGGAAAGCAAAATAATATTTTATTAGATCCAGTCATGGGAGATATAGGAATAGGGTTATATGTTAACAAGGATGTTGCTAATTTTTTTAAGAAAATGATATTAAAAGTTTCTTATGTATCTGCAAATTTTTTTGAGTGGTCTTATCTAAACGGCAAAAATGTTAACTCTTACTCATTGGAGGAAGTTTTATTTGATTTAAAAAAATTTTCTACAGCTCATAATATTCAGCTTTTTATAAGAAGTATTCCATTTGAAGGAAAACTACTAAATACTTTATGCAAAAAGAATCAAGTTTGGGGTATCTCTACGCCTTATATAAATTTTAAAAATCGATTTCATGGTGCTGGTGATTTATCAACAGCACTTTATGCAGATAATCTTTTAAGAAAAAATAGTTTAAAAAAAACATTAGAAAATGTAACAAAAGATATATTTATTCACTTAAGCAAGTATAAAAACAAACGAAGAAAAAAAATTGTATTTAGAGCTAAGAACTTAAGTAATCTTTGATTAAAATTTCAGCAATTTGAACTGTATTCAAAGCTGCACCTTTGCGTAAGTTATCAGAAACACACCAAAAATTTAATCCATTATTTATAGTAGGGTCTCTTCTTATCCTACTGACATAAACAGAGTCTAAACCAGCTGACTCAACTGGAGTGACATAACCCTCATCGGCTCTATAATCAATCATTTTAAGACCAGAAGCGGATTTAAAAATTTCTCTAACTTGATCTTCTTCGTATTCATTTTCAAATTCAACATTTACGGCTAAAGAATGTGATACAAATACTGGAACTCTTACGCAAGTAGCTGTAAGTTCAATTTTTGGATCTAGAATTTTTTTTGTTTCATTATACATTTTCCATTCTTCTTTAGTCTGCCCATCATCTAAGAAAACATCAATATGTGGAATTACATTGAAAGCTATTTGTTTTGTGAACTTTTCTTTTACGACTGCTTCATTAGCATAAATCGATTTTGTTTGATTGAATAATTCATCAGCAGCCTCTTTGCCAGCTCCTGAGACTGATTGATATGTAGAAACAACAATTCTTTTAACTTTATACTTTTCATGCAGTGGCTTTATTGCAACCAACATGCCCATTGTGGAGCAGTTAGGATTTGAGATAATATTTTTATTTCTAAAATTTTTTATAGCTTCAGGATTAACCTCAGCTACCACTAAAGGAACATCAGGATCTGTTCTAAAATGAGAAGTATTATCAATTACTATACATCCTTGCTTTGCAGCTTTTGGAGCAAACTCACTAGAAATTTTTGCACCTGGTGAAAAGATAGCGATATCAGTGCCTGTAAAATCATATTCAGCAAGATCTCCAACAACAATTGTTTTATTTTCGCCAAATTCGATTGAACTTCCTTTGGAGCGAGATGATGCTAAAGCTACTAATTCAGAATATTGAATTTCTCTCTCATCAATAATATCTAGAACTTCTCTTCCAACATTTCCAGTTGCTCCTACTACAGCAATTTTGGGTTTTTTTGATGAAGTCAATTTAGAGTCTTTCAATAATCAAGTCGCCCATTTTAGAACAAGAAACTAGGGTTTGATTTTCAGCAGTAAATATATCACCGGTTCTAAATCCCTCAGATAATACACTTTGAACAGCGTTTTCAACTTTTTCAGAAAGATCTGGTTTATTAAGATTATATTTTAACATCATTGATAAGCTTAAAATTGTTGCAATTGGATTAGCTTTATCTTGACCTGCAATATCTGGGGCACTACCATGAACAGGCTCAAAAAGTCCATGTCTTTTGCCATTAATCTCTGCTCCTAAAGAAGCAGACGGCAACATGCCTAAAGACCCAGTAAGCATTGCAGCGCAGTCGCTTAGTAAATCGCCAAAAAGATTATCAGTAACAATAACATCAAACTGCTTAGGGTTTCTTACAAGTTGCATTGCACAATTATCTGCTAACATATTTTCTAATTCTATATCTGAAAAATCAGCGTGTGTTTCTTTCACAACACTTCTCCATAGAACACCTGTTTCCATAACATTTGCTTTTTCAACAGATGTAACTTTGTTATTTCTTTTTCTAGCTAAATCAAAAGCTACTCTTGCAATACGATCAATCTCATAATCATGATAAACCTGCGTATCAACAGCTTTCTTGCCCTTAGAGGTTTGCTCAATACCTCTTGGTTGGCCAAAATAAACCCCGCCAGTTAATTCTCTTACAATCATAATGTCTAAATTATTAACAACTTCATGTTTTAAAGTTGAAGCGGAAACTAAAGCTTCAAAAACTAAGGCTGGTCTTAAATTAGCAAATAAATCTAATTCTTTTCTTAAACCCAATAAACCAGCTTCAGGTCTCTTAGCCCTTTCTACATCATCCCATTTAGAACCACCTACTGCTCCTAATAGTACTGCATCTGATTGTTGTGCTTTTTCTAAAACCTCAGGTGTTAAAGGCTCTCCGTTTTGATCATAAGAGGCCCCGCCAACTAAATCTTTTTCATATGAGGCATCTAAGCCATGATCATTGAGTTTTTCAATAACACGGACTGCTTGGTCGGCGACTTCTACGCCTATACCATCCCCTGGTAATACTAAAATTTTTGAACTCATTTATCTATCTTGAAATAACCAAGGTTTTTTATTTTTTTGTTCTGTTTCATAACTGTTGATGTCATCTTGATACCCTAATGTAATACCAATATCATCAAGCCCCTGAAGAAGCCTTTCTTTTCTGTGATCTTCTATTTGAAAGCTAATTGTATTCTCACCTGCTATTATAGTTTGATTAGGTAGATCAATATTAAATTTGGTTTCATTAGTAGCAGCCTGCATAAGTGAGTCCAATTGTTCAGCATTAACAACTATTGGTAAAATTCCATTTTGGAAACAATTATTATAAAAAATATCTGCAAAACTTGTTGAAATTACACATCTAATACCAAAATCCTTTAAAGACCATGGAGCATGTTCACGACTTGAACCGCAACCAAAGTTATCACCAGCAACTAAAATTCTTGATTGATCATAAGGAGATTTATTCAAAACAAAATCCTCTATAAGTTTACCATCATTGTCATATCTCATTTCATAAAATAAACTTACACCTAGACCCGTTCTTTTAATCGTTTTTAAAAATTGTTTTGGAATAATCATGTCTGTATCGATATTTACAATCGGAAGCGGGGCAGCAATACCTTGTAGAGAACTAAACTTGTCCATTATGAAAATCTCTGATATCAGCAATATTACCTATGATAGCTGAGGCGGCTGCAATTTCAGGACTCATTAAATGAGTTCTTCCACCTCTTCCTTGTCTGCCTTCAAAATTACGATTAGAGGTTGATGCACATCTTTCACCAGGCTTAAGTTGATCTGGATTCATTCCTAAACACATTGAACAACCAGCATCTCTCCATTCAAAGCCAGCTGATTTTAAAATTGCATCTAAGCCTTCTTCTTCTGCTTGTTTTTTTACTAATCCTGAACCTGGTACAATCATAGCTTGAACATGGGATGCAATTTTTTTATCTTTTACAATTGATGCTACTTTTCTTAAATCCTCAATTCTACCATTAGTGCAAGAGCCAATAAAAATCTTGTCTAATTTAATATCTGTAATCTTTGTTCCTGGCTGAAGACCCATATATTCTAAAGATCTCTGAATGCTTTTCTTTTTATTTTCAGTCTTTGCACTATCTGGATTTGGAACAATACCCTTAACTGACACAACATCTTCAGGGCTTGTTCCCCAAGTTACCATTGGATCTATTTCTGAACTATTAATTACAATTTCATGATCATAATTTGCGTTAGCATCAGATGGAAGCGAAGACCAATATTCTAGTGCCATATCCCAATGTAAGTCCGAAGGTGCATATGGTCTACCTTTTATATAATCATATGTAGTTTGATCAGGGCTGATTAGGCCAGCTCGAGCACCAGCTTCAATGCTCATATTACAAATAGTCATTCTTCCTTCCATTGACAGACTTTGAACAGAAGAACCGGCATATTCAATAACATGTCCTGTCCCACCAGCGGTACCAATCATTCCAATAATATAAAGAATGAGATCTTTTGAATTCACGCCAAACGGCAAATCACCATTAACAGAAATTCTCATATTTTTTGCAGGATTTTGGACGATAGTTTGTGTCGCTAAGACATGTTCTACTTCACTAGTACCAATACCAAATGCCAAAGCCCCAAAAGCACCATGTGTTGAAGTATGGCTATCACCACAAACAATTGTCATTCCGGGTTGAGTGATGCCTTGTTCAGGACCTATTATGTGCACAATGCCTTGACGTTGATCCATCAAGTCGAAGTACTGAATTCCGTGTTCTTTAGTATTTTGAGCTAAAGTTTCAACTTGTATCTTGCTCTGAGGATCCTCAATATTTTGTCTGTTTATAGTTGGAACGTTATGATCTGCAACGGCTATTGTGGCACTTGGACGATGCACTGATCGATTAGCAATTTTTAAACCCTCAAAGGCTTGAGGACTTGTAACTTCATGGACAAGATGCCTATCAATATATAAAAGACTTGTACCATCGTCCCTATGCCTAACAAGATGTTCAGACCAAATTTTATCAAAAAGAGTTTTTGGGCTTTGATTGCTCAAGTTAAAAATTATTTAGCTTTTAGCTTCAGGCTCTTCTGCTTTTTCATTAGCAGGAGCTTCTTCCTTAGCTTCTTCCTTCGCAGATACTTCTACTTTTTGTTCAGCAGTAGCTTCTTCCTTAGCTTCTTTAGGTGAAGATTCGACTACTTCCTTTGCAGCAACCTCAACAGGGGCTTCTTCAGTATTAGGAGAGTCAGAGGGAACTTGATCTTCTTTTGTATTAGAAGCAACCCCTTCTGTATCTTTAATAGTAGAAATAAATTGTTCATCATCATATGACCTTCCATCAGTTCTTTCAGCTATTCTAGCCTTCTTACCAGATAATTCTCTTAAATAATAAAGTTTTGCTCTTCTCACATCTCCAACTTTAATTCTTTCGATTGATTCAATAACATTGCTATAAAGAGGGAATACTCTCTCAACACCCTCTCCGCTTGAAATTTTTCTTACTGAGAACGATGAATTGAGTCCATTATTTTTCTTTCCAATGCAAACGCCTTGAAATGCCTGAACTCTTTCTTTGTTACCTTCTTTGATTTTAACGTTAACTTTAACTGTGTCACCTGGACCAAAATCTGTCACTTTAGAATTTTTTAAAATCTTTTGGATTTGTGTCTGTTCGTAATCTTTAATTATTTCATTCATATTTATACTCCAACCAGTAGTAAAATGTGGGTGGTATTAGAGCGGGTATTCTAATCATTTTTGTTTTTTTTTAAATACTTTTTAAACAAATCAGGTCTGTTTTTTTTGGTATTTTTTATAGAATTTTCTCTTTTCCAAGCTTCTATATCTGAATGGTGGCCACTTATTAATACAGGAGGTACTTCTATCGCCTGTTTATCAGGTGCTATCCAAGAATTAGGTCTGGTATATTGATCATATTCTAATAAATCTTCGCTAAATGACTCTTGTTCATGAGTATCTATATTTCCAAGAACGCCAGGTTGTAATCTTATGAAAGACTCTATAAAGAGTTGGGAGGCTATCTCGCCCCCATTCAATATCACATCACTTACTGATAATTCTTTGAATCCATAATAATCTATAACCCTCTGATCAATCCCTTCATACCTTCCATTAAGTAAAAGAAAGTTTTTTTGACTTTTATTAATTTCTAAAAAGTTTTGGTTTAGCTTTTCACCTTTAGCAGAAAAACAAATTTTTACACATGAGCCTAAATATAATTGATTAAAATTTTTTTCAATAGCATTAGAAATGATATCTGGCCTTAAAACCATGCCTGGACCTCCACTGAACGGCTTATCATCTACAGAGTTACCTGATAAATTACTGTAATCTCTTATATTAACAGTATTGATTTTAAATAATTTATTTTTATGAGCCCTTCCTAATAGGCCTATATCTCTCTGATAAAAAATATCTGGAAAAAGTGTTAAAATATTAAAAGTAATCATTAAGATTTAATAGTTATTTGATTTTGTTTTAAGTTTATTAATGGAAAATTTTGTTCAGTAAATCTAAAAAATTCATTTTTAGAACTTTTTATAAAAAAAATTTCTAGTAAATCTCCAGCTCCAAAATTAACAACAGACACAACCTTGCCGACTTTTTCATTTTTGTGGTCTACCACATCTAATCCTTCTAAATCATGAAAGTAAAATTCATTTTTTTTAGTCGGTTGAAGTTCCTCTTTTTTTAAATAAATAGATTTATTTACAAATGCCTCAGCTTCTGTTCTGTTTAAAATATCATTAATATTAATAATTGGGCCTTTTTTATCAAAAGATACTAATTTAACTTTAATAGCACTCTTGTCAGCCAAGTAAAATAATTCAAATTTATTGATATCTCTATCATCATTTAAATAACAATTAAGTCTTAGCAGGCCTTTAGTTCCTTTAGGCCTGCCGACTTTACCAACTTGAATAAAATGATTTTTAGAGACTGACAACTTAAAACTATTCTTTGGGTTGTTCTTCTTCTTTTTTTTCTTCTTCTTCAGCGGGAGCTTCTTTTGCTGGTTTTTCTTCTACTGACTCATTTTCTGCTGAGGTCTCTTCTGTAGGCTTCTCCTCAGAGGCTGGGGTTTTTGCCTCAGTAGACTCTGAAGCTATGTTTTCTTTTGGTGCTGCTTCCTCAGCCATTACTTCTTCTGCTGGTTTTTCAACTTCTACCTTAGCTGCTTCAGCAGCAACCTTTGTATCTTCTTCAGCTTTCAGTGCAGCTTCTTCTTTTGCTTTAACTCTTTCTTGAGCTTTTGCTTTTGGTAAATGTTTTTTTGTTTTTTCAGTTATTTTTGGAGCATCCATCATTCCCAAATCATGCAGAATTCTTTGAACTCTTTCAGTAGGTTGTGCTCCCACTTTTAACCAATGCTCTGCTCTTTCTTTGCTCAAAACAACTCTTTCCTTATGGTCTTTTTCAACCATAGGATTGAAGTTTCCAATTTTTTCGATGAAATTACCGTCTCTTGGTGCTCTTTCATCTGCTACTACTATTCTATAAAAAGGTCTTTTCTTTGAACCCCCTCGAGCTAGTCTTATTTTTGTTGCCATGATTTCTCCTTTCCTGTTTTGTTAATCAATCGTTGGCATTTGATTTCCACCTAATAAATTTTTCAACTTATTGGCAAATCCTGGTTTTTGAGCCTGTTTCATTATTTTTTTTGTTTGCTCAAATTGTTTTAGAAGCCTATTGACTTCATTAACCTGTCTTCCAGAACCTGAAGCAATTCTTTTTTTTCTTGAAGCTTTTAGTATGTCAGGCTCTGCTCTTTCATTTTTAGTCATAGAGCGGATTATTGCTATTTGGTGATCAATAATTTTTTCATCAAAGTCATTGTTATCCATCATATTTTTTATTTTACTAACTCCAGGCATATAAGACATCATCCCAGTCATTCCACCCATTTTTTTCATTTGTAAAAATTGTTTTAAAAGATCATTCATATTAAACCTGCCACTCATCATTTGTGATTGAAGATTTTCCATTTCTTTTTCATCAAAATCTTTTTGAGCTTTTTCTACTAATGAGACAACATCACCCATTCCAAGAATTCTTGAGGCTATACGATCCGGATGAAATACTTCAAAATCTTCAATATTTTCTCCTGAACCAAAAAAACGAATTGGCAAGCCAGTTTGATATTTAGCTGACAAAGCTACGCCGCCTCTAGGATCTGCATCTAGTCTAGTTAAGATAAAACCTGATAGTGGGGCGGTATCATGAAAAGACTGAACAACGTTAAGAGCTTGTTGTCCCATCATTGAGTCAAGAACTAATAAGTTTTCTTGAGGTTGAGCTAATTGATAAATTGTTTTTAATTCCAATAAAAGATCATTGTCAGTACTAATACGTCCAGAAGTATCAATAATTAAAATATCTGATAAAAGCCTATCACTTTGAGACAGGGCATCTTGAACTATATTTTCTATTTTTTCATCATTAGGCTCGATGAATTGGATATTATTTTTTTTTGCTAGAACTCTTAATTGTTCTATCGCTGCAGGTCTTCTTAAATCAGTAGAAACTAATGAAACATTCTTATTAAGTGTTTTTTGACAGTAATTAGCTAATTTTGCAACTGATGTGGTTTTACCAGCACCTTGAAGGCCACACATCAAGAATACGGATGGTTTATTTTTAAAATTTAGATCACTGCTTTGACTACCAAGAATTTCTGTTAGTTCATCACTTACAATCTTTATTATTTGTTGGCCTGGTTGAACATTTTCAATTACTTTTTGACCAAGAGCTTTTTCCTGAATGTTTTTTATTAAATCTTTCGATACTTTGAGTGATACATCAGCCTCTAATAACGCTACTCTTACCTCTCTTAGAGTTGACTCCAAATCTTTTTCAGTAATAGCCCCTTTATTTGAGAGACCTTGAAAAATACCAGTTATTTTATTTGTTATATTTTCTAACATTTAAAAAATAAAAAAAATCGACGGATGAAACTCATCGGCCGACTATATTTTTTCTTTATTATCGAAGCATTTTATATCACTATAGGCGCCTTATGAAAATACCTTTTATTAAAGCCCATGGAGCAGGTAATGATTTTGTTATAATTGATCAAAATGTTGATTTTATTAGAAAATCTAAGAAGATTATCAAAAAATTATGTGATCGACGATTTGGTATTGGATGCGATCAACTTATTCTTTTAAAAAAAGTGAGGTCTTATCATGAGGTCAGCTTTTATAACTCTGATGGATCTCTCGGTAAAAACTGTGGAAATGGATTAAGATGTGCTTTCAAATATTTGACAGAAAATAAAAAGTATAAAAAAGTTGTAATTAAAAGTCAGAAATTTTTTCATATTGGTAAAAAAATTGGTGAAGAGTACCAAATTAATGTTGGTGAAGTATCAATAGATTGGAAAAAAATTCCTTTATCTAGAAAAATGAATAGCCAAAATATAAATTTAAAAAATATTGTAATACCTGGATTAATCAAAATTATGTCAGCAAGTATTGGTAATCCTCATTGTATAATTCTTGTTAAAAAATTAAATTCAATCAATTTAAATGTGTTAGGTCCAAAATTAGTTAAACATAAATATTTTCCTGATCAGGCAAATATAACTTTTGTTGAAAAAATAAATGAAAAAAATATAAAAGTTTTATTTTGGGAAAGAGGTGGAGGACACACTCTTGCTTGTGGATCAGGAACTTGTGCAACAGCATTTGTTTTATTTCACAATAATATAGTAAAGTCAGAAATCAAAATTAAAACAGAACAATCTAAGCTAGAAACAATTATAAAACAAAATACTGTATCGTTAAAGGGACCTGCTGAATTGGTTTATCAATCAACTATTAAAGTTTAATGAACAAAGTAATAAATTTTGGTTGTCGTTTAAACAACTTTGAGGGAAAGAAAATTGAAGAATTACTTCCAGATAATAAAGAAAATATTATAGTTATTAATTCCTGCGCGGTTACAAATGAAACAGAGAGGCAAGTTAGACAAAGCATACGTAAACTAAAAAAACAAAATCCCTCTTCTAAAATTGTGTTAACAGGATGTGCTGCACAAATTTCACCTAAAAAATATAATCAAATGTTGGAAATAGATCATCTCGTTGACAATATCAACAAGTTAAAAAGTGAAACATGGAGTAGTCTTTTCAATGAAAAAAAACAAAACCATTTTATTGAAGATATATTTGATAAAATTGAAGATGCAATTCCCACAATTAGTAATGAAAATACAGGACCTAGAGAAAGTTTAGTAATTCAACAAGGATGTAATCACAGATGTACTTTTTGTATAATCCCCTTTGGTAGGGGCAATAATCGAAGCTTTCAAAAAGAATTTTTGATTAATGAGGTAAAAAAAAATGTATCTCTAGGCGTTAAAGAAATAGTACTTACTGGGGTAGATATTTCTGATTATGGCAGTGACTTCGATGAACATTACTGTATGAGTAAATTAATTTTGGATATCTTAGATCAAACTGAATTAGAAAGATTAAGAATGTCATCTATAGATTGTGTTGAAATCGATGAACACTTCGACAGTGTATTAATGAATCCAAGGGTAATGCCCCATTTACATCTAAGTATACAATCTGGGGATAATATGATTTTAAAGAGAATGAAGAGAAGACATAATGTCAACGACATTAAAACTTTCATAAATAATTGTCGTAGACTTAGAAATGAAGTTACCTTTGGCGCAGATATTATTGCTGGCTTTCCAACAGAAACAGATGAAATGTTTAATAATACATATAATTTACTAAAAGAATTTAATATTTCTCATCTTCATATATTTCCATTTTCTCCAAAGAAAAATACTCCGGCAGAAAGAATGCCTCAAATTGAAAAGTTTATTATTAAACAAAGGGCACAAAAACTAAGATCACTTGGTGCAAAATTAATAGAAGAAACAAAAAATAAACTATCACTTCCAAGAAAAATTTTGATTGAGGAAATAAATTCAGGAATAGCAACTGGATATGATCAAAATTATATAAGACACCACGTTCCAATGATAGGCTTACCTGTTGGTGAGGTAATTACTATCTGATGTTTTTTTTAAAAAATATTTTTCAAAAAAAATTAAATATCGAAGAAATCGAGGATTTGCTTTACGAGAGTGGGGTTGAGCCTAAATTTGCAGATTTAATTATTCAAAAAATTAAAAATGAAAAGTCTGATGAGAATGACTTAAAAATTTTAATAAAAAATGAACTCCAAAAAGAATTTCAAAATAAAGAATTTGGTAATTTTTCTCCCGAACCAAAAAGCTTAATGGTAATTGCAGGAAATAATGGATCTGGGAAAACTACCTTTATTGGTAAATTTATTAAATATTTTCTACAAAATAATTTAAAACCATCGGTAATAGCTGCGGATACTTTTAGAGCTGCGGCTATGGAACAGTTAGAATTTTTTGCAAATAAATTTGATGTTCCTATTGTAAAAGGCACTGATAAGGAAGATCCATCAGCAGTTGTATTTAGAGGCATAGATCAGTTACAAGACAATGATGTAATAATTGTTGATACATCAGGTCGTCAACATAATAATAAAAACCTAATGGGAGAACTACAAAAAATTTCTAATGTAATTATTAAAAAATCTGAAGCATTTTCACAAATTAAAAATCTATTAACAATTGATGCTAATACAGGCCTAGCTTCTAAACATATCATTAGTGGTTTTCAAGAATCTTTAAATATTGATGGCATCATAGTTAATAAAGTTGACTCAAATGCAAAATATGGTGCTTTATTATCAATATTAAATGACTTTAATATTCCAATTATATTTGAAGGATATGGCGAGGGTATGGATGATTTAAGAAAGTTTCATTTTGAAGAATATTTAGATAGACTATTGTAAATGAAACAGTTATTTGAATTTTTTCCTCTAATAGTTTTTTTTGCTGTCTATTATAAGTCTGATAAGGATTTATATCTAAGTATTGCAGCGGTAATTGTGGCAACTCTAATATCCCTTGTTGCCCTTTATATTAAAGAAAGAAAAGTTTCTACAATGATGCTTGTTAGTACTGTAATACTCATTGTTTTTGGTGGGCTGAGTATATTTTTAAAAAATGAAATTTTTTTTAAAATGAAACCTACTATCATTAATGCTCTATTCGCCACAGTTTTAATTGGAAGCACACTAATAGATAAACCTGTTTTAAAGATGCTATTAAATTCATCTATGAAACTAACTGATCAAGGTTGGTCAATGATGAATAAAATGTGGTCTGGTTTTTTTATATTTTTGGCTGTGTTAAATGAAATAGTTTGGAGGACTCAATCAACAGATACATGGGTTAATTTTAAAGTTTTTGGGATCATGGGTATCACAATTGTTTTTACTATTATTCAAATACCTTTACTTAAGAAACATTTCGTTAGTCTTGATTAAGGGCTTCAATACCTGGCAATACTTTATCTTCTAGTGCTTCAAGAAATGCGCCTCCTGCGGTAGAAACAAAATGATATTTGTCAAAATTAATACCTGCAATATTAATAGCTAGAAGAGTGTCTCCTCCTCCTATGACAACTTTACTTGATGACTGGGCTAAACTATTTGCAAGGTTAGTTGATCCCTTTGCAAAATCAGAATTTTCAATCATTCCCATAGGGCCATTCCATAAAATAATTTCACTTTTAGATATTAAATTTTCTAAAAATTGTAAAGATTGATCAGATAGGTCTAAAATTTTGAAGTCATTTGATGGTGATAATTTGTCAATTGTCATTTTACTTTTATTATCTAGAACAACATCTATAGGGAGGTGAATTTTACAACTAGACTTAATGGCTGACCCGTAAATTTCTTTTATCATTTCTTTTGACCCATCTTCTAACAATGAATTACTAACAGGGATACCTTTAAACTTTAAAAAGTTATTAGCCATTGCCCCTCCAATAAAGATATCAGAGCATGCTGTTGTTAGTGAGATAAGAGTTCTAATTTTAGTTGACACTTTAGACCCTCCAATTATAGCTAATTTTTTTTGAGAAGAATTTTTAATTTCATTTATCGCTCTTACTTCTTTTTCGAAATTTAAACCAGGAGCAGATGTAATGTTTCTAATCATTTGATTAACAGAGGCATGTCTTCTATGTGATGCTGAAAAAGCTTCATTGATAAATAAATCAAGATGATCAGTTATAGACTGGCTAAAAACTTTATCATTACTCTTTTCACCTTTAAAAAATCTAATGTTATCTAATAAACTTACTTGGTGATTTAATTGCTTAAAACTTGACAACCCATTTTCTTTAAACTTTTCAAATGTAATCAACTCAATGTCTAATTCTAATATTTTAGAAATTTGACTATTTAAATTTTGGAATGATAATTTTTGATCAAACTCTTCTTGGGGTCTGCCAAAATGAGAGATTAATAAAATTTTACAATTTTTATTCTTAACAAAATTAATTGTTTCTTTTGCTCTAATCAGTCTTGTGTCATCTGTTATGACTAGCTGATCATTTACAGGGACATTAAAATCTACCCTTATGCCTACATTTTTTATGTTATTAAAGTTAATCTCAGATAGAAAATTCATAATATCCACAATTTTTTAATGATTTTACAGTAGATTACTACCACTATATATAGTATAAAGTTACTATTAATGAGGACTACATAGAGTAGGGTTATAAAAAATGTCTTGGAATCAACAAAAAGTAGATGATCTAAAAAAACTTTGGAATGAGGGTGTGGCAACTAGTAGGATAGGAGAGCAGCTTGGTTTTACTAAAAATGCAGTTATAGGTAAGGCTTTTAGATTGGGATTAGAAAGACGCCAAAATTCTAGAAAAAAAACCACACAATCCCATCAGGTATCATCAGCTACAATGTACAGAGAAAGTATTTCTTCAACCCCGCCATCTGTTAAAAAAGAACCAACTAGAAGAAGGGAAAAGTTTAGTTTTAAAAAAAGTATTGTAGGAACAGGTAATTTTAAATCATGTCAATGGCCAATAGGGGATCCTTTAGAAGAGGGTTTTCACTATTGTGGAGCTCAAAATATTCCAACGAAACCTTATTGTATAGATCACTATAAAAAAGCATATAACGTGGATGAAAAGTATTTAGATAGACTCTTAGACTTTTTACACGAAAAAAATTAATTATTTATATTGCTAGAGATTGGCGCGCTTGGCAGGATTCGAACCTGCGGCCCCCAGATTAGGAATCTGGTGCTCTATCCTACTGAGCTACAAGCGCCTTTGTTTCTATACTTAATAATAATAATTCATAAGATATAAGCTATGAAAAAAAATGCTGATGAATATTTGTTCAATGAGGCAATTAAATATTTAGGTAAATATCCCGCCACTAAAAAAAAGATAAATGAGCATCTCCAAAAAAAGATTAAAAATAAAAAAACTTATCAAAGGGTAATTTTTCATGAAGGCATTGATAAAGAAAAACTTATTGAAGGAATAGTTAATAAATTAGATGAACTAAAAATAATAAATGAGGATCGTTACCTAGATAGCATGTTCAATTATTATGAACAATCACTCTTGTCTATAAACAAAATTAAAAACAAGCTATATCTAAAAGGATTTGATCAAAAAGATATTGAAGAATATATTTCTAATAAAATCCACGAGAATCCGGATTTTGAATTGAAAATACTAAAGAGATATATAAAAAAGAAAAAATTATCGCATTTAGAAATATCTGATTTAAAAAAAAAGCTCTACCAACAAAGGTTTTCTGAAAATTCAATTTATAAAATGTTAAGAGAATAAAATTATTTAGAAGCTGGTGCTTCAATAGTTTTAGTTGTTTCTTCTGAGGCAGTAGTGGTGGCTGTTTCAGCTGTACCTTCTTTTTTAGGTTTTTTGACAATAATCTGTTTTCCTCGATACATTCCTGTACTCAAGTCAATATGATGTGGTCTTCTTAATTCACCAGACTTTTTATCTTCAGTAAATAATTGTGTCCCAGCTCTATGATGCGAGCGTCTCATATTCCTTTTTGAGGGTGTGGTTTTTCTTTTTGGTACTGCCATAATGAAGCGATAACATATTAAAAAATTGTACAAATTACAATAATAATGTATAAATCTGCCACCATGTCAGAAGAAAATATCGATTTAGGTCATAAAAGAACTTGTCCGTGGTGTGGTGTTAAATACTATGATTTCTATCAAGAAGAATTAAATTGTCCAGAATGTGGTAAGTTAATTGAACCTGGCAATATTTCAAAACCAAAAAGAGGAAGAAAAGCAGGAATAACAGTGACAAACACATCTACAAAAACTTCAAAAGAAAATGACGAGCTCAAAGATTTAATAGATGAAACAGATGATAATGTTGCTACTTCTGAGGAAGATAACGAGAATCTAGCTGAGGATATAAGTTTAGATATCTCTAAAGATAAAACCGAAGAGGAAACTAACTAATTTATCTTTTATTAAGTATTTCTAATATTTTAGAAGAGGCTTCTTCAAATTTAAGACCTGAGGATATAGCAAACTCTCTTGTATATCTTTCAAATGCAACTTGAAACATTTGTCTTTCACTATAAGACTGCTCAGTCTGATCGTCTTTTCTAAATAAATCTCTTACTACTTCTGATAATAATTTAATGTCGCCTGAATTAATTTTATGATCATATTCTTGAGCTCTTCTTGACCACATTGCCTTCTTGATCTTTGGCTTTTGCTTTAAAATTGACAACGTTCGTGTCATTGATGGTTTGCTTGTAATGTTTCTCAATCCTATAAGTTTTGCTTTAGAAAAGGGAACTCTTATAGTTAATTTATCTTGAAAAAATTGTATAACATACAATTGTTCTTCAACTAAATCATATTGAAATTTTTCAATAGTAAGTATTCTCCCTACACCGTGTGTTGGGTAAACTATATTTTCACCAGATTTATAGTCTTGTTGTGCAGTGATTTTTTTAATTTTTGGAGCTTTAGGGGTTTTAATCTTTTTTATAATTTTTCCTACTTTTTTCGTTAATTTTTTTTTAACTTTAACTTTTTTTTTCTTTGGTAATGTTTTTTTTGTAATTTTTTTCGTTATTTTTTTTACAACCTTTTTTTTAGAGGATGTTTTTTTTTTCATAGCCATTATTCTGCTCCTTTTTCACTGAAATATTTTTCAAATTTGTTCTCAACATTTTCCCAATCTTTGGCGTCTGATGGGGGGTCCTTTTTTTCAGATATATTTGGCCAGATTTGAGAATATTTTTCATTTATATCTAGCCACTTATTTCCCTCGTCTAAACTATCAGGTATGATTGCTTCTATTGGGCATTCTGGTTCGCAAACACCGCAATCAATACACTCATCGGGATTAATAACAAGCATATTTTCGCCCTCATAAAAACAGTCTACTGGGCAAACCTCTACACAATCCATATGTTTGCATTTAATACATTTATCATTGACTAGATATGTCATATTGATTTTTTAACTCTATTTCTTATTAATATAAAGTCTTTATCCTCTAGACCCAATAAAGTTGAAATTGTTCTTACAGTTGAGGTCTCTAATAAATCTTCTTTTTTATCAACCATTAGTACCTGCCAACAAATCAAAACTATATCCATACGTTGTTCATATGATAATGAAATTTTTAACCTGTGTGCATATTGAGATAAATCAGTATTAAAATGTTTATTTCTAATTAAATTACTAAAATTCTCTGCACTAGTTTTTTTGGGAATTTGAAAATAAAATTCTATTAAATCAGAGGATAATTCTAGTTCTTCAGGAGTTATTTCGTGGTCTGCAATAATTATTTCATAAATTAACATATACATATCTTGTTCTATGGATATGTTTTCATTTTTTTGTGGCTTATTAAAAGATTGGAAAAATTTATTTAACATTAATATTTTTTAGTTGGTCAAAAGGATTATTAAAAAGTTTCTTTGGTGATGTTTTTTTTACTTTTTTTGAATTTTTTTTCAATGGTTTTTTATTTTTTTTAGTTAATTCTAATTTATTTTTAGATACGATTCTTTTGGAAAGGAATAAGTCATTTTCTTCTAGTTCAACTAAAGAAAATGATTTATCTCTTAAGATTTCTATTAATTTTTCTTTTTTAATACCCAATAAATTTGATAAATCCATTGGTAAAGAAAAAGGCCCTCTATTTTCTCTTTTAAAAAGTTGTTTTTCAAACTCGTTAAATATATCAATTCTAATTAATAAACCATTTTTATAAATGAAACCTAAAAAAGAGATTAATTTTTCATTAGGATTATCAGCTATGCTTAATGTAGCATTACCATCTTTTGGTATGTAATCATCTAAAGAGTAATTTTCACTATAAAATATATTCCATAAATAAAATTTTAACTTCATAAACTCTGGTCTTATAAGCTCACTATTAAAAATGACATTTTTTCCAAGTCTAAAGTTAAGAGCATGAATTTCTTTTCTTCTATTTTCTTCAATAAGTTTAAATTCATCTAAAATATTAGTTTGGTAAAAGTTATATTTATTTTCTATTAGCTTAAAAATAAAGCTCCGTTCATTGGGAGTATCATTAAATTGATCTAATTTGATAGATAAATCAATTTTTTTAATATAGGAATCCTTAAACCACTCTTCTATTTTTTTTTTAATTTGTAATTTCTGATCAGAATCAATTACTGAATCATCAACAAGAGTTTCTATTTTAGGTTTAAATAATTCTTCACCCTTGCTAATTTGGGCAACATAATCTTCTCCCCATGAAATATATAATTGATTAAATTTGTGATTTTCATCAAAAGAGGGGTTAAGTTTTAAGCTTTCATTGGGAGCAGATAGAAAATTTTCAATGTTAATTGACATAAAATGGGAAACTTGTTCTTTGATTATTTTTTGGTAACTGTTGCTTAGTATATCCTGAAATTTTTCTTCAAAAAAAATTTTAAAACCTGCGATAACTCCTATTTTTTCTTCTTTTATCATAACATATCTGTTGTTAGTTACAGAAATATTTTTTTCACTAATATTTAAATTTTTTACCATTTCACTTTTATTTTTATCAACAAACTTCTGCTTTAGGCCCATATGTATCTCTTCTGAAAGTTTATCTTCTATTTTTTTTACTCGTTCTACCCATTTGTTGTTTTGAAACCATTTTTTTTGATTTGTAATGTACAACCATATTCTTGTTTCATTCAGTGTATAAATTAAATCATCAATGCTTCCTGAATAGTTATCTAGTTTTGAAATTTTTTTTTGTAAAAAATCTTCTCCCAATATCCATTCATTTCTTTTTAACTCATCAAAAACTTCTTTTAATAAAGATATGTGTTTTTCTTCTGATATATTTTGATAATCGGGAATGCGGCAAACATCCCATAACTCTCTTAGAGCTAATGGGCTCTCTAAAAATTTTATAATTTTAATGTCTTTTAACAAATTCATCAAAAATTTTTGATCTTCTGCATCTTTCTTTAAAATCAATTTTTGATTAATAGGATTTTTTTTTAAAGATTGAATTAATTCATATGGTGTTTTAAATACTAAAAGATGATTTCTCCAAAATATTTTTTTAACAGGTTCAAATTTATGTGCACGAATGTTTTCAATAGTTTCCATATTGGAAAATTTAGCACCTAGAGTTGAGCCAAAGTATCCAGATTTAGTATATCGACCAGCTCTACCTGCAATTTGGGAAACCTCCATATCGTTAAGAGGTCTTTGATATTTACCATCAAATTTTTCTAGCCCTGAAAAATAAACATGGTTTATATTTAAATTTAAGCCCATACCTATTGCATCTGTAGCTACGATATAATCAACTTCTCCATCTTCATAAAGTTTGACTTGTGAGTTTCTAGTCTTAGGACTTAAAGCACCTGCAACTAATGCCACTCCACCTTTTAAGGTTCTAATTTGTTCTGCTATTTCATAAAGACCCATTAGATTGAAAGCAATAATTGCAGACCTTGGTTTTATATTTTGAATTTTTTTATGGCCTATAAAATTTAATTCGGAAAATCTATTTTTAAATTTTATGTCTGCTTCCGGTATTAATTCACGGATTATGTCCTCCATGGTTAAAGAGCCTAGAAAAATACTTTTTTGTTCACCTCTAGAATAAAGAAGGCGTTGTGTAAATATATGGCCCCTCTCATAGTCAGATGATAGTTGTATTTCATCTACACAGAGAAATTCAAAACTACTCTCTGGCATCGATTCCACAGTACAAAAAAAATATTTTGCATCTTTTGGTAATATTTTTTCTTCTCCTGTAATTAGCGCTATTTGGTTAATCGGGTATAATTTACAAGCTTTATCGTAGTTTTCTCTTGCTAAAAGTCTTAATGGAAAACCAAAAACACCATTTTTGTAAGTAAACATTTGCTCAAAAGCATAAAAAGTTTTCCCGGTGTTAGTTGGGCCTAAAATGATTTCAATTTTACTCATTGGATACGAAAAAAGTTAACACAAATAAGATGTTGACTTAATTAAATTCTTTTTTAATGTTTTTTTTAGTAAATGAATATTTTTAAATATTCGTTTTATACTTACTAGCAAGTATAAAAGTAAGGAGGCTATAATGGCTGTAAAAAAGAGAAAAGCTGCCAAGAAAAAAGCAGCTCCTAAGAAGAAGGCTGCTAAGAGAAAAGTAGCTAAGAAAAAAGCTGCTAAGAAGGCAGCACCTAAGCGTAAAGCTGCTAAGAAAAAGGCAGCGCCTAAAAAGAGAAAAGCCACTAAGAGAAAAGCTGCTAAGAAAAAAGCTGCTAAGAAAAAGGCTGCTCCTAAGCGTCGTAAAGCTGCTAAGAAAAAGGCTGCTCCTAAGCGTCGTAAAGCTGCTAAGAAAAA
>MDTE01020163.1_pt1 | contig 42269 bp, 44 predicted proteins | sample 811231 | NCBI WGS metagenome assembly MDTE01 (sample SAMN05326651, study PRJNA326480) | marine metagenome | isolation source: seawater | place: Indian Ocean: Red Sea | collected 2010
CGGCATTCTTGATCGGCTCGCTCGCCAACGCCAGATTACGAGTGCCGGATTTATTGCTGCATGTGGAGTCTATTTTTGGCGGTTCGCCCGTTTAGGACTTCTCATCATTGCCACCTACTGGGTCCTTTTTACGATCATTCATCCATGGTTATTCCAGGACCTATACAGTGCACTGACACACGACAGCACTGTTGAACGAGACGCCGCTATCGTACAGTTCTCCCTTTATTTGATTTTTGGCATTCTTCTCGTGGCGGTCACGCTCGTGTTTGACTACGCGAAGGTTCGGGTAGTTGTCGAGGATCGGCGAAGTATGCTCAGTGCCGTATTTGCATCTACCCGTTTTGTAAAGCGACGTTTAATTGCAACCGTCCATCTGTACCTACTTAATGCACTGGGCTTCTTAATGATCATCTTCCTCTACAGCTTGGTGGCCCCCGGTGCAAATACATCAGGGTTTACAGTGTGGCTTGGATTTGCGATCAGTCAGGTCTACATTGCAGCCAGACTATTCGCTAAATTGACGCTTTACGCGTCACAAACATCTTACTTTCAAAGTGAGCTTGCTCATGCCACCTACGTAGCTGGCCCTCAGCGTCAGTGGCTCCCGTCACCGATGGTCGAGGCTCTCGCACCGCCACCAGATAAGTCATAGTGCTTCGGACAGGTCCGTTTTCGGCTCCGACATTTCACCCTCAGCACGACTAACATCCCGGATCTTCATGAACTGTGATACAACAACAAGGAAAGGATTCTGAGAATGCTCAGGAGGAGCAGTATGAGACGTCTGACAGGCCATTACACAACCGCACTTATCACTCTATCACTCTGTTCTGCTCCCTCCATAATGAACATGGTTGGTGCGCAAGAAAACCCTAACCTCCAACAAGCAGTCACAGCTGAACTAGGTGAAGATCGATCACTGCGAAGACTCACGGTTTCAGTAGAGGGCGACCAAATCACGCTCACCGGTGAGGTACGCACGTTCTGGGAAAAAAATGAAGCCTTACGTCGAACATTTGACGTGGAAGGCGTGGGTACCGTGGTGAGCGAAATCGACGTGCCAGTCGCTGACGATGAAAATGATCTAGCTCAAGATGTTGTCGAGGCTATTCAAAAGTATGCCCACTACCGCATGTGGGACTACCTTGAGGGTGGAATTGAAAACGGCGTCGTCGCACTTTATGGACAAGTCACGCCAGAGCGGAACAAGGCACGTGAATTATTCGAACGGATAGCCAAGATCAGAGGAGTGCAAGACATCCAAATGAATATAGAATCCTTGCCTCCCAATCAACAAGACAATTCTCTTCGCAATGCTATCTCGAGACGCTTATTTCAAAGCGAACATTTCGAACGATTTCGGTCTGGAATCAACACCCCTTTCCACATCGTTGTGCGGAACAGTGTGGTCACGCTACTGGGATATGTGCAAGGAGACATCGAACGACTCGAAATGGAACGTATCGTCGGTCAAACACAGGGCGTATTACGTACGGACAATCAACTGCAGACCTTCCGCTAAGTTCAGAGCTTTCTCTGAAAACAAGGAAATCGAAGCATCACTTAGCATGCAACAACCCCCTTACCCGGAAACAGTCGTTCCTACAATCGGCTCAGCCTGCCGCATTACTTCTCGGGCAACAGGAACGTTCGGCGTCAACTCAATCAAATCATTTTCATGATAAATCGTTAAGGATTCTTCGCCACGAACGATATACGTTGCGGAAGTAGTAGTCAGAGTTACCTCCAGTCTCCGCCCGCGGATCTCAAGCGGAAACTGAAGACTACCAAGTTGTTCAGGAACGCGTGGTGAAAAGTGGATCTCGCCTTGGTTATCTCGCATCCCCGCAAAGCCATAGATCAGCGTCATCCAGAATCCACCCATCGACGCAATATGGCACCCGTCCTTCACGTTACCAGCGACATCAGCTAAATCCATCAATCCGGCATCAATCGAGTATTGAACCGCTTTCTCATCCTCATGAATTTCTGCCGCAATGATGCTTTCAATCGACGAAGACAACGAGGAGTCCCGTGTGGTTACGCGATCGTAATATTTAAAGTTTCTTCGTTTCTGATCCAGCTCAAATTCATGCCCCAACAAGAACATCGCCAACACAACATCCGCCTGTTTCACTACACGGTGCCGATAAATGACAAGTGGATGGTAGTGCAGTAGAAGTGGGTATTTATCTGGAGGCGTTCCAGCAAAATCCCATTCTTCTTTTTCCAGAAACGAATCATCTTGCAAATGAATTCCCTCTTTATAGTCAAACGGCAGATACATGAGATCCGCCGCACGCTGCCACTCCACAATCTCGTCCACATCAAGATTGGTGTCCCGGACCAATACGGCAAATCGTTCGGGGGACTCTTCACTCAATATTCGTAATGTCTCGGCTGCAAACCATAAGTTTTCACGAGCCATTAGGTTTGTGTACAAGTTGTTATTCACAACCGTGTTGTATTCGTCTGGCCCGGTCACTCCATTAATTCGAAACCTACCATCACGCTGAGAAAAAAATCCTAAATCTGACCACAGACGAGCCGTTTCTACCAACAGTTCTCCGCCGATCTCACTAAGAAATTCCGTCTCGCCTGTTACATCCACGTATTTGCGCAAGGCATATACGATATCTGCGTTAATGTGATACTGGGCTGTGCCAGCAGCGTAATAGGCAGAGGCTTCTGTACCATTAATCGTTCGCCACGGAAACAAAGCACCGCGCTGGTTCAACTCACGAGCCCGCTTCCGAGCCTGATCCATCTGACTATACCGAAGTCGCAGTAGATTCTGGGCAACTCGAGGCTGCGTGTACGTCAAAAATGGTAATAAATAAATTTCCGTGTCCCAAAAGTAGTGTCCTTCATAACCAGGCCCTGTAAGCCCTTTCGCTGGGACACCCACACCTTCCGCGCGAGCAGTCGCCTGGCATATATGGAATAAGTTAAATCGAACCGTCTGTTGCCACTCTGCATGACCCTTAATCACAACGTCACTGCGAGACCAGAATGCGTCAAGATACAATCGCTGACTGCGTAGTAGTTCATCGGCGCCATGCTGGACGGCACGATCAAGCACACGTTCTGAACGTCGGCACAATTCTCTAGCCTGAGGTCGTCGGGACGAATGGTACGTGATGTATTTCACTAACCGAATTCGTTTTCCAACACGGCCATCAACGGAGTACGCCACTCGACCAGACGAAGATTCCACCTGAACATCAGATGTATATTCACAATCCGTCTGCATCGAATGATCAACGCCACACGAAAGAGTCATGCCGCTAGCTTTTGTCTGAAATCCAAGTACAACGCGCTCTGGCCCAACGCTATTCTCTCGTGGTTCAAGCACCTCACACCCAAACTGTCGAATCCTCGGATCTTGGGTTGAGACATTTTCTGGGTCCGTTGTTACACGACCGTCAACGATCTCTGACACGATAAGAACCGGCGCATCACTTGCTAATAGAGTGATGTCATACACCACAGCCGCAAGATGTCGATGTTCCAGTGACACCAATCGTCGAGACTTAATCGAAACCCGTTGCCCTGAAGAATGCGCCCACACAAGCTCACGATCAAGCGTACCCGCACGCATATCAAGTGCCCGTTCAAAAGATTCCAAGGTCGCGGTAGGCAGATAAAATGGCTCGTCATCAACATAGAGCTTGATCACTTTGGCATCGGGAACATCGATAATGGTCTGCCCCTGCTTCGCAAAGCCATAGGCCTCTTCACCATAGACAATTGGCCACGTTTCATGAAATCCATTGACGTAGGTCCCACTATGAACTATCGGTTGGCCCTCATCGCAGGTACCGCGCATCCCGAGGTATCCATTACCCGTCGCGAACAAAGACTCGGTCGCCGCAAGATAGCGTAAATCAAATCGTTTCTCGACCAGGCGCCACTCCTCAAAAGGGTAAACATCTTCAGGAGCACCTTTTCTTCGGCTATTCCGCATGACTTGGACGGCCTAACTCCGACAAAATCGGTTTATTGTCGTCAATTCCCAACGTCTTTTCCAAATCGGTCACAACCAGATCCGCTCCCGACTTCGAAAGGTCTATCTCCCCTTCAGTACGATCGATGCCGACAACCAATCCAAAACCACCCTGTTTCGCAGCACGCACACCAACAAGCGCATCTTCGATAACAGCACTTGCCGAAGGTTCGACCCCCAACTCACGAGAAGCGTACACAAAAGTCTCCGGGGACGGCTTCCCAGCAAGACCGACTTTCTCAGCAATAACCCCGTCAACCCGCACTGAAAAATAATCCTGTAAACCGGCTGCGGTCAAAACCGACTCACAATGTCTACTCGAGGACACTACACCTAATTTGATGTCTCGCTTGCGCAAGTATTTTGCCAAGGACACAGCGTCCGGATAGACTGCAATACCTTCTGCTTGTATCACTTCAGTAAACAAAAAACTTTTTTTATTCCCTAGCCCACAGACAGTGTCAGCAATCGGCAGGTCAACAGGTGTTCCATCAGGAAGCCAGACTCCCCTCGACGACAAGAATGAGCGAACGCCATCGTAGCGTGGCTTGCCGTCAACATAGCATGTATAGTCCTGGGGCAATTCGAATGGCCTGGACGCATTTTGATCGGGCGCCGTAGAACTTAACAAATATTCATCGAATACCTGTTTCCAGCAACGCGCATGAACCTGTGCTGTTGCAGTCAAGACGCCGTCAAGATCAAACAAAACCGCTTCAAACTGTCCCCAATCGACTGTGCCTACTCGTTCCATAGTTTTCCGGAAAAAAGACTAACAAACTTCGAATGCCAGACTGTGCACTGACCCAACCCACTGATAGCAAAATATTTATGTCGTTCACGACGGACGGCGCGCCGGTACGCTCTCACCAGAACCGAACACTACCTTGACGGCGCGAGTAGTTTCTCGACGGAACAACTAACACCTGTTCCACCAAGTCCACAGTACCCAGCCGGATTCTTAGCTAAATATTGTTGATGATATTCCTCAGCATAGTAGAACGGCGGTGCCAAACGGATTTCTGTGCTGATATCACCATAGCCACTCGCCATGAGTTGTTCTTGATAAATGCGTAGCGACTGTTTTGCTTTCTGCAATTGTTCAGCATTCTCGACAAAAATCGCCGAGCGATATTGCGTCCCAACATCATTCCCTTGCCTCATCCCCTGTGTGGGATCATGACTTTCCCAAAAAAGATGCAACAAAACCTCAAAGGTCACCGCTGTTGGATCGTAGACGGCTAGTACAACCTCTGTGTGACCTGTGCGACCCGAACAAACTTCTTGATAAGTCGCATTCTTGGTTGTTCCCCCTGCGTATCCCACTGCGGTCGTATAGATACCCTTCTGCTGCCAAAACTTCCGCTCGGCTCCCCAAAAACACCCCATCCCAAAAAGTGCCTGTGCCATTTGCTCAGGAAATGGCGGCGCTATCGGACGACCATGCACGTAATGGCTATCGGGAAGCACTATCGCCTCATCGCGACCAGGTAAGGCATCCGCTTCAGACGGTATTTTCAGTGCGGCTGGATCGGCAAAAAGCATCACTCACTCCTCAACAATTCGAAAAAACCTACTCTTTAAAGCATAGTGTGGGATGATCGATCCGGCCAGCGCACTGTTGCGCTACACTGCACTGCACTACGCGCACGCCTATGTCATTCTTTTCAGACGTGCTTGACCCGACCGATCCCTACGACCACCAGCTACTGGACCACGTACATCCACCTGATTGGGTAAACCCAAAACCAGAAGGTCCTTACAATCTCGTCGTCATAGGTGCGGGGACCGCTGGCCTCGTCACAGCCGCCGTCGCTGCTGGTCTTGGAGCTCGGGTCGCCCTCATCGAGCGGAATTTAATGGGTGGTGATTGTCTTAATGTGGGATGCGTGCCTTCAAAAGCACTTATTCGTGCCGCCCGCGCTCGAAGCGACGTCGAAGAAGCATCTCAGTTTGGCGTAATACTTTCGGGCAGTACGACACAGAATTTCTCCGCTGTGATGGAACGCATGCGACGTATCAGATCCGAACTCGGACATGTTGATTCTGCGCGGCGCTTTAAAGAACTCGGCGTCGACGTCTACATAGGCGAAGGCCATTTTGTCAGCCCTAATTCCGTGTCTGTCGGTGAAACGGCATTGCGGTTTTCTCGAGCAGCCATCTGCACCGGTGCCCGTGCCACCGTTCCAACGATTGACGGACTTGATAAAGCTGGGTTTCTTACTAACGAGAGTGTCTTTTCACTCACCGCGCTCCCGCAGCGTCTCGCCGTCATAGGAGGTGGTCCGATTGGATGTGAACTCGCGCAGGCCTTCGCTCGCTTCGGTAGTGTAGTCACACTTATTGAACGTGCATCGCAACTCTTACCACGCGAAGACAAGGACGCCGCAAATGTGCTTCAACAACAAATGACCCATGATGGAGTTACGTGCGTATTAAATGCAACGATTGGGAATGTTGTCAGCGATAACAATAATAAACGTATTTATTACAGAACGGCGGCTAGCACCAATGAACTCGTTGTAGACGAGATCTTGCTTGCCGTCGGACGGACACCGAACATAGAAGGACTTGATTTGGAAACAGCAGCTGTCGACTTTCAACGCTCAGGTGTAACCGTCGATAAGTACCTACGAACTACAAATAAGCGGATTTATGCGGCCGGTGACGTTTGTTTCCCACTGAAATTCACGCATGCCGCTGACGCCATGGCGCAATTGGTCATCCAAAACGCCCTCTTCCCACATCCGTTTGGTCTCGGTCGCGCCTCAACCGATAACCTCCTGATCCCGTGGTGTACGTATACAGACCCTGAAATCGCACATATCGGGATCACTAATCACAACACCGATGTCGAAATTTTCACACAACCACTGAACACCACCGATCGCGCAGTGATTGACGGTAACGACAGCGGTTTCGTTAGGGTACTCGTTAAACGGAATACGGATAAGATCGTGGGAGCCACAATCGTAGCGGCGGATGCCGGAAATCTAATCAGTGAAATAACTGTAGCCATGAAAGCCGGCGTTGGGCTGAGCACTATCGGCGCAACAATTCATCCCTATCCGACCCAGGCAGATGCACTTCGTAAGGCTGCCCACCAGATGCGAAAAGCTCGCTTCTCTACACGTCAGAAAGCTTTGTTACAAAGATTTTTCGCATGGCGACGGTAACCGCACATTTGATACTAGGTCAGCAGAAGAAGCGATGGGAATCTTTAGGTCTTCAAGATGAACAATTTTTGAGGCTTCAAAGTGAATCTCAACATCCTGCCATTCGGCTGACGTACCAACGCGCGTGCGCGCTCCATCACTAATCCCAATAGAGACCACGACTTCCTCTTTCGTCAGTTCCATCATGATCAGGTCCCACTCTTCGTTACATCGTCTCCATGGATATTCCGTAATGCGATCCCGAACTAGACGCATGAGCTGCGGAAGACAATCAGCCCTAACAAACAACTCGATCGTGCTAACAGGAGACGAAGTGCCTTTAAGCAGCATCGCGATGTCCCCAACCACTTGAAAGGGAATTTTCTCTTTAGCGAGTACACCACACACCCAGCGAAGCGTACCCATTAGAGTTTCTGGTGTGACTGACATCAGTCGAGCGGAGGCGTGGGAGGTTCTCTATGATCTCGTCATAGATCGAAGCGCCTCTATGATCTCGTCATGGTCAGGAAATCGTTCTTCCTCATGCTTTGAAAAGATCATCTTTCCATCAGCAATAACGTCAAAAATACCGTTCGTTCCTTCAATTAATTCAGATTCGACACCAAGTTCACTCTTAATCGAAGCCGCCAAACTGGAGGCTTTCGGTAGGTACTTTCAACGAGTGCAGTATGTGATAGATAACATCATAAGAACTCCTACAGCTGATCCTATCCCAGCGAGGGTTCAATGGCGCTTTGAAAAAGCCTAATAGCCCGCAACCTGTCCATCTTTGCGAGGGTCGGTACCACCATGAAGCATACCCGTCTCCAGATTAATCATTATGGCTTGATACCCGCCCATGCCACCACCACCCTGCCGTTCCACATGGTGTCCAAGACGCCGTAATTCCTCCACGACATTGTCCGACACACCAGGTTCCACAGCGAGTGTACCGCCAGGATGAGGACTTGGACTATGCCGCACGCGTGCCGCGTCTCCCGCTTCCTGCAGATTCATACCAAAGTCAATAATGTTCGACAACACCTGCCAATGACCTTGTGGTTGCATTGGTCCACCCATTACTCCAAATGGCATAAAAGGCTTGTCGTCCTTCGTGACAAAACCAGGCATATTGGTATGCAATGAACGCTTGTGAGGTTCCAACGAATTTAGATGCCCTTGTTCGAGCGTAAATCCAGAACCACGGTTCTGCAGGGCAAACCCGAGGTCACCGGGCACCACTTTTGAGCCAAATGGACCAAAAATACTCTCAATGAGGGAAATCGCATTGCGGTCTTTATCAACAACGGTGAGATACACCGTCTCACTATGCTCAAAAGGTTTTCCTGGGGTCACCGTTGTTGCGGCACGCGTCGGATCGATCAACGCACGCCGAGATGAAGCATAAGGTTTTGAGATAAGCGCCGACGTCGGAAGAACGTTCGCATCGGCATCAGCGACATAAGTGTTCCGATCCGCCCATACTAGTTTCTTCGCCTCAGCAAATAGATGGATAGCCTCGGCACTGTTGTGACCTAAACTCGCCACATCGTAATCCTCAAGGATATTCAAAATCATTAATGCAAGAATGCCTGAACTATTGGGAGGAATTTCCCAAATTTCGTACCCACGATAGGTCGTACTAACCGGATCAACCCAGACAGAATCGTGATCCTCAAAATCACGCATTGTGAAATACCCACCATTGGACTCACTAAATGCCACAATCTTTCTAGCGATGTCTCCGCGGTAAAACGCATCTCGACCACCTCGCGAAATCGCTTCGTAAGTTTGCGCAAGACCGATATTGGTAAACACGTCGCCGACATTAGGCGGCCGGCCATTCGGTAAATAGGTTTTAGCTGAATCAGGCCACTCGGCAAGAGTTCGCTGAGAACTCGCCCACTGCCCCTGAATAATCTCACTCACTGGAAAACCATTGCGGGCATATGTAATGGCCGGAGCAAGTACATCAGCAAAGGTCATCGTCCCAAACCGGTTTAGGAGTTCGTCCCACCCATCCACCGCACCCGGCACCGTCCACGTCAACGGGCCAGTTCCAGGCATCCGTTCGATGCCCTGGCGAACCAGCACCTCCCGACTAATTTCGTAAGGAGCACGACCTGTCGCATTAAGACCATATATTTGCTCGCTCTCGGCATCCCAGCCAACAGCAAATAAATCACCGCCCACACCGTTCATATGGGGTTCCATAAGCCCAAGAACAGCATTTACCGCGACTGCCGCATCAACAGCATTTCCTCCGGCTTTCAAGATATCCAGGCCCACCTGAGTGGCCAACGGATGGCTAGCAGCAACCATGCCGTGAGGAGCTATAACTTCAGAGCGACTACCGTGGATACTCCGTGCTGGCCGGCTATATCCGTGCCCTAAAGCCTGCTCAGTCTGAGCCAATCCAACCTGGTAATTAGCAATGCTGATGAAACCCACCGCACTCACAACGGTCAAAGGAATGAGTCGCCTTAACTGTGCATACCTGACGAATCTGGACACGCCACGAAAACTTAGATTCCAACAATTTTCTAATAAACGATATAGCACGGAAAACCTCCTCGGCTTTACCGATTTGATGACAACTATTACTTATACAACCACCATTCTAGCGAGTAGATACCCTAGACGATAGAGATGAAAATATCTCAACAAATTTTGTTGTCACAGCAGAAAACACTTACGCAAACAACAGATTTCAGAAAACAACGCGAGAACGAAACTTTCAGCGGAACTACCCGGTACCCACCCGTCTATGTGGACACACGCGAAGTCAGTAAATTGAGAGGGAGTTGCCGGCGATCTGTCTCAACTATTTCATTACTGAAATAGTAAAGTGCTTGAACAAATGCGTTGGACCGACTGGCCATGAAACTGTACGAACGGTCAGGTCTTCCGCTGCTGCTGCACCGTCCTGGTTAACTGTGGAGCATGTCGGTATCACTCTTCTATGATCGAAGCCGAAATATCAATATCGATACACCCATCCACGCTATTGGCCGCCGGGCAACCACTCGGATGCCGCGCGACCGCTCGTTCAGCTGCCTCCCGTTTCCCTTTTGGAATCTTGAGTTCGTAACGAACTCGTATACGGGTAATACGAAGTATGTTGTCTATGGCTTCGATATCTCCTTCAACTTGGGCCATTATTTTGTCGCTCGGAGCAGGGATTTCACGCACCTCCAGTGCGCGTGCGAGGGTGCCAAGCAGTCAACCACCCACCGCGCCAATCATGTAGTCCAGAGTAGCTGGAATATCCTCGTCCGGCTCAACGCCGTAGAATTTCTTGATTCCACCATGAACACCAAATCGGATCGGATGCTCAAATCCTTCAAGGCGCATTTCTCGAATAGGACCCTTGATGCGGTCTATCCGCATCCGGCTGGTATGCACAATCTCTGACACAGGCCGCTCCTTTGACAATCTATGCAGTGCGTTTGAGTCACACGATGCTACAATCGAAACCTATGCAGCAGTCAAGCTACGTCCCGACAATTATTGGTGTCCTACTTGTCAGTATGGTTAGCGTCGCCGGGTGCGGCGGCGACTCTCCACCACGATCAAGTAGTAGTACCGAAACCCAGGATAACGGCCCGTCCTTTCAGACCGAAGAAGGCCCAGAAGGCGTGCGCAATTACACACGTGTTGATGCTACGGTGGCGTGCGCCGGCGCAACACCTCCGGAAGCGATGGCAGAGCTTCGAAACCGAGGTTTTACAACCGTTATCAACTTTCGTACAGGTGGGGAGCGAGGGGCAACCGTTGACGCTGGCCAGCGAGCAGCAGAAGAAGCCGGATTGAAATACATCCATATTCCCTTCAGAGAAGCAACTGCTGAGGTTGCCGAATCTTTTCTTGAAGCCGTAGCCGATCCGACGAATCAACCAGTCTATATCCACTGTGGTTCAGCAAACCGCGTGGGTGCGATGTGGCTAATAAAACGTGTAAAACAAGATGGCTATGCGGTCGATGATGCACTTGCTGAAGCTGAAGCGATCGGTTTGAGTAGCGCGGCGTTGCGAGAATTCGCACTGGATTACGTTAGTACTGGCGACTAGCCTCCTAACCCATGGCACACGGTGCCTGATAACAAACGCGCGGACGATCATCTCCTTGGTGACATGGATGCCGAAACCTTTCGGCAGAATGGCTACGCGCTCGTCAATTGGATCGCAGAGTACCTCGCCACATCAGACCATTATCCTGTGCTTTCCCAAAGCAAGCCTGGCGAAATACGTGCCGCGTTGCCAAAAGATCCGCCGGTAAAGGGCACGTCATTTGAGAACATCTTTAAGGACTTCGACGACATTCTCCTTCCGGGTATCACCCATTGGAACCACCCCGGTTTTTTTGGTTATTTTGCAATTTCAGCAAGCGCGCCAGGTGTTTTGGCAGAGTTTTTATCGGCTGCTTTAAATGTGCAAGCCATGCTCTGGCGCACATCACCATCAGCTACGGAACTGGAAGAGGTCACTCTGAGTTGGCTTCGTCAACTTCTTGGCCTGCCGGACTGCTATGAAGCTGTTATCTATGACACTGCATCCATTGCCAGTCTGCACGCGCTCACCGCAGCGCGCCACCGCGCGATACCGGACGTCGGAACACGAGGACTGGCCGGACGTAGAGAGTTAGGAATGTTACGTATTTATGCTTCTGAACAAGCGCACTCCTCGATCGACAAAGTCGCCATGACTCTTGGGTTGGGGCACAACGCGATCAGAAAGATTCCGGTCGATGCTGAATTTAAGCTTCGACCAGACGTACTACAAAAAACAATCGAAGCAGACATCGCCAAGGGTGAAATACCTATCGCGGTTGTTGCAACCGTTGGCACAACGTCAACAACCAGTGTTGATCCCGTGGGCGCTATCTCATCAATATGCGCCGAAAAAAGAATTTGGCTCCACGTTGACGCGGCCTATGCAGGATCAGCAGCATTGGTACCAGACACTCACAATATTCTCGACGGTTGCAGCCAAGCCGATTCACTCGTCGTTAATCCACACAAATGGCTCTTCACACCGTTTGACCTCAGTGCTTTTTACTGTCGGCATATGGACATCGTACGTTCGGCTTTTAGTCTGACCCCAGACTATTTGCAAACGCCAGAAGCCGGAAAAGTTAAAAACTTAATGGATACGGGCGTTCAACTGGGACGACGGTTTCGCGCCCTCAAACTCTGGGCGGTTATTCGCTATTTTGGATCAGATGGTCTTCGTGACCGACTCGCCGATCATATGAGACTCGCCAAGCTGTTTGCCAAATGGGTTGACGAAAGTGAAGACTTTGAGCGTACAGCGCCCGTTCCACTCAGTGTCGTGTGTTTCCGCGCTAGAGGTAATTCAGAAGATGAGGCCGATACAGACCTCTTAAACGAACAGCTTCTTGAACGCATCAATACCAATGGAGAAGTGTTTCTCTCGCATACCCGACTGAACGGGCGTTTTACATTGAGGCTTGCTATCGGCCATATCCGGACCACTGACAAGCATGTTCGGCGAGCGTGGGAACTGCTCGTGAAACATCGTAACCTGATCGTCGGCTAGTCACTGTTCCCAAAACGCCACTGCTCTCGCCAAGTCATCCCCCCATCATTACTTTCAACCGCCACGACTCCGTGAGGAGGAAATTTGCTCTCATGTTTGTCGCCGATTCGTCCAATCAATCGTCTCAACAACCTTGGCAGGTTCGGCATATGACCAATCAGCATAATTTCGCGCTGCTCACCAGCTAAACGATCAGCCACAATATCTGACGGATCGGCTGGTTGAAGACCTCGAACCATCACGAACTGGGCGACTGGATTGCACGCGGTCAACAGCACCTTCCCGGTTTGACGAGCTCGAAGCTTTCCACTGTGCCATATCTCAACCGGACAAATACCTTCTTCAACAAGGCGACCGGCAAGTTGTTCAACAGATGTCTGCCCGAATGTCGTCAGCGGTCTCTGTGCATCAACGTTGGCGTCAGTCGCTTGCCCATGATGGACGAGATAAATCATCAGAACTCAAACTACTAAATAATGTGAGGTCTTGGCCGGAAGTGCACTGACTAGATAAGCGCACGAACCATCAAATACAGCACCGACGGTGCGAGTAAAACTCCGACCCCCGTATAAAAAGTCGCCGTCATTGCTCCGTAAGGCACGAGTTTTGGGTCCGTTGCGGCAAGTCCACCGGCAACACCGCTCGTTGTCCCCATCAATCCCCCATAGATCAGCGCCGAATGCGGAGTATTAAGACCAATTCTCGGCGCAACAAAGGGCGTCCCAATCATAACGAGCACGGATTTCGTGAGTCCCGCCGCCACACTCAAGGCAATCACATCACTACTGGCCCCTAAAGCGGTGCCTGTCACCGGACCCACAATGTAGGTTGCCGCCCCCGCTCCAATAGTCGTGATGGCAATCGCATCCGTATATCCAAACGCAAAAGCAACAATGCCACCGACAACAAACGAAAGGACGACACCAATAACAATCGAGATGCCACCAACAAGGCCAGCGCGTTTCAGCGTACTTAAATCAGCGCCAAAGGCCGTTGCCACGATCGCAAAATCGCGAAACATCGCCCCACCCATCACACCGATACCAGCAAGTAATGGAATGTCCGCAAGTCCGGTATTCCCGCCAGTCGTCATACCTCCGTACCAGGCAAACACCAAGCCGAGCGCGATGGCAATCGCTGACCCATGGACATGTCCACGTGTCAGTTTGTCGGAGATGAGATAGGAGAACCAGACGAGAGCGCCAACAAACATAAATGCCGTGATCAGTGCTCTCCCCGACAGTACCGCTTGTAGCGTCTCAAGAATCATCCTGACCACCTTGCCCGAAACGCGCCAATATCGGGATTAGCGCAAAGCTTGCAGTCACCGCCGCAATACCAGCAACAATGGCCATCCATCCACCAGAAAGTGCCGAGTACACATCTTGCCGCGCGGCCATTGCCACAACAATCGGAATGTACATCGCACTCCAAAACCCAATACCCTTTTCCGTAATCGGACTGAGGGCAACGTCCCGCGATCCAAGATTAGGCAGTACGAGAAGCAAGATCATCGCGATACCAACACCGCCAACATTTGCCTGTACACCCATAAGCTGACCCAACAAATCACCAGCAAATGTGCCCATCAAATAGCAAAACGACAACAACGCGACCCCGTAAATCACCACATGCGTTCTCCCTAGAGTTCAAATGATACGTTGCATCATTCTAACCGTCAGCGTCACAAGACCCAGAATGATAATGTGTGAATTAGCCTGTGCACTAACGGTCGCGGACCAGAAGGCGCCTGACAACAGACTGAAATGAATAAAGCCCGTGCTCCGTCGATGATACGCAAGTTCTGGCGTACCGCCATCTAAACTCGCCTGACATTCAATGAACCAGAACTAGCCGTCACCTGCTGCCACGGATATACTCGCGCTTCATGGACGCCTCGACCCTCTCGCTCGGCGCGGGGCTCGTTACCATCATTATTAGCTGCACAATTCGGCTGCACGTCGGATTTCTAGCAATTTCCTTCGCTTGGATCGTTGGTGTGTATTTTGCCGACATGAGTCCACGAGAAGTTATGGACGGATTCCCCACGCGTCTTTTCGTCACGCTCACCGGCGTCACCTTACTCTTCGCACTGGCGCAAGCAAATGGAACACTCGACCTTATTGCACAAAAAGCCGTTCGCTTTTGTAAAGGCAACGTCGGGGTAATGCCAATGATGTTCTTTCTCTTGTCATTCATACTCTCCTCGATCGGTCCCGGTAGTATTGCCTCAACCGCGTTAATGGCACCGATGGCAATGGCGGTCGCCGGGCAGGTGCGTATTCCGGCGTTCCTGATGGCAATCATGATTGGCCACGGTGGCAATGCCGGTGCGCTCTCACCAATCGCTCCAGCGGGAATTATCGTGAACGGCGTAATGACTGAAAATGGTCTCGGGGGCTATGAAACCCTCACATTCCTGAACAACATGATGGCCCAAACCGTCGTGGTGTTCACCGCATATTTTTTATTTGGCGGATGGCGTCTGCTGGGACGCCGACATGAAGGGGACCTAGTTGTTCCGACAACAGACAAAAGTTTGCAACACCAACACACGCTGGAACGGAAGCACTGGTGCACGATCGTTGTAATCGGGTTATTGCTAAGCAGTGTTGTCCTCTTCAACGTCGATGTCGGCCTCGGGGCCTTTGCATGCACCATTCTCCTCGTCGTGCTGAAAGCCGGTGACGAAACTCAAGCCGTCTCACAAATGCCATGGCGTGTCATTATGATGGTCTGTGGTGTTACGGTTTTAATCTCCGTACTCGACAAGACCGGCGGCCTGGACCTCTTTACCAGCATGCTTGTCAATATTTCAACAGCGAACACGGTCACTGCCATCATGGCGTTTACCACCGGGTTTATCTCGATCTACAGCAGTACCTCAGGCGTGGTGCTGCCAATGTTTCTCCCGACGGTGACCGACATGGCAACCCAACTCGGTAATGTCGATCCACTCGCCATTGCGTCCTCGATGAATGTCGGCGCCCACCTAGTCGATGTGTCCGCCTTATCTACACTTGGTGCACTCTGTATGGCTGCCGCTCCACAGCATGAAGACAGTCGTAAATTATTTAATAAATTAATGGCATGGGGCTTGTCGATGACACTCGTCGGTGCCGCTACCTGCTGGGTATTGTTTACCGTTCTCGGCGTCGGGTTGGGCTAATCAGGTTTCCGGTTTCCGCACCAAAGGCTTCAGCCGGAACCGATGACCCCACCACCTGCCCAGCATCCAAACGGATCACCCAATCGGCGATCTGCCTTATTTCATCCGGAACGTGCGACACATAGATCATCGGTGTCTTCAGTTCCTCGCGAACGCGCTCAAGATACGGCAGGATCCGATCGCGGAGACCAATATCAAGGGCCGCAAGTGGCTCGTCAAGAAGTAAAATCCTTGGCCGAACCATCAATGCACGCGCCAGAGCGACTCGCTGTCGTTCGCCTCCGGACAGACTGTCAATGGTACGGGAAAGTAATTCTTGAATCTCGAGAATCTGAAGAACCGGCCGGCCATGTTCCTCGGTAGCCGCATTCGATACACCGTATAGAACATTTTGTTGCACCGTTAAATGAGGAAACAGCGCTAAATCCTGTGGCACATATCCAATGCGTCGCTCGTGCGGAGGCAAGTTTGTCCCGCTGTGACTGTTAAACAATATTTCCTGGCCAACCTGGATTAGGCCTGCATCCGGCCGGCGAAGTCCGGCAACAGCATCGAGCATCGTAGTTTTTCCAGAACCGGACGGCCCAACAATTGCCACGGCTTGCGCTTCTGTCTTGACAGACACATCGAGAGAAAACCCACCCTGACGAAGTTGAATCGCGAGCGTCAACAAAGAATGCTTGCTCACCATCACGTCGCAACTCCGAGACGATTTGCAACATGGACAGCCACAAAACCGATAGCCACCGCCGCAATAATCAGGACTGCGGCCGCCGCATCCTGCCCGAGTTCTGCATGTCGGTAAATAGCTACCGAGAGTGTTCGGGACCCAGGAAGAGAACCGGCAATCATAATGGTGGCACCAAACTCACCAATCGCACGTGAAAACCCCAGAACCGCACCGGCCAGTATCCCCCGTCTGGCAAGTGGCAAGCTGATCGTCAGAAATACCTTGACCGGACTCGCCCCGAGCGTTGCAGCGACTCCTTCGTAACGCCGGTCAACAGCCTCAAATCCAGCGCGAGCAGACCGAACAAGCAAGGGAAATCCCATGACCGCCATGGCAACAACCACTGCCTTCCACGTAAACACAATATCTACCCCGACCGCATCCAGTAGACCACCAAACCACCCTCGGCGACCTAGGAGTTTCAAAAGAATCAGTCCGGTCGCGACTGGCGGTACAACGAGCGGAAGTGTGACCAAGGTCTCAAGCACTGAACGACCATAGAACTGCCGCCGAGCCAGTAGCCATCCAACGAAAATTCCGGGTGGAAGCATGACAAGAGTCGCCACACTCGCCATCACTACGGTAAAACCGGTCACCTGAAAAAGCTCACTCATACCGTTACTAAGTCATTAATGTGCCAGTAAGAAAATGAAGCCGTACGCCTCAAAGATGTGTTGCGCTTTCGCTGTTTGCAAAAACGAAAAAAACTGCGCGGCACTCTCCGGGTGAGGTGGATCGGCTAGTGGCGCTGCGGGATATGTAATACGTGGAGCACTATCGACTGGCACATCAAAAGCAATGACGGCAGTACGCGACGTCCGCATATCCGTTCGGTAGACGACCCCTGCATCTACCGTTCCAGCTTCTACGGCCCGCAATGCCGCACGCACGTTTCGCATCGGAACGATCTTTGACGTAAGAGCATTCCATACGCCGACTTCGTCAAAATACTCTTGAGCATAAACACCGACAGGAACGACCTCGGGATCACCAAGCGCAACATGTCGAACAGCCTGCCCAATCAAATCATTAGGTCGATTGAGACTCAGCGACCGGTCGGAGGGTACGATAACAACGAGCTGATTCGATAACAGATCACGAACGGCTCCTTCATGTATTTTTCCTCGGTTAATAACTCGAAACATCTGCCGGTGGTCCGCACTAACGAAGACATCGACCGGTGCTTCCTCAATGATCTGCGTCGCTAATATTTGCGACCCCGCCGCATTCACAATGACGTGGATACCCGTTTGCTTTTCAAACACATTGGCCACATCAGCGACAGCATCAGACAGACTCGCGGCCACCGAGATAACCACCGTCTGCCCCGTTCCACTTCCCGGGTAACCGAATGGTCCGGCGCAGGAAGGCAATCCAAACCCCACGATCAGCAATAAAACCGACAATCGCATAAAATAAATCAATATCATATTATTTTAGTTGATTTATTATACGATTTAATACATATTTTTCTATTATATGTCACTTCTCAGCGTACGTGAGGCTGCCAACCGACTTGGGGTTGCTTATTCGACCGTAAAACAGTGGATCTACAAAGGAAGCGTGCGAAGCGTACGAACGGATGGAGGTCACCATCGTATTTCTGAGCGTGAGGTAATCCGACTCCTTGCTCAGCGTGGTGCACTGCCCCGCCGCCGTCGCCAAACTGGAGATGGGAGCGTCTTGGTCGCTCTCAGCGGAAGGAATCGATTACAAGGGATAGTGGACGAAGTAAGACGCGAAGGTCTCCTCGCTCAAGTCCGGCTGCGCATAGGGGATCAGCAACTTACAGCTGTCATCACGGCTGATGCCATTGATGAACTAAACTTGAAGCGGGGTGACGAAGCAACGGCCATTGTAAAAGCTACGGAAGTCATGATCGGCCGTGAAGATCAAGCGAGACTAGGGCGTAGCTGAAAAGGTCGCAGGAAGAACAGATTGTAACTGCAGTCCCCAATGATCACCCTGCTTCGTAACGATGTAGAGACCTGGGTTGGTTCGATACGGACTCCCGTCCGCATAACGCCGACTCGCCACAACTCGAAAGTGGACTTTATCCGCAGAACTATGAGCTACATCAACCAAATCGAGGGTGCTGTGGTCCCAGAGTTCGGCCGCACGCAGCAGGTCAAAATCGATAGCGATATCCTCAGCATTGTCTCTCACCACGATCTGTCCGCTCGGCCCAACACTCACCCGAGGAAAATTACTCACGGCCGCAATTGCCTCGTTATCGGCAGCGTTCCACGCTCGAAAATATTCGTCGAGAGCCGCGCGTGCCTCCGTCTCAGGTGACTCCTGACTCAACACCTGCCCCTGAAGTGCAAAAACTACAACGAGCGTCATTCCAGCCGTAACAGGATGTGCCATCATTCTGAGAATACCATTGCTTTCAATACTCTATCAGTCCTAAAAATATCAAATCATTCATGACAAAACCGACTGTTATTGCCCATCGAGGCTTTTCTGCTGTCGCACCAGAAAACACCCTCCCCGCATTTCAACGGGCCATTGACGCCGGAGCGGACATGATTGAGTTTGATGTCCGATTAACGGCAGATAAACAATTCGTCGTCATTCACGATTCGACCCTTGAGCGAACGACAAACGGTTGCGGCCTTGTTGAAAATCACACCCTTTCGCAATTACAGATGCTCGATGCTGGCGCGTGGTTCGGCCATGACTTCACGGGCGCTTTCCTTCCCAGTCTCGGCGAAGCACTCAAGCTCTGCCAAAATCGTGTTTTGGTCAACGTCGAGGTAAAAACTGAATTACAAGATGATCTTGCACTTAACGGAATCGCCGACCTTGTAGGTAAGCAAGTGGATGCTCTCGGTTCAACACGCTCGGTAGTCATCTCGTCCTATACCCGTCGCATTATCACACGTCTAAGAGATAGACACGAACACCTAACGACAGCGTTACTTTCGGATGAACACTTTACAGACGAGGCCATCACGAAACTCGCGTATGCGTCAGGAGCAACAGCTCTTCATATTCCACATCAACTAGCATCCTCCTCAATCGTTGAACAAACCAAACAAGCCGGCCTCCTTTCTGCGGTTCACACGGTCAACGAAACATCCCATATGCAAACACTGATACAAATGGGGTTTGATGCTCTTTTCACCGACCACCCAGACCGTATGCGTGCCCAGGTGGATCGACACTCAGAATCCAAGGAAACAATGTGGTCGAGGTATCTCAGCACCTCAGAACTCACTCCGCGGAGTTGACTGAAAGCACTCTACTAAGATAGGGTTAAAATTCAATGTTGAGTGTGCATCACACCGTGTCTCATGATCATCATCACTGCCATGCGGCGGCCTGGTGGTACTGCGTGTGATGTAACGTCCGAAAAAGATAACACTCACGCACCACGAGGCCTCGCCACTTCCGGCGAGGCTTTTTTTGTATGTGGAGTCTTGATAGATGGATTTTTCAAAACTTGATGGCTTGATTCCTGCCGTTATCCAAGATGATGACAGCAATGAAGTGTTAATGGTCGGCTTTATGAATGAAGAGGCCTTGGCGAAAACACGATCGTCTGGCTATGCAACATTTTTCAGTCGGACTCGAAATAGATTGTGGATGAAAGGTGAAACATCCGGAAACACCCTGAAAGTAATTCGCCTCCAGACCGACTGCGACGATGACACCGTTCTGGTTCGGGTACAGCGCCAGGGCGATGGCAATGTCTGCCACACGGGCGAACGCACATGCTTCTCTAAGGAATTGGATGCCATCGTATGAAACTCAAATTAGGAATCCCGAAAGGATCACTGCAAGAATCGACAGTCCAATTGTTTGAGCGAGCCGGTTTTAACATTTACGTGAGTTCGCGCTCGTATTTTCCAACAATTGATGACCCCGACATCGAGTGCACATTAATCCGTGCCCAGGAAATGGCACGATACGTCGCGGACGAAGCTGTCGATGCCGGCCTGACCGGGATCGATTGGATTGCAGAACATCAGGCAACAACCGGAAAGAGCGTTGTTCCGATAGCAGACCTCGTATATTCCAAGCAAAGCTTTCGGAAAGTGCGATGGGTTCTTGCCGTACCGGAAGATTCAAAATACGAGAAATCAGAAGATCTCGAAGGCGCACGCATTTCGACCGAACTTGTTCGTGCCACCGAAGAGTATTTTAGAAAACTTAACGTAAACGTTAACGTGGAGTTTTCATGGGGCGCAACTGAAGTGAAACCTCCCGATCTTGCGGATGCCATCGTTGAAGCGACCGAAACCGGTTCGACATTGCGAGCAAATCACCTCCGAATTATCGACACAGTCCTCGAGTCAAACCCACAACTCATCGCCAACACTCGCGCCCTCGAAGATCCGGACAAGCGAACCAAGATCGAGAACATTGCATTACTTCTAAAAGCCGCGATGGAAGCACAAGGACGTGTCGGCCTGATGCTCAATATCGAAAAAGACAAACTAGATACGATACTCTCGTTGCTTCCAGCGCTTCAGAAACCGACGGTGTCAGCGTTAAGCGATGACAAATGGGTAGCGGTCTCAACTGTCCTTGAGGAACGTGCTGTTCGAGAACTCATTCCGAAACTTCGAGCGACTGGTGGACGTGGCATCGTTGAATATCCACTCAACAAGATCGTGCTGTAGAGGTTGAGAATGAAAATTATTTCGTCAACAAACAAGCGCGGATTGCGAACTCTTCTCAGTCGAAATCAATCCGAGGACAATGCGCGTGTTCGCGACGTTCAACGCATTGTCGACGACGTTCGACGCCACGGCGATCGCGCCGTTCAAAAGTATGCACGCCGTTTCGACAAACTGCGTGGTGCCATTGAAGTCTCCTCTCATGAAATTCAAGAAAAAGCAAAAGCAACACCACCAGCGGTTCGAAAAGCCATCAAAGAAGCCGCCCGCCACATTCGTCGCGTCAGCAAGAAGCAGATACCGCAATCATGGCGGACCACTGTGGTGCCAGGCGTAATTGTTGAACAAAGAGTTACCCCTCTCGATCGCGTCGGTTGCTATGTTCCAGGAGGACGCTACCCGCTACCATCGTCACTTCTGATGACGGCTATTCCGGCAAAGGTTGCCGGGGTATCTGAAATTCTTGTTGCCTGTCCAAACCCTGCGCCTGCTGTACTCGCCGCGGCGATCGAAGCCAAAATCACACGCTTATTTAAAATGGGCGGTGCGCATGCCATCGGGGCATTTGCGTACGGGACCAAAACCGTACCAATCGTCGACAAAATCGTGGGGCCAGGAAATGCATATGTTTCTGCCGCAAAAGCCTATGTGGCGGCAGACTGTCCCATCGACTTTTATGCAGGTCCTACTGAAATCGTGATTGTGACTCGAAACGGAAACCCCGATTGGATTGCATCGGATCTCATCGCTCAGGCAGAGCATGATCCTGAGGCACGCGCCATCCTAGTCACGCCTAGTCGTTCATTAGCAACAGCCGTTCGTTCTGCTTTATCAGAACAATTGCAAGAACACCCGGCGGCAAAAGCATCAATCGGTACTCATGGCGTCGCTATCGTGACAGAGAGCATTACCGAAGCCGTCGATCTCGCCAATGCAATTTCCCCTGAACACGCGGTCACTGACACCCGGGCCATGGCAAACCGACTTGTTCGCGCTGGCACCGTGTTCGTCGGTCCATACGCCGCTCAAGCTGCCGGAGATTACGCCACAGGATCGAACCATGTGCTTCCGACCGCAGGCGTGGCACGATTTCGCGGGGGATTAAGTGCGTCTGATTTTGTCCGCGTAAACAGCGTGCAACAACTGGACCAACGTGGACTTCGCCGACTTGCTCCGAGCATCATCTCACTTGCCCACGCAGAAGGGTTACGCGCCCACGCGGCATCGGTCGCCCGGCGCGTCGTCTAACCGGGAGTTGCTAAAAGATGCGAAGCGCTACCATTAAACGGGAAACCACTGAAACAAAGATTAAACTTCGACTCGCACTAGACGGTCGTGGTCGTTACAAAGTCGATACCGGCATCCGGTTTCTAGACCACATGCTGGAACTACTGGCTCGACATGGAACGTTCGATCTCACGCTAGATGCAACCGGCGACCTAGACGTCGACCAGCACCACACCGTCGAAGATGTCGGCATTGCGTTGGGTGAAGCTGTATCGAAAGCGCTTGGCTCTCGTCGCGGCATTAATCGTGCAGGCTACTTTGTTATGCCGATGGACGAAACACTGGGTGTCGCCGCAGTCGATCTTAGTGGGCGAACACATGCAGTCGTCGATTTAAAGCTGCGAGTCAAGAAGGTCGGGGATCTCCAGAGCGAGCTCGTGCATGATTTTTTTGATGGCTTCGCCCAAGGAGCACGAGCAAACGTCCACATCAAAATACTCTATGGTCGATCGAGCCACCATCAGATCGAAGCCTTGTTCAAAGCGTTTGCGCGTGCACTGCGCGTAGCCTGCTCGCGTGACAAACAGCTCGGGCGAATGCTTCCGAGCACAAAAGAACTCCTCTAATCGTAAATGAGTCCTGAAATACGATGATCGAATTAATCGATTACGGTGCCGGAAATTTGACGTCTGTCCGAAAAGCGCTGAGCTACCTTGACGCCGTGTTCACGACACCAGAAGCGCCAGAAGATCTTAACCAGGCAACAGCAATCATCGTTCCTGGTGTTGGAAACTTTGAAGCGACGACCGCGCTTGACGGCGCGTGGCGGCAGGCGCTTACCAAAGCCATCGAACGAGGTACCCCGCTCTTGGGTATCTGCCTTGGCCTTCAATGGTTATTTAGTGGGAGTGACGAAGCGCCAGATGTACCAGGATTCGGCGCAATCAACGGCTGTTGCCGTTTACTTGAACAAGAAGTAGAAGACACCTCGGTAGTAGGCACATACAAAGTACCACACGTTGGCTGGAACAGCCTGCACCGCCAACGGGATTCGTGGATCCTAGAAGGTATCAACGATGGCGATCAGGTGTACTTTACCCATTCCTTCGCGGCGCCGATAACTGCCGAATGTGTCGGAGCGACACGCTACGGCATGGACTTCGCCAGTGTCGTCGAACGCGATCGATTGGTCGGTGTACAGTTTCACCCCGAAAAGTCTGGAGATGTTGGACTTCGTATTTTAAAAAATTTCTTGAGTCGAGTTAACACCTTTTAGAGTACAAAGTCACATACCCATGCTGTCGAAACGCATTATCGCGTGCCTTGATGTCCGAAATGGATCAGTTGTCAAAGGAGTCAACTTTGAGGGGCTTCGCGTAGCCGGCAACCCAGGTGAACTCTCACGACGATACAATCGTGACGGTATTGACGAGATTGTTATTCTTGACGTCACAGCAACTATTGAAAAACGTAAAGCGCTAGCCGAAACGATTCAGGCCGTTGCAAAAGAAATTTTTTTGCCTCTTTGTGTTGGAGGTGGCATTAAAGACGAAGCTCACGCTAACGCCGCCATAGAAGCCGGAGCCGACAAGGTCAGTTTGAACACTGCTGCCATCGAAAAACCTGAGCTACTCACAACACTTGCACGACGGTACGGCAGTCAAGCGGTTGTCGTCGCTATCGACGCCAAACGTGTTGGCGACGGATTCCAGATTTATGTCCGCAGTGGCCAACAAGCCACTCGTCGAGACGCTATTGACTGGGCAAAAGAAGCGGCCGACCGTGGCGCCGGTGAAATTCTTTTGACATCGATCGATCGAGACGGCACGAAAAGTGGTTTCGACTGCGAGCTAACGGCAGCAGTGTCTAACGCTGTAACTATTCCCGTGATTGCGTCTGGTGGTGCTGGGACATTCGAACACTTTGTTGAGGTGTTTACAAAAGGCCAAGCCCATGCCGCACTCGCTGCCTCAATTTTTCACTACGACGAACATGCCGTAAGTGACCTAAAAAATCACTTGCGGGACAACGGTATACCAATTCGCCTCTCATGCTAATTCCATCCATCGATCTCAAAGGTGGTCAAGTAGTTCAGCTCATACAGGGTGAACGCCCAGCCCTTGCTACAGATGACATTGAGCTATGGGTAAGTCGTTTTAAAGGCTTTCCGCATGTACAACTCATCGATTTGGATGCCGCGATGGGCACGGGAACAAACGATAACCTAGTTCGCCAAGTAGCATCGGTGCTTCCTTGTCGGGTTGGCGGTGGTATTCGTACCATCACTCGGGCGTGCGAGGTACTTGAATATGGTGCTGAAGCAGTAATAGTTGGCTCTTCCCTCTTTCAAGAAGGTAAACCAAACATCGACTTTGCCGCTACATTGGCGAATACAATCGGTCATCATCGGATCATTGCCGCCGTCGATAGTAAGGGTGGACGTGTTGTGATCAAAGGCTGGACCGAAGCAACGTCTCTGACAGCCGTTGATGCCGTACGTGCACTAGAACCATTCTGTAGAGAATTTTTGTACACACATGTCGACAAGGAAGGCTTGATGGAAGGCACCGACCTTAAAGCGATCATGGCAGTAAAGGCAGCGACTATCCGACGGGTTACCGCTGCCGGAGGAATCACCACGCAAACTGAAATTGACCGGCTCAATGAAGAAGGGATTGATGCCGTTGTTGGAATGGCAATTTATACTGGGCGACTGAACATTGAAGATCCACAGACGCGGGAATGACTAATTGTGCTTTCTAACTCACTGTTATCAAGAACAACGACAATATGACGCAAACATGGGACCCCGACGAATACGCACGCCATGCGCGATTCGTTTCAGAACTCGGTCAGCCTGTAATCGATCTGCTTGACCCAAAACGTGGTGAGCGAGTCCTCGACCTCGGCTGCGGCGATGGGGCCCTAACGGAAAAACTTATCGCCGCCGGGTGCGACGTTGTGGCAATTGACAGCAGTCCAGAACAGGTGTGGGCCGCTCTCGAACGCGGTATTGACGCGCATATCCTTGATGCAACCGAATTAGGCTTTGAAGAGGAATTCGATGCGATTTTTTCGAACGCCGTTTTACACTGGATCACAGATGTCGACGGCGTGTTGACACAAATCAGAAACGCTCTCGTCCCAGGGGGACGCCTCGTAGCAGAGTTTGGAGGGGCAGGATGTGTCTTAGCAATCCGCAACGCCCTGAGCACAGCTCTGAGTCATCGGGGAATTGATGCGAGCCGTGTGAACCCGTGGTATTTTCCAACCGGCGATGAATATCGCGCACGACTTGAAGCACACCGGTTTCGCGTTGATATGTTGAGCATATTTCCTCGCCCCACGCCATTACCGTCTGATGTTACAGCATGGCTCGAGATTTTTGCCAAACCGTTTTTGGCAACAGTGAGTAAAACCGATCGACCAGAGCTACTTGAGGAAGTCAGAAATCTACTAGAACCCGATCTACAGACGGCAGACGGTATCTGGGTCGTTGATTACGTCAGACTTCGCACTGCGGCTACCAAAATGTAACAAACTCCACCTCAGAGCCCGAGTTGTGCCGCCATATCATTAAAGTTCGTAGCAACAAGATCAAAGTCTGGGTCTGGAGTAAGGTCTCGTTCAACATTAGGGGAGAATTCTGTAGGTCGAGGAACATAAGCAGTCCGAAACCCTACTTCCGCAGACGCACGCAGGTCGCCTTTATGCGCCGCCACCATCATTACTTGTTCTGGCTGAAGACCGAGTAAATCAGCGGCTTTAAGATACACCTCTCGATCAGGTTTGTACTGATTAGCTAACTCGGCAGACAATACCGCATCCCACGGAAGTCCGGCATTCTTTGCCATATTGACGAGCAACGCAACATTGCCATTCGATAATGATGCCAAGATATACCCTTTACGCAATCGTGTTAAACCTTCGACGGTATCAGGCCACGGCGTCAGTCGATGCCAAGCACGATTCAGTTCATCAAGCTCGTCATCACTTAATTCAGTTAACCCATATTGAGGTACTAACTCGTCAAGAATCATTCGGTGGAGATCATCAATTTTTGTCCATCCAAGTTCACCACTCCGGACACGCTGCATCGCCGGTCCGTATCCACCACGCCAATCATCCGCAAAAGCAGACCAATCTGCCTGAATCCCGTGTCTACGCCCGACCGCCTCGCCTTCTTTAGTAATGCTGGACCGCCAGTCGACAACCGTACCAAAAACGTCAAAGGTCATCGCTCTCACATCACGCAGGCGCTCTGGTAATTCCTGAAATACCATCCCTTCTGACCCAGAAGGACGGGATACCGTGGAGGCCAGTAACATCGCTGAGCCAGCAGTCAGAAATGTCCGACGGTTGAAACTTTGGTCATAATTTTTCATAGCCCACTCCAGCTGATTTGGGACTACTCGTCCCACCCCACATAGCCTAGACTAGTGGCTGTTTTGTGGCTAGTTGCGCTCGTTAGTTCCTGACACCTGTGGCGTTTATCAGAGTAGAATCGGACATTCGCACTTATGGCCATGAAAACGACTCCTACTCCAAGTCAGCCGGATTCACTCGATGAAACCATCTCCGATCAACTAGCAGCTACCGACTCAGAAACTGTCACCAAATTTTTTGATGCGCATGCGGTCAGCCTATTTTCTCTCGCTTTGCACATTGTTAATGACCAGCGTGAAGCCGAAACTATTGTGGAACAAACATTTCAATACGCGCGACAGGAAGTCAACCATTTTGATCGCGAACGAGATTCAGCAAATAGTTGGCTCCTCAGAATCACGCGGCGTCTTGCCGTTGATACGGTACGCTCACGTCACGTTAATGACGTGACTATCGACGCTGCGACCGTGCAGTTGCCTGACCCTGCACGACGACGACGCTTCGATGTTGCATCAACTGACGCCGCTGATGCATTACGAATTGCCCTCATTACATTGCCTCGACTTGAGCGAATTGCTATTGAACTTGCTTACTTTGAAGGGCTTTCACCAGCACAAATTGCAGAGCACCTGGGGCACCCAACCGATGTAATTAAAGACAAGGTTCGAATGGGACTCCACACGTTGCGTAAAACACTCGAGGCAACAGCATGACAGGGCCTAGCCCACACAATGATCCATTCATCGGTTTGGCCGGTCTTTACGCTCTTGGTGCGCTCAACGCCGACGAACGAAACGAGTTCGAAACGCACATTGAAACATGTCAGAGTTGCGTGGATGAAGTCATGGCGCTGTTACCTGTTTCCCATGCACTGACCCGGGCTGTGCCTTACCATGAACCATCCCTGCAACTTCGGAAACGAGTAGTTCAATCACTTACTGGTGTTTCTTTTGATGAAAATTCTGACCCCAGCAATAGCCATTCGAACACAGTTCAATCTAACTCTGATCAGACAAAGAACCGGCGATTCTTATTCAATGTGTCGGCGATCATTTTTATGGCCGCGGCCGGTGGATTCGGCTGGTACGCTTCTCAGCAAGTTAACTTTGCTCGATCACTAGAAGAAAATCTCGACGCGGCAAACCAGCGTGCCATCGTGGCCGAGTCACAAAGGGACGTAGTGATCCAAACCTTACGTGAGTCAAATCAGCGAGCCGATCTATTTTCTTCTACCGATCTCATACCGATGCCACTAACGGCTCAGCCAGCTGCCCCAAACGCACTGGGCCGAGTGTTTTGGAGTAATACGAACGGTATCGCTTTAACCATTACTGGCTTGCCTCCTGCACCGGAGGGGCGAGCGTACCACCTCTGGTTCGTGCCATTGGCAACACCAATCAGTGGCGGACCTTTGAACCTTGATTCAACTGGACGCACAACCACAAATCTCAAAGCACCGGATGAAGTAATCGCACCGGTTCCCATCGCCATTACACTTGAACCAGAAGGCGACATGACAAACCCAACCGGCGAGGTTTATTTTCTGGGTCGCCCAACCGTCAATGAGAACTAAGGCCTGTCCGTGGCTTGCCCAAGACTCAGCAAGTTCGCTAACAGTGCATACGCGCCGGTAGTGCCAGCTGGCAATTGGCGCCACAAGCCAAGACCGACATAAAGCCAGCGTCCATCACCAACTCTCGCTTCAACGAGTGCACCTCGTTTGAGACCAGGGTTAAATTCAAAAGAATCTTCCAGTTCGACAAGGTCGATATAGTTCTCATCCCGGTCACCTAAGAAGTAAAGACCGCGTTCCTGCACCCAATCGTCCCATGTCTGGGTGGTAACACGATTTGGCCAAGCAAATACGGAATGGTCATTCTCTAAAATTCGAATCGGCGCTCGTTCGTCGGTGACCCGGTTTCGACTCACCTGCGCAGGATAAGGCCCGTACTGCGCCTGATTAAACTCAAACTTGTTGTACTGCACGATCACAGTGCCACCATTCTCAACATACTGCAGCAACCGATCATTGTTCGCACGGAGATCCTGCCGACGCTCATAAGCTCGCACACCAGTCACGATTACATCAAACCGTTCGAGGTCACCCCACGCCAGGCCGTCACTGTCAATAAACTCTACCGATGCCCCGAGCTGCTCGATCGCCGGCGGAACAGCATCACCAACCCCATCAACATAGCCGACAACAAGGTCGGGAACAATCGCCACGTCAATCACCTTGAAACGTCCTTCCGCGACACGACCAAGATGACGACGCCCAATATGCGGGTACTCTATGAGCTGGAAACCGCGCTGATACTGTTCTGTTTCATCTTCGACAACAGCTCCAACGCGAAACTCTCCGACCGGACTACCACCGGTTGAAACCTGAAAACGTACAGTCTGCGATTCATCTTCCCGTGAAAACCGAATCGGTATGGATTCAGGTGTAACGCTCCACCCAATCGGAAGTTTCAGCGTAGCTTCACCGGATGTCGGCTCGGGCCCGGCATTGACAACAGTGACGCGAACTTCATGATCTTCTTCACGATCGGTAGGAACAATCGCAATTTCAGGCGTCATTGACACTACCAATCTAGGAACGACGCTGAGAAAAGTACGTTTTTCTCCAGCAAAAATATCGTCAGAGTACCGGTGCTCAACAGGTCTATCGATGGCCACACTGACTCCATCACCCAAGTCAAACTCGAAAACTACTCGAAACGGGGTTGGCCTGAACGGAACACCGAACGGTACATCCTCATCAACAATGTAACGATCAGCATCAGGTTCATGGCGCCAATGAATATCTGTTGGCCGTGAGTCAATCGGCACCGTAACAGATTGGCTGCAGGAATAAACGGACCCAGGCTGGATACTTTCCGTGTCACAAGCAACGGCACCCGAAAAACCAGAAGTTCTCAAACCGCGGACGGTAACAGGAACATTCCCTCGATTCGCAATCAACACAGAAACATCGATTGTTTGCCCCGGAACGATAAGACCGTCACTGGCTAACACCTCAATGCGCAACGAGTGAACCAATACCGCAGCGTCAACAAACTGTCGCTCTTTTGTCGCCAGTCGAAAATCGATCTCCCAGCGAGCATCCTCGGAAAGTGACATAGCCGAAAGGTCGTTGCGAAGCTCACGAACCGTCCGCAAACCATTCACGATTGAAACGCGTGCATTTGACAATCCATCTTGCTGGTACTGAGTAAGCGCTGCCGTGCTGTATTCGGCGATCTGAGCAAGCGCTTGCGTTAGAGCCACTGGTGGATTCGAACCAGCAAATGAAGCCAGCGCCTGAACTGACGTATCAACACCGTCAAAGAGTGAACTTTCTTCAAACTCAGGCAAGTTCGAATCCGTTGACTCAACCAATTCGAACCTCGCGCCCATGGCACTGGCCGGCAGAGCAATCAACTGCGACATCCCCTGACACTTGTGCATCCCACGCGCGCGACTCCCGATCTCTGCATAGGTCGTACCTAACAGCTCGTCGTATCCACCCAAATCAACGGTAGTCAAGTCCGAATCAGGTTCTGAGCGACGAAACCTAGGCGAACCAAACCCAAACGGAAAACCGGCGCTGAAGTAAAACTTGTGAGCTTGCCAAACACGTAAACCCTCAGCGAGTTGCTCAGGAAATCGATCTGGATCCGCTGCGGCATGGTACGCCTCATGGGCTAAGACTGCCGAGGCTTGATGATGTTGCCCTCCGCCTCGTCCCGAGGGACTCATTGCAGACATCACATCAGGACGAATCGTTCGAATCATCCTGACCATGTCTCCAAGAATCTCTTCACGGCCCCAACGAGAAAACGTCTCGTCAATACTAAATGAATAGCCAAAATCAACTGCACGAGTGAAATATTGCTCTGCACCATCAAGCCGGTGAGCAGCCAATAATTCTTCCGTTCTCAACACAGCAAGGCCATCGAACAGTTCGGCTCCGATTTCGTTCTGCCCACCATCTCCGCGAGTGGCAGTCAGCAACACAGTACGATGCCCTTCACCTTTCGCGTACTTCGCTAACAAAGAATTATTCTCGTCATCAGGGTGTGCCGTCACCATCATGAACGTCCCGACGCTCTTGAGTTGTCGCAAAACGACAGCCACATCAGTCGGGCCCATATCTGAACGAAGCGGCTGTGCCACGATGGATGGCGCACCCACAGTGAGTGCCAGTAAAACAATGACACACGCTAAGCTCTTTGATCGCATAGTTTTCCGAGTATACACCCGACAGATGTCGTCTAGTTCTGAATCCTGGCGCCCACTACGTTAGAGGGCCGTTCTTGGTTATCTACCGCCAAAACTTCTTCGTAATACGCCTCATATCTGGGAACAATCTCATCCGCACAAAAACGCTCATGAACCTCCCTCCAACCCGTGGCTGCAATACGTTGATGAAGGGCCGTATCAGTCAGCAAGCGAATTCCGCTCTCTGCCATTCCGACGAGGTCATCCGGATCGTGCAACAATCCTGTCTCATCATGTGTAACAACCTCAGGCACCCCCCCGACACGCGATGCCACAACCGGTACTTCGCAAGCCATGGCCTCAAGTGCTGCTAAACCAAAACTTTCTTGCGACGATGGTAATAGACAAAGGTCAGAAATCGACAACAACGGCACTACCAGTTCCTGCTCACCGAGTGGCTCAACATCCGCAGAGAGTCCATATTCACGTGCGCGTCGGCACGCTGCTGGGAGGTCAGGGCCGTCTCCAACTAATAAGAGGCGTGCCGGCACAACTTCTCGAATACGACGAAAGATCTCTACTACCATTTCTGCTCGCTTGACAGGACGGTAATTGGAAACATGAATCACTAATTTCGTTTCAGGATTACCTCGACGATAGCGCTCTGCAAGCGAGTCATCGAACATTCTCTTGTGATACTGGCAATCGAGGAAATTGGGAATCACCCGAATATCTGCCTTCACCGGAAGCTGTCGATACGTCTCATCGCGCAACGACTGAGACACCGCCGTTACACCATCAGATTGTTCGATCGAAAACGCAGCCGTTTCAGAGTACGACGGATCACTACCGGTAAGCGTAACGTCCGTGCCATGCAAGGTCGTAATTACACACGGCACACGTCCTCGGCCAGAAGCCGCCAAAATCTGTTTGGCTAAATAAGCAGCCGTCGCATGTGGCATCGCATAGTGCGCATGAATAATGTCAAGGTTAAATTCGCGCGATACCTCTACAATCTTATTCGTCAGCGACAACAAGTACTGCGGCTCTCGAAATAATGGGTAGCCTGGGGTTTGAACCGCATGAAATGCTAGGCCGGCCTGAAAATCACCAAGACGGAATGGTGGCTCACTACTAATAAGGCGAACTTCATGATCTCGTCTCGCTAAAACCTTCGCGAGCTCCGTCGCAACAATTCCACTGCCACCTACTGACGCGTAACACACAATCCCGATGTTCATAAAATTCTATCTCTACCTTAGATGGTCAAATTGCCCGCGCACCTCATCTGTAACACCATTCAACATAGTCCAGATTAGATATTTTTGCCCTCCCCCTGCAACACCACTAGGGTAGCTGACCGTTCGAGCTCTGACACGGCCTGTAGTTGACTACCCGATCCGGTGGTACACAATGTATTCCAAAACAACTGTGAATCCCGCACACTATGTTTAGCGCGATACTTTAGACGGCCATTGACAACCTGTGCAAAAACTCGTCGGTTTGCAAATAATGCTAGGCGGCCAAACAAATAGCCCAAACGCACACCACAATGACTACGTGCAAATTCCCGAAGAAGGTTCTCAGTTTCTGAACAGCCGCCCATAAACCATACCCAGAACAGGGTTTCTACATATTCGATCTATCACGCCGATCTGCATCAACCAATTAAGCAGTGACGGGGCCGTCAACTCATCGTTTCCCTGAATATTCGAGCATTTGCTGGGTGAAGTCTTGAGGGTAAGTAATGGTCACATCGACGATCTCACCAGATGAATCCACCACAGGATTAAGTTTTGGCATCACAAATCCTGTGTACGATGGCACATTTACCTGTGATACGCGCTGAACAACTTCATCGCGAAGTGCGGGATCAAAATGAATTCCATATGATTCAAAAAGTGTGTACGCCGCATCGTAGTCACCTTCAGATTTAATCCGCTGCACTTCCGCGAGAAGTGTGGCTACTCCATCACGAAAAGCATTCCTATCGACCATGACATAGTACGTCTTCCCAGCACGGGTACGTTGCTCAATTGCGTCGGTGTTATCCATCAACCAATGAACAACCATTTGTCGATTCCGCATATGGTCTTGTTCGATTTGATCGCCTTCCCGAACTCGTCGAAGCTGGAGAATCGCATTTCGCGTATAGGATTCGTATTCAGTAACAATGATGTCTTCGTGGTGTTCGGAATCCACAATGCCAATTTCCACAAGCTTCGGATCGGCAATGAAATAGAGCGCCACCAAATCCGCACGGGCTTCTTCCAAAGCAGAGTATTGTTCCTTCAAGAATACTTGTGGATTCCCCTCAAGAGAGTCCGACAGTTGACCTGACGCATGCCCAATAACTTCATGCATATTCGTCGTCAATTCTCCGGCAAAACTACCCCATTCCGCTGAGCGCGCCGCTTCATCATCATCCCAAGTAAATTCATTACGGTACGCATCCGGTCTCGACTGCTCGTATGCCTCTGTCACATTCGACAACGAAACAGACTTGCTGCCGTACGCTTCTCGGACACTCTGGTCATTTGGAAGGTTAATCCCGATCGGTGTTATTGGGCCCGCGTCGCCAATTTCGACAACAACGTCAATAGCATTAGCGGTAATTCCAAGTACTCCTTCTTTACGGTAGCGGGGATCCCACGGCATATGGTCTTCAAACCACTGTGCATTATCAGCCAGCGTCTGAATTGCAGCGGTTTTTTCTTGATTGACATAGTACACAAGAGCTTCCCACGCCCCCTTCGCGCCGCGAGCATCCATATAGACCTCGGTAAAACCGTTAATCGTGTCCACGGGCGACGACTGATCAGCAACCCACGCAATGTCGTATGCACGACGATCGGTTGGTTCCCCCGTCCGGTACCACTGAACGAGCGCGTTGAGCGCTGTGGCCATTTCTCGTGTGGCGAAAGGAACCGCTGCCTCTAAATGTCTAACTACCTCGCGCAATTGTTTTGCGTAGCGACCATCGCCATTGATGCGATAAACCTCTTCTGTAAGCGTCCCTTCTCGCTTGACCAACCGCGAATTCAACGGGTACTGCTCGTCGAAACTGGCAATGTCTTCCATAGAGACACCGTCGTAAAGGTTGTTTGAGCTGGAAAGCAACATGTCTATCCCATCAGCCGGTGTCTTGTTGGTCACGATAGAATCAAACGACGCATCAAAAAACATTGGCTTAAGGCGTGTCAAAAGATCATCAAGTGACTCACCATCTCTGAGTGGAAAGACTGCACCGTCTTCTGCCGCCGCATGTGCAGCCACCTGAAATGCCACCGGATCAATATCTAAAACAAATTTTCGAGCCGTTAAGTTATTGAACGGTCCGGTATTCAGCCAAAATAGTTTCGTATAACGGTGAATCGCATCGCGTATCTCTGCGTCAAGCCGATCGGAGTGTGTAAGAATCTCTTCCAGTACTTCACGCATCTCGAGTCCGTGTCGATATCGTTGGTCATAATAGATATCTCTTCCAGCAAGTGCGGCATTATAAAGATGCCAGACCAGCACTTTTTCTCGAAGCGGAAGCGCCGAAAATCCGTCCGCGTAAATCTGGCCGATAGACACATCATCAATCCGCTCAAGCAGATACTGACGGTCGTCTATGTCCGATTCAGGCCCTAATTCCGTCGTTTCTGTTGTATTTGACCCACACCCCACGGTGAAAACCAACACTCCGATAAAAAGCACCATACGTCGTTGCCAGATCATCGCGCCCCCACAATCACCAAAACTGGTATTTCGACCTCCATGTACGTCAGACACAAGTAAAATGGAGGTATCGCAGAATTATACCGATCAAGGAAAGAAAGAGATGACCCTTAGATTGTCAAGCTGGCATATGGCCGCCGGGATCGTGACCATGATTATCACAATCATTGGCCTAACACCAACCGCACATGCGCAACAGAAAATGCTCTCGGTCGCCGAACTGTACGATCCAGACCAGCGAGTCGATCTCGATGGCAACCTTCCAACAGGTCTTGCTTGGCTAGACGATGACACTTACATTGCCAGGCGTCTTCCGGGCGACCCATTCGAAAGTCCTTTTGTGCGCGTTGATGCAATTAGCGGAAGTCGGTCAGCGATTATTGATGTGGATTCATTCGAAAAAACACTCCAAACACTCCCTGGTATCTCCCAAGCAGATGCAAGAGATCTTGCAAGATCAACAAGTCACCTAGTGAATCCTACTTTTGACTCGATGATCATTACTCACGCCAATACCCTCTATCACTTTGACATCGACAGCTATCAGATCCGTACATTGACACAGTCAGAGGGAGAAAAATCAGAACTGTCGATAAGCCCTAACGGACATTTTGTCGCTTTCATTGAAAACCACAATCTAGTCGTCGTCGATCTCGAACAACTAAGAACTCACATACTCACAACTGATGGAAGTCCCCGTGTTCGAAATGGTTTATTGGACTGGGTGTACCAGGAAGAAATTTATGGTCGTGGAAACTTTCGAGGATATTGGTGGAGTCCTGATTCGACTCACATTGCATATCTTCAACTCGATGATCGTAAAGTCCCAAGCTTTCCAGTGGTCGACCACATACCGTACCACCCTGGTGTCGAGACGTGGGAGTATCCAAAGGCTGGTGACCCTAATCCTGTTGTCAAACTTGGCATTGCGAGTGCTAGCGGTGAACAAAATGTATGGGTGAGTCTGGATCAATATCAATCGGTCGACCCACTTATCGTCGATGTCGGTTGGGCACCTGACAGTCACGATGTCGTGTTTCAAGTTCAAGACCGAGAACAAACCTGGCTCGACCTGAACACTGCGAATAGAGCGACTGGAGCAGTCACGCGAATTCTCAGAGAAACATCCGAGGCCTGGGTGAATGTGCTTGGACCACCGCTATGGCTCGATGACGGTACCGCTGTATGGAGAAGCGAACGATCAGGCTGGAGTCATCTGTACCACATTGACAAAACCGGTAAAGTCCTCACAGAAATCACCAAGGGTGATTGGGAAGTCCGTGACCTCCATGGTGTTGACAAGAACGGTATCGTTTATTTTTCTGGCACTGAACGTAGCCATATCGGTCTTGATATCTATCGTATTGATCTTGGTGGAAATGGCCGCCGCCGGTTGTCGACAGCCACCGGCACACATTCCGCCCAGTTCAATCCGAACCTCACACTGTATCTCGATACGTGGAGCGACATTACAACACCACCGCAAATCCGATTACACGACAATAGCGGTACGACCATTCGAACCATTGCGAATAACCCGGTCCCGCATCTTGCGGAGTACGCATTACCACGGCCTGAGTTCCATCAAGTCAAGAATAGAGACGGCTTTGTAATGGAAGCCTTGATGATCAAACCACCTCATTTTGATCCGACATATCAGTATCCGGTCTACCAACATGTTTACGGCGGCCCACATATACAAAGGGTTCGAAACGCCTGGAGCACTGAAACTCTTTTTTGGCAGCTTTTAGCACAGCAAGGTATCGTGGTCTGGGTACTCGACAACAGTACTGCAAGCGGTAAGGGCGCCGTCTCAACCTGGCCTGTTTATCAACGTTTCGGAGAACTGGAACTAAGTGATCTGGAAGATGGTCTTGACTGGCTATTGGAACAATCCTTTGTTGACCGCGAACGAATTGGTATTGAAGGCTGGAGCTATGGTGGATATATGGTCAGCTATGCGCTCACCCATAGTCAGCGCTGGTCAATGGGAATCGCTGGTGGGTCCGTAACTGACTGGCGAGATTATGACTCCATCTATACGGAACGGTACATGAAAACACCAGAACACAACAGCCGTGGCTATCGACAAAGTTCACCGCGATTTAATGCAAGTAGTCTGCATGGTGACCTGTTGCTTGTACATGGTTCGATGGACGAAAACGTCCATATGCAAAACACTCTGCAATTTGCTTACGCCTTACAGGATGCCGGTAAACCCTTTGAAATGATGATTTACCCAAAATCAAGACATCGTCTTGGCACACCAGCACTCGAATACCATCGACGAGAAAAAATGCTTGAATTTGTACTCGAACACCTCGCCCCACAGCATTCTGGCAACGCAAATACCAACCACTCGTTACGGTAACCAATTCTTTTGGATTTCCTAAGTGAGTTAACACAAGGCAACGGTCTCGTTGCCGCAGAACTACGTCCTCCTCGTGCAACTCTCGGACCCAAAGCCGGAATGGAAGCTTGGATCGACACCTACCATGCCATTGAAGGCCTTGCTCGGCTTGGCACCTATTCATTTCTGACGGACGGGGCCGTCGGCAAACAAGAAGAAGACAACCTCCGCCACCTTATTGCAAATCTCGGAGATGACATTTCACGAGAACAGATCGTTCCCTTTCTCACAACCAAACACACACTGAACCACTGCCTTCAGTATGCCGACCGCGCATGGGAAACAGGTTTTCGGTCGTTAGTCGTGCTAGGTGGCGATACGACTGTTGGAACGCCTCGCGTCGTCCCACATGGATCCGACCTACGACAACTGATTCGAAAGAGACAACCAAAACTAAAACTTGGCGGCTGGGCCAATCCACATGCCAACATCAGTAACCAAGTGGATTTTTTGCTTGAGAAAAATATCACTGCGAACTTTTTTTTGACACAGGTTGTTTCACACCATGATCGGAAGACTGTTGAACGATTCGTTACCGAAGCACGTCAACGTGAACTAACTTTGCCAGGGGTCTTTGGCGTATTTTTTTATCGAAGCGCAAGTATCGACACACTCGAATCTCTTGGACAATTTCTTCCGGTTCCAGCAGCTCATCTGAGCGCTGAGTTCGAAGCTGGGCTCACCGCAGTACAAATTTGCGCCCGATCTATTGCGATGCTCAGAGACGTAGGCGTCAGTAACATCTACGTTAGCAATCTGCCTGTGGGTAGAGCTACATCAACGCTCAAAGAAATTCTTTCAGAGGCCGAACAACCAACCGGCTAATCTTTTAGATACTGGCTACCAGCCAAAGGATTGTTTACTGATCTCGGTGCACGGTGGCTGGAGAAAACGCCGGCAAACAAATTGCCATATATTCTGCCCCTCCGGAGGCTGGACTGCTGTAGCGAATCCATTCACCCGGTGAAGCAACAACCGCTTGACCCGCGTTCACGTCAAGATGACCGCCTTCAAATTCCACGCGCAAGGACCCTCGAAGCACCACCGTAATTTCTTCAAAATCAGGACGTTGGCCAGGTTCCTCCCAGCCCTCTGGGGAAATCATACGAGCAACGCTCACACTTTGATGCCCGGAATTCACACGTCCCGCGTATTCTTCAATCTGCTTGGGTTTGGTCCCAACCGCTTCAACAATCGACGGTTCAGATATTAGTATCGGCATATTTGTAGTTCCTGTATAGCCTATCGAACATGTCGCCCACCATCGACACGAATCGTTTCCCCGGTGACGAAGCCAGTCCTCAACAGTCCGATGACGACTTCAGAAACCGCCTCCGAACCGCCCCACCGACCAAGCGGCGTGACCCGTTCGACCTCTTTAACTTGAGAGTCATCCAATGTTGTCGGCGGCGCGATTGGACCCGGTGCAATCGCGTTGACCAAAATATTGCCGCTAGAAAGTTCTAGCGCAAGGGCCTCCGTTAGACCCATAATTGCGCGCTTGGCGACATAATACGGAACGTACCCCTTGTACCGTGGTCGACCGCCCGCCGCCGTCCAGTCAGAGAAAAAAATAATATGCCCACCGCCGACACTCCGCATGTGCGGTACGGCTGCCCGTGCACACTCGTACGCACCGGCTAGATCTACCTGCAAAGGAGCATTCCAATCATCCGCCGTCAGTGTGTCAAAAGAACACCGACGGTATACAGACGCCATATTTACGAGGATGTCCAGCCTCCCAAATTCCGTCACCGTCTCGGCAATTAACCGACGAACCTCCAATGGTTCACCGATATCGGCTTTAACCGTAAGCGCTCGTCGGCCTGCCTCCCGAACCCGCGCCGCCGTCGCTTCCGTGACATCAACGGACTGATGGTAAGACAAGGCTACATCAACACCACGCTGCGCAAGGTCAACCGCAAGCGTCGCACCTATCCTCCGCGCGCCCGTAATTAATGCAACTTTATTCTTTAATTCCATCGGACCACCGGATTGTCGACGTTCGTGAATCTTCCGCACACAACGGAGGAATAGGGACTACTCGGCGGGTTGAATATGAAGGGGTTGCTCAGCTTCCGGCCGAAGCATTTCATCGATCAGAAAGACATCCGTCAATAATGCTCGGAGATGAATCATACCGTTAAGGTTATCAACCATCTGTGAGGTAATGTTTTGCTGAGCCAACACAAGCCGGACGGCCGCATGACCCGCTTCCGCATCCCGCCGCAGAACATCGATGAAACCCTTGTACTGGTCTCGGCCATCACCTTCACGGTCCTCAACAACCTTCAAGAAAATATCCGCAAGACTGGGAAGGGCCGTCGCAAGTTTATCAAGCTGTTCCCGGACTTGCGTATCTCCGGTCCGGGCCATCAATCCGCTCACCCCTTTTGCCGCGTACGCTAAACAAAACTCATACGTTTCCTCAACGACATCAACCGTAGCTTTAAGCTCATCCGTCGCGGATTGCGACATGATTCAACCTTCCCCTCTGCAGTCGTACGAGAAATGAAAAGATGAACTGACTTCCCACTTTCGATTCGATTAAAAGCAGGTAGCCGTGTAACAAATTACTTGGTGGTGACGTCCCAGCGGTCTGGATCGTGATGCGACAAGTACTCATCACGGCTAACGCTGCCAAAGATCATCGCCTTAGTCAGCCAGATCTTGTCAGGTCGAACCGCAAAGTAAATGTGCGTTAGGGTCAACATCACAAATAGCACTGCACCGAGGCCATGAAGCGTGTACATCAGCCCCCAAGTTTCATCCGCAAGAAGATATGCATTCCGCGCAACCAGGGCATTTTCAATACGAAACATCATGACGAGGCCGGTGGCGATAACAGCAAGGCCAGCCAACATAACTGATGTGTGATACAGCTTGTGATCGAGCGGGTATTTGCCGTGTTTCTTGATCTCTCCCACATCACTTTGGCCGAGTTGTCGCTTTACTCTTGCCGCAGCCTCGGCCAAATCGGCCGGAAGAATCCAAATAGACCAAAAATCAAGAAAAAATGTTGAGTGAATGACATGGTAGATAATCGAGATTGTCAGAACAACCCCAGCTATCCAATGAATCGTTACCCAGGGAAACTGGATACCAACGATAGGAAAGAATCCAGTAACTAAAAGCACCAACATAGCGATCGCCATAACCCAATGAAACAGCCTCGCCGCTAACGTATGGCGCTCAATTCGAGCCGGAATATTAGAACTTCCCACTGAGCCTTCACCACCTGAAGCCTCCCTAGCCAACTTCGGAAGCCACACAGCGGAGTAGATGACATGGAAAATAATGAAGGCGATACCAGCCCAGAACGACAAGTAGAGTAGGTCCCAAGAAACCCTAATTAAGATCTCTTGGCCCCAGGGATTAGTTCCCCACTGAAACAAGTCCATGTACTACGCCTCGCCGCGAACGGAGCGCGTCACCAAATTCCGCAACAACGTTACCTTATAACCGTTGTGCGCAAGCGGGTTGACGCCGCGAATCGCAATCTGTCCAGCTTGGTCTGCAGCTTGGTCGCCAACCTGCTGGCCACGAACTGCATCTTCAGCTGCAATAAACCGAACCGGATACGGGGCAACCCCGTTGGCAACAATTCGGATATCTTCAATTACGCCATTATTGACCTTGGCGGCCGACGCCACGTTAGCAAGAGGGAAATCCCACACCTGGCGGTCACGCGCCTTCTCAAAGTAAAAACGAGCATTCGCCCATGTCGACGGAATACGAATCTGCGTAAGGATGTCACCAGGCTGAAGGGCGGTCATTCTTTCGATGTCGACCGCTGGCCCAATAAAGAAATCCTGCGCGGGAATAACGCGCTCACCACCGCTGTTAACAACAACCATTTCCGCGTCGAGTGCGACCAAAACCGGTGCTGTATCTGACGGGTTGACCGCCACGCATCGGCTAGCACCCAGAATCGCATGCTCACGATTCATGGCAGTTGGCGTGTCCGCATAGCAGATGTTCCCACCGGCACGATAGCAACTCCACCCATCGCGGTAATACCAGCAACGAGTGTCCTGACCGACATTGCCGCCAAGTGTCCCTTGGTTTTGAATCTGCGGCGAGGCGGCCTTCGAGGCGGCCTGTCCGAGAATCCCAAACTGACTTGAAACATCAGGATGGCGAATGACTTCTCTAAGAGTGGCCATTGCACCAATTTCTACGGCACCACCTGTGGATCGAATCTCACGCAAAGAGGCGATGCCTCCGAGATCAACCACTGCGGCTGGCTTCTGGACACGATCCTTAAACCAGTCCCAAGAATCGAGCCCACCCGCCAGTACCCAGGCCTCAGCCCCATAGCGGTCGAGCACTCCCAACGCTTCCTCTGTACTGGAAGGCTGGAAAAGCTGAAATGCCGGCATTTTGTCGCGAATCACGGCCATTGGTTCTTCTCCTGTACCAAATATGGAACTAGACGTGTGTCTTAAGAGGGTTATGTGCCTCGGGTTCGTTATTAAGCTTCGTCAGAATCATGTCACGCATAATCGGCGAGCGATTGAAATAAACATCGTCACCCAAAGCGTCAGCAATTGCATTAAGTACCGCTCCCGCCGCTGCACCAACCGGTGGTTCGCCAACACCGCGAGCACCAATTGGACTAAACGGATCCGGTAGATTCGGAGACGAGAAATCCATCTCCTTCTCATGAGGCACGTCAAGAATGGACGGCGGACGATTCGAATAAAACCGCTTTGCCACATGGAGCCCCCACTGCGGGTCCATAATCCACTTTTGACCTAACGCAACACCAAAGCCCTGCACGCCACCACCATGAACCTGAGCCACAAGATTCGTCGGGTGCAAGACAGTACCGACTTCGGCTGATGCTTTGTAGTCAACAAGCTGCACAGCACCAGTTTCGACATCAACCTCGACTTCTGCAAAACCGATGACATACGACATGTTTCGACCGCCGGTTTCGTAGTTGTCTTTAATCGCTACGACAAGGCCACTACCCTGCAGAGCCGTCGCCGAGCGCGTTGTCATCTCATTAATATCTTCCGGCAACTCGCTACCGTCATAGACACCACCCATCTCGATGGCACGTTCA